>JAESGM010000144.1_pt1 | contig 157363 bp, 153 predicted proteins | sample 9269721 | NCBI WGS metagenome assembly JAESGM01 (sample SAMN15720920, study PRJNA650825) | algae metagenome | isolation source: Komarekiella atlantica HA4396-MV6 and co-occurring heterotrophs from... | place: USA: Theobald House, Kauai, HI | collected 2009-07-29 | reverse complement strand
CATGTCTCCAAGGTCTCCGAGGCCATGGCCGCCGGCGCCAACAACTACCTCATCAAGCCCTGCGACGCACCCAAGCTCAAGCAAAGGCTCGAAAGAGCCCTCATGAGACCCATCGGAGCATGATCAGGGCGGCGCCGCGAGGCGCGCAACCTGCGCGGCGAGCGAGTCGATCGCCGCGATCAGGCCAGGCCCACCGCAGATCGCGCGTGTTCCGGGCAGCCGCAGCCGGCGCGCCTCCGGATAGAGCCGGGCGAGCGCCGGGTGCAGCAGCAGTGCCGAGCCCTGGTCCTCCGCCGAAATCCCGCCCTCGGCCAGGGTCCCGCCATCGGTCAGGAGCAGCGCGTCGGGCCTGAGCCGGACCAGGGCCTCGAGGCCGATGAAGCCGCCCCCGCGCAAGCCCGCCTCCCCGGCCGCGCTCGTCAGGCCCGCCTCGCGCAGGATCTCGCCGACGAGGCCGTCCGACCCCTCGACCCAGCCGCGGCGCGAATAGGGCAGGATGCTGAGCGGTCCAGCTTGGCCAGGCGCTCCCGCTGCGGCCTGGCGCAGGCGCTCCCGCGCCGCGTCGAGCAACGCCACCATGGCCCCGGCCCGGTCCTCCGCGCCGAGGAGCTTGCCCATGCGCAGGAGCTGCGCGCGCGCCTCGGCGAGGCTGCCGACGATGTCGAAGGTCTCGATCCTGAGGCCTTGCCGCCGGATCATCTCCTGCGTGATACGCCGGTCGCGCAGGCCGGCCACGACGAGGTCCGGCCGAAGCATGATCGCCTCCTCGGCGGTGCCGGAGAGCATCGGCAGGCCTTCCCGCCGACCGTAGGGACTGACACCGAGGATGCGCTCCGGCGGCGCCAGCGCGACCAGGAGCTGGTCGGTGCAGAGATTGAGCGAGATCACGCGCCGCGCCGGCTCGTCCGCCCGGGCGACGCCAAGCGCGGCGATCAAAACGGCGAACAGGACGCCCGAGCGCCTCACGCCAGTCTCCAGGGTTGCAGCGCGAGCTGGCCATCCTCCTCGCGCAGCAGCGCTTCGACGCCGTAGGTGTCACGCAGGAATTGAGGCCGCAGCACGTCGCGGGGCGTGCCCAGCGCCGCGCGCTGGCCATCCCGGAGGGCCAGCACGAGGTCGGCATGGCGCGCCGCGAGGCCGAGATCGTGCGTGGCGGCGATCACCAGGGCGCCCCGCGCGGCCTCCGCCGCCAGCGTTTCCATGACGAGGATCTGGTGCCGGGGATCGAGCGCGGCGGTCGGCTCGTCGGCGAGCAGGAGCCCCGCCTCCACCGCCAGCACGCGCGCCAGCATGACGCGCGCGCGCTCGCCGCCGGACAGAGCTAGCACGTCGCGATCGGCGAAGGCGAGGGCGTCGGCGCGGGAGAGCGCCCGCTCGACCGCCCGGGCATCGGCTTCGCTGAGCTGTGCCGGATCGGAAGCGCCATGCGGGAAGCGGCCGAGCGCCACGATCTCCCGCGCGGTCAGCGGCCAGTGCGCCTGATGGCCCTGCGGCAGATAGGCGACGCGGCGCGCGCGCTCCCGCGGCGCGAGGTCAAGGAGGGGGCGACCGTCGAGCGCGATGCCGCCCTCATTGCGCAGCAGGCCCGCGAGTGCGCGCAGCAGGGTCGTCTTGCCCGCGCCGTTGGGGCCGACGAGCGCGACGAGGCGTCCGGCCGGCAGTTCGAACGCGAGGGCGTCGAGCGCGCGCCGTCCCGCGAGATCGACCGACAGGCCCTCGACAGCGAGTCGGGCGGTCACGCGAGGCCTCCCGCGAGCAGGCGTCGCTCGCCGAGGATGCGATAGAGGAAGAAGGGGGCGCCGATGATGGCGGTGAGCACCCCGACCTTGATGTCGCTGGAGGCCGGGATCACCCGGACCGCGATGTCGGCCGCCGTCAGGAGCGCCGCGCCGCAGAGCGCGCTCGGCAGCAACAGCCGCGCCGGATCGGGACCCACGAGCGCGCGCATGAGATGCGGCGCGACCAGCCCGATGAAGCCGATGGCACCGGCCACCGCCACCGAGGCGCCGACGCCAAGCGCCACGGCGAGGATGACCACGAGGCGGAGCCGGCGCACGTCGAGGCCGAGGCTCTCCGCCGCCTCCTCGCCGAGGGTGAGCAGGCGGAAGCCCTGGCGGTGCGTCATCAGCAGGATCGCGGCGGCCGCGATGAAGGGTAGCGCGAGCAGAACGTGGCGGATGCTGCGGTCCTCCAGCGAGCCGAGCAGCCAGAAGGCGATCTCCAGCGCGGCGAAGGGGTTCGGCGCGAGATTCATGGCGAGCGCCGTGCCGGCGCCGGCGAGGCTGGAGACGGCGAGCCCCGCGAGGATCAGCAGGAGCAGCGACGCGCCGCGTCCCGCCACCGCCAGCAGCAGCGCGACCGAGGCGAAGGCGCCGAGGATCGCCGCGATCGGGAGGCCGAGCGACAGCGTGGAGTTCAGCCCGAGCGACAGTGTCGTGACCGCGGCGAAGGCGGCGGCCTGCGGCGCGCCGAAGAGCGAGGGCTCCGCCAGGGGGTTGCGCAAGAGCCCCTGCATCGCCGCGCCCGAGAGGCCCAGGATCGCGCCGATGGAGAGCGCCAGGATCGTGCGCGGCAGGCGGATCTCGACCACGATGATCCGCCTTGGGTCGTCCGCTGCCGCGGCAAGAGCCGCCAGCACCTCGCCGGGCGGCAGGCGGACGGGGCCCACGCCGAGCGAGGCGACGGCGAGCGCCAGCACGAGCAGGACGAGCGCGGGGAGCGGCCAGCGGCGCGTATGGCCCCGCCCGTCCCCACCGCTCACCATGTGGCGCGCAATCCAGCGTAGGCCGAGCGGCCCGGCGTTCCGTAGGTGTAGACGTCCTGGTAGCGCGCGTTCGTCAGGTTCTCGCCGCGGGCGTAGAGCTCCAGGTTGGCGTTCACCTTGTAGCTCGCATAGACGTCGAGGCGGGCGTAGGGCGCGGTGCGCTGGCGCTCGCCCGGCGCCGAGAATTGCTCGCCCACGAAGAGCACCGACGGTTCGATCACCAGGCCCTGCCATGGGCTGAGCGTGAGCGCGACGCGGCCCTGATGCATGGGCCGGCGCGCGAGCTTCAGATCGGTCTGGGCGTCGCGGGCGTCCGTGTAGGTATAGGTCGCCTTCGCCCTGACCAGACCCTCGACGATCGCTGCGTCGGCCGCAAGCTCGAGGCCTTGCGTGGTAGCGCGGGCGACGTTCACATATTGCCCGATCGGTCCGAAGGTCCCGCGCGAGCCGCGCGTCGAGTCGAAGCCGATGAGGTCGCGGATGCGGTTGGCGAACAAAGTCGCGGAGAGCACGAGGCGGCCGGCGAACAGCGACTGGTCGATGCCGACGTCGCCGCCCACCGAATATTCCGGATTCAGGGCTGGAGCGCCGCTGCGCGTCGGGCCGTAGATCGAGAATTGCTGGTAGAGCGAGGGCGCCTTGGCGCCCGTGCCGAGGCTGGCGCGGAGCTTCGTGCCCGTCTCGGTGATCCGGTAGGCGGCCGTGACGCGGCCGGTCGGGAAGGCCTCGATATCCTCGACCTTATCGACGCGGCCGCCGACGGAGATATCGAGGCGGTCGGCGAGCGTGATCTGATGGAGCACGAACAGCGAGGCGGCATCCCGCCCATAGCTGTCCGTCGCGGGGCGCTGGAAGCTGGCGGCGACCGGCGTCGTGTCGAAGCGGGCCGACTCGCGCTCGATGCCGGCGCCGAAGATCGTGCGACCCCAGGCACCGAGGTTCAGCGTGCCCTGGTATTCAAGGCCGGTGCGGTCGCCGGTGAAGCCGTAGCGGTTGCGCTCTTCCGTCAGGCCGCCGCCGAAGGAGGCGTAGCGCTGCACGTCGTTCAGGATGCGCTCGGTGCGGCTGCCCGACAGCGTGACCTGATGGTCGAGCAGCCCGTCGAGGGTCGAGAGCTTCGCCCTGAGATAGGCGGTGGCGAGCCGGCCTTCCTGCTGAGAGGGCGTATCCGGCCGGTAGCCGAAGCCGGCGAAGGCGGCATCGTAGCCGCCCTGCTGGCGGCCGGCGTAAAGGCCGCCCTCGATCTCGAGAGCGTCGGACGGGCGCCAGCCGAAGCGCGCCGTGCCGGCGATGCGCCGGTTGCCGTCACGATCCAAGGGGCCGTAGCCCTGCAGACCGGCGATGCGGTAGCCATAGGCGGAGAAGCCCTGCGTCGTGAGGCCGGACAGGGCGAAGGCGTAGTTGAAGTCGCGCGTGCCGCCGGAGGCGGAGGCGATGACGCTGCCGGTGCCGTAGCTGCCGCCTTCGAGCTGCACGCTCGCGGTCGGCGCGCCGCGCCCCTTGCGCGTGATGATGTTGATGACGCCGCCGATGGCGTCCGAGCCGTAGAGCGCGGACTGGGGTCCGCGCAGGATCTCGATCCGCTCGATGTCGGTCGCGACGAGGTTGGCGAAGTTGAATTCGCCGCCGGTCGAGGTCGTGTCGCCGACGCGGATGCCGTCGATCAGCACGAGCGTGTGACGCGTCTCCGCGCCGCGGATCGCGACGAAAGCCGTGCCGCCGGGCCCGCCGTTGCTGGTGGCGGAGACGCCGGGCGCCTGCCGCAGCACGTCGATCAGCGTGGCCGGATTGGTGCGGCGCACCTCCTCGCCGGTGATGACGGTGACGGCGCTGCCCGTGCGCTGGATGTCCGTCGGCGACCGGTTGGGGGTGACCACGACGTCGAGCGGCGTGGGCTGCTGGGCCCGCACGGACGATAGGGGAATGGCCGCGGAAGCGGCAACGGCGGCCGAAGCCGCGAGGAGGAGACGAGACATGACGACCTTTCCCGGCCCGCCGCCGGAGGTTCGAGGTTGCGCACGCGTCCGGCCGGTCTCCTGGCTCGCGGGTCGACGCCGTCTCCTGCCTTCCCGGCCCTGGGGCCAGTGGACTTCAAGGAGAGAGCTCTCCGCCTACAGTTGCGGGGGCAGCTGCGGTCTTGGACCCCGAGGGTCCGCACCGCATTCCCGTTTCACCCGTCTCGCGACGGGCACCTGACGCAATTCGATGTGAAGCATGGCGCCTGGGCAGGCGCAACCGGACTTTGGGTGGTGTAGGGGTTTATGCGTAGGCGCGCAGATGACAAGGGTTGCTGCTCCTCCCCCTGCAAGGGGGAGGCTGGGTGGGGGTCACCGCGCTTCAGGATCAAGCGCCGCGTTGACCCCTCCCCGACCCTCCCCTTGCAGGGGAGGGAGTTCGCGTCGCCGCCCGCTAAAGCCGCCCCATCACGCCCCTGACGCGCTCGATGAAGCCCTGGCGCTGGTCCTGCGTCGCGACATTCATGTGGTAGAGCGCGTGGTACTGCACCTTGGCGCGGCCGCTCGTGAGGCGCGGCAGATAACGGGTGATGACCTTGCGCGGCGGGTCGCCGACATAGAGCGCCACCCAGCGCTGGCGGCCGTAGGTCGAGATGCCGACGATATGGCGCAGGTGCCCGAGCATCGGCTTCACGTTGGCGGGATCGGAGATGTCGAAGGCGACGCCCGGCATCAGCAACCGGTCGAACCAGCCCTTGAGCATGGCCGGCAGGCCGAAGCACCAGGTCGGGAACTGCACGACGAGCGCCTCCGCCGCCTGCAGCCGCGCGACGTGCTCCTCGAGACCGTCGCGGTTCTTCGTGACGTCGTGGTAGTTTCGACGCCGCTCCGCCGTCAGGACGGGATCGAAGCCTTCTGCGTAGAGGTCGCAGACGTCGACCTCGTGGCCCTTCGCCTCGAGCGCCGCCACCGCCTCCCGCCGGATCGCCGCATGGAAGCTCTCCTCCAGCGGATGGCAATAGAGGTAGAGGATCCGCATGCGCCCTATTCCGCCGCCAGCGCCCGCGCGCCCTCGAGGCTGGGCAGCCGGCCCGGGTTCAGCAGGAAATGGGGATCGGCCTCGCGCTTGAGGCCCTCCTGGTCGGCCTTGATCCGCTTCCAGCCTTTGCCCTCGAGCGTGAAGATGTGGGGGTTCGAGACCTTCAACCCGTTGGCGTCGAGCTTGTCCATGATCTCCTGCAGCCGCCCGGGCGTGCTGAACCGCACCAGCGGCAGCGAGGAGTTGGTGAAGCCGGCGTAGCGGCGCTGGAACTCGAGGTGCCAGAGGATCTCGCCGGCGAACTCCTTCTCGGCCCAGGCCAGCGCCTCGATGTTGCGACCCATGGGGAAGAGCACCTGCAGGTAGGTGATCGCCGGATCGACCTTGAGGGCGCGCAGTGTCGTGTGGTTCCAGCAGAATTCGTAGAGCGGCGGGATCTCCGCATGGTCGAAGGCGGCGGCCTCCGCTTCCGCCGCGCCGCGCGTGTAGGTGACGGTGCCGCCGGCTGCCCTTGCATGCTGGCCGAGCGCGGGAAGCTGCGGCTCGGAGACCATGACCACCGCGAAGGCCTTGTCCGCCGGCGCATGGGGCAGGAGGCGCTTGAAATAGGCGGATATGCCCGGCGCCATGACGGTCACGAGCTTCTTCGCGACGATCTGGTCGTCCGACAGCGCCTGCGCGAAGCGTGCGCAGTCCACGAGGCTGTCGAAGGTGACGATGGCTTCGGCCCAGTCCTGCCGCGGCGCGGTCGGGATGGTGACGTCGAGCACCACCCCATTGACGCCGTAGGCGTGGACCGCCTTGAGCGTGTCCGGGCCTTCAAGCGTGAAGATCCTGGGGTTCTCCTCCATCGAGAGGAGCGTCATCGCCTGCACGGCACCCGGATCGCCGATCTGGCCCCAGGTGATGGCCCCGACGCCGCCCGCGCCGCCGCAGACGAAGCCGCCGATGGTGGCGCTCGCCCGCGTCGAGGGGAAGACGCGCAGCTCCCAGCCGGAGGCTTTAAGCTCACGGTCGATCTCCAGCATCAGCTTGCCGGCCTCGACCTTCACGAGGCCCGGCCGCTGCTCGATGATGCGGTCGAGGCCCGTCATGTCGAGCACGATGCCGCCGTCGAGGGGCACGCATTGGCCGTAATTGCCGGTGCCGCCGCCGCGCATGGTCAGCGCGATGCGCCGCCGCGCCGCGAGCGCCACGACCTTCGTAAGCTCCTCGCGGTCGCGGGGCCTGACGATGGCGAAGGCGCGCTTGTCGTCGAGCTGCGGCTTGAGGATCGGCGAGAACCAGAAGAAGTCGCGCGACTTCAGCTTGATCGTGCCGGGATCGGTGGCGACGGGCACGTCGCCGAGCTCGGCCAGGAATTGCTGCAGGGCGGCGGTGTTCATGGCTTCAAGCCTTTGGGGGCGTATAGAGCTGGTCGAGATCGAAGGCGTGCATGTCCTGCAGCAGCTCGATCATCCTGTCGGTGACGGTGTCGATCGTCATGCGACCCTTGTCGGCGCTAGCGATCGAGGCGTCGCCGACCGTGCCGTCAGGGCCGAGGTCCTGCGCGATCCAGCCGAAGGCGGCGGTGCCGTGGGCGCGCAGGTGCTTGTGCGACTGCACGAGCCGCTCCTGCAGCGAGTGGAATTTCTTCGCCTTGTCCATCTTCACGACGTCGGGCGTGAGCGCCAGCATCACGGATGTCTCCATGTCGCCGCCATGGATGCCGTAGGCCTTTTCCCAGTCGCTGTAGATCCCTTCCGGCTGGCCGAGCCTCGACCAGCTCGCCACGACCACGAGCATGCCGTGGCGCACGCGCAATTCGCGGGCGACGACGTCGAGCACCGCGATGTTGCCGCCATGCGAATTGGCGAGCACGAGCTTGCGCACGCCGGCGCGGCGCACGCTCTCGCCGATCTCGATGACGACCCGCGCCAGCGTCTCGTAGGAGAGCGTCAGGGTGCCGGGCGAATGGATATGCTCGTTCGACTTGCCGACGGCGATCGTCGGCAGGATCGTGACGGGGAGGTCCGCCGACAGCTTCGCCACCAGCGCCGCCACGTTGCCGTTGTTGATCGTCATGTCGGTGGCGACGGGGAGATGCGGCCCATGCTGCTCGATGGCGGCGACCGGCAGCATCGCGATCCAGTTCGACGTGTCGGAGGTCGAAAAGTCCAGGGTGGTCATGTCGGCCCAGAAGGGCCGGGGCAGCTTGGTCATGTCAGGTTTCACGCTTGATCGCGCTCTCGTGCCAGCGGCGCAGGAGCAGGTGCGAGATGTAGCTCGTCACGAGGAAGATCGCGATGCCGCTGAGCGAGATCATCACGAGCGCCGCGAACATGCGCGGGATCTTCAGCTGGTAGCTCGCCTCGAGGATGCGGTAGGCGAGGCCGGAGGCGTTGCCGCCGGAGCCCGCCACATATTCCGCGACGACCGCGCCGATGAGCGCGAGCCCGCCGGCGATCTTGAGGCCCGACAGGAAGAAGGGCAGTGCCGCCGGCAGGCGCAGGTGCCAGAGCGCCTGCCAGCGCGAGGCGCGATAGATCTGGAACAGGTTCAGCAGGTTGTGGTCGACGGAGTTGAGGCCGATGATCGTGCTGGAGAGGATCGGGAAGAAGGCCACGATCCAGGCGCAGATCAGCAGCGACAGGTTGATGTCGCCCACCCAGATGATGATCAGCGGCGCGATCGAGACGACCGGCGTCACCTGCAGGATGATGGCGTAGGGCAGCAGCGCCTTCTCCAGCCAGCGCGACTGGGTGAAGAGGATGGCGAGCGCGACGCCGACGGAGACGGCCGCGATCAGCGCCGCGAAGGTGATGCGCAGCGTGATCTGCAGGGAAGGATAGAGCGTGCTCCAGTCCGCCACCAGCGTCTGCGCGATCAGCACCGGGCCTGGCAGGATGTAGGAGGGCACCTGGTTGATGCGGACCGCCGCTTCCCAGCCCGTCAGGAACAGCACGCCCATGATGAGCGGGGCGATGATGTTGGGCCAGGTGGAGACGGCGACGCCGAGGATGCGGCGCTCCTCCGTGAAGACCGGCATGGCCTCGGCGTCGGTGCCGTCATGCGGCACATTGGTGGCGAGCGTGGCGTCGGTCATCCGTGGATGGCCTCCTTCAACTTGTCGGACGCCATGCGGCAGAGGTCGGCGTAGGCGGCCGAGGTCCGGAAGGTCTCGGAGCGCGGATAGGGCGCGGAGACGTCGAGGTCGGCGATGACGCGGCCCGGCCGCGCCGCCATCACCACGATGCGCTGCGACAGGTAGACCGACTCGAAGACGGAATGCGTGACGAAGACGGCGGTGAAGCGGTTGCGCCACCAGAGCTCGAGCAGGTCGTCGTTGAGCTTGTGGCGGGTGATCTCGTCGAGCGCCGCGAAGGGCTCGTCCATCAGCAGCAGGCGCGGCTTCGTTACCAGCGCGCGGGCGATCGAGACGCGCATCTTCATGCCGCCCGAGAGCTCGCGCGGGAAGCTCCGCTCGAAGCCCTTGAGGCCGACGAGCGCCAGCATCTCGGCCGAGCGCTCGTGCGCCTCGGCCTTGCGCACGCCCTTGAGGATCAGCGGCATGGCGACGTTGCCGATGGCGCGCGCCCAGGGCATCAGCGTCGGATCCTGGAAGACAAAGCCGAGATCGGGATCGCGCTCGGCATGGCCGTAGGCGTCATGCGCGTTCTGCGGCCAGTCGATCTCGCCGGCGGAGGGCTGCGACAGGCCCGAGACCATGCGCAGGAGCGTGGACTTGCCGCAGCCCGAGGGGCCGAGCAGGCTGACGAACTCGCCCTGCCGCAGGTCGAGGTTGACGTCGCGGACCGCCAGCGTGCCGTTGGCGAACTGCTTGCTGACGCCGCGCATGGCGATCAGCGGACGCGCGGCCGACGCCGGGGCGGTGGCCCCGGCGGCATCCGTCATGACGGCGCCAGCGCTCAAACGCCGATGCCCTTGTTGATGAACTCGAGGCTGTAGGCCTTCTTGATGTCGAGGTTGGCCGGGAAGACGCCCGCCTGGGTCATCTGGCCGTAGAAGCGGCCCCAACGCTCGTCGGTCATGGCGCCGACGCCGAGCTTCAGCGCATCGCCCGAGCGGACGATGCCGTACTGGTTCATCACCTTGATCGCGTGGGCGATCTTGTCGTCGCCCATATCGGGATTGTCCCTCTTGATCAGGGCGTTGGCGGCGGCGTTGCCGGGGCCGTCCTTCATGTACTCAGCCCAGCCCTCGAGCGACGCCGTGACGAAGCGCTGCACCAGGTCCTTCTTCTCGTCGACCATCTTCCGCGAGATGTTGATGGTCGTGTTGTAGTTCTCGAAGCCGGCGTCGGCGAGCAGGTGGATCACGGGCTTCACGCCGGCCTGCTCGATCGCGTAGGGCTCGGACGAGAGGAAGCCCTGCTGAGAGATGTTCTTGTCGGCGAGGAAGGGCGCCATGTTGAAGGTGTAGGGCCGGGCCTGGTCCTCGGTGAAGCCGAACTTCGCCTTGAGGAAGGGCCAGAAGCTGGTGCGCCCGGCGGCGCCAATGAGGATCGGCTTGCCCTTCAGCGCGGCGAGCGAGTCATGGCCCACGCCGGGGTGCGAGATGAGGACCTGCGGATCCTTCTGGAAGATCGAGGCGATGCAGAGGAAGGGGATGTTCTCCTTCACGTAATTGATGGCTTCGAAGGAGTTGGACATGATCATGTCCACGCGTCCGCCGAGCAGGAGCTGGGACGGGTTCTGCTGCGGACCGCCCATCCGGATGTCGGCGTCGATGCCGTACTTGCGGTAGATGCCGTTGGCGACGGCATAGTAGAAGCCGCCGTGCTCCGCCTGCGCGCGCCAGTTGGTCTGATAGCTGACCTTGTCGAGCGTCTGGGCGTTCACCCTGCTGCCGGGCATCGGGATGAGGACGGAGGCCGAACCGGCGCCGATGAGGCCGAGCGCGGCGCGACGGTCGAGGCGATATTTCATCATGGCATGGTCTCCCTGGAAAGGCGGCGCGCCGGCCGAAGGCCCGTTCCGCGCATCCTTATCAAGGATGCAATGGGCGCGCCATCGCGGCTGCCGGCGCGTCGCCGCGATATGCCCAGAAATCGGGCTGGTGGCCGCATAATCCATAGGCGAACCGCCCGCTTGCAAGGCGACGGCCGGCGGGAAACCGGCAGGCGCCACGCATCCCGGTCGCCGTAAGGCTCGCCTCTCCCGCCGATGTGCGGCACTCTCGGCGCGACGAGGAGAACGGCGCATGAGCGAACCATCGCCCGGCGGGAAGAAGCGGCGGCCCATCCATGTGATGGCCTACGGCGTCCATGTGTTCACGGCGCTCGGCGCGGCTCTGGGCTTCCTCGCCCTCAAGGCGGCCATCGACGGGAATGTCCCGCTCTGCTTCCTCTGGCTCGCGGCGGCGCTGGCGGTGGACGCGGCGGACGGGCCGATGGCGCGGCGGCTCAACGTCAAGGAGACGGCCTCGCGCTACGACGGCGCGACGCTCGACCTGGTCGTGGATTTCGTCACCTACGTGCTGGTGCCGGCGGCGGTGCTGCTGCGGCCCGAGGTGCTGGGCGGCCCCGCCGGCCTCGCCGCGGGGCTCGCGATGATGATCGGCAGCGCGCTCTATTTCGCCGACACCGGCATGAAGACCGAGGATTGGTGGTTCAAGGGCTTCCCCGCCACCTGGAATCTCGTCGTCTTCCATCTGGCGATCTTCCGGCCGGGCGCGGGCGTGAGCCTCGCCATCGTCGCCGCGCTGACGGCCGCGATGTTCCTGCCGGTGGTGTTCGTGCATCCGGTCCGGGTCCGGCGCTTCCGGACCGCCACCCTCATCATGCTGGGCATCTGGTCCGTCGCGGCCCTGTCGGCGCTGGCGCAGGGGCTCGCCCCTGATGGCCTGACGAAGGCGGCGCTGCTCGTGGGCGCCTGCTACTTCCTGGGGCTCGGGCTGCTGCGGCGCCGCGCCGCGGGCTGAGGACGGGCTTGCGCCATCCCCGCCCGGCATGATCGAAGAGCGGCATGGATTTCCCGCCTCTCTCGCTCGCCGTCGCCGTCGAGACCTTTCCGATCGCCGGCGCCTTCACGATCTCGCGCGGCAGCCGCACGGAGGCCGTCGTGGTGACGGCGACGGTCGGCGACGGACGCCATATCGGGCGGGGCGAATGCGTGCCCTACGCGCGGTACGGCGAGACGGTGCAGGGCGTGGCGCGGGCCGTGGCCGAGCAGGGGCTGCGCCTGCGCGAAGGCGGCGCGCTTCGCACGCTGACGGCGGGACTGAAGCCCGGCGCGGCGCGGAACGCGCTGGACTGCGCCCTCTGGGATCTTGCCGCCAAGCGCAACGGCAGGCGGGCGTGGGAGCTCGCCGGGGCCGCCGCGCCCACGCCTCTCGTCACCTGCTACACGCTCAGCCTCGGCACGCCCGAGAGCATGGAATCCGCAGCGCGGGAGGCCGCCTACCGTCCCCTGCTCAAGGTGAAGCTCGGCGGCGACGGCGACGTCGAGCGGATCGCGGCCGTGCGGCGCGGCGCGCCGCGGTCGCGCCTCGTGGTCGACGCCAACGAGGCTTGGCGGGAGCACAACCTCGCCGCCAACGCCGCGGCCTGCGCGGCGGCCGGCGTCGAGTTGATCGAGCAGCCGCTGCCCGCCGGTGAGGACGGGGCGCTCGCCGGTTTCCGCTCGCCCGTGACGCTCTGCGCCGACGAGAGCGCGCATGGCCCCGAGTCGCTCGAGGGCCTCGTCGGGCGCTACGGCGCGGTGAACATCAAGCTCGACAAGACCGGCGGCCTCAGCGATGCGCTCGCGATGGCGGATGCGGCCGAAGCGGCGGGCCTCAGGATCATGGCGGGGTGCATGGTCGGCACCTCGCTCGCCATGGCGCCGGCGCTGCTCATCGGCGCGCGGGCGGACTGGGTCGATCTCGACGGTCCCCTGCTGCTGGCGCAGGACCGCGCGCCCGGCCTCGTCTTCGAGGGCAGCACGATCATACCCTGCGAGGCGGAACTGTGGGGGTAGGGCTTGTCATCCCCGGCGGCGCGGAACGCGCCGGGAAGGGGATCCAGACCCTTGCAACTGAAAAAAACTGGATTCCCTTTCCCTCCGCTTCGCTCCGGCCGGGAATGACACGGTGGGCAAGGTCAGCCCCGCCGCGCGGCCTCGATCGCGGCGATGTCGATCTTCGTCATCTGCATCATGGCCTGCATGGCGCGGCCGGCGGCGGCGCGGTCCGGGTCGGCCATCGCCTCCAGGAGCGCGCGCGGCGTGATCTGCCAGGAGAGGCCGAAGCGGTCCTTGCACCAGCCGCAGGCGCTGGGCGCGCCGCCACCGTCGATGATGGCGGACCAGTAGCGGTCCGTCTCCTCTTGGGTCTCGGTCTGGACCATGAAGGACACCGCCTCGTCGAAGGTGAAGTGAGGGCCGCCGTTGAGGCCGATGAAGGGCATGCCGAGGACCGTGAACTCGACGGTCAGCACGTCACCCTGCTTGCCCGATGGGTAATCCGCCGGCGCATGATGCACGGCGAGAACCCGCGAGTCCGGAAAGGTCGCCGCGTAGAAGCCGGCGGCCTCCTCGGCCTTGCCGTCGAACCAGAGGCAGGGGGTGATGCGGCTCATATCGCTGCTCCCGCGATGCGCTTGCCGACGAGACCAATGTGGGCGCCCTGGGGATCGATGACGTTCATCGAGAATTCGCCGCCGGGGATTTCGTGGGGCCCATGCATGATCGTGCCGCCGGAAGCGCGCACCTGCGTGGCCGCTGCGTCGATGTCGGGCACGCGCACGTAGAAGTTCCAGGCGGACACCGGGGCCTGCGGCGGCTTCGGCATGATGGCGCCGATCACGCCGCCCGTCGCGCCGCCGTGGCGGATGAACTCGTATTGGCCCATCGGACCCATGTCCATGGCGCCATCCCTGGCCCAACCGAAACGGCTGCCGTAGAAGGACCAGGCGCCGGCGGGGTCGCTGGTCATCAGCTCGTTCCAGGCGACATGACCGTCACGCGGCCTGTCCCAGGCGAAGGCGTAGCTCGCTTCCGGCGAGGCTCCCCGCATCAGGTAGAAGAGCGCGCCCTGGGGGTCGGAGACGAAGGCGAAGCGGCCGACGCCGGGAATATCCTGCGGCGGCATCTGGAGCTTTCCGCCCGCGGCCTCGACTTCCCTGGCCATCGCGTCGACGTCGCCGACGGCGACATAGGCGAGCCAGACCGGCGGAATGCTCGTGTTCGCGGGCGTGCGCATCAGGCCCCCGACCATGGAATCGGCGCTCGAGAAATAGCGGTAGTCCAGATCGGCCATGCCGGAGCCGGCCGAGGTCCAGCCCATGAGGGGCTTGTAGAATCGCTCCGCCGCATCGGGGTCCGGCGTGATCAGCTCATACCAGATGAAATCGCCCTGCTTGTTCGACATTGATGGCGCTCCCTAGAATTCGACGACCGGCGTGAAGCCGCCGAAGATCATCCGCTTGCCGTCGAAGGGCATGGGATTCCTGGCGGGGTCCATGCGGGGGTCCGAGAAATCCTTCGACATCAGTTTCGCCATCGCGGCATCCCTGACGCCCTTGTCCGGCCATTCGATCCAGCTGAAGACGACGGCCTCCTCCGGCGTCGCCTGCACGGCGCGGCGGAAGTCGGTGAGCTTGCCGTCCTTCACGTCGTCCTCCCAGCATTCCAGGATGCGGACGGCGCCCATTTCCATGAAGCAGGGATCCGCCATGCGGGCATGGTCGATGAAGGCCTGCTTGTTCGCCTTGGGGACCGCGATCACGAAGCCGTCGACGTAGGTCATTGTTCTTCTCCCTTACTCATCAAACTTTTCACCAGCGCCTCGAGCTGATCGGTTGCGGCGCCCCAGCCTGCGTGAAACCCCATGTCCTCGTGCGCCTTGCGGTCCTCGGCGGTCCAGTGAAGGACCTCGGCGTGATAGGCGGTGCGGCCCTCGCCGGCGTCGGCGAACTCGACGACGATCGTCACGTAGGGCTTCGCGGAGGGAACCCAGGCCTCGGTGTAGGCGTCCGTCATGACCAGGCGGCGGCCTGGAACGACCTCCAGGTAAACGCCGCGGTTCTGATGCTCCTCGCCGTTGGGGCCGCGCATCAGGATGACGTTGGAGCCGCCGGGGCGCAGGTCGATCTCCACCACCGGCGTCGTCCAGGGGCGCGGCGTGAACCATTGCTTGAGCAGGTCCGGCTCGGTCCAGCAGCGGTAAAGCAGCGCCGGCGGCGCGTCGATCGTGCGGGCGAGCGTCAGGGAATGGGTGGTCTGCGCCATGATTCAGGCAGCCTTTTCTTCGCCGTCGGCCTTCACCGCCGCAGGATCCATCCAGAACGGAGCCCAGATATGGCCGTCAGGATCGGCGAAGTTCCGGCCGTACATGAAGCCGTGGTCGTCCGTCGGCCCGATGTCCGCGCGACCGCCGGCCTGGGCCGCGGCCTCGACGATCGCGTCGACGGCGGCGCGGTCGGGGCGTGAGAGGCAAAGCAGGGCCTGGGCGGAGGCATGGGCGTCGGCGATCGGCAGGGGGCAGAATTCGCTGAACTTGGCGTGGGTCAGCAACATCACGAAAATCGTGTCGGAGACCACCATGCAGGCGGCGGTGTGGTCGGAGAACTGCGCATTCCGCGTCGCGCCGATGGCTTCGTAGAATGCGACGGAGCGCGCGAGGTCGCGGACTGGCAGGTTGACGAACAGCAGGGTAGGGGACGAGGCGGTTGCCATCGGTTGGCTCCGAAATGCGATGTTGCGGAGCATGACCCGATGGCTTATCTATTGCAAGTATGAAGTTAGAAAAAATAACTTCTGAGGGAAAGCGCCGTTACGACGACGCCTGCGCTGCTGCCCATGCGCTGGACCTGCTGGGCGAGCGCTGGGCGCTCCTGGTCGTGCGAGAGCTGTTCTTCGGGCCCAAGCGCTTCTCGGACATCAAGGCCGGTCTCCCCGGCATCAGCGCGAACGTGCTGACGCAACGGCTCGAGGGGCTCGAATCCTCAGGCATCGTGCGCAAGACACGCCTGCCGCCCCCGGCGTCGGTGTCCGTCTACGCCTTGACGGACTGGGGCCGCGAGAGCGAGCCGATCTTCCAGGCGCTGGGACGCTGGGCCGTGCGGTCGCCGATGCACGACCGCACGCTGTCGTTCAGCGCCAATTCGCTGATGCTGTCGTTCCGCACCATGTTCGATCCGGCCCGCGCCGGCGATTTCGCGGCGACGGTTGCCTTCCGCATCGGCGAGGAGACGTTCAAGGCCGAGATCGCCGACGGCGCCATCGCCATCCGGCGCGACTCCGACGCGGAGGCGGACCTGGTCCTGACGGGACCCGCGGCGGTGATCGGCGCCTTCGTCCATGGCGGCGTCCCGCCGGAGGCGCTGCCGGCGCTGACGATTGCCGGCGACCCCGCCGTGGCGCGGCGCTTCGCCACGCTCTTTCCGCTGCCGTCCAAGGTCGCGCCGCCGGAGGCCGGCGGGCCGGCCTGAGGCGGAGTCAGACCGCCTGCGAGTGACGCCCGCGCGCCCCGTTCAGGAAAGCGTCGAACTTGGCCGCGATCGTGCGGGCGAAGGGCCGTCCCTTCGCGGTCACGACGAAGCCCGTGTCCGTCGGCTGCATGAGGCCGTCGCGGTCCTCGGCGCAGATCGCCCGCGCCTCGGCGATCAGCGGCATCGCCGAGAGGCCGAAGCGGTCGTAGAGCGAGCGGCCGTCGAAGCGCAGGTCGCACATCAGCCGCTCGATCACATGGGCGCGGATGACGTCGTCGTCGCCGAGCTCGAGTCCGCGCGTGACCGCGAGTCCCTCGGCCTCGACGCGGCGCGCATATTCGCCCGCGGAAGACGCGTTCTGCGCGTAGCCGTGCGGCGTGCGGCTGATCGACGAGGCGCCGAGGCCGACAAGCGCATGCGGATCGTCGACCGTGTAGCCCTGGAAGTTGCGCGAGAGAGCGCCGGCGCGCGTCGCCTGCGCCATCGCATCCTCCGGCAGCGCGAAATGATCGATGCCCACCCGCTCGTAGCCCTCGCCGACGAGATAGGCGGCCGCCGTCTCGGCCATCGCATGGCGATCCACCACGTTCGGCAGCTTGTCCTCGGGGATCATCTTCTGGTGCGTCCGCATCCAGGGCACATGCGCGTAGCCGAACAGCGCGATCCGGTCGGGCCGCATGCGCACGACCTCTCTCAGGCTGGAGAGGAGTTCGCGCAGGCCCTGGCCCGGGAGGCCGTAGATGGCGTCGATGTTGAGGGAGCGCACGCCGCGGTCCCGGAAGGCGTCGATCGCGGCGCGCGTCTCCTCGACGGTCTGCATGCGGTTGATCGCCGCCTGCACCGACGGGTCAAAATCCTGCACGCCGATGCTGACACGCGTGACGCCCGAGGCGGCGAGCGCGTCGATCCGCTCCACGTCGAGGCCGCGCGGATCGATCTCGATGGCGAATTCTGCCTCGGAGGCGAAGGCGAAGCGTTCGCGCGTCCAGTCCATCAGCCGGACGATGTCGCCGGCGGAGAGGATGGAGGGCGAGCCGCCGCCCCAATGCACGGCCGACACGCGCGCCGAGCCGGGCAGGGCGGCGCCGACTTCCGTCATCTCCGCCCGCAGCGTCTTGAGATAGGCAGCGATGGGCTCGTAGCGGCGGACGATCTTCGTCGCGCAGCCGCAGAACCAGCAGAGCGTGTCGCAGAAGGGAATGTGCAGATAGAGCGACAGGCTCGCCTCGTCGGGGAGGGCCGCGAGCCAGCGCCGGTAGGTCTCGCTGGTCACGCCCGCGTGGAAATGCGGCGCGGTGGGATAGCTCGTGTAGCGCGGCACCGGGGCCGCGAGGCGCTCGATGGCGGGGGGATCGAGAGAATCCGCCGAAGGCGGCCTCACGCGCGGCCCGCCTGTCTGTTCATAGGCTTCCATGCGGGGACTCCTGAATTCGGAGTCTGCATTCCGCCCCAGACGGAGCCTGCCGTCATTGCGCTGAATCAAGGGCGAGGCCGGCGGGATCGCCATGGAACGGCCGCGCATCTCGATCGATTAAGCGGCGAAAAAGCGTTTCAAATCCATAACTTGCAAGCCGCACGAAGCGGCGTGCGCGCCGCGTCAGGGTCGCTCAGGAATGTGTCGCGTTGGCCGACTGGATCAGCTTCGAGCGGTCCAGCACACGAACACCATCGGGCACCACCAGGATGATCCGGTCCCGCGTGAATCGCGAGATCGTGCGGCTGACGGTCTCGATCGTCAGGCCGAGATAATCCGCGATGTCCTGCCGCCCCATCGGCAGCGGCAGCGTAGGCGAGGGACCGCGCAGCACCTGCAGCCGCTCCGACCAACGCAGCAGGAAGATCGCGACGCGCTCCTCGGCCTTGCGGCGGCCGAGCACGACCATGTGGTCCTCGGCGAAGGCGAGCTTGCGGCTCGCGGTCTGGTGCAGCTTGCGCTGCAGCTCGGGCTTGCGTGCAACCAGTTCGGTGAAACGGGTCCGTTCGAAGCGGCAGGCGGTGACGGGGGTCAGCGCATCCGCGCCGAAGCCGAAGGAGGATTCAAGCGACAGGCCGAGGAAGTCGCCGGGGAGGGCGAAGCCGACGACCTGGCGGCGTCCGTCGTCGATGTCGCGCTGCAGGCGGAGCGTGCCCGAGGTCACGCTGTAGACATGGCGTGCCGCGTCGCCTTCCTGGAACAGGGTGTGCCTCGCGCCGACCACGCAATGCTCGGCGATGGCTTCGAGCTCCTTGAGCTCGTCCTCGTCCAGCGCGGCGCAGACCGCGAGGAGCCGCACCTGACATTTGTCGCAGAGCGATTCGCAGCCGTCTGGCGATCCGCATAGCTGGATCGTTCCGGGAAGATCGAGCGCCTTGCGGCCCGATTCCTGGGTCGTCATGTCGGCCGGGCTCATTGGCAGAGCCTCCTGCGATTTGTTCCCCTCAGGCACGGTACGGATCAAGAGGCCGCGATGCAAGGTGGATAGTTTGTCGCAGCGGGGCCGACCTTCGTCTGATCTTGATCCGGATCAAAGCCGGGCTGCCGGACCCCGTGCGAGAACCCGTCGCATCCGCCCGGATGGGCCGAGCAAGGGGATAATCATGGCCGTGATCGAGCGAAGGCCAATGACCGGGGGCGAACTCGTCGGCGCTGCAGCGCTCGGCGTCCTGGCGCCCGCCACCGTCATCATCGCGGGGCTGACCCAGGACGGCGGCTATGCGTTCCACATGGCGGTGTTCGCCATCGCGGGCGCCGTCGCATTCTTCGTTATCCTCAACCGCTGGTTCGACCAGACCGGCGGACCGGAGCCGCTGGAGATCGGCGGCAAGCCGAACTTCAACGACGGACCGATCAAGGTCGCCACGATCGCCGCCATGTTCTGGGGCGTCGCGGGCTTCACGGTCGGCCTCGTCATCGCCCTGCAGCTGGCCTTCCCGGCGCTCAACCTCGACCTGCCCTGGACGAGCTTCGGCCGGATGAGGCCGCTGCACACCTCCGCCGTGATCTTCGCGTTCGGCGGCAACGTGCTGATCGCCTCGGCCTTCTACGTGGTCCAGCGCACCTGCCGCGCGCGGCTCTTCGGCGACCTGATGCCGTGGTTCGTCGTGCTCGGCTACAACCTCTTCATCGTCATCGCGGGCACGGGCTACCTGCTCGGCATCACGCAGGGCAAGGAATATGCGGAGCCCGAATGGTACGCCGACCTGTTCCTGACCATCGTCTGGGTCGCGTTCCTCGCCGTCTTCTGGGGCACGGTCGTGCGCCGGAAGGAGCCGCACATCTACGTGGCGAACTGGTTCTTCATGGGCTTCATCGTCACGATCGCCGTGCTGCACCTCGGCAACAACGCCGCGATCCCGGTCTCGCTCCTCAGCCCGAAGAGCTACATCGTCTGGTCCGGCGTCCAGGATGCCATGTTCCAGTGGTGGTACGGCCATAACGCCGTCGGCTTCTTCCTGACGGCGGGCTTCCTGGGGATCATGTACTATTTCATCCCGAAGCGGGCCGAGCGGCCGGTCTATTCCTACCGGCTGTCGATCATCCACTTCTGGGCGCTGATCTTCCTCTACATCTGGGCCGGCCCGCACCACCTGCATTACACGGCGCTGCCGGACTGGGCGCAGACGCTCGGCATGACCTTCTCGATCATGCTCTGGATGCCCTCCTGGGGCGGCATGATCAACGGCCTGATGACGCTCTCCGGCGCCTGGGACAAGCTCCGCACGGACCCCGTGCTGCGCATGATGGTCGTGTCCGTCGCCTTCTACGGCATGAGCACCTTCGAGGGCCCGCTGATGTCGATCAAGGCGGTGAACTCGCTCAGCCACTACACGGACTGGACCATCGGCCATGTCCATTCGGGCGCGCTCGGCTGGGTCGGCTACATCTCCTTCGGCGCGATCTACTGCCTGGTGCCGTGGCTCTGGAAGAAGGAGCGGCTCTACTCGCTCAAGGCCGTCGACTGGCACTTCTGGGTCTCGACGATCGGCATCGTCCTCTACATCTCGGCGATGTGGGTCTCGGGCATCATGCAGGGCCTGATGTGGCGCGCCTACACCAGCCTCGGCTTCCTCGAATATTCCTTCGTCGAGACCGTCGCGGCCATGCATCCCTACTACGTGATCCGCGCGGCCGGTGGCGGCCTGTTCCTGACCGGCGCGCTCATCATGGCCTGGAACCTCTGGATGACGATCCGCGCCGCTCCGGAAGCGCGCGTCTCCCAGTCTCCCACCCTCGTCCCGGCTGAGTGAGGCCCACGATGACCGACCTTTCCGCACCCCGGCAGCCCAAGTCTTCGACTGCCAAGCCTTCGCTCTGGGCCAAGCACAAGATCTTCGAGACGAACACGATCTACCTGTTCATCGGCATCCTGTTCGTCGTGTCGATCGGCGGCCTCGTCGAGATCGCGCCGCTCTTCTACCTGAAGAGCACGATCGAGAAGGTGGAGGGCATGCGTCCCTACACCCCGCTCGAGCTCGCGGGCCGCGCCATCTACGTCCGTGAGGGCTGCTACAACTGCCACAGCCAGATGATCCGTCCGCTGCGCGACGAGGTCGAGCGCTACGGCCATTTCAGCCTGGCGGCCGAGAGCATGTACGACAAGCCGTTCCAGTGGGGCTCCAAGCGCACTGGTCCGGACCTCGCCCGCGTCGGCGGCAAGTATTCCGACGAATGGCAGCTGCAGCACCTGATCGCCCCGCGCTCGCTGGTGCCGCAATCGATCATGCCCGGATATCCGTTCCTGGCCGAGCGGGCGCTCGACGTGACGGACATCGGGACGCAGCTCAAGGTCAACCGCTGGGGCGGCGTGCCCTACACGGACGAGATGATCGCCAACGCCGCCGACGACCTCCGGGCGCAGGCGGACCCGGACCATCCGAAGGCGGCCGACTTCCAGAAGCGCTACCCCAACGCGCTCAACCGCGACTTCGACGGCAAGCCGAAGGCGCTGACCGAGGCCGACGCGCTCATCGCCTACCTGCAGATGCTGGGCACGCTCGTCGACTTCAAGCTCTACGACGGCAAAGCCAACCTGCGCTGAGGAGTCCCGACCATGGTCAACATGTACGCCTTCCTGGCCTGGGTCGCCCAGTCCGTCGGCCTCCTGGCCTTCATGACCGCCTTCCTGCTGATCACGGCCTACGCGCTCTGGCCGCGCAACAGGGACCGGTTCGCCGAGGCCGCTTCGACGCCATTCCGCGAGGACTGAACCCATGACCGACGCTGCGAACCATCACCACGCCGAAACCGATCCGGTCACCGGCACCACGACGACCGGTCACGAGTGGGACGGCATCCGCGAGCTGAACACGCCGCTGCCGCGCTGGTGGCTGTGGACGCTCTACCTGACGATCGTCTGGGCGGTCGGCTACATGATCGTCTATCCGGCCTGGCCGACGATCACGAGCCACACGGCCGGCCTCTTCGGCTATTCCAGCCGCGCCGACGTCGCCGTCGAGCTCGGCAAGCTCGAGGCGCTGCGCGACGCGCAGGCGGCGCAGCTGAAGACCGCCTCGCTCGAGCAGATCAAGGCGAGCCCGGACATGCTGCGCATCGCGCTCGCGCGCGGCAAGGCGGCCTTCGGCGACAATTGCGCGGCCTGCCACGGCCTCGGCGGCGCCGGCGCGGTCGGCTTCCCGAGCCTCACGGACGACGACTGGCTGTGGGGTGGCAAGCTCTCCGATATCGAGACGACGATCACCCACGGCATCCGCTGGACGCAGAACAACCAGTCCCGGACGGGCGAGATGCTGGCCTTCGGCAGGACGGGCGTGCTCAAGAAGCCGGAGATCGAGCAGGTTGTCGACTATGTCCGCTCGATCGCCAAGCTCGACGTCCCGAAGGGCGCCAACCTCGATGCCGGCAAGGAGCTCTACGCCGCCAACTGCGCCGCCTGCCATGGCGAAGCCGGCAAGGGCAACAGGGAGCTCGGCGCGCCTGATCTGACGGACGCGATCTGGCTCTTCGGCTCGTCCCGCACCGCGATGATCGAGACGGTGACGAACGGCCGCGCCAGCGTGATGCCGGCCTGGACCGGCCGCCTCGACCCCGTGACGATCAAGTCGCTGACGGTCTACGTCCACAGCCTGGGTGGCGGACAGTGACGCAACAGGCCGAGGCTGACGATTTCGACGGTCCGCTCTACGCGGCCTCCGAGAAGGTCTATCCCCAGAAGGTGGACGGGCCCTTCCGGAGGGCCAAGTGGGCCATCCTGATCGTCTGCCTCGGCATCTACTACCTGCTGCCCTTCGTCCGCTGGAACCGGGGGCCGAACCTGCCCGACCAGGCGGTGCTGGTCGATCTCGCCAATCACCGCTTCTACTTCTTCTTCATCGAGCTGTGGCCGCAGGAAATCTATTACTTCACCGGCCTGCTGGTGATGGCGGCGCTGATCCTGTTCCTGCTGAACGCCGTGGCCGGGCGCGTGTGGTGCGGCTATCTCTGCCCGCAGACCGTCTGGACCGACCTCTTCGTGGCGGTGGAGCGCTTCATCGAAGGCGACCGGCGCGAACGCATGAAGCGCGACGCGGCTCCCTGGGGCTTCGGCACGTGGCGGCTGAAGATCACGAAGCATTTCCTCTGGATCATGATCGCCTGGTGGACCGGCGGCGCCTGGGTCCTCTATTTCGCCGACGCGCCGACGCTGGTGAAGGAACTCGCGACCCTCGAGGCGCCGATGGTCGCCTATGCCTGGATCGGCATCCTGACCTGCACGACCTACGTGCTCGGCGGCCACATGCGCGAGCAGGTCTGCCTCTACATGTGCCCCTGGCCGCGCATCCAGGCGGCGCTCACCGACGAGCATGCGCTCAACGTCGCCTACCGCTACGACCGGGGCGAACCGCGGATGTCGGTGAAGGCCGCCGCCAAGGCGCGCGCCGCGGCGGAGCCGGCCGGCGACTGCGTCGACTGCAACCAGTGCGTCGCGGTCTGTCCCACCGGCGTCGACATCCGCCACGGCTCACAGCTTGGCTGCATCCAGTGCGGCCTCTGCATCGACGCCTGCGACAGCGTGATGCGCAAGATCGGGCGCCCCGAGCGGCTGATCGCCTACGACACGGAGATCGCGATCAAGGCGCGCGCCGCCGGCGTGTCTGCGCCGAGGCCGAAACTGCTGCGCCCGCGCACCATGATCTACCTGGCCCTCATCGCCGTCGCGGGCGGGGCCATGCTCTACCAGCTGGCGACGCGCGCCTTCCTCGAGATCAGCGTGATCCATGACCGCACGCCGCTGTTCGTGACGCTGCGCGACGGCTCGATCCGCAACGCCTACACGATCCGCGTCGCCAACAAGCGGCCCACGAACCGGCTCGTCTCCATCGGCGTGACCGGACTGCCCGGCGCGACGCTCGAGGTCGGCGCGGTCGCCCAGACGGCCGACTGGCGGCCGGTGGTCGAGGTGCCGCCCGACACCACGCAGGAGTTCCGCGTGTTCGTCACGGTGCCGCGCGGGCTGACGACCGAGAAGTCGCGCGTGATCTGGATCAAGGCGGCGGATCTCTATGGCGGCGAAAGTGCATCGGCGAAGGACAATTTCTTCGCGCCATAGGTCAAAGCCATGTGCTGCTGCGGAGGATTCATCATGCCGGCGGAGTTCCACCAAGCCGAGGATTGTCCGAGGCAGGGCAAACCCTTCGAGCTGAAGGGCGGCCATGTGCTGGCGATGATCGTCGCCTTCTTCGCCGTCGTCGTCGCGGTCAACGCGACGATGATGACGGTGGCGCTCCGCACGATGCCGGGCCTCGACGCCCGCAACGGCTACGATCCGAGCCAGGCCTACAACCGCGAGATCGCTGCCGCGCGGGCGCAGGCCGCCCGCGGCTGGCGCGCGGACGGCCAGGTCTCGCTCAGGGGCGAGGTGGCCCATGTCGCCGTGGCGCTCGCCGACCGCGAGGGACAGGCGCTGCCGGGCGCCATCGTGACCGCGCGCCTCAAGCATCCGACCGACAGGCGGCGCGACCATGAGGTCGCGCTCGTGGGCCGCACGACTGTCTTCGAGGGCGACGCGGCCGGCGTCTCCGAGGGCTTCTGGGATTTCGTGATCGAGGTCCGCGAGACGCCCGGCGGGCCGGCGCATTTCGTCAGCCGCCAGCGCATCCGCCTGAAGGGCTGAACCCATGAGCACGCCAACCGCCCGCAACGACAGCGAGGCCGGCCGCGACGCCGCAGCGGGGGCTGCGCCGGCGCGGGATTTCTCCATCTTCCTGCAGGCCGCCGATGGCGCCGAGACGGCCGAGTTCGCCGTCGACGGCATCCATTGCGCCGCCTGCATGGCGCGCATCGAGCAGGCCTTCGCCAAGGAGCCGGACATCGTGTCGGCGCGCGTCAACCTGACCGAGAAGCGGCTCAAGGTGAGCTGGCGGCAGGGTGCCGGCGATCCGCAGAAGGTGATCGACCGACTCGAGTCGCTCGGCTTCCGGGGCCATCCGTTCCAGCCCGAGAAGGCGCTCGCGCAGGCGCGCTCGGAGCAGGACCGCCTGCTGCGCCGCCTCGGCGTCGCGGCCTTCGCGGCGATGAACATCATGCTGCTGTCGGTGTCGGTCTGGTCCGGCCATGCCACCGGTCTCTCGGCCGAGACGCGCGATCTGTTCCACTGGGTCTCGGCCCTGATCGCGCTGCCGACCGCGGCCTATTCCGGCCAGCCCTTCTTCGCGAGCGCCATCCGCGCGCTGAAGGCTCGGGCCGTCAACATGGACGTGCCGATCTCGCTCGGCATCCTGCTGGCGCTCGGCATGTCGGTGGTCGAGACGCTGAACCACGGCGAGCACGCCTATTTCGACGGCGCCGTGATGCTGATCTTCTTCCTGCTGCTCGGCCGCGTGCTCGACCAGATCATGCGGCGCAAGACGCGCGACGTCGCGGCCAACATCGCGGCGCTGAAGGCGGTCACCGCCACCAAGTTCGTCTCCCCGCAGGAGACGCTCGAGGTGCCCGTCGCCGCGATCGAGCCCGGCGATCTCGTGCTGGTGAAGCCCGGCGACCGAATCGCCATCGACGGCGTGGTCGAGAAGGGGCGGTCCGAGATCGACCAGAGCCTCGTCACCGGCGAGACGAAGCCTTGCGGCGTCGGCCCGGGCGACATGGTCTATGCCGGCGCGATCAACCTCTCCGGCACGCTGCAGGTCAGGGTGCGCAACGCCGCCTCCGGCACGATGCTGGACGAGATCGAGGCGCTGCTGGCGCGCGCCACCGAGACGCGCTCGCGCTACGTGCAGCTGGCGGACCGCGCCGCGCGGCTCTACGCACCGGTCGTGCATGCGACCGCGGCGCTGACCTTCCTCGGCTGGCTTGTCGCCGGCCTCGCCTGGCAGCAGGCGCTGGTGATCGCGATCACGGTGCTGATCATCACCTGCCCCTGCGCGCTCGGCCTCGCGATCCCGGCCGTGCAGGTCGCGGCGGCGGGCAGCCTGTTCCGCCGCCAGGTGCTGCTGAACAGCGGCGAGGCGCTGGAGCGGCTGGCGGCCGTGGACACGGTCGTCTTCGACAAGACGGGCACGCTGACGGCGCCGGAGATGAGCGTGCTCAACCGTGACCAGATCCCGCAGGAGCTGCTTGCGGCCGCGGGGCGGCTCGCGCTGTCCAGCCGCCATCCGCTGGCGAAGGCTGTGGCGAAGGCGGCGGGCGCCTCCGCGCCCTTCGAGACGGTGCGCGAGGAGAGCGGCCAGGGTCTCGTCGCCTGCCGTAAGGGCGAGACGCTCAGGCTCGGCAGTCCCGCCTTCTGCGAGGCCGAGGCGGAGGCCGCCGCGCTCGCCGCCCGCCATCCCGACGCCTCGCTGATCGCCTTCCGGCAAGAGGACCAGGTGGCGGTCTTCGCCGTGGCCCAGGCGCTGCGGTCCGATGCGGCGGCGACGATGGAGACGCTCCGCGCCGCCGGCCTCGAGGTGCATGTGCTCTCTGGCGACCGGTCCGGCGCGGTGGCACGCATCGGCGGCGAACTCGATGTCGACATGATACGCGCCGAGGCGAAGCCGGCCGACAAGGTCGCGTATCTCGAAGCGCTGGCGGCGGACGGCCATCGGGCGCTGATGGTGGGCGACGGCATCAACGACGCCGCGGCGCTCGCCGCAGCCCATGTGTCGATGTCGCCCGTGACCGCGGCCGAACTGACGCAATCCGCGGCGGATGCGGTCTTCCTGGGCGAGCGGCTCGCTCCTGTCGCGCAGGCCGTCCTCGTGGCGCGCAAGGCGCACCGGGTGATGGTCGAGAACCTGTGGCTCGCCGTCGTCTACAATGCCATCGCCGTGCCGGTGGCCATCGCCGGCTTCGCCACGCCGCTTGTCGCGGCGCTGGCGATGTCGGGCTCCTCGCTGCTGGTCACGCTGAATGCGCTGCGCGTGCGGCGGCTAAGATCTTGATGGAGAGCGAATTGCGGTCGTTCGGACGATCCCGTCCGACCGGACAGCACGCGAAGGGTGCCGTGTCATGAACGTCCTCGTCTATCTCATGCCGCTGGCGCTGGGGCTTGGCGCGCTCGGCCTCGCCGCCTTCCTCTGGTCGCTCAACCGCGGCCAGTACGAGGATCTCGACGGCGCCGCCTGGCGGGCGCTGGAGGACGAGCGGTAATCCTCAGGGCACCGCGGACACGAGCAGGAACGCCGCGAACAGCACGAGATGCACCGCGCCGTGCAGGACGGTCGTGCGGCCGGTGCCCAGCGTCAGGGTGCTGACGAAGAGCGTCAGCACGAGCAGCGTCATGTTCGCCGGCGAGATGCCTAGCACGATGTTGGTCTGCAGCAGGAGGGCCACGACGGCGACGGTGGGCACCGTGAGCCCGATGCTGGCGATCGCCGAGCCGATCGCGAGGTTGATGCTGTTCTGCAGCCTGTTGTGAAGCGCCGAATTGGCGGCGGCCAGGCCCTCGGGCAGCAGCACGACCGCCGCGATGACGACGCCGACGAAGGCCTTCGGCAGGCCGATGGCGGCGATCGCCTTGTCCAGCGGATAGGAGAGGACCTTGGCCAGGAGCACGACGGCGGTCAGCGCCACGAGCAGCAGCACGAGGCTCGCGATCGCCACCCGGTCCGACGGCTTGTCGTGGCCGGGCTCGGGATCATCCTCGGCGGGCTCCTTGGCCGCATCGAGGAAATAGTCGCGGTGGCGAATCGTCTGGACGAAGACGAAGACGCCCCAGAGCACCAGCGACATGATGCCGATCGCGATGAGCTGGATCGGCGCGTAGTAGGGACCGGCCGCGGCCAGCGTGAAGTTCGGCAGGATCAGCGTCAGCCCGGCCAGCACGCCCAGCACGGCCAGGGCCGCCGAGGCGCCCCGGAGCTGGAAGCGCTGCTCGTAATGGCGCCGCGCACCCAGCAGCAGGCAGACGCCGAAGACGCCGTTGAGCACGATCATCACCGCCGCGAAGACCGTGTCGCGCGCCACGCTGTCGCTGCCGGGCGCGCCCGAGAGCATGATCGAGACGATCAGGGCGACCTCGATGACGGTCACGGCGACGGCGAGCAGGATCGAGCCGAAGGGCTCGCCGAGCTTCACCGCGAGAACCTCGGCGTGATGCACGCCGGCGAAAACGGCGGCCAGCAGCAGGACGCCCGCCAGAAGCAGCACGACGGCGTTGTCGCCCGGCAGCAGGCCGGAGAACTTCAGGACAAGCATGAGGCTCGCGAGAAGGGGGGCGATCCAGGTCCAGGTCGGTATGCTCGCGTGGCTCGCGCCTGCCATGTCGGTTCGGTTCCTTTCATTCGCGGCGATCGTCGCAGTCGCGCGCCGCCTCGGGGAGGTAACGTCTGTCAAGGTTGGATGAACGCCGGCATCTCCCCCTGTCAACCGACCCGGGGTCGCGCAGCCGCCGCGAAAGCTGTTAACTGGGAGGCGCAGGGGATTTTTCCATCTCTTCCCCTGTCTTTGGCGGCTTCTTGCGGCGGTTTCATGCGTCTCGATCTCCTCGGCCTGCAGGCCTTCCTGAGCATCGCGGAGCGCGGCAGCTTCAAGGCGGCGGCGCAGCATCTCAACCTGTCCGAAACCGCGCTCAGCCATCGGCTGCGGAAGCTCGAGGAGGCGCTCGGCGTGCGGCTGCTCGCCCGCACGACGCGGCAATTGTCGCTGACGCCGGCCGGGGTCGAGCTGCTGCCGAAGGCGCGGCGGCTCGTCGACGAGATGGGCGCGGCGCTGGAGGCGCTCCGGCTGCAGGCGAGCCGCTCCGAGGACCAGCTCGCCATCGGCTGCCTGCCGACCGTGGCGGTGATGTGCCTGCCGCGCGCCCTCGCGCGTTTCCACGCCGCCCATCCCGACACGCAGGTGCGCGTGTTCGACAATTCGGCCAGCGAGATCGCGGAGCGGGTGGAGCAGGGGCAGGCCGCCTTCGGCGTCACGATCATGGCGGCGAACCGCTGGGACCTCGATCTCGAGCCGCTGGCGCGCGAGCCCTTCGTGCTGGTCTGCCGGCGGGATCACCCGTTCGCCGGGCGGTCCGTGCTCACCTGGGACGCCATCGCCGGCACGCCGCTGATCCGCATCAGCGCGGAGACGGGCAACCGTATCCTGATCGACGACGCGCTCGGCGCGCGCAGCGATCGGCTGCAGGAACGGATGGCCTGGCGCTTCGAGGTGCAGCGCGTCACCACCGCCGTCGCGGTCGTGCGCTCGGGGATCGGCTGCGCCGTGGTGCCGCAGCTCGGCTTCGACATCGTGGGAGACCGCGACCTCGTGGCGATCCCGCTGACGGACCCGATCGTCTTCCGCACGCTCGGCGCCATCACGCGCAAGGGACTGCCGCTCGGCCCGCGGGCGCAGGCGCTGCTCGCGCATGTGGCCGAGACATTGCACGAGACGTTCCCGGAGTCTGGTGGATAAACAAAAGACTGAATTACTGAATCTGATTCAGCAATAAGGCTAATTCTTTCATTTGCACGGGTGCTGCACGGGAGTCATTCTCCGCCGCCAATCAACAAGCCTGTCCGGGAGGACGCCATCCGATGGACGCCGCGAACACGCGCACCATCGCCTTCATCGGCTTCGGCGAAGTCGGCCAGACCTTCGCCGCGGGGCTGCTGGCGCAGGGAGGCGTCCGCCTCGCCGCCTATGACTGTGCGCCGGAGGGGCCACGCCGCAACCGCATGAGCGAGCGCGCCGCGACGCTGGGCGTGGCGCTGCGGACGTCCGCCGCCAGCGCCGGCGCCGGAGCGGATATCGTCATCTCGGCCGTCACGGCCTCCGAGGCGGAGGCGGTGGCCGCGGGCGCCGCCGCCTGGCTCCGGCCGGGACAGCTGTTCCTGGACGTGAACTCCGCCGCGCCCTCGACGAAGCAGCGCGCCGCGGCGCATGTCGCCACCTCAGGCGCGCATTACATCGAATGCGCCGTTATGGCGCCGGTGCTGAAGCCTGGCCTCGCCGTGCCGATCCTGGCCGGCGGGCCGGAGGCGGAGGCGGCGGCGGCGCTGATGAACGGGCTCGGCATGGCGATCACGCCTGTGGCCCGCGAATACGGCCGGGCGTCGGCGATGAAGCTTTGCCGGTCCATCATCATCAAGGGCCTGGAGGCGCTGATGGTCGATTGCACCGCCGCCTGCGAAGGGTACGGCGTGACCGAGCCGGTCTTCGCGAGTCTCGCCGAGACGTTCCCCTCGATCGACTGGCATGCGCTTTCCGCCAACATGCGCGAGCGGGTGGCGACGCATGGTGTCAGGCGCGCGGCCGAGATGCGCGAGGCGGGCGAGATGGTGGCGACGCTGGGGCTCGACCCCGCGCTCGCGCTCGCCGTGGCCGATGCGCAGGAGCGCGGGGCGCGGACAGGGAGCGGAGCATGAAGCCGACGAGACGCGCCGTCACGGCCGGGCTGCTGGCCGCGCCCACGCTCCTGCCCGGCCTTGCCCGCGCGCAGGCGCGATGGCCGTCGCAGGTGATCAAGTTCGTGGTGCCCTTCGCGCCGGGCGGCAGCACGGACATCATCGCCCGGGTGATGGCACAGAAGCTCGAGCCCGTGCTCGGCGCCACCATCATCATCGAGAACCGCGCCGGGGCGGGCGGCTCGATCGCCGCGAACCAGGTGGCGAAGGCGGAGCCCGACGGTCACACCTTCATGATGGGGCACATCGGCACGCTCGCCTTCACGCCCTCGCTCTATCCCAATCTGCCCTACGACCCGATCAAGGATTTCGCGCCGGTGGCGCTCGTCGCGACGGTCCCGAACATCCTCACGGTCCATCCGGGCCTGCCGGCGAAGAGCTGGGCGGAGTTCCTGGCCTACGCGAAGGCCAATCCCGGCAAGCTCAACTATGGCTCTGGCGGCGTCGGCAGCGCCGCCCATGTGGCGGGCGCCTACCTGGCCTTCGCCGGCGGCTTCGAGGCCACGCACGTGCCCTATCGCGGCACCGCTCCCATGGTGAACGACCTCGTCGCCGGCACGATCCAGTTCACGCTCACCGGCGGGCCGGCGGTGCTGCCGCAGGCCGCGAGCGGGCGGCTCAGGACGCTCGCCGTCTCCAGCCGCGCCCGCGTTCCGTTCGCGCCCGACCTCCCGACGATCGCGGAGAGCGGGCTTTCCGGCTTCGAAGCGGTGCAATGGTACGGGCTCGTCGCTCCCGCGCGCACGCCGGCCGCGATCATCGAGCGGATGAACCGCGAGATGAACGGCCTGCTCGCGGCGCCCGAACTCGAGCAGACGCTGCGCAACGACGGCGCGATCGCCGCGCCGACGAGCCCGGAGGCTTTCGGGCGGCTGATCGAATCCGAGATCGCGGTCTGGCGGGATGTCATCCGCCGGGCCGGCATCACGGGAGGCAACTGAGATGCCCGGCTCCCCGACCTCCGGCCTTAGGGGCGTGCGCTGCATGATGATGCGCGGCGGCACCTCCAAGGGCGCCTATTTCCTGGCCGAGGACCTGCCGTCGGACCCGGCGGCGCGCGATGCCCTGCTGCTGGCCCTCATGGGCTCGCCCGATCCGCGACAGGTCGACGGGCTCGGCGGCGCGCATCCGCTGACGTCGAAGGTGGCGATCGTCTCGAAGTCGCGGGAGCCCGGCGTCGATGTCGATTTCCTCTTCGCGCAGATCGGCGTTGACAAGCCGATGGTCGACACCACGCCCAATTGCGGCAACATCCTCGCGGGTGTCGCGCCCTTCGCCATCGAGCGCGGCCTCAAGGCGATCGAGGGGGCGACGACGGTAGTGCGCGTCCGCACCGTGAACACGGGCACCGTCGCGGACCTCAGGGTCCAGACGCCTGGCGGCGCGGTGCGCTACGCCGGCGATGCGCGGATCGACGGCGCGCCGGGGACCTCCGCGCCGATCGACGTGACCTTTCTCGACGCGGAAGGGTCGGTCTGCGGCAAGCTGCTGCCGACGGGCCGCGTGGTGGACGAGATCGAAGGCGTGCGCTGCACGCTGATCGACAACGGCATGCCGGTGATCGTCATGAAGGCCGAGGATCTCGGCCGCACGGGGCACGAGCCGCGGGAGCAGCTGGACCGCGACCATGAGCTCAAGGAGCGGATCGAGGCGATCCGGCTGAAGGCCGGTCCGCTGATGAACCTCGGCGATGTCGCGACGAAGGTGGTGCCGAAGATCGCGCTGGTGGCGAAGCCACGGAACGGCGGCTCTCTCGCGACGCGCAGCTTCATCCCGCACGAGTGCCATGCCTCCATCGGCGTCTTCGCCGCGGTGACCGTGGCGACGGCGGCGGCGCTGCCCGGCTCGCCGGCGGCCGAGGTCGTCAAAATGCCCGGGGGACGCGAGCGGCAGGTCGTGGTCGAGCATCCGACCGGCGAATTCACGGTCAGCCTGACCGTCGGCGGCAGCGCCGACGCGCCGGTGGTGGAGAAGGCGGGGCTCCTTCGGACAGCGCGGCTCCTGTTCGACGGCGTGGCCTATGCGCCGGAGAACCGTCTCGAAGCGCCCCGCCTGGCGGCGGAATAGGAAGAGCAACGCATGAACGGCAAGACCGGACTCGTCATCACGGCCCATCCCGGCGATTTCGTCTGGCGCGCGGGCGGCGCCATCGCGCTGCATGCGAAGCGCGGCATGCGCGTCAAGATCCTCTGCCTCTCCTACGGCGAGCGCGGCGAGAGCCAGTTCGCCTGGAAGAAGGCCGGCGCGACGATGGTCGATGTGAAGGCCGGCCGCAAGGACGAGGCCGAGCGGGCGGCCGCGGTGCTGGGCGCCGAGATCGAGTTCATGGACGCCGGCGACTATCCCCTGCGCACGACCGACGGGATGCTGGACCGCGCCATCGACATCTTCCACGAGCTCAATCCGAGCTTCGTGCTGACGCACAGCCTCGAGGATCCCTACAACGTGGACCATCCGGAGGCGACGCGCTTCGCGCAGGAGGCGCGGATCATCGCGCAGGCAGCCGGCCACAAGCCCGATCCCGACCGCGCCTACGCCGCGCCGCCGGTCTTCCTGTTCGAGCCGCACCAGCCGGAGCAGTGCAATTTTAAGCCGACGGTGATCCTCAACATCGACGAGGTCTGGGAGCAGAAGCGCAAGGCCTTCGAGGTGCTGGCGGCGCAGAAGCACCTCTGGGAATATTACACCCGCGTCGCCCTCAACCGCGGCATGCAGGGCGGGCGCAATTCCGGCAAGGCCATGACCTACGGCGAGGCCTACCAGCGGCTGTTTCCCGAGGCGCTGGAGTCGCTCGCATGAAGCCCGTCGTGATCACGAACGTTCCGCGCGCCGACGCCGCCGCCATCGCCACGCTGCAACGGCTCGGCGTCTCCACGACGCACGAGGCGATGGGCCGCTCCGGCCTGATGAAGCCGTACATGCGTCCGATCTATCCGGGCGCCGCCATCGCCGGCTCGGCCGTGACCGTGCTCGCGCAGCCCGGCGACAACTGGATGATCCATGTCGCGATCGAGCAGGTGAAGCCGGGCGACATCCTCGTCGTCGCCTGCACGGCCGACAATACGGATGGCATGTTCGGCGACCTGCTCGCCACCTCGCTGAAGGCGCGGGGCGGGCTGGGGCTGGTGATCGACGCCGGCGTGCGCGACGTCCGCACGCTGACGGAGATGGGCTTCCCCGTCTGGTCGCGGGCGATCTCGGCCAAGGGAACGGTGAAGGCGACGCTCGGCTCGGTGAACGTGCCTGTTGTCTGCGCGGGCGCGCTGGTGCATCCGGGCGACGCGATCGTGGCGGATGATGACGGGATCGTCGTCGTGCCACGCCGGGAGGCCGCCGCGGTGGCCGAGGCCGGCGCGACGCGGGAGGCGAACGAGGAGGAGAAACGCCGCAGGCTTGCCGCTGGCGAACTCGGGCTCGACATGTACAAGATGCGCGAGGGGCTCGCGAAGGCCGGGCTTGTCTATCGCGATCACGACGACACTTGAGCGAAAACGCTTGAGACAAGACGGTGAGACAAGGTTTGGCGGCCGGCAAGAGCCGCCCTGCAGGGAGAGGACAGACATGCGCAGAACATTCCTGAAGGGGCTGGCCGCGACGGCGGCGGCCGCGACCATGCTGGCCGGGGCAGGCCTCGGCGAGGCCAGCGCCCAGTCCGGCGATCCGATCAAGATCGGCCTCATCCTGCCGATGACGGGGCCCTTCGCCTCCACGGGCAAGCAGATCTCCGCGGCGGTCAACCTCTACATCCAGCAGAAGGGCGCGACGGTCGCCGGCCGCCGGGTCGAGGTCATCCTCAAGGACGACACCGGCGTCGCCGACGTGACGCGCCGCATGGCGCAGGAGCTGATCGTCAACGACAAGGTGACGGCGCTCGCGGGCTTCGGCCTGACGCCGCTCGCGCTCGCCACCGCGCCTCTCGCCACGCAGGCCAAGACCCCGATGGTGGTCATGGCGGCCGCGACCTCGGTGATCACCGAGCGCTCGCCCTTCATCGTGCGCACCTCGCAGGTCGTGCCGCAGATCGCCGCGCCCTTCGGAACCTGGGTGGCGCAGCAGGGCATGAAGAAGGTCGTGACGATGGTGTCGGACTTCGGGCCGGGCCATGATGTCGAGATCGCCTTCTCGGAGACGTTCAAGGCGGCCGGCGGGCAGGTCGAGAACATGCGCATGCCGCTGCAGAACCCGGACTTCTCGCCCTTCCTGCAGCGCGCGGCCGATTCCAAGCCCGATGCGATCCTGATCTTCGTGCCCTCGGGCCAGGGCTCGATCTTCATGAAGCAGTTCGTGGAGCGCGGGCTCGACAAGAGCGGCATCAAGCTGATCGGCACGGGCGACGTGACCGACGACGACTTGCTGCCGAACATGGGCGACGCCGCTCTCGGCGTGGTCACGGCGCAGCATTACTCCGCCGCCCACGACAGCCCGGAGAACAAGGCGTTCGTCGAGGCCTTCAAGAAGGCGAACAACGGCCTGAGGCCGAACTTCATGGCGGTCGGCGGCTATGACGGCGTCCATGCGCTCTACGAGGGCCTGAAGAAGACCAACGGCCAGGGCGGCGAGGCGCTCGTGGAGGCGATGAAGGGCCTGTCCTGGACGAGCCCGCGCGGGCCGATGTCGATCGATCCCGCCACGCGCGACATCATCCAGAACGTCTACATCCGCCGTGTCGAGCGCAAGGACGGCGAACTCTACAACGTCGAGTTCGTGACGATTCCCAACGTCAAGGATCCGGTGAAGGACAAGAAGTGAGCCGCTGACGCGAGGCTCATGACCTCCGCCGGCGCTGAGCCGGCGGAGGCCCCTCCCACGCCGTCCGCCGGGAGCCCGCCGCGGACACAGGCCTTCCCGATCGCACCATGCTGACCCTCCTCCTCGACGGCATCGCCTACGGCATGGTCCTGTTCGTGCTGGCCAGCGGCCTGTCCGTGACGCTCGGGCTGATGAATTTCGTCAATCTCGCGCATGGCGCCTTCGCCATGCTCGGCGGCTACGTCACGGTGGTGCTGATGCAGCGCCACGGCGTCCCGTTCCTCTGGACCCTGCCGGCGGCCTTCCTGATCGCCGGCGCGCTGGGCGCCGTGCTGGAGCGGCTCATCTACCGGCCCATGTATGCCAAGAGCCATCTCGACCAGGTGCTCTTCTCCATCGGCCTCGTGTTCATGGCGGTCGCCGCGACGGACTGGCTGATGGGGTCGCAGCAACAGATCATCCGTTTGCCCTCCTGGCTGCAGGGCCGCTTCGAGGTCGCGGGCGTCGCCGTCGGCCGCTACCGGCTGTTCGTGATCGTGCTCTGCGGGCTGCTCGCGATCGGCCTGCAATGGGGTTTCTCGCGCACCCGCTTCGGCAGCCGGCTGCGCGCGGCCGTCGACGACGCGCGGGTGGCGCGCGGGCTTGGCATTCCCGTGCCGCTGCTCTTCTCGCTGACCTTCGCGCTGGGTTCGGGTCTCGCGGGTCTCGGCGGCGCGCTCGGCATCGAACTCTTCGGGCTCGATCCGACCTTCCCGCTGAAGTTCATGATCTACTTCCTGATCGTGGTCACGGTCGGCGGCACCTCGACGGTCACCGGGCCGCTGCTCGCGGCGCTGCTGCTCGGCGTCGCCGACGTGGCGGGCAAGTATTTCGTTCCCCAGATCGGCGCCTTCATCATCTACGCCCTGATGGTCGTGCTGCTGCTCGTCAGGCCCGAGGGCCTGTTCGCGCGGTCGCGGGCGTGAGGCGCGGCCGATGAAGGGGCATGATCTCGAGCGGAGCATCCGCGAGTCGCTGACGCGATCGCGGCGCTGGCATCCGGCGGAGGGCGCCTTCTGGATCGCCGCCTTCGCGGCCTTCCTGCTGTTCCCGAGCCAGCTGCTGATCCTCAACGAAATCGCAATCCTGGCGCTCTTCGCGCTCTCGCTCGACCTGATCCTGGGCTACGCCGGGATCGTCTCGCTCGGGCACGCCGCCTTCCTCGGCGTCGGCGCCTATGCGGCCGGCCTCGTGGCGCTGCACCTGACCAGCGATCCGCTGGCCGGCCTCGTCATCGGCATCGCGGTCTCCGCGGCGCTGGGGCTCCTCACCTCGCCGCTCATCCTCAAGGGCAACGACCTGACGCGGCTCATGGTAACCCTCGGCATCGCCTCGCTGCTGTACGAGCTCGCCAATTCGCTGGGCAGGATCACGGGCGGGGCCGACGGCCTCCAGGGCATCATGATGGGGCCGCTCCTCGGTCGCTACGAGTTCGACCTGTTCGGCCGCACCGCCTACCTCTATTCGCTGAGCGTCTTCTTCATCCTGTTCCTCGTGGCGCGGCGCGTCGTGCGCTCGCCCTTCGGCCTGTCGCTCAGGGCGATCCGGGACAATCCCCTGCGGGCCGCCGCCTCCGGCGTGCCCATCGGGCGCCGGCTCGCGGCGATCTATGCGCTGTCCGCCGCCTATGCCGGCGCGGCCGGCGCGCTGCTCGCGCAGACGACCCAGTTCGTCTCGCTCGACGTGCTGGCCTTCCATCGCTCCGCCGACCTCATGCTGGTGCTGATCATCGGCGGGGCCGGCTATCTCTACGGCGGCATCGTCGGCGCGATCGCCTTCAAGTTCCTGCAGGACTGGATCGCCGGCTGGACCCCGCAATACTGGCAATTCTGGATCGGGCTGATGCTCGTGCTGTTCGTGCTCGGCGGTCGCGAGATCATCCATGGCGGCGTGACGCGCCTCGTCCGCGGCATGCCGTTCGGGCTGGGCAAGAAGAGGGGCGGGCCGTGACGGTCGTGCTCCAGACCACCGGCCTGCAGAAGCGCTTCGGCGGCATCGTCGCCACCGACGACGTGTCCTTCACGCTCCAGAAGGGCGCGCGCCATGCGCTCATCGGGCCGAACGGCGCGGGCAAGACCACCTTCGTCAACCTGCTGACCGGCGTGCTGCCGCCGAGCGCCGGTAGGGTCTCGCTGATGGGCGAGGACGTGACCGCGCTCAGCCGCCACGGGCGGGTGAAGCGGGGTCTGTCGCGCACCTTCCAGATCAACCAGCTCTGCGGCGGCATGACCGTCCTGGAGATGGTGATGATGGCCATCTGCGAGCAGCGCGGCGACGGGCCGCTCCCCTTCCGCGCGCTCGACGCCGACGGCGCAGCGATCGCCGAGACGGCGGATATCCTGCAGCGCTTCCGCCTCGCCGACGTGATGGACGAGCGGATCGCGACGCTGCCCTACGGCAAGCAGCGGCAGATCGAGATTGCGGCGGCCTTCGCGGCGAAGCCGAAGGTGCTGCTGCTTGACGAGCCGGCGGCCGGCGTGCCCGAGGCGGAGCGGCGCGAATTGCTGGACACGATCGCCGCGCTGCCGGCCGATGTCGCGGTCCTGCTGATCGAGCACGACATGGACATTGTCTTCCGCTTCGCGAACCGCATCACGGTGATGGTCAACGGCCGCGTCCTGACCGAGGGCGATCCGGCGAGCGTGGCGGCGGACGCCCGCGTCAAGGAGGCCTATCTCGGCCATTCCGGGGAGGCGACGCATGGCTGAAGTGCTGAAGCTTGAGGGACTGGCCGCGGGCTACGGCGAGGCGGTCGTCGTGTCGCAGATCGACCTGTCATTGAGCGAGGGGCGGTCGCTGGCGCTGCTCGGCCGCAACGGCGTCGGCAAGACGACGCTCGTCAACTCGATCGTCGGCGTCACCCGCCGCCATGCGGGCCGCGTGATCCTCGGCGGTCGGGATGTCACGGCGATGCCGCCGGAAGCGCGCGCCGGGCTCGGCATCGGCTGGGTGCCGCAGGAGCGCAACATCTTCAAGTCGCTCACCGTCGTCGAGAACCTGACGGCGGTGGCGCGGCCGGGGCCCTGGACGCCGGAGCGGGTCTTCGGCCTCTTCCCGCGGCTCGCCGAGCGCAAGCGCAATCTCGGCAACCAATTGTCGGGAGGTGAACAGCAGATGCTGGCGATGGGCCGGGCGCTCGTGCTCAACCCGCGCCTGCTGCTGCTGGACGAGCCGACCGAGGGGCTCGCGCCGATCATCGTGGAGGAGCTGCTGGCGGCGCTGCAGCGGCTCCTCGCGGAGGAAGGCCTCGCGGCGATCGTCATCGAGCAGCACGCCCGCAAGATCCTCGCCCTCACCGACGACGCCATCGTGCTGGAGCGGGGCCGCATCGTGCTGGCGGCGCCCAGCCGCGACCTGCTCGACCAGCCCGAGCGGCTGGAGCGTCATCTCGGCCTTGCGGCCGCCTGAACCTGCTTGGACAAGAACCAGCCTAGACAAGGAGAACGACCCATGACCGCCAGAAGCAAGCCGCCGTTCCGCGCCGACATGGTGGGAAGCCTGCTCCGCTCCGCCGCCGTGAAGGAAGCGCGCGAGAAGAAGACCGCTGGGCAAATCTCCGCCGCTGAGCTGGCGGCGATTGAGGACCGCGAGATCGCGGCGCTCGTCAAGAAGCAGGAATCCATTGGACTCAAGGCCGTGACGGACGGCGAATTCCGCCGTTCCTTCTGGCACTTCGACTTCCTGGAGAACCTCTCCGGCGTCATCGGCCAGGAGCAGGAGGGCATCGCCTTCAAGGGCGTGACCACGAAGGGCCATGGCATCCGCGTGACGGGCAAGATCGGCTTCCCCGACGATCATCCGCATCTCGCGCACTTCAAGTACCTGAAGTCCGTGACCTCGCCCGGCCACGTGCCGAAGATGACGATCCCGAGCCCGTCGATGCTGCATTACCGCGGCGGCCGGAAGGCGGTCGATGTCACGGCCTATCGGCAAATGGACGATTACTATCACGACCTCGGGCAGGCCTATGCAACGGCCATCAAGGCCTTCTACGACGCGGGCTGCCGCTACCTGCAGCTCGACGACACGTCGCTCTCCTATTTCTGCGATCCGGAGCAGCGCAAGATGCTGGCCGACCGCGGCGACGATCCGGACAGCCTGATCTTCACCTACCGCGACATCATCAATGCGGCCACGAAGGCGAAGCCGGCGGACATGGTGATCACGACGCACACCTGCCGCGGCAACTTCAAGTCGACCTTCATCGCCAGCGGCGGCTACGAGCCGGTCGCCGACCTCGTGTTCAACCAGATCAACGTCGACGGCTATTTCATGGAGTGGGACGACGACCGCTCCGGCAATTTCGAGCCGCTGCGCCATCTGCCGAAGGGCGACAAGCAGGTCGTGCTCGGCCTCGTCACCTCGAAGTTCGGCGCGATCGAGACGAAGGACAACCTGAAGCGCCGCATCGAGGAGGCGGCGAAGCATGCCCCGCTGGAGCAGCTCTGCCTCAGCCCACAATGCGGCTTCGCCTCGACCGAGGAGGGCAACGTGCTCGCCGAGGACGAGCAGTGGGCCAAGCTCTCGCGCATCGTCGAGGTGGCCGAGGAGGTCTGGGGCCGATGAGCGGACCGGCGACGGGGGAGGGGCGGCGGCCGGTCTGGCGGCCGCCCGCGCAGGCCTGCGACGCGCATTGCCATGTCTTCGGGCCGGCGGCGCGCTTCCCCTATGCGCCGGAGCGCCGCTACACGCCCGAGGATGCGCCGAAGGAAGCGCTCGCGGCGCTTCATGCGCGGCTGGGCCTCGGGCGGGCGGTGATCGTTCAGGCCTCCTGCCACGGCACCGACAATGAGGCGATGCTCGATTGCATCGCCTCGGACCCCACGCGGTTTCGCGGCGTCTGCATTGCGGACGGCAGCTTCACGGAGCGGGAGTTCGCGCGGCTGCACGCGGGCGGCGTGCGCGGCGTGCGCTTCAACTTCGTGAAGCATCTGGGCGGCGCCCCCGACCCGGACGTCTTCCGCCAGGTGATCGAGCGCGTGGCGCCGCTCGGCTGGCATGTGGTCCTGCATCTCGATGCGCCTGATATCGAAGACCTCGCCCCGATGATCGCGGCGCTGCCGCTGACGGCGGTGATCGATCACATGGGGCGCGTTCCGGCCGCCGCGGGGACGGACCATCCCGCCTTCCGGGCGCTGCTCTCGCTCGCCGCGCGCGAGCATGTCTGGGTCAAGGTGTCGGGCGCGGAGCGCATCGCCGCTCCCCCGTTCCGCGGCGCGATCCCCTTCGCGCGCGCGCTCATGGCGGCGATCCCGGACCGGGTCCTGTGGGGCACGGATTTTCCGCATCCCAACCTCAAGCATCCCGTGGACGAGGCGGATCTCGTCGACATGCTGCCAGACTATGGTGACGCCGACGCGCTCCAGCGCCTGCTCGTCGACAATCCCGCACGGCTCTATGGTTTCGCGGAGGACTGACATGCACGACCGCCGCTCCATCCTTTTCTCGCTCGGCGCATCAGCCGTCGCCGCAATTTCCCCGAGCGCACCTGCGCTCGGCCAGGCGCGCTACCCCGACCGGCCGATCCGGCTGATCGTGCCCTTCGGTCCCGGCGGCCTCGCCGACGTCACGGCCCGCATCGTCGGAGAGAAGGCGGGCCAGATCCTCGGCCAGCAGATCGTGATCGTGAACCAGCCCGGCGCCGGCGGCGTGCAGGCCGCGCGGGCGGCGCTCGGCGCCGCGCCGGACGGCTACAGCCTGATCCTCTTCACCAACGGCACGGCGATCAGCGTGCCGCTCGTGAAGGAGCTCGGCTACGACCCGCTGACGCAGTTCGTCCCCGTCTCGTCGCTCGGCTTCTTCGATTTCCTCCTGCTGACGAGCGCCGAGCATCCGCATCGCAGCCTGCCGGACCTGCTGGCGGCGGCGAAGGCGCGGCCGGGCGCGCTCAACATCGGGACCATCAACGTCGGCTCTTCTCAGAACCTGTCCGCGCAGCTCTTCAAGTCGATGGCCGGCGTCGACATGGCGATCGTGCCGTTCCGCACCTCGCCGGACGCGATGACAGCGCTCTTGCGGAAGGATGTCGACCTGGTGATCGACGGCTACGTGGCGGCGAAGGCCCTGATGACCGACGGCAAGCTGCGCGCGCTGGCGACATCGGGTCCGCGACGCTTCGGCGGCCTGCCGGATATCCCGACCGTCGCGGAGAGCGGCGTGCCGGGCTTCGACGTGACCTCCTGGAACGCCGTCTTCGCGCCGGCCGGAACGTCGGGGGCGGCGGTCGCGGCGCTCAACGACGCCATCCGGCAGGCGCTCGCCGACCAGGGGGTGCGCCAGCGCCTCATCGACCTCGGCATCGAACCGCAGGGCGGGACGCCCGAGGCCATCGCGCTCCGGCTCCGGCAGGACATCGACCGCTGGTCGGAGGTGATCCGCCGCGCCGGCATCGCGCAGCAATAGGAGGGCAGCATGAGCCCCGAACCCTGCCTCGACATCGCCCATCTCGGCCATGTCGAACTGCTGACCGACAAGCCTGAGGCGAGCCTCGCCTTCTTCGTCGATGTGCTTGGGCTCACCGAGAGCGGACGGGAGGGCGACAGCGTCTATCTCAGGGGCTGGGACGATTATGAGTTTCACTCGCTCAAACTGACGGCGTCAAAGACGACGGGCGTCGCCCATGTCGGCTATCGCGCCGCCAGCGAGGCGGCGCTGCTCCGGCGCGTGGCGGCCGTCGAGGCGCTGGGCTGCGGAATCGGCTGGAGCGACGGCGACCTCGGCCATGGCCGGGCCTACCGCTTCCGCGACCCTGACGACCATGTGTTCGAGATCTATTTCGAGACGCGGAAGTACGAGGCGCCGCCCTCGGAGCGGCCGGCGCTCAAGAACCAGGCGCAGCGCAACCACGGCCGCGGCGCCGGCGTGCGGCGGATCGACCATCTGAACCTGCTGGCGCAGGACGTGGGCGCCATCCGCGAGTTCATGCCGAAGGCGCTCGGCAGCCGCATCACCGAGGAGATCCTGCTGGACAGCGGCCAGTATGGCGGCTGCTGGTTCACCGTGAACAACAAGAGCTACGACATCGCCTACACGCGCGACAACACGCGCCAGCGCGGGCGCTTCCACCATGTCACCTACGCGGTGGACAGCCGCGAGCAGGTGCTGCAGGCGGCGGACGTGTTCCTCGAGAACGGCGTCCATATCGAGACCGGCCCGCACAAGCATGCGATCCAGCAGACGTTCTTCCTGTATGTGTACGAGCCGGCCGGCAACCGCGTCGAGGTGGCGAACGCCGGCGCGCGGCTGATCCTCGATCCGGACTGGAAGACCGTGACCTGGACGGAGACCGAGCGGAAGAAGGGCCAGGCCTGGGGCCTCAAGACCATCGAGAGCTTCCACACGCACGGCACGCCGCCGGCGGAGACGGGAGCCCACTGATGCGCGTCATCGATTCCCACACCGAGGGCGAGCCGACGCGGATCATCGTCGAGGGTGGCCCCGATCTCGGCGATGGCCCGCTGTCGGAACGGCGGACCCGCTTTGCGGAGGCCTTCGACCATGTCCGAAGCTTCTGCGTGAACGAGCCGCGCGGCTACGACGCGCTGGTCGGCGGTTTGCTCTGCGCGCCCGTCGATCCCGGCTGCGCCGCCGGCATCATCTTCTTCAACAATGTCGGCATGCTCGGCATGTGCGGACACGGCACGATCGGTCTCGCCGTGACGCTGGCGCATCTCGGCCGTATCGGTCCCGGCCTGCACCGGCTCGAGACGCCGGTCGGCGAGGTGTCCGTCGAGCTCCTGTCGAAGAACGAGGCGCGCGTCGTCAACGTGCCGAGCCGGCGCATCGCCAAGGGCGTCGCCATCGATGTTCCAGGACTTGGCAAGGTGCGTGGCGACATCGCCTGGGGCGGCAACTGGTTCTTCCTGACCGAGGATGTGACGATCCCGCTGAATGCGACGCACCTTGGCCGGCTGACGGCGGCCGCGCAGGCGATCCAGGACGCGCTCGACGCTGGCGGGATCCGCGGCGACGACGGCGGGCGGATCGATCATATCGAGCTGTTCGGCCCACCGGCGGCCGGAGGCAACGCCCGCTCCTTCGTGCTCTGTCCCGGCGGCGCCTACGACCGGTCGCCCTGCGGCACCGGAACCAGCGCCAAGCTTGCCTGCCTCGCGGCCGACGGCAAGCTGAAGCCGGGCGACACCTGGGTGCAGGAGAGCGTGATCGGCAGCCGCTTCGGCGCGAGCTACGCCGATCTTGGCGGTGGGCTGATCCGGCCCTCGATCACGGGCCGCGCCTATGTCACGAGCGATGCAGTGCTGCTGCGCGATCCTGCCGATCCTTTCGCGGACGGCATCCGGACTGGCTGACCCAGCCGCCCATCAGAAGGGCAGTTCTCCGGCCGCGACCTTCATCATCCGGCCGGCGATCTCGCTCCTGAACTCGAACTCGAGCGGCAGGTCGCGGCCAAAGACGCTGTCGATGGCCAGAAGAGCACCGCCGATCTTGATGGTGTCGCCGCCGGCGGCGGCCACGATCTCGGCGAAGCGCGACGCCATCGGGTCGTTCAGGGCGAGCCGCGCCCCGGCGCCGATGCGTCCGGCATGGCACATCCAGGCGGCGACGCCGGTCGCCAGCGCCGCGATCGGGCGACGTGCCGCGATATTGTCGCGCATCGTGTTGAGCAGCCGCTGCGGGAGCTTCTGCGAGCCGTCCATCGCGATCTGCTGCAGCATGTGCCGGATCGCCCTGTTCTGGAACCTTGCGAGCAGCGCCTCGGCATAGGCCGCCGGGTCCTGACCGTCGGGCTGCTTGAGACTTGGGATCACTTCGGCCCAGAAGGCGCGCAGCAGGGCCACGAAGCGCGGATCGTTGCTGGCTTCCGCGACCGTCTCGTGGCCGGCCATGCTGGCGACGTAGGCGAGCGTGGAATGCGAGCCGTTCAGCATCCGCAGCTTCATGGTCTCGAACGGCTCGACATCGCGGGCGAATTGCGCGCCGGCGATCTCCCAGCGCGGGCGTCCCAACGGGAAATCATCCTCGATCACCCACTGGATGAACGGCTCCGTCACCACGGGCCAGGCGTCCTTCAGGCCGAGGCGTCCAGCGATGCGCTCGCGGTCGGCGTCTGTGGTGGCCGGGACGATGCGGTCGACCATCGTGCAGGGGAACGAGACCTCGTTCGCGACGAAGCGACCAAGCTCCGGATCCACGAGCTCGGCCATGCGCGCGACGACGCGCTTCACGGTCCGTCCGTTGGAGGGGAGGTTGTCGCAGCAGAGCACCGTGAAGGGTGGGGTTCCGGCGGCTCGCCGCCGGGACAGCGCCGCGACGAGGAAGCCGGGCGCCGTGCGGGGACGCGCGATGTCGGCGAGGTCGCTCACGATGTCGGGGTGGGCCTCGTTGAGAGTGCCCGTCGCGGGATCGTGGCAATAGCCCTTCTCGCTGACGGTCAGCGAGACGATGCGGATGCGCGGGTCAGCCATGGCGACTATCAGCCGTTCCGGATCCTCCGGCGCGACGATCAGCTCGCGGATCGCGCCGACGACGGCAAGCTGCTCGCCGTCGGAGCCCTTGGCGGCCACGGTGTAGAGGCCGTCCTGCGGCGCGAGAGCGTCGCGCGTGTCGGGATTGCGCAGGCTGGCGGCGACGATGCCCCAGGACAGGTCGCCGGCCGCGAGCACGGCGTCCGTCATCACCGCCTGGTGGGCGCGATGGAAGGCGCCGACGCCCAGATGCACGATGCCGGGCGTGACCGCGCCGACGTCATAGGCGGGCCGGGCAACATCTGATGGCAGGGAGGACAGGGTGGCGAGGGACAGTCTGTCGCCGTTCATGCGTTTAGGTCCTAGTCTTGCGCCCGCGGTCTCTGGCGCAAAGTTGTCGCGAGGTCGAGACGATCAGGCGAGCTTGTAGGCTTTCTCTGCGAGTCGCCATGCGAGGTCGGCCGCGAGTTCGTGAGCCTCGTCCTCGTCGAGCCGGTGTTCGGCCACGAGCCGCGCCAGGAAGGCGCAGTCGCAGCGGCGCGCCATGTCGTGTCGAGCGGGGATCGAGAGGTAGGCGCGCGTGTCGTCGTTGAAGCCGACGGTGTTGTAGAAGCCCGCCGTCTCGGTGGTGAGCTCGCGGAAGCGGCGCATGCCCTCGGGCGCATCGAAGAACCACCAGGCCGGGCCCAGCTTCAGCGCCGGATAGACGCCGGCGAGCGGCGCCAGCTCGCGGCTGTAGGCCGTCTCGTCGAGCGTGAAGAGGATGATGGTCAGGGACGGCTCCGCGCCGACCGCGTCGAGCAGCGGCCGCAGATGGCGCACGTAGTCGGTCTGGGTCGGGATGTCCGCGCCCTTGTCGCGCCCGAAGCGGCGGAAGAGGTCCGCGCTGTGGTTGCGGAAGGAGCCCGGATGGATCTGCATCACGAGCCCGTCGTCGAGGCTCATCTTCGCGAGCTCGGTGAGCATCTGGCCGCGGAAGAGGTCGGCCTCCTCCGGCGTGGCCTTGCCCCCGGCGACCGTCGCGAAGAGGCGCTCGGCGTCGGCGCGGCCGAGGTTGGCCGTGCGGGCGGTGGCGTGTCCGTGATCCGTCGCCGTCGCGCCCATCTCCTTGAAGAAGGCGCGGCGCTTGCGGTGGGCGGCGAGGTAGCCCGACCAGCTCATCGTGTCCTCGCCGGTGAGGGCGCCCAGGGCCGCGAGGTTGGCGGCGAAGCCCTCGAACTCGGGATCGACCACGGCGTCCGGCCGGTAGCAGGGGAGCACCCGGCCTTTCCAGCCCGAGTCGCGGATGGCCTTGTGGTGGGCGAGGTCATCGAGCGCGCCGTCCGTCGTGGAGATGGCCTTGATGCCGAAGCGCTCGTAGAGCGCGCGCGGCCGCAGCGCCGGCGTCGCGAGCGCCGCGTCGATGCGGTCGTAGAGGGCGTCAGCGTTGGCGGGCGTCAGCCGCTCCTCGATGCCGAACACATCCTCCAGCGCATGCTCGAACCAGAGCCTCGTCGGCGTGCCGCGGAAGAGATGCCAGTGGGCAGCGAAGCGCCGCCAGATCGCGCGCGGGTCCTGTTCGACCGGGCCGCCGTCGATGCGCGGGACGCCCAGCGTCTCGATCGGGACGCCCTGCGAGCAGAGCATGCGGAAGACGTAATGGTCCGGCTTTACGAAGAGCGAGGCCGGATCCGGGAAGGCCGTGTCCGTCGCGTACCAGGCGGGGTCCGTATGGCCATGCGGACTGACGATCGGCGCGTCCTTGATCGGCTCGTAGAGAGCCCGCGCGATGGCGCGGACCCGGTCATCCGCAGGGAGGAGCCGGTCGGGATGGAGCGCCATGAGAGGTGCCACTCGCGTTGTGTCTGACGATCAGTATGTCTTGCAAATACACTAATATACTAGTACGTCAATTGCTGCTCAGGTCATTGGCTCGGCCAGAGGAGGTTGCATGCCAGTCGCGGATGGCGGCAGGGACGACGGGATGCCGCTGTTCGGCGCGGACCCGCGGGCGGCCCGCCCCACGGCGGCGACCCAGATCGTGACCCAGCTCCGCGATGCGATCCTCGCGATGCGCCTGCCGCCGGGCACGCCGCTCGTCGAAAAGGAACTGACCGAGCGCTTCGGCGTCAGCCGCACGCCCCTGCGCGAAGCGCTGATCCGGCTGTCGCAGGAGCGGCTGGTCGACATCTTCCCGCAGGCCGGCACGTTCGTGAGCCGCATTCCCCTCGCCAGGCTGCCGGAGGCGGTGGTGATCCGCAAATCGCTGGAAACCGCCGCTCTCGAACTTGCCATGGCGCAGATCAGCGCGGCGGGCCTCGAAACGCTGGACAGGCTCATCGCGCGGCAGGAGGCCCTGGCCGGGCTCGGGGACAGCGACGGCTTCCATGCCGCGGACGAGGATTTCCACGAGGCAATCGCGGCGCTGTCCGGCCATCCCGGCATCTGGCGCGTGTCGCAGCAGGCCAAGGCCCAGATCGACCGCTGCCGCCGGCTGACGCTGCCGGCGCTCGGGCGGATGGGACAGGTGATCGTCGAGCACAGGGCCATCGTCGCCGCCATGCGGGCCGGCGACCGGGCCGCCGCGCTTGCCGCGCTCGACCAGCACCTGTCCGCCGTGCTGCCGGACGTCGAGAGCATCCGCCGATTGCACCCCGATTATTTCATCTGACAGGAGACAAGCGATGCTGAGGCAGGGATGGCGCTGGTTCGGGCCGAACGATCCCGTTCCGCTGGATCATATCCGGCAGGCGGGAGCGGCGGAGATCGTGACCGCGCTGCATCAGGTGCCGATCGGCGAAGCCTGGACCGAGAAGGGCGTGGCCGAGCGCAAGAACCTGATCGAAACCACGAAGCCAGGGCAGGCACCTCTGGCCTGGACCGTGACGGAGAGCATCCCGATCCCGGACGACGTGAAGCGCACGGGCGGCGCGGCCAAGGCCTCGATCGAAGCCTGGATCGCCAGCATGGAGGCGCTCGCCAGGAACGATGTCAGGATCGTCTGCTACAATTTCATGCCGGTCGTGGACTGGGCCCGCACCGATCTCGACGCGCCCATGCCGACGGGGGCGACGGCGCTGCGGTTCGACCATGTGCGCTTCGCGGCGTTCGAGCTCTTCATCCTCGAGCGGCCGGGCGCCGAGGCGGATTTCACGCCGGAGGTCCAGGCCAAGGCCAGGGCGGCCTACGAGGCGATGAGCCAGGCCGACATCGACTACCTGATCATGGTCATCGCCAGCGCGCTGCCGGGCTCGACCACGGAGCCGATGACCATCCCCAAGTTCCGCGACAAGCTGCTGCAGTACAAGGGCATCGATCATGCCCGCCTGCGCCGGCACCTGATCGAGTTCCTGCAGGCGGTGACGCCGGCGGCGGAGAAGCTCGGCGTGCAGCTGACGCTCCATCCGGACGATCCGCCGCGGTCGCTGTTCGGACTGCCGCGCGTCGCCTCCACCGCGGCGGACTACCAGGCCCTGTTCGACGCCGTCCCCAGCGCCGCAAACGGCATGTGCTTCTGCACGGGGAGCCTCGGCGTCCGGCCGGACAACGATCTGCCGGCGATGGCGCAGCAGTTCGGCCCGCGCATCGGCTTCGCGCATCTGCGCGCGACGAAGCGCGAGGCGGACGGGCTCAGCTTCCACGAGTCCGACCATCTCGACGGCGACGTCGACATGGTGGCGGTGCTGCGCGCGCTGATGAAGGAGGATGGCCGGCGCGCGAAGGGGCAGGGCATCGTCATGCGCCCCGACCACGGCCACCGCATGCTCGACGACCTGCAGGACCGCAAGGTGACGCCGGGCTACACGGCGGTCGGCCGCCTGAAGGGGCTGGCGGAGCTGCGCGGCATCATGAAGGCAGTCGACGCGGGGGTGTGAGGGGCGCTGGCATCGCCGTTGTGCGTCCTTCGAGACGCCCGCTTCGCGGGCTCCTCAGGATGAGGAACGTTTAGCCATGCAAGCCACAAGGGTCCTCATCCTGAGGAGGCCACGCAGTGGCCGTCTCGAAGGACGCACGACGCCGATTGCGCTCACCCCTCCCGGCGCGCCGCCAGCATGTAGTTGACGGCCATGTCCCGCGACAGCGACCAGCGGTCCGCGAGAGGGTTGTAGACCATTCCCGACCGCTCGAAGACGTCGAGGCCGTTGTCCCGGATGAAGCCGGAGAATTCCTCCGGCGTCACGAAGCGGTCCCAGCTGTGCGTGCCGACCGGCAGCCAGCGCAGGATGTATTCCGCGCCGAGGATGGCGAGGGCGAAGGCGCGCTTGGTGCGGTTGATGGTGGAGACCATCAGCAGGCCGCCCGGCTTCACGAGGCGGGCGGCCGTCGCGACGAAGGCGGCGGGGTCCGGCACATGCTCGATGACCTCCATCGCCAGCACGACATCGAAGCCTGCCCCCTCGCCCAAGAGCGTTTCGGCGGTCTGCGCCCGGTAGTCGACCGTCACGCCGGCCTCGGCCGCGTGGGCCGCGGCGATCGCCACGTTCTCGCCGGCGGGATCGATGCCGGTGACGGCGAAGCCCTGCCTCGCCAGAGGCTCCGACAGCAGCCCGCCGCCGCAGCCGATATCGAGCAGGGACAGGCCTTCGAACGGGCGGATGGCGCGGCCGTCGCGGTCGAAATGCCGCGCCGCCGTGTCGCGCAGCCAGGCCAGGCGCAGCGGATTGATCCGGTGCAGCGGCTTCATCGGCCCCCGCGGATCCCACCATTCACCGGCGAGACGGTCGAACTTCTCGACCTCGGCGTCGTCGACGCGGTCGCGGGGCGCGGATGCGGACTGAGGTGCGCTCATTGACTCGGCTCCATGCCCCTTCCATAAGGCCCCCCGCCGTTTCCGGCCATCGGCGAAATCGCCGCTGCCCAAAACAATCCGGACCTTCCTCCATGTCCCGCCTGGTCATGAAGTTCGGCGGAACTTCCGTCGCCAACGTCGATCGCATCAAGAACGTGGCGCGCCACGTCAAACGCGAGTGGGACGCGGGCCACGACGTCGCCGTCGTCGTCTCGGCGATGTCCGGCAAGACCAACGAGCTCGTGGCCTGGTGCAAGGAGGCGGCGCCGCTCTATGAGCCCAAGGAATACGACGTCGTCGTGGCGGCGGGCGAGCAGGTGACCTCCGGCCTCCTCGCCATCGTGCTCAACGACATGGGCATCCCGGCCCGTTCCTGGCAGGGCTGGCAGGTGCCGCTCTACGGCTCGGACGCGCATGGCGCCTCGCGCATCGCCGACATCGATGGCTCGGGCATCGTCAAGGGCTTCGAGGCGCGCCGCGAGGTGGCGGTGGTCTCCGGCTTCCAGGGCGTGCACAAGGAAACCGGCCGCATCGTCACGCTGGGGCGCGGCGGCTCGGACACGTCCGCCGTCGGGCTGGCGGCGGCGCTGAAGGCCGACCGCTGCGACATCTACACGGACGTCGATGGCGTCTATACGACGGATCCCCGCGTCGTCTCGAAGGCGCGGCGCATGGACAAGGTGGCGTTCGAGGAGATGCTGGAGATGGCGTCCGCCGGCTCCAAGGTGCTGCAGGTGCGCTCGGTCGAGATCGCCATGTCGCAGCGCGTGCCGACCTACGTGCGCTCCTCCTTCGACGACCCCGACAATCCCAATCCCGGCACCCTGATCTGCGACGAGGAAGACATCGTGGAAAGCCAGAACGTCACCGGCATCGCCTTCTCCAAGGACGAGGCGCAGTTCACGCTCCGCAACGTGGCGGACAAGCCGGGCGTGGCCGCGGCCGTGTTCGCGCCGCTCGCGGATGCGCAGGTCAACGTCGACATGATCGTGCAGAACGTCTCGGCGGACGGCCGCACGACCGACATCACCTTCACCGCGCCAGCGGCCGAGTACGACCGGGTGATGGACGTGCTGAACCGCAACAAGGACGCCATCGGCTTCAACAACGTCGAGGGCGCCAAGGATGTGGTGAAGATCTCGGCGATCGGCATCGGCATGCGCAGCCACGCCGGCGTCGCGGCCATGGCCTTCAAGGCGCTGGCGGACAAGGGCATCAACATCCGCGCCATCACCACGTCCGAGATCAAGTTCTCGGTGCTGATCGACGCGGCCTACACCGAGCTTGCGGTGCGCACGCTGCACACGCTCTACGGGCTCGACAAGGCCTGATCCAGCGTCACGGCGGCCGGAGTTGATCAAAGGGACGATCTCCGCCATCGTGGCTGCCTCGCAACCCTCGAAGCCGTCAGACCGCTTGACCCCGCGCGCCCTCGTCCTCCGCCTGCTGCTCGTCGTCTCCGCGGGTCTGGCCGCGTGCCTGGCCGCGGCCTCGCCGTCGCGGGCGCAGACCGAATTCGACGTGCAGGAGATCTTCCTCAACGCCCGCATCGACGGCCGGATCTTCAGGCTGGAGGCGTTGGTCACGAAGGCGAAGGGCGCGGAGGGGCGGCTGCCCGTCGCGCTGCTCCTGCATGGCAAGGATCTCCTCGGCTCCGCCATGGGCGACATCCGGCCATCGATCAGCGCCGCCCAGGCGCGTGATCTTGCCGATCGCGGCTGGCTCGCCGTGTCCTTCACGCGCCGCGGCTTCGGCCGCTCGGACGGGCCGTTTCCGGCGCTCGCCTCCTGCGTCACGCCCAGGCTCGACGACCAGTTCACGTCCGACGCCGGGGAAACCTTGGCGGTGATCGAGGCGCTGCGCCAGCGTCCCGATGCGGACCTCTCCCGGATCCTCGCGATCGGCGTCTCGGCCGGTGGCGGCGCAGCCCTGGCCCTGGCGGCCCGCAGCCCGCCGGGCCTCGTCGGCATCGTCAACCTGTCCGGCGGGCTGTCATTCCCCACCTGCGCCGACAAGAGCGAGCCGGCGCTCGTGGCCGCCGTCGGCCGCCTCGCCGGCAAGAGCAAGATCCCGCAGCTCTGGATCTATGCCGACAATGACGAGCTGTTCCCCGCGCCGCTCGTGAACAAGATGCATGAGGCGGCGCTCGAAGCGGGCGCCGACGTCCGCCGCGTCAGCCTGCCCAAGCTCGAACCGCGCGGCCACAACGTGTTCGGTTCGGTGCCCGGACGGCGGATGTGGCTGCGCGAGCTCGACAATTCGCTCAGGGGCTGGAAGCTGCCGACGCACAAGCCGGACACGGTGGTGGAGTGGTCGAAGGAGCTGAAGCTCGGGGAACGCGACCGGGCCGGGCTGGAGCGCTATCTCACCGACCCCACGCACAAGGCGATGGCCTACAGCGGCAAGGACAAGCGTCTCTACTGGCGCTTCGCCGCGCGCAGCGCCAAGGAGGCGAGCGACGAGGCGATGAAGGACTGCACCGCCAAGCACCAGGATTGCCGGATCGTGCTGGAAGGCCTGCAGTTCCGGAAGCCGTGATCGGCGTTTCCCTGCGCTGCAGCTTCGGCTAAGGAGGCGACCATGACGCAACGCATCGCCGACCGTTTCGCCGCCTGCGCCCGCGAAGGGCGCGCCGCCCTCGTCACCTACGTGATGGCGGGCGATCCCGATCCCTTGACCGCGCAGGCGCTGGTGGAGGCACTGCCGGCGGCCGGCGCCGACGTGATCGAGCTCGGCATGCCCTTCTCCGACCCGATGGCGGACGGTCCGTCGATCCAGGCCGCGGGACTGCGCGCGCTCAAGGCTGGCATGTCGCTCAAGGGCACGCTGGAGACGGCGCGCCGCTTCCGCGAGAAGGACCAGACGACGCCCATCGTGATGATGGGCTACTACAATCCGATCTACATCTACGGCGTGGAGCGCTTCCTCGCTGATGCCAAGGCGTCGGGCATCGACGGCCTCATCGTCGTCGACCTGCCGCCGGAGATGGACGGCGAACTCTGCCTCCCGGCGCTCGCGGCCGGCATCGCCTTCATCCGCCTCGCCACGCCGACGACCGACGACAAGCGCCTGCCGAAGGTGCTGAAGAACACGTCCGGCTTCGTCTATTACGTCTCGATGACCGGCATCACCGGTGGCAGGATCGCGGATTACGGCAAGGTGTCGGATGCGGTGGCCCGCATCAAGCGCCACACGGACCTGCCGGTCGCCGTCGGCTTCGGCGTGAAGACACCGGAGAACGCGGCAGCGATCGCCTCCGGCGCCGATGGCGTCGTCGTCGGCACGGCGCTGATCGACGCGCTGAAGGCGACGCTGACGCCCGACGACAAGGCGACGGCTGGCAGCATCGCCGCGGTGACCGGGCTTGTTGCGTCGCTCGCGGCCGCCGTGCGCGGCACCCGCAAGGCGGCCTGAGGAGGGCGGCATGAACTGGATCACCAGCTACGTTCCGCCGAAGATCAAGAGCCTCTTCAAGCGCGAGAGCCCCGAGAACCTGTGGATCAAGTGCCCGGAGAGCGGGCAGATGGTGTTCCAGAAGGATGTCGAGGCCAATCTCAACGTCATCCCCGGCTCCGGCTATCATCTGAGGCTCAGCGCGCCGGCGAGGCTCCGCTCGATGTTCGACGAGGAGAAGTGGGTCGACGTCGCGCTTCCGGAGGTGCCGGTCGATCCGCTGAAGTTCCGCGACGAGAAGCGCTATGTCGACCGGCTCAAGGATAGTCGCGCCAAGACGGGTCTGCAGGACGCGGTGAAGATCGGCTTCGGCCGGGTCGAGGGCGTGCCGACCGTGGTTGCGGTGCAGGATTTCGACTTCATGGGCGGCTCGCTCGGCATGGCGGTCGGCGAGGCGCTGGTCGCCGGCATGATGGCGGCGGTCGACAAGAAGGCTCCGTTCGTCCTCTTCGCGGCCTCCGGCGGGGCGCGCATGCAGGAGGGCATCCTGTCGCTCATGCAGATGCCGCGCACCACTGTCGCGGTGCAGGCGCTGAAGGCGGCGCGGCTGCCCTACATTGTCGTGCTCACCAATCCCACGACCGGCGGCGTCACGGCCTCCTACGCGATGCTCGGCGATGTGCAGATCGCGGAGCCCGGCGCGCTGATCGGCTTCGCCGGCCCGCGGGTGATCGAGCAGACGATCCGCGAGAAGCTGCCGGAGGGCTTCCAGCGGGCCGAGTTCCTCAAGGCGCACGGCATGGTGGACATGGTCGTGCCGCGGCACCAGATGAAGGCGACGGTCGCACGCCTGCTCCGGCTGCTGATGAAGCAGCCCGACGCCCGCAAGGCGGCCTGACGCGGCTCCGAGATCAGCGCGATGGCCGATTCGACCGCCCTGATGGCGCGCTTCCTCGCGCTGCATCCGAAGAAGATCGACCTGTCTCTCGGGCGAATGGAACGGATCCTGCCGAAGCTCGGCGATCCGCAGCGCCGCCTGCCGCCGACGATCCATGTGGCGGGCACCAACGGCAAGGGGTCCACCATCGCCTTCATGCGGGCGATGCTGGAGGCTGCGGGAAAACGCGTGCATGTCTATACCTCGCCGCATCTCGTGCGTTTCCACGAGCGCATCCGGCTGGCCGGGACGCTGGTGGCGGAGGAGCGCCTCGTCGATGCGTTCCGGGCCTGCGAGGAGGCGAACGGCGGCGATCCGATCACCGTGTTCGAGATCACCACGGCGGCCGCGCTGCATCTCTTCGCCGAGACGCCGGCCGACGTGCTGCTGCTCGAGGTGGGGCTCGGCGGACGCTACGACGCGACCAATGTCATCGAGCGGCCGGCCGCCGCCGTCGTCACGCCGGTCTCCCTCGACCACATGGAGTATCTCGGCGACACGATCACCAAGATCGCCGGCGAGAAGGCCGGCATCCTCAAGCGCGGCGCTCCGGCCGTCTTCGCCGAGCAGAGCGCCGAGGGCATGGCGGTGCTGGAAGACGAGGCGCGGCGCGTGCGCAGCGGGGCGGTCTGCGTCGGCGGACAGGATTTCCGCAGCTACGAGGAGAACGGCCGGCTGATCTTCCAGGACCTCGACGGGCTGATGGACCTGCCGCTGCCCCGGCTCGGCGGGCGGCACCAGCATGTGAACGCCGGCACGGCCATCGCGGCGCTGAAGGCGGCGTTCGGCGACGGCGTCGACTCCCACGCGATCGCGAAGGGCCTGACGACGGTGGAATGGCCAGGCCGCCTGCAGCCCCTGACGGGCAATGTGCTCAAGCTCGCGCCCAAGGGCGCGGAGGTCTGGCTGGACGGCGGCCACAACCAGGATGGCGGCCGCGTGCTGGCCGAGGCCATGGCCGACATGGAGGAGCGCGCCTCCAGGCCGCTGGTGATGATCGCCGGCATGCTCTCGACCAAGGACTCGACGGCCTTCCTCGGCGCCTTCCGCGGGCTCGCCCAGGAACTCTATGCGATCGGCATCACCGGGCAGGACGCCGCACGCAGCGCGGACGACGTGGCGGAGCAGGGGCGCAGGGCGGGGCTCAAGGCCTCGACCGCGGGCAGCCTGGCGGAAGCGCTCGCCCGCATCGGCGACAAGGTCTGGGGCGTGCCGCCGCGCATCCTCATCACGGGATCGCTCTATCTCGCAGGCGAAGTGCTCGCCTTCGACGGAACGACGCCGCGCTAACCTTTTCCACGATCCGGTTGGCCGGGTGGTTTGCCAATCGCCGACGTTATACTATATCATAGCATCTATCGTCCGGAGCGCCTTTTGTCCCATCCCCACGCCCATCGCCATGCGACGCCGGTCGAGCCCGGCTTCTCGCTGCTGCGGCTCTCGGCCGTCGAGCGGCTGGCGGGCGTCGGCGTCATCGCGGCCCTGCTCTGGCTCGCGGTCTGGTGGGCGCTGTGACGGCCCTCCGCTTCGACGACGCGACGCTCGGCTACGGCCGCCGCCCCGCCGTCCATCACCTGACGGGCGCGGTGGAGGCGGGGAGCCTGCTCGCCGTCGTCGGTCCCAACGGCGCTGGCAAGTCGACCCTGCTCAAGGGGCTTTCCGGCGCGCTGAAGCCGTTGTCCGGGCGCATTTCGCTCGGCGGGGCGCGGCGCGAGGACATCGCCTATCTGCCGCAGGCGGCCGATGTCGACCGCAGCTTTCCTATGTCGGTGTTCGATCTCGTGGCGGCTGGCGCCTGGCGCTGGCGTGGCCTCTTCGGCGGCTTCGGCCGCGAGGATCGGCGCGCCGTCGCGGAGGCGCTCGCGGCGGTCGGCCTCGCCGGGTTCGAGAACCGGATCATCGGCACCCTCTCCGGCGGCCAGCTGCAGCGGGCCCTGTTCGCGCGGCTGCTGCTGCAGGAGGCGCGGCTGATCCTCCTCGACGAGCCCTTCACCGCCATCGATGCGCGCACCACCGCCGACCTGCTGGCGCTGATCGGCCGCTGGCATGCCGAGAAGCGCACCGTGATCGCGGTGCTGCACGACATGGATGTGGTGCGCGAGCATTTCCCCCAGACGCTCCTGCTCGCTCGCGAGCCCGTGGCCTGGTGCGGCACCGACGAAGCGCTCAAGCCCGAGAACCTGCTGCGCGCGCGCCGGATGATCGAGGCGCATGATCCCCATGCGGCGGCCTGCCAGGCGGCGTGAGGGTGGCTTGCGGGGGCGTGGTGTGTCCTTCGAGGCTTCGGCTTTGCCGAAGCACCTCAGGATGAGGGATGTCGGCGATCTGCTGTCCTCCACGGTCCTCATCCTGAGGTGCTGGCCGCAGGCCAGCCTCGAAGGACGCACCGCCTCCATGCCGCACTGATGATCCACGATCTCCTGATCGCGCCCTTCGCCGACTTCGCCTTCATGCGCCGCGCGCTGGTGGGAGGCTTCGCCCTGTCGCTCGCCGGCGGACCCGTCGGCGTGTTCCTGATGCTCCGGCGCATGAGCCTGACGGGCGACGCGATGGCGCATGCGATCCTGCCGGGCGTGGCGGTCGCCTATCTCCTGTTCGGCCTGTCGCTCTGGCCGATGACGGTCGGCGGGCTCGCGGCCGGCTTCGTGGTGGCGATCCTGGCCGGCGTGGTCGCGCGCGTCACCGTGCTCAAGGAAGATGCGTCGCTGGCCGCATTCTACCTCGTTTCGCTGGCGCTCGGCGTCACGATCGTCTCGCTCAAGGGCTCGAGCGTCGACCTCCTGCACGTGCTCTTCGGCTCCGTGCTGGCGCTCGGCGACGAGGCCCTGGTGCTGGTGGCGGCGATCGCCACGATCACGCTCGGCGTGCTGGCGCTGATCTACCGTCCGCTGGTGCTCGATACGGTGGATCCCGGCTTCCTGCGCTCCGTCTCGGGGTCGGGCGGGCCGGTGCACCTCATTTTCTTGGCGCTCGTCGTCCTCAATCTCGTCGGCGGCTTCAACGCGCTCGGCACGCTGCTGGCGGTCGGACTGATGATGTTGCCGGCTGCGGCGAGCCGCTTCTGGTCGGCTGACATCTCCGCCATGCTGGTTCTGTCCGCGCTCATCGGTTGCCTGTCGACCTTCGCAGGGCTCGTCGCGTCCTATCATTTCAATCTCGCGGCCGGACCATCGATCGTTCTCGCGGCGGGCGCGATCTATCTGGTCTCCATGCTTGCCGGCCGGCGCGAAGGTTTGCTCTGGCGGCTCTTGCCAACGCCCCATCTTTCGGGTTGAATGTTATAAAGTAACATTCAGGAGTCGCCTTCCCATGACTACGCGCAGGACGATCCTCGCCGGCGGAGCCGCCGTGATCGCCGGTCTTGCCGCGGGACCGGGCCGGACGCAGGAGGCGCCGCTGCCCGTGGTCGCGACCTTCTCGATCCTTGGCGACCTGGTGCGCCTTGTTGGCGGCGAGCATGTCCGGCTGACGGTGCTGGTGCCTGTCGGCGGCGACGCCCACAGCTACGCGCCGACGCCGGCCGACGCGAAGGCCGTCGCGGACGCCAGGCTCGTCGTGGCAAATGGCCTCGGTTTCGAGGGCTGGGTGCGTCGCCTCATGCAGGCCTCGCGCTCGGGCGCGCCGCTCGTCGAGGCCGCGACGGCGGTGAAGGCGCGCACGGAGCCGCAAGTCCACAACCACGGGCACAAGCATGGCCATGATCATGGCGGCCTCGATCCGCATGCGTGGCAGTCGGTCGCCAACGCCAGGCTCTATGTCGAGGCGATCCGCGCGGCGCTCGCCGCCGCCGATCCCGGCCGCGCGGCCGCCTATCAGGCGAACGCCGCCAGGGCCCTGGTAGAACTCGACACGCTGGAGGCGGAGATCCGGGCCGCCGTGGCGCGCATTCCCGCGGACCGGCGCCGCGTCATCACCTCCCACGACGCCTTCGGCTATTTCGCCGAGGCCTACGGCGTGCAGTTCATCGCGCCGCGCGGCGTCTCCACGGAGGCCGAAGCCTCCGCGCGCGACGTGGCCCGCATCATTACGCAGGTGAAGCGGGAGAAGATCGCCGCGGTGTTCCTCGAGAACGTGTCGGACCAGCGGCTGATGCAGCAGATCGCCCGGGAGACCGGCGCCCGCATCGGCGGCACCCTCTATTCTGACTCCCTCTCCGGTCCCGAGGGGCCCGCCCCCACTTACATTCGCATGATGCGCCACAATATAAGGACGATCGCCGAAGCGCTGGCGCCCGCCAGCTGATCCGCTTCCGCCGAAACGCACGAGCTGAACCTATGTCCGAGAAGATTCCCGTCACCGTCCTCACCGGCTATCTCGGCGCGGGCAAGACCACCCTCCTGAACCGCATCCTGACGGAGCCGCACGGGCAGAAATTCGCCGTCATCGTCAACGAGTTCGGCGAGATCGGCATCGACAACGAGCTCGTGGTCGGCGCCGACGAGGAAGTGTTCGAGATGAACAACGGCTGCATCTGCTGCACCGTGCGCGGCGACCTCATCCGCATCATGGAGAACCTGATGCGGCGGAAGGACAAGTTCGACGCGATCATCGTGGAGACGACCGGTCTCGCCGACCCCGCGCCGGTAGCGCAGACCTTCTTCATGGACCAGGACGTGCAGGACGCCGCCCGCCTCGACGCGGTCGTCACGGTCGCCGACGCCATGTGGCTCAAGGACCGGCTGAAGGACGCCCCTGAAGCGAAGAACCAGATCGCCTTCGCCGACGTGATCCTGCTCAACAAGACGGATCTCGTGACGCCGGAGCAGCTGCGCGAGGTCGAGGCGCGCATCCGCGCGATCAACCCCTACGCCAAGCTGCACCGGACAGTGAAGGCGCAGGTGCCGATCCAGGAAGTGCTCGGCTGCAACGCCTTCGACCTCGACCGCATCCTCGAGATCGAGCCGGCCTTCCTCGATGGCGACGGTCATGACCATCATCACGACCACGACCACAGTCATGGCCATCATCATCATCATGATCACGACCATACCGGACCGGATTGCGATCATCCGAGCCACAAGCACGATCACGCCCATGGCCATGGCGGGCTGAAGCATTATCACGACGAGGAGATGCAGTCGGTCGCCTTCCAGATCGACGGCGACGTCGATCCCGAGAAGTTCATGCCCTGGATCAACAATTACGTGCAGACCGAGGGTGGCAACATCCTGCGCTCCAAGGGCATCCTCGCCTTCAAGGGCGAGCCCAAGCGCTTCGTCTTCCAGGGCGTGCACATGGTGCTGGACGGCGACGTGCAGCGCGAATGGCGCGAGGGCGAGAAGCGGACCTCGAAGATCGTCTTCATCGGCCGCGACCTCAAGCGGGACGAGATCGAGAAGGGCTTCATGGCCTGCGCGGCCTGATCGGCGACGCCCTTCATCGAGCCCTCGATCGAGGGCTCGATCGAGACTTGCCCTTTCCGCCGGTTAGGGCTATCCGACGCGCGGTCCCGCTGCGGGCATCGCTGTTGTAGCTCAGTGGTAGAGCACGTCATTGGTAATGACGAGGTCGAGAGTTCAATCCTCTCCAACAGCACCAGCGGCCGTCGACTCCTTTCCAAGCCTCGCCAAGCGACCTGTCACTCGCCGTCCGGCGTCATCGCCATGACGTCCCGTAGACGTCGCTCCGGCGTGAACAGGCATCGGAAGCGCTTGATCCCCTCCGCGCGCTTGTCGACCGTGCCGTCGATCCGGGCGCCGTCCTGTCCGGGCCGGATCGCGGCCAGGCGGATGGCGCGGCCCGGCGTCGCGTACATGGCGCTGACCCGCGCCCGGCATTCGTCGCGCATCTGCCGGTCGGACACGCCCGGGCTCGCGCCGCCGGGGGCGCCGGTCAGTTCGAAGGAGATGCGGAAGCGGCAGGCTTCGTTGCGCCGCGCCGCGTTGCGCATCAGATAGACCTGGAAGCGGTAGTCGCCGGCGGCCGTCGGGCTGCGGCCGAACTCGTTGCCGGCGATCGAGCCGACATGGACGGCCTCCGAGCGGCCGGGCTCGAAGGCGTTGAAATAGCAGGACCGGTTGGTCGGCGCGAAGAGCACCTGCATGACCTGGCCCTGGGCCGTGCGCAGCCGGTAGGTGACATCGGCGTTGCCGCGGATCGAGCCGGCGATCTCCGTTCCCGTCGCGCCGGGCCGGAACCGCACCGTCCGCTCCGCGCCCGATTGCGCCTGCACCGATGTGACGGCCGTGGCCGCGAAGAAGAGAACCGTCAATCCAAGCCGCATGATGTCGCCCCCCGTTGCGGGGCAAAGCGTAGGCCGTGGAAGCGTGATCCACAAGGCTTCGCGTCCCGGTTGTGACGCCGGGCCAATGACGGATCAGTATTGCACAAATCTAATCTTGCAACGCTGCTCTGGTCGAAGGCTGACTGGCGAGACGATGCTGTCTCGACTAGACGCCGCTCCCGACATGCATGATCCAGATCGTGCGGGAGAGCCGCAGCCGCTCAGCGCCCCGCGATCCGGCCGCGGCGAAAGAGGCTCTGCATCCTTGCGAACACGTCCACATCCATCTGCTTGAGCAGATGGATGATGTCGATGGGCACCCAGTTCTCGCGGATCAGGCCCTCGTGGTGCAGGTAGAAGTCCATGACGCGCATCGTCACGTCGCGTCCGGTCGGCGCCACACCACAGAAATCGCCGCCCAGATGCTTCGCGTGTACGCTCGGCCAGCCGGCCGTCGCCGAGTAGGGGCCGTCGCCGATGCGCACGTAATGGTTGCCGCCGCGCCTGTTCGGAAAGGCGATTCGGAAGGGCAGCTGGTGATAATCGACAAAGCCCTGCAGGCCGCGCGTCGTGCCGATGCCGCAGGGGCCGTACCACATCATCTTCGGATGCCAGTGCTCCTTCTGCGGCATCTCGAGGAGGCCGTCGCGCCCGCGCCTCGCCTGGTCATCATAGTCGCCGAGCGTCTTGTGCATCGCGAGTGTCTGGGCGAGGCTCGCCGCCGACCGGGCGGGGTCCTGCGGCGCCAGCACGATTCCGTCCGCGGTGAAGGGGCAGGGCCATTGCTCCTCCGTGCCGAGACTGGGCGCGAGCGGCCAGAAGCCGGCCTGCCGAATGACGTCGAGCACGTCGATCAGCACGGTGCTCTGGGCGATTTTGTCTTCCTCGACGCGGTGGAATTCGCCGTAGCGGATGTAGATCGGCCGCCCCGTCGCCGGGATCGTCAGCCAATCCTCCCGAAAGGTTCCGCAATAATGGCCCACGGCGCCGACCCAGTCGCTGCCGTTCCAGCGGCCGCCGATGAGAATGGTGTCGCGCCGCTCCAGATCGGGAAAGGCGGCGAGCAGCGGCCGCCAGACCGTGGCGGCCATCGCCTCGATGCCGGCGAGCTCGTTCATCGGGTGCGAGCCGCGCCATTCGGCATTGGGGTGATAGGCCCCGGCCAGCGCCTCGAGGACCGTTTCCGGCGTCGCCTCCGCGACGCGCGACAGGGCAGAACGCACCAGCGTCTTGCAGTGGATCACGCGGTCATCGCTGGTCATGGCGTTCCGGAAGTGGCGATCTGTACTGAACGAACGTCGTGAAGACGAACATCCTTGCATACGTATGCAGTCTCTGTCACTCTTCTTCTTGAAAAAGCTGGCCGATCACGGCGTTCTGGAGTGGGATTGCGGGCGTGGTTGCGGTTTCCCTGCGCGGCATCACCAAGAGATGGGGAACGTTCACCGGCGTGAGCGCGATCGATCTCGAAATCGCCGACCGCGAATTCATCGTCTTCCTCGGCCCGTCGGGATGCGGCAAGACGACGACGATGCGGATGATCGCCGGCCTGGAGGAGCCGACGAGCGGGCAGATCCTGATCGGGGACAAGGTCGTCAACGACCTCGAGCCGAAGGATCGCGACGTGGCGATGGTGTTCCAGAACTACGGCCTCTATCCCAACATGACGGTCTACGAGAACATCCGCTTCCCGCTGAAGGTGCGCCGGGTCGATCCGGGAACCCATGACGCGAGGGTCCGCAAGGCCGCCGCCATGGTCGAGCTGGGCGACCTGTTGCACCGGCGTCCAAAGGAGCTGTCTGGCGGACAGCGCCAGCGGGTGGCGCTGGCGCGGGCCATCGTGCGGGAGCCGGCCGTGTTCCTGATGGACGAGCCGCTGTCGAACCTCGACGCGAAGCTACGCGTCTCGACGCGCGCGCAGATCAAGAACCTGCAGCACGAGCTGAAGGTCACCACGATCTATGTCACGCACGACCAGATCGAGGCGATGACCCTCGCCGACCGCGTCGTGGTGATGAACCATGGCGCGTTCCAGCAGGTGGGCACGCCGACCGAGATCTACGACAAACCGGCCAACATGTTCGTCGCCGGCTTCATCGGTTCGCCGGCCATGAACCTGCTGACGGGCGAGATCGCGGAGGGCGTCTTCACCGCGCCGCAGGCCCGCATTCCCGGACTGGATCGCGCCCTGACCGGGCCCGTGGTCCTGGGGTTCAGGGCCGAGGATGCGCAGGTGAGCCTCGAGGGTCCCGGCGAGATCGAGGCCCCGATCTACGCCATCGAACTCCTGGGCGACGCGACGATGGTGAGCGTCCGCATCGGCGAGGCGCTCGTCGCCGCGAAGACGGCCAAGACCTTCCGCGCCGCGATCGGCGACAGGGTCGCGTTCCGGATCGCACCCGAGCATTGCCACCTGTTCGACCAAGGGTCCGGCCGCCGGATCGACGCATCACGACCATCACAATCGCCAAAGGGAGAAAGAGCATGATCCGCAAGAGTCTGGCCGCTGCCGCGATGTCCCTCCTGATGTCGGCCTCGGCCCATGCCGCCTGCGGCTTCCAGAACACGGTTTCGCTCAAGTCGCTGACGGCCGGTTTCGAGGCCTGGAAGGCCGTGACGGCGGCCATGGGCGAGTGCGGCAACCTGCAGCCGGAGCTGGACCAGAATTTCCGCACCAAGCAGCCGGCGGCCTTCGCGGCCAATCCCTCGCTCTACCAGATCGGCGGCGTCGCCAACGGCACCCTGACGCCCCTCGTCAACGCGGGCACCATCCGGCCGCTCGACGAGCTGATCGCGAAGCACGGCCAGCATCTGTCGCCGAACCAGCTGATCAAGATCGACGGGAAGACCATGGCCGTCGCGATGATGGTCAACGCGCAGCATCTCGTGTTCCGCGAGGATATCCTGAAGGACCTCGGCATCGCGGTGCCGACGACCTACGACGAGGTGCTGGCCGCCGCCGACAAGATCAAGGCTTCCGGCAAGGTGCAATTCCCGCTTGGCGCCACCTTCAAGGCGGGCTGGGACCTCGCGCAGGATTTCAACAACATGTTCGTGGGCTTCGGCGGCACATTCGTCAGGCCCGACAACACGCCGGGCATGAATTCGGAGGCCGGGCTGAAGGCGCTGGAGATGATGAAGAAGCTCTCGGCCCACATGGATCCGGAGTTCCTCGTCTCGGACTCGACCTTCGTGCAGAAGCAGCTGCAGCAGGGCAAGATCGCCATGGCGAACCTCTGGGCCTCGCGGCTGGGCGCGCTCGACGATCCGAAGGAGAGCCAGCATGTCGGCAAGTTCGGCGTGGCGGCCGCCCCGCAGGCCGTGAAGGGAGGCCCTTCCTCCTCGACGCTCTGGTGGGACGGAATCGTCATCGCCAAGAACATCCCCGACGCCGAGGCCGAGGCGGCCTTCCGCGTCGCCATGGAGGGAATCGACGAGGAGATGGTGAAGGCCAACAACGCCCTCGCCGTCTGGCTGGTAAAGGGTTACCAGCCGAACAAGATGGCGCTCGGCGCGATCGAGACTGCCAAGGGCGGCGCGCCGAACTATGCCTCCACGACGGCCATGGGCCTCTTCCACGCCGCGGTCGGCGAGAGGATCGCCGACTTCATGGCGGGGCGGAAGGACGCCAGGACCGTGCTCGGCGAGATGGAGGCGAGCTATCTCGTCAAGGCGAAGGAGCAGGGCCTCGTGAAATGAGCCCTGAGGCCAGCGCAGGACCCGCCAGCGGAAGGCCGCGGCGATGAAGGGCAGGACCTTCGCGATGTTCGTCGCGCCTTCCCTCGCGATGATGTTCGTCTTCATCGCGCTGCCGCTGGCGTCGGTGTTCTGGCAGAGCTTCCACGAGACGCGGGCCGTCGTGACGCAGACCGTCGTGGAGAGCTGCACGCCGGGCTTCCTGGCCCCGACATGCACGCGCGAGACGCGGATGGTGCCGACGCTCGGAGCGGACGGCAGGCCGGTGACGGAGACGGTCTTCGTCGGGCTCGACGTCTACCGGCGCGTCCTGGAGACGGACGCCGTCGCGCGGGCCTTCGGTCCAGGGGGCGGCGGCCTGACGGCGCTGCTCAGCATCGACTTCTGGAAGGCGCTCCGCTTCACGCTCACCTTCACGCTGATCACCCTGCCGCTGGTGATCGGCCTCGGCCTCTTGATCGCGCTCGCCGTCAACAATCTCGTCCGGTCGCTGCGGGGACCGGCGATCTTCATCACCCTGCTGCCCTTCATCATCACGCCCGTGATCGGCGCGCTCGCGATCCGCTGGTTGTTCCTGGGTGACGGAATCCTGACGCGGGGGATCGAATGGGTGCTCCAGCGCGACATCTCGATGTTCGCGCAAGGCTGGACGATCGAGCTCATGATCCTGATCTACAAGGTCTGGCACGTGGCGCCCTTCGCCTTCGTGGTCTTCTACGCCGCGCTGCAGACCGTCGACCAGGACACGCTGGAATCAGCGATCGTGGACGGAGCCTCGCGGCTCGAGAGGCTGCGCTACGTCGTGATCCCCCACCTGATGCCGCTGATCCTGTTCGTGGCGATGATCCACCTGATGGATTCCTATCGCGTCTTCGACGAGATCGTCGGCTTCTCGGCGCAGGCGCATGTGATCTCGCTGCAGTACCTGACCTATTCGTTCCTCACGCCGGACGAGACCGGCAGCCGCGCCGTGGCCCGCGCCGCCGCCTCCTCGATGCTGACGATGATCGGCATCGTGATCCTGCTGGTCCCGCTGCTGCGCCGCACCTGGCGTGCGCATCGCGCCACGCGGAGGGGATGATGGCGGAAACTCGCGCGCTCGCTCCCTCGCTCTGGCTGAAGACGGCGAGCTACGGCTTCCTGCTCGTCTGGCTCGTGGTCGCACTGTTTCCGCTGCTGTGGATCGCCCTCATGTCGCTGCGGGCCCCGGTCGACGCCCTCTCCGGCAATCCGCTCGACGTGATCGCTGGGCAGACGACGTTCGAGCATTACCGCGCGGTCTGGCTCACGCACGGCTTCTGGCGCAACTTCCTCAATTCCATGGTGGTCACGGCGGGGGTCGTCACCATCTCGCTCACGGTGGGCACGCTGGCGGGCTATGCGCTGGCGCGCTCCGGCTCGAACATGGCCTTCTGGCTGCTGATCATGGCCCTGGTGTTCCGCGCGCTGCCGCATTCCGTGCTGGTGACCGGCTACCTGCCGCCGTTCCTGCAGTCGCGGGAGCTGCTCGCACCCCTGTGGGAGAGCGGAATCACAGGCTGGCTTTTCCGCCTGTTCTCCGATGCGCCCCCGACGCTCTACGGCAAGCCCTGGGCGATCATCCTGGTGCTCGTGGCCATCAACCAGCCCTTCACGATCTGGATGATGCGCTCCTTCTTCATGAACATCCCGCAGGAACTGGACGAGGCGGCGCGCGTCGACGGCTGCACCCATTTCGGTGCGTTCCGGCGTGTCATCATGCCCGTGATGTGGCCCGGCGTGATCACGACGGGCCTCTTCTCGTTCCTCCTCGCCTACAACGATTATCTCGTGACCGCGCTGCTGCTCGACGCGCAGTCGCAGACGATGGTGCCGGCCATCTCGCAATTCCTCAACCGCGACACCCGCGCGTCCGACCAGATCGAGGCGATCGCGGCGGCCGTGTCGATCACCGCGCCACTGTTCCTGCTGGTCATGGTGTTCCAGCGCCAGCTCGTCTCCGGGCTGACGGCGGGCGCGGTGAAGGGGTAGACTCAGGCCCTCGAGATGCGCACCGTGAGGTCTGGCCGCTCGAAGGCGGCGGGCAGCAGGTCGACGCCGAGGCCCGGCCCCTCCATCGGATAGACATAGCCATCCTCGATGCGGGGCATGATCGTCACCAGCTCGTTGTACCAGCCCCGGTAGAAGGCGCGCACGCTCTCCATGATGAGCGTGTTCGGCTGGCTGAAGGCGGCATGCACGCCGGCGATGAAGCCGACGGGGCCGATGCAATCATGCGGCGCGAAGGGGCGGTGGTAGGTCTCCGCCATCGCAGCGATCTTGCGGCCCTCCGTCAGGCCGCCGGTCCAGCAGAGATCGACCATGACCACATCCATCGCATCGCGGTCGAGCATGTCCTTGTAGGGGAAGCGCGAGCCCAGCGTCTCGCTGGCGCAGACCGAGACTGTCGTGGAGCGGGCGAATTCCGCCAGCGCCTGGGGCGAGTTCATGCGGATCGGATCCTCGTACCAGGTCGGCTGGTAGTCCTCGAGGACGCGGGCGATCTTCTTGATGGTCGGCAGGTTCCAGAGCGAGTGGAACTCGACCATGATCTCCATCCGGTCGCCGACCCGCTTGCGGATCTTCTCGAAGGGCTCCACCGCGCGCCGCATCTGCTCCGGCGTGATGAAGAGGCCGTGGTTCTCGATCGCAGGCGGGTCGAAGGGCCAGATCTTCATGGCCGTGATGCCCTGCGCCAGCAGGCTCTCGGCCAGTTCGTCGGCGCGGTTCATGAAGGCGTCGAGATCCTCGTATCCCTCGCCGCCGTCGGCCGCATTCCAGTTCGACACCGGCTTGATGTTGTTGGAGCGGACATAGCGCGTGCCGGCGCAGGTGTTGTAGATCCGCTGCCGGTCGCGGCAGAGGCCGCCCAGCATCTGGTGGACCGGCTGGCCGGCGACCTTCCCGAAGAGGTCCCAGAGGGCGATGTCGATGGCGGAGGCGGCGCGGTACTCGACGCCTGTCGAGGATTGCGCCATCGGCAGGTTCAGCATCTCGCGATTGAGCGCCTCGATGCGCAGCGGATCCTTGCCGAGAAGCCGCGCCGCCAGCGTGTCGTGGATCCAGGCCTCGATGGAAGCCGCGCCGTAGAAGGTCTCGCCGAGCCCGATCACGCCGGCATCGGTATGCACCCTGACCCACAGGACATTGGCGAACTCGTCCGTGCGCAGCGTCTCGATGGCGGTGATCTTCATGGCCTCGCCTTTTCCGCCGCGGAGCGCGCCGCTTCCTGACAATTGCGATCGCTGTGATATATCACCGTGGACTGGAGGGGACAAGGCGGGCGCGGGTCCCGCGGCCGAGAGGCGTCAGCCCTGAGGCGAGGGCCGCAGCGTGGCCTGCAGCCGCTTCTGCCGCAGGCGAAGGCTGCGGCGGAGCCAGATCAGAAGGCCCGTCGCCCAGAGCCCGACGAAGACGAGCGAGACAAGGATGTTGAGCACGGGGGCGAGCCACGGACTCCAGTTGCCCTCATGCAGGGCACGCGGCCAGTTGCGGGGCGCGGGGGCAAGGCCAGCCTGCGTCACGACGAGGCTGGTCAGGCCATCGTCCGTCGCCACGCGGGCGATCATGCGGCCGCCCCGGGAGCGGAGCGAGGTCAGGCGCGCGAGGTCATGGCGCCCGGCGACCGTCTCGACGGCGGCCCGCAGCGCCACGGGCGCGGCGCGGGGTCCGCTCGCCGGCGCGAAGGTGATCCCGAAGGCGAGGGCCAGCCCGGTCAGTGGGGAGAGGATGACGAGGGGCAGCGCCCCCCAGGCGGCGCCCGCGTGCCAGCCGCCCAGCGTCTGGCGCAGGCGCGGCAGACCCATGAGCAGGCCCAGGAACGAGATCGCCAGCATGGCGATGGTCGAGGCGGTCACGAGCCAGCCGAGATCGAGCAGCAACGTCTCGTGCAGGCGGCGGGACGTCCGGAAGATGTCGGACCAGGCGAGCCCGGCCCGTGCGACCGGGGCGCCGGTCGCCAGATCGATGCGGATCTCACCGACGGAACCGGAGATCGCCATCAACCCCTCGTAGGGTCGGATCGACAGCGCCGTGGCCTTTCCCGCCGGATCGTGGCGGTCGAGCCAGCCGAGCACGTCGGCCGCAGGGAGAGGCCGGGCGACGCCCGTCTGCTGCGCCAGCGGCTCGAACGAAAGCACGAGGCCGGTCCCGATTACCATGAGGAGGGGCAGGGCGAAAAGCAGCGCGCTCCAGCGGTGGAAGCGCAGGGCATAGGCCTTCAGCATGGCGGTCTCTCGCGGCTCGGGGCGGATGTCTCGCCGCGAGCCATAGGCCCTCGCCTTGAACCGAGATTGAACCGGCGGGATCAGGGTGGGTTCAGTGCGGCCTGGTAGGAGCTGCGGTCTCACAACCATGCCGGAGCCTTCCATGCCTTCGATCCTTCTTCGCTCGTCCCGAGCCTCCCGCGCTCTTCTCGCCGCGCTGCTCCTCACCTCTCCCGCGGTCTCCGCGCAGGTGCTGGGGCCCCGTCCGCCGGGCCAGGATCAGGCGGCCGCGCCCGACTGGCGCAGCGTGCTGGCCGGTCTCAAGCTGAAACCCACAGGCGAGCTGACCCGCCGGAAGCATCATTCCGAAGTCGAGGCCGTGACGGAGGACGGGCGCGCCGTGACCGTCTCGTTCGACAGGCAGGGCCGCATCGCCGAGATCGAGGACGAGACGCACGAGCGGCCCGAGCGCGGCACTGCCCCGCTTGACGGCCAAGCGGCGGTCGAGGCTGCGCGCCGCGCCGGCTTCCGCGATCCCGCGGTCCAGGAGACGCGCCGGCGCAGCACCATCGTGCGTGCCGCCACCACGGCGGGCGACAAGGTCGACCTGCATGTCGATTCCGCCGGCTGGATCTACCGGCAGGTCTGGGTGCGGTGATGACGAAGGCTCCGTTCCAGCGCCGGCGCCGCTTCGCCTTCATCGCGGCGGCGGGCGTCGGCGGGGTCTGGCGGGCGTTGGCCGCGATTGCGGCGCTCGGCCTGCTCTTCGCCTTTTCCGACGTGACGCTCTATGATCTCATGACGCGACCTTGGCGCAGCCTCAAATGGCTGGCCGAGGGCTTTGGAGACCTGTTGTTGGCGAGTTTCGACGCTCTTCCGCATCTGCTGACCGCTGCTGCGCTCTGGCTGGCAGGGGCGATCGCCTGGCGGCTGTTGCGGCGGAACTCCGGGACGCAGCCATGAGGGGGCTGCTCGCCGTCGCCGCGCTGCTCGGCGCCATGGGTTTCGCCGCTGCGCCGGCGCTGGCGCAGACCGCCGCGCCACAGACGCTGAGCGGCCGCGTGGCGGAGGTCTTCGGCAACCGTCTCGTGATCGACCTCGGCGACGAGCGCGTTCTGGCGGAGCCTGCCGATCCCGCCGCGAGCCTTTCGGCGCGGCCCGGCGACCTCGTCCGCGTCGAGGGCGAGAGACGCGGTCCGCTGGTCAGCTGGCGCGCCGTGTCCGTGACGGCGTCGGGCGCTCCGGCGGCGGGCGCGGCGCGGCCCGCAGGCCCGCCGGACAACAGCGACGGTGCGCTGCTCGGCATCGTCGAGCGGCTTGGCCTGAAGGCGATCGACCCGCCCCTGCGCAAGCGGCACCATATCGAGGTGCTGGCGCAGACGGCGGAGGGCCGGAAGCTCTACGTCTCCTTCGATCGCGAGGGCCGCCTCTGGGAGATCGAGGATGCGGCCTACGACCGCGACCGGGTCGTGCCCCGCAACCTGTCCCGGTCCGACTACGCGCGTCTCGCGCGGGAGGCCGGTTTCACGCCGACCGGCGAGATCGAGGAGCGCCGCCGCCACGTCGAGCTGGAGGCGCGCAACCGCGCCGGCGAGGCGCTGACGCTCCACATCGACCGCGCGGGCGTGATCTACAAGCAGGTCTGGCAGCGGTGAGACAGTTCCGGACATCGCCGTATCATGCGCCTTCTGCTGGTTGAGGACGATGCGGCGCTGGGCGAGGAACTGGCGCGTCTCCTGCGCCGGGCCGACTTCGCCGTCGATCGCGCCGCGACCGCGCGGGAGGCCGAGGATGCCGGCATGGTCGAGCCCTATGACGCCGTGGTCCTCGACCTCGGGCTGCCCGATGGCGACGGGCTCGACGTGCTCAAGGCCTGGCGGGCCGAAGGCCTGATGATGCCGGTGCTGGTTCTCACGGCCCGCGACCGCTTCGCCGACCTCGTCTCCGGCTTCAAGGCCGGCGCGGACGATTTCCTGACCAAGCCCTTCCGCAACGAGGAGGTCGTGCTCCGGCTCAACGCGCTGATCCGCAGGGCCGCCGGACGGCAGGGGCCGGTCACGCTCGGCGAGCTTACGCTCGACGCCGCCTCAGGCGAGATCGAGAAGAGCGGCCTGCCGCTGAAGCTGACGGCCTTCGAGCGCCGCCTGCTGCGCTACCTGATGCTCGCGGGCAACAGGAGCGTGGGACGCGCCGAGCTCGCCGACCATCTCTACGAAGGCGACACGGACCGGGACTTCAACTCGCTTGAGGTTCTGGTGAGCCGTCTCCGGCGCAAGATCGCGCCGGCACGGATCCTCAGCAACCGAGGCGAGGGCTATCGCCTGGACGCCGGCGGCCCATGAGCGCCGGAGCCGGACGCTCGCTGGAGCGCAGCGTCGCCGCCACCCTGATCGTCTCGATCGCGGCGGTGATGGTTCTGGCTCTCCTGCTCGCGGTGCTGCTGCTGAAGGAGACGATCGAGCGGCGGATCGACCAGCGCCTGAGCGCTGCGGCGGCCGAACTGCAGAATGCGGTGTCGCGGCCGGGCTCGGGCGGGCTGACGCTCGACGAGACGCCGGCCGATCCCGTCTTCGAGGACCGCGGCTCCGGCTGGGGCTGGCTCGTGCGCGAGGGCGACCGGATCCTGGCCCGGTCCCGCTCGCTCGGCGGCGGCGGCCTGCCGCAGGGCGGGGCAGGGGCGGTGGAGCGGGTCCGGGCCGAGGACGGAGAGGTGAGGGCGCTCACCGTCGCCATCCGCAGCACGCCCGGATTGTCGTTGACCGTCGCCGCGCCGCAGCAGGCGGTCTGGCGCGAGCTCGCGGCGGACATCCGCGTCGTCGCGGGAGCGATCGCGCTGCTCGGCGCGGTTCTCGTGGCGGTCGCCGTCTGGCAGGCGCGGCGGGCGCTCGCGCCGGCCCTCTCGCTGGCGCGTGATCTCGAGCGCGTGCGGGAGGGGTCGCTGGATCGCCTGCCCGACAGCGCCATCCAGGAGGTCGCGGTCGTTCATCGCCTGATCAACGACCTCCTCGTGGAGCGGCGGCAGGCGGCCGCCGAGGCGCGCGAGTCGGCCGCCAAGCTGGCGCACGGGTTGAAGACGCCGCTCGCCGTGATCGCCGCGCGGGCCGACGCCGGCGGTGCCGCGCCCGACGCCAAGGTGATGGAGGCGGTGGGCGCGATGCAGCGGCTCGTCGCCACGAACCTCGCCGCCGCGCGCGCGACGAGACGGAGCCGCGTGGGGCGACAGCGCACGCTGCTCAGGCCCATTGTCGAGGATCTCGCCGCTGCCTTCCGGCATCGCTCCCTCGACCGTGGAATCGCGGCCGAAATCGACCTTCCCGTCGACCTCGCCGCCGACATGCCGGAGGATGAGGCGATGGAGGCTGTGGGAAACATCCTCGACAACGCCTTCCGCCATGCCCGCTCGCGTGTCTCCGTCGCCTTGGGGCCCTCCGCGCCGGACATCGTCGCCCTGCGGGTCGAGGACGACGGACCGGGCTTCGGTGGCGCAGCAACGGATCGCTCCGCGGGCAACGGGCTCGGGCTCACGATCGCGATGGATCTGCTGGAGCGTCATGGGGGGCGGCTTCTCGTCGGAGCGGGGACGTCAGGCGGCGCCGTGGTGACGCTGTCCCTGCCGCGCGGCTGATCCGGCTTACGGTCCCGCGCGACTTGTCCTACTGTTGGTGGGGCGGCGCCAGAGAAGCGCCCGGGATTTTGGGGGAAGCATGCAGCGTCTGCGCATCGGCATCGTGGGTCTTGGCATGGCTGTGACGCCGCATGCGCGCGGGCTCATGGATCTCGGCGAGGAGGTGGAGGTCGCCCATGCCTACAGCCCCAGCGCCCAGCGCCGCGCTTCCTTCGCGGAGCGCTTTCCCTTTCCGCTGTCGGATCGCCTCGAGCCGATGCTTGAGGATCCCACCGTCGCAGCCGTGCTGGTGCTGAGCCCCGCGAACACGCATCTGGAGATCGCGCAGCGCTGCGCCGCGGCGGGAAAGCATGTGCTGCTGGAGAAGCCGATCGAGATCACGACGGCCCGCGCCGAGGCGCTCGTCGCCACCTGCCGCGACGCCGGCGTGACGCTCGGCATCGTGCTGCAGCATCGCTTCCGCCCCGCCGGCCTGCGTCTGGCCGAATTGATCGCCTCGGGCGCGCTCGGCGCGCTCGTCGGCTGCTCCACGATCATCCGGCTCTGGCGGCCGCAGAGCTACTACGACGAGCCCGGCCGCGGCAGCTTCGCCCGCGACGGCGGCGGCGTGCTGATCTCGCAGGGCATCCACACGCTCGACCTGATGCTCAGCCTCGCCGGGCCGATCGTCGAGGTTGGCGGCTATGCACTGACGAGCCCCGTCCATCGCATGGAGACCGAGGACATGGTGGCCGCCGCCGTCCGCTTCGCCAACGGCGCGGTCGGCACGATCGATGCGACCACCGCCGCCTATCCGGGCTTTCCGGAGCGGATCGAGATGATCTTCCGCAACGCGACGGCCTCGCTCGCCGGGCCCTCGCTGCAGATCGCCTGGCAGGACGGGCGGCGGGAGACGGTCGAAACGGACAATGGCGCCGGCGGCACGGGCGCCGACCCGATGGCCTTCCCGCATGATTACCATCGCGCGGTGATGGCCGACTTCCTGCAGGCCATTCGCACCGGCAGCCAGCCGAAGGTGGCCGGTGCGGAGGCCCTCAAGGTGCACCGGCTCATCGATGCGCTGATCGAGGCGGGTCGGTCGGGCGGGCGCGTCACGGTCGCGCAGGGTTGAACGCGCGGGGCGCGCTACATCCCGATGTTGTCGATGAGGCGGACCGCGCCCAGCCGGGCGGCGGTCAGCAGCCGGATGGGCTCGCCCGCCATGCCGGCGAGCGGCAGCAGAGTCTCGGCGTTCCGGGCCTCCAGATAGTCGACCGCGAAGCCTGCCGCGGTCAGGTCCGCCGCCGCGCTTGCTGCCGCCGCGTCCGGATCGCCACCCGCGGCGATCCTCTCTGCTGCCTGCCGCAGCGCGGCATGGACGAGCGCGGCCTGCCGGCGCTCGTCGGGCGCGAGGAAGCGGTTGCGGGACGACATCGCGAGGCCGTCGGCCTCGCGCACGGTCTCGCAGCCGATCACCTCGATCGCGATATCGAGGTCGCGCGCCATCCGCTGGACGACTTTCAACTGCTGATAGTCCTTCTCGCCGAACAGCGCGATGTCGGCCCCGGACTGCAGGAAGAGCTTGGCGACGACCGTGGCCACGCCGGCGAAATGCGTCGGCCGGAAGCGATCCTCCAGCCCGACCGTCGCCGGCCCCGCCATCGCAATGCTGGCCGTGAACCCTTCCGGATACATGGCGGCCGCGTCGGGCGCATAGACGAGCGCGTCTCCGACGGAGGCGATGGCGGCGCAGTCGGCCGCGAAGGTCCGCGGATAGGCGGCGAGATCTTCTCCGGGCGCGAACTGTGTCGGGTTGACGAAGATCGAGACGATGGCGCGGTCCGCCAGAGAAAGGGCGCGCCGGAGCAGCGAGAGATGTCCCTCGTGCAGCGCGCCCATGGTGGGAACGAGCGCCACGCGCTCGCCCGCCGCCCGCCACGCGCGGACCCGCGCGCGCAGGTCCGCCACGCTGCGCGCGATCTCCGGCTCCCGGGACGGAGCGTTCATGCCCATGCTCATGGCCTCCAGCCTGTCCCGGTCAGGCGTTGGACCGGGCGGTCGCCAGCGCGCCGATCGCTTCCGCCGTCGCGGCCGAGAGCGTCCAGCCGAGATGCCCGTGTCCCGTGTTGTAGAGCACGCGCGGGTTCCGGCCGCGCATCACGCGCGGCATCATGTCCGGCATCATCGGGCGCAGGCCCGCCCATGGCGCGACCTGGCGCGTGCTCATGCCGGGGAAATGCCGGCGGCACCAGGCCACGAGCGGCGCGATGCGCTCGGCGCGGATGTCCCGGTCATAGCCGTTGAACTCGGCCGTGCCGGCCACCCGGAAGCGGTTGCGGCCGAGCCGGCTCGTGACGATCTTCGCCTTGTCGTCGAGCAGGCTGACCCAGGGCGCGGCCTCCTGATCGACACGCTCCGTCAGGTTGACCGTGATCGAGTAGCCCTTGACCGGATAGACGTTGACCCGGTCGCCGAAGCCGCGCGCCAGAGCGCGGCTCATGACGCCGCCGCAGACCACGACCTTGTCGAAGGAAAGCGTCTCGGTCGGAGGCTCGACGCCGTCGGCGCAAGGCTCCGTCGAGCGGACGGTGAGCGCCACGTGATCGGCGCCGGCCTCGGTCGCGACGATCTCCGTCGAGAGGCGCATCGCCACGCCGCGGCGCTCGCAGGCCTTCGCGAGGCCGTTGGTGAACTTGTGGATGTCGCCGGTGAAGTCCGACGGCGTGTAGAAGCCGCCATGGAACTCGCCGTGGAGCGCCGGCTCGATGGCGCGGATCTCCGAAGGCGTCACGGCCCGCCGCTCGAGGCCCCCCTTCGCGAGGAGGGCGGTGACCTTCGCGGCCGCCTCGAAATCGCGCTTCGTCTCGTAGACATGGAGGATGCCGCGCTCCTCGCAGTCGAACTCGATCCCCTCGTCGGCCGCCATGCGCCTGAGATGCTCGCGCGCCTCGATGGCGAGGCGGGTGGTGGTGATCGTGTTGTGCTCGTAGGCGGGAATGGCAGCGATGAACTCGCCCATCCAGCTGATCTTGTGCCAGGACGGCTTCGGGTTCACCAGTAGGGGCGCGCCGGGCGTCATCATCCACTTGAGGCCCTTCAGCACGGTGGCCCAGCTGTTCCAGACCTCGGCGTTCGAGGCCGACAGCTGGCCGCCATTGGCGAAGGAGGTCTCCATTGCCGCATAGGGCTGCCGATCGAAGAGGGTGACGCGGCAGCCGCGCCGCGCAAGGCCGTAGGCGGTGGTCACGCCGGTGATGCCGCCGCCGATGACGGCGACGTTCAGAGTGTCGATGGTGGACATGCGGCTTCTCCTCCCGCCTCCCGGGCGGGTCGAAGCCCCCTCTGTCATTGGCCTGAGAGCATCGCCCCGAGCCGGTCATCGGCGCTGGGCTTACACCATCGGCGGGAGCCTGCGGGCTCCACTTTTCAGAGTCGTATCAAGGCGCGGTCTTGGTGCCTGAGAGTTTCCGGGGCGGTTGCTCCTTCGGCGCCGCGGCAGGCCGGAGCCCCCGCGATCTCTTCCGCGGCCGGGAAGCTAGCGTTTCCCGTCCCGGCGTCAAGATGGTTGCCCGCGCAGCAGCGCCAAGAAACCTTGGCTCTCATGCTTGCCGTGCGAGGCCGGCGCAGCACGACACGGAGGCCGCGCCTCAGCGCCTGTCGTTCGCGGGCGTCGTCCAGCGCCAATGGACAGTCGAGGCTTCCTCGCTGTCACGACCCTGCATGACTTTCTGGATCGCCTCGAGCCGCCCGGCGCAGTCCGGCCCCTTCAGCCGGCCGACCATAATGGAGATCATCTCCACCATCAGCATCTGGGTGATGTAGGCGTCGGTGCCGACCGGCATCGTGGCGTCCGCCGGCGCGTCGACCGCGAGCACGACGTCGGCCATGCGGGCCAGCGGCGTATGGGCCCGCGTGATCGCGATCACCTTGGCGCCGCGATCCTTCGCCAGCGTGATCGTCTCGATGAGCGTGGGCAGGCGTCCGACATAGGAGATCGCGACGACCGCGTCCTCGGGCCGGAGCGCGGCGGCGGCGACGAGCTGCAGGTAGACGTCGGTGAAGACGGTGGCTGTGGCGCCCAGCCGGAACAGCCTCGCGTGCAGGTCCTGCGCCATGAAATGCGAGGTCTGCCCCGTGCCGTAGCAATCGATCCGCGCCGCGCCGTTGAGGATCTCCGCCGCCGTCTGCAGCAGGCCTGGATCGAGGGCGCGCTGCCACTTGGCGATCGCGGCCTGCGTCGATCCGACGACGTTGTTCAGGACCTCGGCGGCCGAGTCGGAGGGGCCGACCGCGCGATGCAGGTAGTTGGCGCCGAGCGCCAGGCTCGCGGCGAGCTTGAGCTTGAAGTCTTTCAAACCGTCGCAGCCGGCGCTGCGGGCGAAGCGGACCACGGTCGACTTGGCGACGGCGGCGCGCGCGCTCAAGTCCTCGACGTTGCTCTGCATCGCCGCTTGCGGATCGGCGAGGATGAGGTCGGCGACGCGCCTGTGCGACTTGGAGAGACGGGGGTACTGCGCCCTGATGGTCGTCAGGACGTCGGCGTCGGCGCTGTCGGGCGCTGCATCCTGTCCATTCATGGCCGCGCCTCGTTCGGTGGTCTGACCGCGGGGTCGCCCAGATCATCGCGGATGCAGGCGAAGCGGCGGCCGTCGGCGGCCTCGCGCAGGGGAGGAACGGCATCGGCGCAGGCGGGCAGCGCCTGCGGGCAGCGGGTCCGGAAGACACAGCCGCTGGGCGGCGCGATGGGCGAAGGGATATCGCCCTTCAGTAGGGTTCTCGCCTGGCGCAACGTAGGGTCCGGCTTCGGCGCGGCGGCGAGCAGCGCCCGCGTGTAGGGATGGCGCGGCGCGGCGCAGACCGCCCGGACCGGTCCCGCCTCCATCACCCGGCCGAGATAGAGGACGACGATGCGGTCGCACATCAGCTCGATGACATCGAGATCGTGGCTGATGAAGAGCATCGCCATGCCGAAGCGGACGCGCAGATCCTGCAGCAGGTTCAGCACCTGGGCCTGCACGGAGACGTCGAGCGCGGAGACCGGCTCGTCCGCGACGATCAGCTCGGGCTGCACGGCGAGCGCGCGGGCGATGCCGATGCGCTGGCGCTGGCCGCCGGAGAATTCGTGCGGATAGCGGTCGGCGTGCTCTGGCTGCAGGCCGACCGTCTCCAGCAGCTCCGCGATGCGCCGGCCGCGCTCGGCGCCGCGGGCGAGACCATGGGCGTCGAGCGCCTCGCCGATGATGCTTCTCACGCGCAGGCGGGGGTTGAGGCTGGCGTAGGGATCCTGGAACACCATCTGCATCCGCCGCCGGTAGGGCCGCATGGCGCGCTGGCTCAGGCCGGCGATATCCGTTCCATCGATCAGGATGCTGCCGGAGGTGGGGTCGACGGAGCGCAGGATCATCCGCCCGATGGTGCTCTTGCCCGAACCGGATTCGCCGACGAGGCCGACGACCTCGCCGCGTCCCACGGTGAAGCTCACCGCCTCCGAGGCGCGGACGAGCGCCGGCGCCTTGCCGAAATGCTTCGTCAGGTCGCGGAGTTCGAGGAGTGGCGCCGCCAAGGTCATATCTCGCTCCAGCGGTGGCAGCGGACGTCATGGCCGGGCGCGACTTCGGCCAGCCGGACCGGCATGTCGCAGACCGGCGCGGCATGAGGGCAACGGGGCGCGAAGCCGCAGCCCGGCGCCTGGAAGGCGCTGGCGACGCTGCCGCCGATCGACCGGATGCTGGCGCGGCCGTCCGGACCCCTGACGGCCCGCGCCGGGAGACAGTCGATCAGGGCCCGTGTGTAGGGATGGCGGGGTGTGCGGAAAAGGGCGTGGACCTCGGCGCGCTCCGCGACTTCGCCCGCGTACATGACCGTGACGCTATCGGCGACCTCGGCCACGACGCCGAGATTGTGCGTGATCAGCAGCACGCCCATGTCGTGCTCCCTCCGCAGCCGGTCGATGAGGGCGAGGATCTGGGCCTGGATCGTGACATCGAGCGCCGTCGTCGGCTCGTCGGCGATCAGCAGGCGCGGGTTGCAGGACATGGCGAGCGCGATCATCACGCGCTGGCGCATGCCGCCCGACATCTGGTGCGGGTAATCATGCACCCGCCGCCTCGCGTCCGCGATCTCGACGAGGCCCAGCATGTCCTCGGCGCGCCTGAGCGCGGCGGCGCGGCCGAGGCCCATGTGCAGCCGCACCTGCTCCGCGATCTGCTCGCCGACCGACATGACCGGGTTGAGCGACGTCATCGGCTCCTGGAAGATCATGGTAATCTCGCTGCCCCGCAGCGCGCGGGCTTCGGCCGCGGAGGCCTGCGCCAGATCCACGACGTTGCCGGTGCGCGTGCGGAAGCGGATGGCGCCGGCGCTGATCCGCGCCGCGGGGCGCGGCAGCAGGCCCATGGTGGCGAGGCTGGTCACCGACTTGCCGGAGCCCGACTCGCCGACGAGCGCGGTCACGCGGCCCGGATCGACCGTCAGGCTGACGCCGCGCACCGGCGTGACCGTGCCCTCCTCGGTGCGGAAGCTGACGGCGAGGTCCTCGATGGCGAGGAGGGATGCCGGTCCGGCCATCACAGGGCCTTCCGGAGCTTGGGGTCCAGCATGTCGCGCAGGCCGTCGCCCAGAAGCTGCAGGCTCAGCGCCGAGAGCACGATGGCGAGGCCCGGGAAAAGGACCACCCAGAGGGCGCGGTCGGCATATTGCTGGCCGGAAGCGATCATGGTGCCCCAGGTCGGGACGTCGGGCGGGACGCCGGCGCCGAGGAAGGAGAGGCCTGCCTCCGCCAGCACCGAATAGGCGAAGATGAAGGTCGCCTGCACCAGGATCGGCGACGAGACGTTGAACAGGATGTGCCGGACGAGGATCTGCGGCGTCGAGACGCCGAGCACCCGCGCCGCCTCGACGAAGGGCAGCTCGCGCACGACCAGGGTCGAGCCGCGCACCACCCTGACGACGCGCGGCGTGTAGACGATGGCGAGCGCCAGCACGACATTGCCCGCCGAGGCGCCGAGCACCGCGACGAGGAAGATCGCGAGCAGGATGTCGGGCAGCGACATCATGGCGTCGACGATGCGCATGATGATGGGATCGAGCGCCCGGAAATAGCCGGAGAGCAGGCCCAGGATCGTTCCGGCCGTCATCGACAGCGCCACCACGGCGAGGCCGATGCCGAGAGAGGCGCGGCCGCCGTAGATGATGCGCGAGAGCACGTCGCGGCCGAACTCGTCGGTGCCGAACCAGTTCGTCCCGCTCGGCGGCCGGAGCCGCTGCGACACGCGCATCCCGGTCGGCGAATAGGGCGCGACGAGCGGCGCGAAGATCGCGAGCAGCACGATGATGAGCAACATTACGGCCGCGAAGAGAACGACCTTGCGACGGAAGAGCCGCGTCAGCGTCAGCCGGACCGAGGCGGCGTCCATGGGCGCCTCAGTACTTCACGCGCGGATCGACGAACGTGTAGAGCACGTCGATGGCGAAGTTGATGAGCACGTAGATGCCGGCGATGACGATCAGCGCGCCCTGGATCACCGGATAGTCGCGCCGGAGCACGGCTGAGACCACGAGGTTGCCGATGCCGGGCAGGCCGAAGACGGTCTCCGTGACGATGGCGCCGCCCACGAGCAACGCGGCCGTCAGCCCGACCACGGTGATGATCGGCACCAGCGCATTGCCGAGCGCGTGGCGCAGGACGACGCGCTCCTCGCCCAGGCCCTTCGCCCGGGCGGTGCGGACGAAATCCTCGCTCAGCACGTCGAGCATCGAGGCGCGGGTGAAGCGCGTGATCAGCGCCGAATTGACGATGCCCAGCACGGTCGCGGGCAGGGCCAGGTGGTAGAGACGGGCCGCCAGCGACGCGCCGGGATCGCCGTAGCCCGCCACGGGAAACCAGCCCATGCGCACCGCGAAGATCTGCATGAAGATGAGGCCCAGCCAGAAGCTCGGGATGCTCGCCGCCAGCATCGCGCCCCCGCTCACGAGCTGGTCGATGCGGCCGCCGCGCCAGACGGCGGAGATGATGCCGGCCGGAATGCCGATCGCAGAGGCGACGAGGATCGAGAAGAGGGCCAGGAAGAAGGTGGGCTCGGCGCGCTCGGCAATGGCCTGCAGGACGGGCCGCTGCAGGAAGATCGACTGGCCGAGATTGCCGCCGGCGACCTCCTTCAGCCAGAGCGCATATTGCACGAGGATCGGCCGATCGAGGCCGTAGACTCGCCGGAGCTGCGCCACGTCCTCGACCGTCGCCTGGTCGCCGAGCATGAGCGAGGCCGGATCGCCCGGCGCGAGCCGCGTGAGGAAGAAGACCATGGTGGCGACGATGAACATCACCATGATCATCGCGGCCAGCCGACGGAGGACGGATGCCAGCATCGCTCCTGCCCAGGCACGAAGGGGAACCGGGCGGCGAGGCGCCGCCCGTCAATGATCAGCGAAGCCCGTCGATGTCAGCCGAGATCGACGTTCCAGAAGGCTGGCTGAAGCATCGGCACGAAGCCCCGCATCCGCGCGGAGGAGGCGCTCAGCGCCGCGAAGTCGCCGACGCGGATGTAGGGCACCTCGTCGTAGACGACCTCCTGCACCTTGCCCCAGAGCTGGCCGCGCTTCACCGGGTCGGATTCCGCGTTGAATGCGTCGAGCGCCGCCTTCTTGGCGGGCGTATCCCACCAGCCCGGCGCGCCCGTTCCGAGCTGCGGCGGCGAGAGCATCGGCTCCGGCAGATAGTTCGAGTGGGTGATGTAGACGTCGTAGAGCGCGGGGTCGGCGCGGCGCTGCACCAGCGTCGCCCAGTCGACAACGTCGAGCTGCACTTTGAAGCCGGCGGTCTTCAGCTGCTCGGCCATGACCAGCGCCATGTTGTGGTGGAACTCGTACTGCTTGGAGTTGAGGATGCGGATGGGCGCGCCGTCGTACTTGGCTTCCGCCAGAAGCTTCTTCGCGCCCGCCGCGTCGCCCTTGTTGTAGGCCGCGCCGCCGGCTTCCGAATGGAAGGGCGAGGTCTTCGGGAAATGCGCCGCGGTCGTCCGGAAGAACTTCTCGTCGCCGAAGGCCGCGAGCAGCATCTCGCCGGTGTTGAGGGCCATCTGGTAGGCCTGCCGGATCTTCTTGTCGGCGAACGGCCCCTGCTTCAGGTTCAGCACGAAATAGGGGAAGCCGTAGGGCGACACGAGCACCGGCTTAACGCTCGGGGTCGAGGACAGGCGCTTGAAGGCCTCGACCGGCAGCTGGTCGGCGAAATGGTACTGGCCGGCGACGATGCCTTCGACGCGCGTGTTGGCGTTCGGCACCGGGATGAAGCGCAGCTCCGGGATCTTGGCCTCGCGCTTGCCGGCATAGCCGCTCGCGGGCTCGCTGCGGGGGCTGTAGCCATCGAACTTCGTGAGGATCACGAACTGGTCGGGCCGGCGCTCCTGGAACTTGTAGGGTCCGGTGCCGACGAAGCTCGTCAGCGGGCTGGCGATCGATTCCTTCGCCATGATGGCGGCGTAGCCCGAGGGGAGCGCCATGTGGAAGACGAAGGCCGGCACCGGCGCCTTGAGCGAGACGACGATTCCATGGGTCCCCTTCGCCTCGATCCTGTCGAGGCTCGCCGCGACCGACTTGCCGCGCGGCGTCATCTCCATCCAGCGCTTCAGCGAGGCGATCACGTCCTCGACGTCGAGGTCGCGGCCGGAATGGAGCTTCACGCCCTTGCGGATCTCGAACTCGTAGGTCTTGCCGTCGGGGCTGATCTTCGGCAGGTCGACCGCCAGCATGGGCCTGGCGTTGAGGTCGGCGTCGAAGGTGTAGAGCGACTCGTAGACATGCATCATGATGAGCGAGACGATGTCCGCCGTGGAGGCCATCGGATCGAGCGTCTGCGGCTCGCCGATCATCGCCAGGTTGAGGCTTTGCGCGCCCTGCGCCAGCGCACCGCCCGTGGGCACTGTCGCCAGCAACCCGGCGCCGGCCGCCAGCCGTGCCAGCTCTCGCCTGCTCCAGAGCGCGGAGCGGGCCTTCTCAGATCCCCCGTTCGACATGATGGCTTTCCTCCAGGCGGATCCCCCACCGCCGTTCATGCAATTTCATTCCACTCCCCCTGCAGCTGTCAAGCGGTCCGTCGGCTCATGTCGAGGCGGATACCGCTGTTTCTGACGATTCGAGAGATTTTTGCGGCGCAACATCGTCCTGCAGATGATGTGGCAGCCATTCGGGGGGATAGCTGAAGCGACAGCCTAGAACTTTGTTTCACTTCTGATGATCATCCACTTCGGTTTTGACCGGCCACATGGTCGGGATGCCCAACCGCTGCCTTGCCGTCCTGGCGGGGAGGCTTCATTCTGGCGACCCCTTCCGGAACCGGCTCCCATGGCTCATGTGCAGACCCGCGGCGCTCAGCTTTTCCTGACCGAGACCGGGTCGTCCGACGGGCCGGCGATCCTGTTCTCGAACTCGCTCGGCACGACGCACCGGATGTGGGACGAGGTCGTGGCGGCGCTGGCCGTCGATTTCCGCTGCATTCGCTACGACACGCGGGGGCACGGCGGCTCGACGCATGACGGACGTCCCTTCACGATCGAAGATCTCGCCGACGACGCCCTCGCGCTCATGGATCACCTCGGCCTCGATTCGGTGCATTTCGCCGGGCTTTCGCTCGGCGGGATGACGGGGCAGGCGCTGGCGATTCGTCATCCGGCGCGGCTACGGAGCCTGACCCTTATGGCGACCTCGTCGCACATGCCGACGCAGGCGGCCTGGGCCGAGCGGGCCGCGCTGGTCCGCAGGGAGGGCACTCAGGCGATCGTCGAGGCGACGCTGCAACGCTGGTTCACGCCGGCCTTCATCCATTCGGACTCTCCCGCCTTGCGCAGGGTGCGCGACGAATTCGTGGGCATCGATCGCTCGGGCTACGCGGCCTGCTGTGACGTGATCGGCGCGATGGACCTTCGGCCGGAGATCGCGGCGATCCGCACGCCGACGGCGATCATCGCGGGACGCGAGGACCCGGCCACGCCCGTCGCGATGATGGAGGCGATCCAGCAGTCGATCGCGGGTTCAAGGCTTACGGTGCTTCCCGACGCCGCCCATCTGCTGGCGGTGGAGCGGCCGGGCGCGACGGCCGAGCTCCTGAGGCAGGCGGTGCGATCGGTGGACTGAGCGCGGCTCAGCGCGTCTGCGACGCGAACATGCGGGCGAAATTGACGACGGTCTGGCGTCCTTCCCAATCCGGGATGGCGACGAAGGCGCGCATCATCTTCGGCGCTTCGGGCAGGGCCATGAACCGGCCGACCATGTCGTCGTCGGACGGCGCGATCATCGTGTTCTCGCCCAACGGCGCGTCGCGGAAGAACCAGTCGATGCCGACGCGGCAGAGTCGCGCCATCGTGCCGAGCAGGTTGGGTGCGATGCGCTCCTCGCCGTTCTCGAAGCGGTCCAGTTCGGCGACGCTGATGTCGAGGTGATCAGCGAGCGTGCGCGGCGCGATGCCCCTCGCCTCGCGCAGCTCCCTGATCCGCTGTCCCACGTGTCGTGTGACGATATCCCTGTCCGAAGCCACTGCCACCCCTCGCGTCGCCAGCGGTCAGGCCACTGGAACCCCTGACTTTTCGTAGATGCAGGTGACAGGATAAGGAACAGTTAACCATAGCCTTGGTGAATGACGTAGCGTCATTAACCCCGTTCTTATGTGAACTTTTCCTCAGAGCCAGGCCTTGAGGCGGCGGACGATGGCCTTGGTCGAGATGCCGTAGCGGTCGTGCAGCGTCGGAAGGGCGCCGGCGAGCAGGAAGGCGTCAGGCAACGCGATATGCCTGAATCGCGGGCTGAGGCCATTCAGCAGGAAGTCGCGGGCGATCGCCTCGCCCAGTCCGCCGACCTCCGTGTGATTCTCGGCGACCACGACGAGACGGCCTCCCTTCGCGGCCTCCCTGCGGATCGTCTTCACGTCGAGCGGCTTGATGGTGGGCACATGCAGGACGGCGACGCCGATGTTCTGCTTGTCGAGCGCTTTGGCCGCCTCGAGCGCGCGCATCGTGAGCAGGCCGGAGGAGACGACGAGGATGTCCTTGCCCTCGCGGATGACCTGCGCCTTGCCCGGCTTGAACCGGTAGCCGTACTCGTCGAGCACGAGCGGAACGTTGCCGCGCAGCAGCCGCATGTAAGCGGGGCCCTTGTGGTCGGCCAGCGCGGCCGTGACCTGCTCGATCTCCAGCGCATCGCAGGGATCGATCACCGTCATGTTGGGCATGGCGCGGAACAGGGCCAGATCCTCCGCCGCCTGGTGGCTCGGCCCGTAGCCCGAGGTCAGGCCCGGCAGCGCGCAGACGATCTTCACGTTGCGGTCTTCCTCCGCGATCGTCTGGTGGATGAAGTCGTAGGCGCGGCGCGAGGCGAAGACGGCGTAGGTCGTGCAGAAGGGCGTGAAGCCTTCCGCCGCGATGCCGGAGGCGGCGCCGAACAGGTTCTGCTCGGCCATGCCCATCTGGTAGAAGCGGTCGGGGTAAGCCTTCGCGAAGACGTGGAGGTCGGTGTATTTCGCGAGATCGGCGGTCATGCCGACGATCTCCTTACGCGTCCTCGCCGCCTCGACGAGCGCGTGGCCGAAGGGCGCCGGCTTGGTCGGCTGGCCCTCGGCCGCGATCGAGGCGATCATGGCCGAGGTGGTGAGGCGCTTCTTGCCGGGGGTCGGCGGATTGAGCTTCGGCTTCATGCGGACCTCCCGGCGTCGAGGGCCGCGAGCGCGAGCTGCCATTCGTGCGCGTCGACGCGGATGAAGTGGCTCTTGTCGCGCCGCTCGAGGAAGGGCACGCCCTTGCCCATCAGCGTGTCGGCGATGATGATGCGGGGCTGCGGCGCGGGATGAGCCCTGGCGTTGTCGAAAGCCTGCCGCACAGCCTCGATGTCGTTGCCGTCGATGCGCTGGGCGTACCAGCCGAAGGCCTCCATCTTCGGCAGGAGCGGCTCGAAGCCCATCATCTGCGTCGAGGGGCCGTCGGCCTGCATGTTGTTGACGTCGACGATGGCGATCAGGTTGTCGAGCTTGTGGTGGGCGGCGGCCATGATCGCCTCCCAGACCGAGCCCTCATTCAGCTCCCCGTCGGAAAAGAGCGTGTAGACGAAGCTCTTCGACTTCTTGCGCTTGAGGCCGAGGCATTTGCCGACGGCGATCGACAGGCCGACGCCCAGCGAGCCGCCCGACATCTCCATGCCGGGCGTGTATTGCGCCATGCCCGACATGGGCAGGCGGCTATCGTCGGAGCCGTAGGTCTCGATCTCGGATTCGGGGATCGTGCCGGCCTCGATCAGCGCGGCGTAGAGCGCGATGGCGTAATGGCCATTCGACAGGAGAAAGCGGTCGCGGCCCTCCCAGTCGGGCTCCTCGGGCCGGATCTTCATCGCGTGGAAATAGGCGACGGCCAGCACGTCGGCGATGTCGAGCGCCTGCGCGATGTAGCCCTGGCCCTGCACCTCGCCCATCAGCACGGCGTTGCGGCGGATGTGGTAGGCGCGGTCCGCCAGCGTCTTGTTCGGGCGCTTGGGAGTCGACGTTCTAGCCATGGATCAGCATGCCTCCATTCACGTCGATCACCGCGCCCGTGACGTAGGCCGAGAGGTCGGACGCCAGGAACAGGTAGCAGCCCGCGACGTCGGACGCGTCGCCGAGGCGCGAGAGCGGGATACCCTTGATGATGTCCGCCCGCATCTCGTCCGTGAGCTTGCCGCCGGTGATGTCGGTCTGGATCAGGCCCGGCGTCACGCAATTGACGCGGATGCCGTCGGGGCCGAACTCGCGCGCCATCGCCTTGGCGAGGCCAAGGACCCCGGCCTTCGCCGCCGAGTAATGCGGTCCGCCGAAGATGCCGCCGCCGCGCTGGGCCGAGACGGAAGACATGCAGGCGATCGAGCCCTTCTTCCGCGCGCGCATCGAGGGCAGGAAGGCCTGGCTCAGGAAGAGGACGCCCTTCGTGTTGATGTCGAGGATGCGGTCCCAGCTCGCCTCGTCGATATCGAGCGTCTTCACGGGCTGGGTCACGCCGGCGTTGTTGACGAGGATGTCGAGGTGGCCGAACGCCTGGAGCACGGCCTGCGCGGCGGCATCGCAGGAGGCCTTGTCAGCCACGTCGCATGCGAGGCCCAGATGGCCGGAGCCCAGGTCCCGAGCGGCGGTCTCCGCGGCCTTGCCGTCGATGTCCAGAATGGCGAGGCGAGCGCCGTGGCTGGCGAAGAGCTTCGCCGTGGCGAGGCCGATGCCGCGGGCGCTCGCCGCCCCGGAAATGGCGGCGGTCTTGCCTTCCAGAAGCATGGCGCGAACTCCTCCTGCCGCGCTCTCGAGGGGAGCGCTGTCGTTCCGGCGAACGAACGACGGAACCGGCGCTTTGGCAAGCGCTGCTTTTTCACGGGACGATGAATTCATTTCAACTGTCACGGTGCGGCAAGGCTTGATCTCCGCCCGCTTGCGATGGTTGATCGCGACAGTCGGCGGGGCCGACGCAGCGGAGTCATGCATCGATGCTCCACAAGGTCTCGCTCCCGGCAATCCGGATCTTCGAGGCGGTGGCGCGCCGCGGGTCGCACCGGGCCGCCGCGGCCGAGCTCAACCTGTCGCCGAGCGCCATTTCCCATGCGATCCGCACGCTCGAGCGGACGATGGAGGTGCAGCTCTTCGAGAAGGACGGCCGCAACGTACGGCTCACGGTCAGCGGCGAGATGTTCATGCGCCATGCCGTGGCGGCCTTCGACGAACTACGCCGCGGCTTCGAGATGGTGTCGGCGCGCCGCGGCAAGCGGGTGCTCCGGCTGCATGCCGCTCCCTCCATCGCCTATGCCTGGCTGACGCCGCGGCTCCCGGACTTCCTGGCGGCGAATCCCGGCATCGAGATCCGGCTCTCGGCGAGCACGGAGTACGCCCGCTTCACCGACGGCGACTTCGACGCGGACATCGTGTACGGCCCGATCCATGCAGCGGGCGTGGTCGCGGTTCCGCTGGCGCGGGAAACCGTGACGCCGCTCTGCTCGCCCGCCCTGGCGGAGCGCATCGGCAACCCCCGCGACCTGCTCGACCAGACGCTGATCCTCAGCGACAACAAGCAGGTGCGCTGGCGGCACTGGTTCGACGCCAACGGGATGAGCCCGGCGCTCAGCCACAACCTGCGCTTCGACCGCAGCTTCCTCGCGCTGGCGGTTGCGGCGGACGGGCTCGGCGTGGCGCTGGAGTCCACGCTCCTCGCCGAGCGGGACATGGCGCGCGGGCGGCTGGTGGCGCCTCTTGCAGGGAAGGCGACGGATATCGCCTATGTCGGACATCACCTCGTCTATCCGCGCGAGACGCGGCATGGCGGCATGCTCAGCGTCTTCACGGATTGGTTGTCGCGCGAGATGAGAGCGGCGGCGCCGATGCCGTGATGCGGTGAGCGACCCACCCCGGGTCGCGCGAATCCATTTGACGCTCCAAAACCGGCGTGTTTGTTCCCGCCCGTGCAGCAGGCCGGCAGGACAGCGCTGCCGATTTCAGGGTGCCTGATCGCGCCATGACCGCCGGCATCCGAAAGCAAGCCCGGGAGACTTCGTGATGGCCCTCACCCTCGTCAGCAACGCCCGCATCGTCGACGGCACCGCGGACCGCCCGACCGATCCCGTCAACGTGCTGATCGACGGGGGCACGATCCGCGAGGTCGGCCCCACTGTACGGTCGGAGAAGGCCCGCGTCATCGATCTCGGCGGACGGACGCTGATGCCGGGGCTGATCGACGCGCATGTACATGTGATCGCCGTCATGGCCGATCTCGGCGCCAATGCGGCGCTGCCCGACTCGCTCGTCACGGCGCGCTCCTTCAAGGTGATGAACGGCATGCTGATGCGCGGCTTCACCACCGTGCGCGACGTCGGCGGCGCCGATCATGGGTTGCAGGTCGCCTGCGAGGAGGGCGGCCCCCTCCCGACGCCGCGGCTCGTGCGCTCGGGCAAGGCGCTCAGCCAGACCGGAGGGCACACCGACTACCGGGGGCGCTACGACAACCGGCCGCATCCGCAGACGCACTTCAGCCTCGGCGCGCTCGGCCGCATCTGCGACGGGGTACCGGAGGTCCGGAGGGCGGCCCGCGAGGAGATCCAGCGCGGCGCGGCCTTCGTCAAGGTCATGGCCAATGGCGGTGTCTCGTCGCCGACGGATCCGATCCACTTCCTCGGCTTCGGGCGCGAGGAACTCATGGCGGCCGTCGAGGAGGCGCGGAACGCCGGCACCTATGTCTCCGCCCATCTCTACACGGCGGAGGCGATCCAGCGGGCCGTCGAATGTGGCGTCCATTCGCTGGAGCATTGCAACCTGATCTCGCCGGAGGTCGCCGCGATGGCGGCGAAGGCCGGGGCCGTCGCCGTGCCGACGCTCGTCACCTACGACAAGCTCGCGTCCGACGGGCCGAGGCTGGGCCTGCCGGCGGAATCCATCGCCAAGATCGACGATGTCCGGCTCAAGGGGCTGGAATCGCTCTCGATCATGAAGAAGGCAGGGCTCACCATGGCCTATGGCAGCGACCTGCTCGGCGCGATGCACATCTACCAGTCCGAGGAATTCACGATCCGCGGCCGCGTGCTGCCGGCGCAGGAGGTCATCGCCTCCGCCACGCATATCGCGGCGAAGCTCTGCCGGATGGAGGGCAAGATCGGCACGATCGCGCCGGGAGCCTACGCCGACCTGATCGCGGTCGAGGGCGATCCGCTGAAGGACCTGTCGCTGCTCACGGGGCAGGGCCGCTCCATGCCGCTGATCATGCGCGGCGGCGCCATCGTGAAGCGGAAGCCGATGGCCTGACGTCCGGGGTCGTTCAGTAGCCTGTGTCGAAGGTCCAGCGAGTCGAGACGCCGGCGCCGAACTGGTTGCGACTGCCGCGTTCGGTCACCAGCGGCGACTCCGCCGCATCGCCGACGAGGCGGTTGGCCGTGGCGTAAGCGGTGCTCTCGAGCCGCGGCGACCAGCGGTAGCTCACCTGCGCCGCCGCGCCGTAGGACAGAACGCCGCCCTTCGGCTGGAAGGCGGGCAGGCCCGAGGCAGCGGACTGCTGCGGCGTGACGCCGAAATAGGTGCGCTGGTAGTCGCCGCTCGCCAGCGACAGGCGCGGCCCGGCCGCGGCGATCCAGTTGTCGCCAAGCCGCGTGAAGGCGTCGAGCTTGAGGTCGCCCATCAGCGCGTCATGGGCGATGAAGCCGCGCCGGAGTTCGGCTCGCGCGCGCAGCCAGGACAGCGGGTAATATTCGGCGAAGCCGCCCGCCTCGAGGCCAAAGCGGATGTCGCCGAGCCCCTTCAGCGCGGTCTCATCACGCTCGCGGCGCTGCCACAGCGCCCTTCCCGTGACGCCGGCGCGCCAGTTGGCGCCGTTGGCAAGCCCAAGGCTGATGTTGTCGTCGACCATCGACAGCCAGCGGCTGCCGAGCCCTCGCCCCAAGGAGAAGACGGGAGCGAGCGCAAGGCCGCCGGTCTTGGCGCCCGGAAAGGCGGGACCGACGCCGACGCGGGCGCCCAGCGTGACGTTCCAGGTCTGGGGCGCAGCCTTCTGTTCCGCGGTGCGCAGATCGATCTCCTGGGCCGCCGCCGGCAGGGCGGACATGGCCGACAGAGCGAAGGCTCCGGCCCAATGACGCATGATTGCAAACTCCAGACTTCCGGGAGCGGACGCATTCACCGCTTTCAATCTAATGCGGCAAGATTTCGTTATCCCTAACGTTGCGTCCGCCTCGCGGCGCTTTGCCGCAAGGCCGACTCGCGTCATCCGGGCCTTGCCTCGGGGAGGCGGGACGTCCACAGGCGAAGGCGCCAGTCCAGAGGTTTCCATGCGCATCGTCGACATCCGCGAAGTCACCAAGCCGATCGCCTCGCCGATCCGCAACGCCTACATCGATTTCTCGAAGATGACGGCGAGCCTCGTGGCCGTGGTGACGGATGTCGTGCGCGACGGCCGCCGGGTCGTCGGCTACGGCTTCAACTCGAACGGCCGCTACGGCCAGGGCGGCCTCATCCGCGAGCGGTTCCGGGACCGGGTGCTGGAGGCGGACCCAGCAAGCCTGATCGACGGGACCGGCGACAATCTCTGCCCTCACCGCATCTGGGCGGCGATGATGAGGAACGAGAAGCCGGGCGGCCATGGCGAGCGCTCGGTCGCGGTCGGCACCATCGACATGGCGGTCTGGGATGCGGTCGCGAAGATCGCCGGCAAGCCGCTCTTCCGCCTGCTGGCGGAGAGGAAAGGCCGCACGGCGGATCCCCGCGTCTTCGTCTATGCGGCCGGCGGCTACTATTACCCCGGCAAGGACGACGGCGCGCTCCGGGCCGAGATGCGCTCCTATCTCGACCGCGGCTACAACGTCGTGAAGATGAAGATCGGCGGAGCGTCGCTCGCCGAAGACCAGCGCCGCATCGAGGCGGTGCTCGCCGAGATCGGTTCGCAGGCGCGGCTCGCGGTCGACGCCAACGGGCGGTTCGACCTGGAAACCGCGATCGCCTACGCGAAGATGCTGCGGGACTATCCGCTCTTCTGGTTTGAGGAGATCGGCGATCCGCTGGACTACAAGCTGCAGGCCGCGATGAACGCCTTCTATCCCGGTCCCATGGCGACCGGCGAGAACCTCTTCTCCCACCAGGACGCGCGCAACCTGATCCGCTACGGCAACATGCGGCCGGACCGGGACTGGCTGCAGTTCGACTGCGCGCTGTCCTACGGACTGGTCGAGTACCTCAGGACTCTCGATGTGCTCGAGGAGTATGGCTGGTCGCCGGCCCGCTGCATCCCGCATGGCGGCCACCAGATGTCGCTCAACATCGCGGCCGGCCTGGGACTCGGCGGCAACGAGAGCTATCCGGATCTCTTCCAGCCCTATGGCGGCTTCCCGGACGGTGTGAAGGTGATCGACGGCCACATCACGATGCCGGACCTCCCCGGCATCGGCTTCGAGGGCAAGTCCGACCTGATCCAGGTGATGCGCGAACTGGCCGAGTGACCTGACCTGCTCGCTCGGCCGAGGCTCATGACGCAGCGGCGACGAGCGACGGCACGCCTCGCCGCCGCCCGCCCCGGTTCCAAGATGGAACCTGATCGGGATAGCGATTGACAGCGGTAAAATATCACAACAATCTCAGGCTGGATTTCGTGCCCCCGGGGGCGAAGCCTCCCCGACGAAACGAGCCGCAAGAGCAAGAAGCCCGCAGGCCAAAGCGGCAGCCCCAACGACAACCGAGAGGAACGCTCCCATGAAGCTATTGAAGGGATTTCGCATCGCCGTCTGCGCGATCGCGCTCGCCGCCGTGTCGCTGGCCGCGCGGCCGGCAGAGGCGCAAACCGTCGACGAGATCGTGAAGCGGGGCAAGGCGCGCATCGGCGTGCTGATCGGCGCGCCGCCCTACGGTTCGGTGGATTCGCAGGGCAACCCGATCGGCTACGACATGGACGTGGCGACGCTGGTCGGAAAGTATCTCGGCGTGCCGGTCGAGGTGACGCAGCTGACGCCGCCGGCGCGCATTCCTGCCCTGGAGGCCGGCCGCGTCGACATGTTGATCTCCACGCTGGCCCCGACGCCGGAGCGCGCGCGGGCGATCATGTTCACGATCCCCTACAGCGCCTTCCAGACAGGCATCTACGCCAAGAAGAACGTGCCCATCAAAACCTGGGCGGACCTCAAGGGCATGAAGGTCGGCGTCAACCGCGGCTCCTCGGTCGAGCGCGAGTTCGTCAACCGCGAGAAGGAGCTCGGCCTCACCATCCTGCGCTTCGAGGATGATTCGACCACGATGCAGGCCCTCTTCTCGGGCCAGGTCCAGGCGATCGCCGGCCCCGACGCGCAGGCCAACGCGGCGATGAAGGCGAAGGGCGACACGGAGACGGAACTGAAGTTCGTCTTCGGCATGCAGCCGAACTCCATGGCGGTGCGCAAGGATGCGCGCGACCTGCACCAGTGGCTCAACAACGTGATCTACTTCATCAAGCAGAATGGCGAGCTGAACGCGATCTCCGAGAAGTGGGTTGGCGGCCCGCTGCCGCAGCTGCCGACCTTCTGATCGGACCAACGCTCCCGTCGCAACGAGGCCTGCGTGGCGGTGACGCCCGCAGGCCGCTTCGCAAGGCGCACCGCCCGTGCAGTTCCACGCCGTCATTGCCGAATCCGAGCTCATCCTCGCAGGAACGCTGCTGACGATCGCGCTCGCCATCGGGGCGATCGTGCTGGGTTCGATCCTCGCCGTGGTCCTTGTGGCGGTGCGTTCGCTCGCCGGCAGCTGGGCCGGCTACCTCGTCGACGCCTATGTCGAGGTGATGCGGAACACGCCGTTCCTCGTGCAACTCTTCATGATCTTCTTCGGCCTGCCGCTCGTCGGAATCCGGATGGACGGCGCGACGGCGGCACTCGTCGCCATGACGCTGAACCTCGGCGCCTATGCCTCCGAGATCATCCGCGCCGGCGTCGATTCGATCCACAGGTCGCAGCTGGAAGCGGGCGAGTCGCTCGCCATGACGCGGCTGCAGGTCTTCCGGCACGTGGTGCTCGTCCCGGCCTTCGCGCGGGTCTGGCCGGCGCTGACGAGCCAATTCGTGCTGATGATGCTGGCCTCGTCGATCTGCTCCTTCATCGCGGTGCGTGAGCTCTCCGGCGTCGCGGCGATCATCGAGCAGAACACGTTCCGCAGCTTCGAGGTCTATATCATCGTCACGCTGATCTATCTGGTGCTGGCGCTGACGCTGAAGACGGCCCTCCTGGCGCTCGGCCGGCGGCTCTTCCCCAACACCTCCGGCCTCGCCCGGATCACGGCGAGGGGGACGACCGTCTGATGGCGACCTACGGCTGGCCCGAATTCCTCTTCCTCCTGCGCTCCGCCGGCTGGACGCTGCTGCTGACGCTCGTCGCCTTCGTCATCGGCGGGATCGCCGGCGGCCTGCTGGCGATCATGCGGCTCTCCGCGAGCCGGGTGCTTGCCGGAGTCGCCTCGACCTACATCCTGGTGATCCAGTCGATCCCGGTGCTCATGGTGCTGTTCATGAGCTACTACGGGCTCAGCTTGTTCGGCATCCAGCTGCCGGCCTTCTTCGCGGCCTCGGCGTCGCTTGCCGTCTATTCCTCCGCCTATCTCGCCGAGATCTGGCGCGGCTCGATCGAGTCCGTGCCGTTCCAGCAATGGGAGGGCTCGGAATCCCTGGCGATGACCCGGGCGCAACAATATCGCTACGTGATCCTGCCGCAGGCCGTGCGCATCTCGCTGCCGCCGACCGTCGGCTTCCTCGTGCAGCTCGTGAAGAACACCTCGATTGTGTCCGTGGTGGGCTTCGTCGAGCTCTCCCGGGCGGGCGCGCTCGTCAACAATGCGACATTTAAGCCCTTCCATGTGTTCGCGACGGTGGCGGTGATCTATTTCCTCATCTGCTTCCCGCTCTCGAGGCTCTCGCGCCATCTCGAAAAGGTGATGAATGCCGGCCGTAGTCATTGAAGACGTCCACAAGAGCTTCGGCCCCGTCGAGGTTCTCAAGGGCGTGTCGCTCACGGTGGAGGCCGGCCAGGTGGTCGCCATCATCGGCCGTTCGGGCTCCGGCAAGTCGACGCTGCTGCGCTGCGTGAACGGGCTGGAGGCCTGCCAGTCGGGCCGCATCGAGGTGGCCGGCCACAAGCTCGACCGCGATCCCGAGAAGCTGAGGGAGCTGCGCAAGGACGTCGGCATCGTCTTCCAGAGCTACAACCTGTTCCCGCATCTCACGGTCGGCCAGAACATCATGCTGGCGCCCAGGATCGTGAAGGGCGTCGACCGGGTGGAGGCGGAGAAGCGGGCGCGCGACGTGCTGGGGCAGGTCGGCCTCACCGAGAAGTTCGACGCCTATCCCGACAACCTGTCGGGCGGCCAGCAGCAGCGCGTGGCGATCGCCCGGTCGCTGGCGATGCAGCCGAAGGTGATGCTGTTCGACGAAGTGACGTCGGCGCTCGATCCCGAGCTCACGGGCGAGGTGCTGCTCGTCATGGAGAAGCTCGCGGAGGGCGGCATGACCATGCTGCTGGTGACGCACGAGATGAATTTCGCCCGCAACGTCGCCGATGTCACGGTCTTCATGCACCAGGGCAAGATCTGGGAGTCGGGCCCCTCCGAAACCCTGTTCGCCAAGCCGCAGACGCCGGAGCTTCAGGCCTTCCTGAAGGCGAGTTTGCACTAGCGAGGCTTGGCATTGTCCTTCTCCCGCAAGGGCAGAAGGAAAGGCCCCTCAGCCCCGATGCACCACGTTGACCAGCGCCTCGCCCCTGACGAGTCGCGCCACGTTCTCCGCGATCGTCGCCTGCCGGCGGCGGACGGTGCCGTCGGTCCAGCCGCTCATGTGCGGCGTCATCACGACGTTCGGCAGCGTCTCGAAGGGCAGGTCCCCCGGCGCGACCACGGGCTTCTCCGGCGTCGGATAGCGATACCAGGTGTCGATGACCGCGCCGCCGATGCGTCTGGCCGACAGCGCCTCGAAGAGCGCCTTCTCGTCGATCACCGGGCCGCGTCCGACATTGACGATCACGCCGTCCGGCCGCATCGCCGCCAGCGCCGCGGCGCCGACGATGCCGCGCGTCGGCTCCGTCAGCGGCAGCGACACCACGACGGCGTCGGCGCTGCCCATGAAGGCCTCCAGCCGGTCGAGGCCGAAGCTTTCGTCGACGAGCGGCGAGGGTGCTACGGCCGAGCGGTTGCAGACGGTGACTTTCATGCCGAAGGCCTTTGCCCGGGCGGCGATCGCCTTGCCGATATGGCCGAAGCCGAGGAGGCCGATGCTGCCGCCGCCGAGCTCGGTGCGGAGCGCGCCGGGGCTTCCCGCCCAATAGTCCCAATGGCCGTCGCGCAACCGCGCATCGGCGCGGGGCAGGGGCACGTGCCGGAGCAGCAGCGCCGTCATGACATATTCGGCGATCGCATCCTCGTGGCCGAAGGCGTTGCAGAGCGCCGCGCCGGCGGGCAGGAGGCCCAGATCGATCGCATCGGTGCCGGCGGCGGGGGCCTGGTAGAGCTTCACCGCCAGCGGCTTCGGGTGAGAGGCAGCGAGCTTCACGCCGACGATGACGTCGGCCGTCTCGAACGCGGCCGCCTCGCCCGGCCGGTCCAGCGTATCGGACAGGTCGAGGATCTCGTGACGGTCCTCAAGAAGGGCTTCGAAGCCCTGCCGGAAGTTGGCGGCATTGCCGCCGTGGAAAACGATCTTCACGACGCGAGGCCTTCGGGCGAGAGGGCGATGGCGACCTTGGTGGCGCGCGACCGGTCGCCCGCATGCTCGAAGGCAGCGACGGCCTCCTCGAGCGGATAGACGGCGGAGACGACCGGACCCAGGTCGACCGCACCGCTGCCGATGAGACGGGCGGCCTCGTCGAACTCCCGGTCGAAGCGGAAGGAGCCGGCGATGTTGATCTCGCGCGCGACGATGGCGTTGACGTTCAGCGACGCGTCGCCGCCGAGACCGACGAGCACCAGATGCGCGCGCGGCCGCAGCAGCGGCAGGATGCCCGCCATCGCCCTGGGCGAGCCGGAGCATTCGAAGGCGGCGTCGACGCGGCCCTTGCCCTCGGCATATGCGGCGAGGCTCGCCGTGCCGGACGACACGTCGTGGACCTCGTCCGCGCCCATCCGCTCGGCCATCGCCAGCGCCGGGCGGGCGATATCGGTGGCGATGATGCGGCCCGCCCCCTTCAGCTTCGCCGCCACGATGGTGAGGATGCCGATCGGGCCGCAGCCCGAGACGACCACGGTGCGGCCGGCGATGTCGCCCGCCTGGCCGACGGCGTGCAGGCTGACCGCGAAGGGCTCGCAGAGCGCCGCGACCGAGGGCCTGACGCCGCGCGGCAGCGCGAGCGCGCGTTCCGCCGGCACCACGATCTCGGCGCGGAAGAGCCCCTGCTCATGCGGGAAGCGCATGGCGGAGCCGTTGAAGCGCATGCTTTCGCAATGATGGCGCAGGCCCTGCCGGCAATAGTGGCACTGGCCGCAGGGCGACGAGGGATTGACTGCGACGAGATCGCCGGCCGCCAGGCCGGCGACGCCGGGTCCGACGGCCGCAACGAAGCCCGCCGCCTCGTGGCCGAGGGTGATCGGCTCCTTGACCCGGATCACGCCGAAACCGCCGTCGTGGTAGTAATGCAGGTCGGAGCCGCAGATGCCGCCAGCCGCCATGCGGATGCTGACCTCGCCGGGTCCGGGCTGCGCCTGGGGCAGGACGAAATCCTGAACCCTGAGGTCATGGGCGGCGTGCAATACGATCGCGCGCATCGAAAGCTCCTTCACAGGACCGAGATCATGCCGCCATCGACGTAGATGATCTGGCCGTTGACGTAATCCGAGGCAGGCGAGGCGAGGAACACCGCGGCGCCGACGAGCTCCTCCGGCTTGCCCCAGCGCTTGGCCGGCGTGCGGCCCTTCACCCAGGCGTCGAACTGGGGATTGTTGATCAGCGCCTCGTTCATGTCGGTGATCATGTAGCCGGGGCCGATGGCGTTGGCCTGGATGCCGTGGATCGCCCATTCGCCGGCCATCGCCTTGGTCAGCATCTTGATGCCGCCCTTGGCCACCGTGTAGGGCGCGACCGTGGCGCGGGCGAGCTCGCTCGTCAGCGAGCCGATGTTGACGATCTTGCCGTGGCCGCGCGGGATCATGCGTTTCGCCGCCTCGCGGCCGATGACGAAGCAGGCCGTGAGGTTGGTGTCGATGACCCGCTGCCAGTCCGCCGTCGCAAGCTCGACCATGGGCTGGCGATGCTGGATGCCGGCATTGTTGACGAGGATGTCGACCGCGACGCCCCTCGCGTCGAGCGCCTCGAAGGCGGCGACGACCGCCGGCTCGTCCGTCACGTTGAAGACGATGGGCTCGGCTTCAAGGCCGGCGGCGCGCATCTCGGCCGCGGCGGCTTCCGTCCGCTCGCGGCTGGTGCCATTGACGATCAGCTTCGCACCGGCGCGGCCGAGCCCTTCCGCCATCGCCCTGCCGAGGCCACGGGTCGATCCCGTGACCAGCGCCGTGCGGCCCGTGAGGTCGAAGAGTTGTCGGCTCATGCTCGTCTCGCTTCCCTGTCGCCACGCTCCGGCACAGACGCGGCTCGGGGGGCGGGCGGCAGGGACGCTAGTGCAAGTTCCCCGAAATGTGGAATCCGGTTTTGCGATGGTCCCATAGCCAACGTGTGGGACAGCCAGGCACCGGCAGCCTACAGGAAATCGGCGCGGGCCGGCGCGAAGCTGTCGATCAGTTCGCCCGCCTCGATGCAGACGACGCCGTGCACGACGTTCGGCGGCACGATGTAGCAGTCGCCGGCCGAGAGCCGCTCGGTGCGATCTCCGATCGTCACGTCGAAGGCGCCCCTGGCGATGACCGAGGTCTGGCGGTGCGGGTGGTGGTGCAGCGCGCCGATGCCGCCTCTCTCGAAGGTAAAGCGGACCGCCATCAGTTCGCCGTCGAACCCGAGCACCTTGCGCCGGACGCCGGGTCCGGTTTCGGTCCACGGACGATCCGCGTCGAAGACGAAGACTTCAGATGCTGTTTCGGGTGCGTCGGCCACCTTGGTCTCCTGATTCAGCGGGCCAGCCAGCCGCCGTCGACCGGCAGCACGATTCCATGAACGTAGTCCGACGCGGCGGAGGCGAGGAAGACCGCCGCGCCGCCGATATCGCCTGGGGCGCCCCAATGGCCGGCCGGGATGCGCGCGAGAATCGCGGCGCTGCGCGCCTCGTCCGCCCGGAGCGCCGCCGTGTTGTTGGTCACGAAATAGCCCGGCGCGATGGCGTTCACGTTGACGCCGCTGCCCGCCCATTCGCAGGCGAGCAGCCGCGTGAGCCCGGCGAGCCCGCTCTTGGAGGCCGTGTAGGAGGGGATGCGGATGCCGCCCTGGAAGGAGAGCAGGGAGGCGATGTTGATGATCTTGCCGCGTCCACGCTCCAGCATGGGCCGCGCGAAGGCTTGCGACAGGAAGAACACCGACTTGAGGTTGGTGTCCATGACCGCGTCCCAGTCTGCCTCGGTGAAGTCGATGGCGTCGGCGCGGCGGATGATGCCGGCGTTGTTGACGAGGATGTCGACCGCGCCCTTCCAGGCGGTCGCGCCTGTCGCGATGCGCTTGTGGTCGGCGGTCGTGGAGAGATCGGCCTCGATCGCCAGCGCCTGCCGGCCCAGCGTCTCAATGGCCGCGATGGTGCCTGAAGGGTCGCTGCGGCCCACGAGCACGAGGTCCGCGCCGGCGGACGCGAGGGCGAGCGCGATCGCCTGCCCGAGGCCCGTGTTGGCGCCGGTGACGACGGCGACCTTGCCGTCGAGGCCGAAGGAGGAGAGGGCCGGCTTCACCGGAGGTCGCCCATGGCGACGAAGTCCATGTCCGTGAAGTCCTGGTTGTCGCCGGCCATGGCCCAGATGAAGCTGTAGTTCGCCGTGCCGCAGCCCGAATGGATCGACCAGCCGGGCGAGATCACCGCCTCCTCGTTGGCCATCACGATGTGCCGGGTCTCCTGCGGCTCGCCCATGAGATGGAAGACGCGGGTTTCGGCGGCGAGGTCGAAGTAGAGATAGACCTCGGAGCGGCGGTCGTGGACATGGGCTGGCATCGTGTTCCAGACGCTGCCCTCCGCAAGGCGCGTCACCCCCATCACCAGCTGGCAGGAGCCGCAGACGTCGGGATGGATATACTGGCGGATGGTGCGCAGGTTGGCCGACGCGGCCGCGCCGAGGTCGATGCGCTTCGCTTCCGATTCGGCGATGCGGACGGTCGGATGCGTGGCATGCGCCGGCGTCGAGAGCAGGTAGAAGCGGGCGGGATCCGCCGCATCGTCGGACCCGAAGGCCACTTCGCCGGCGCCGCGGCCGACATAGAGCGCGTCCCCCCGGCCGAGCGCATGGCGTTCGCCCCCCACCATGACAGCGCCGGCGCCGCCGATGTTGACCACGCCGAGCTCGCGCCGGTCCAGGAAGGACGCCGTCCCGACCGGCTTCGGCGCGGTGAGCGCGAGCTCCTGCCCGAGCGGCACGGCGCCGCCGACCACGAACCGGTCCACATGCGTGTAGGTCAGGCTGATCCGGCCGGGCGTGAAGAGCGCGTCGATATGGAAGTGGCGGCGCAGCTCGGCCGTGTCGTAGCGCCGCGCGTGCTCGGGATGGGTGGCCTGTCGGACGTCGATCGTCAGCATCGTGGTACTCGCTTGTCTTGCCGGCATGGCGCCGGCTTCCTGAATGTTTTTGCTTTTGTTCTGCTCGTGCCTTGCCGATGGCCTGCCGGTCAGCCGAGCAGCAGCTTCGGCAGCCAGAGCGTGAGGGCGGGGATGTAGGTGACGAGCAGCAGCGCGATGATCATGGGAATGTAGAAGACCATGATGCTCTTGGAGACCGCTTCCATGCTCACCTTGCCGATGGCGCAGCCGACGGCCAGCGTCGGGCCGACGGGCGGCGTGATCAGGCCGATGCCGAGGTTGAAGATCATGATGATGCCGAAATGCACGGGATCGATCCCGTACTTCGCGAGCAGCGGCATGAAGATCGGCGTGCAGATCAGCAGCATGGGCGCCAGGTCCATGAAGGTGCCGAGCACGAGCAGCAGGATGTTGACGTAGAGCAGGAAGGTGTACTTGTCCGAGGCGACGGCGGCGAAGAATTCGCCCGCCAGCGCCGGCACCCGCATGATCGCCATCATGTAGCCGAAGGCCACCGAGAAGCCGATCATGATCATGACCATGCCCGTTGTGCGCACGACGCGCCCGATCAGCAGTGGCAGCTCCGACCATTTGTAGGAGCGATAGACGAACATGGTCACGAGGAAGGCCCAGACGCAGGCGACCGCGGCCGATTCCGTCGGCGTGAAGATCCCCGACAGGATGCCGCCGAGGATGATGACGATCGTCACGAGGCCCCAGAGGGAGTCGACGGCGATGCGGCCCGCCTGGGCCATCGTCATCGGCTCGCCCTTTGGGAAGTTGTTGCGGTAGGCGATGATCAGGCAGAGGCCCATCAGCCCGGCGCCCAGGAGCAGCCCGGGGATGATGCCGCCGACGAAGAGATGGGCGACCGAGACCGTGCCGCCCGCGGCCAGCGAGTAGATGACCATGTTGTGGCTCGGCGGGATCAGCAGCGGCTGCAGCGCCCCGGAGATCGTGACATTGACCGCGAACAGCCGTGGATAGCCCGCCTTGATCATCTGCGGGATCATCACGGAGCCGATCGAGGCCGTGTCCGCGACGGAGGAACCGGAGAGGCAGCCGAAGAGCGTCGAGGCCAGGATGTTCACCAGCGCAAGCCCGCCGCGGATGAAGCCGACGAAGACCTTGGCGAGGTTGATGATGCGCTCCGCCATGCCGCCCTCCGCCATGATGGCGCCGGCGAGGATGAAGAAGGGAATGGCGAGCAACGGGAAATCGTCCATGCCGTCGGAGGTCTTCAGCGTGATGACCTCCAGAGGCAGGTCCATCCAGAAGGCGCCGACGATGGCCGCGAGGCCAAGCGCGTAGGCGACCGGCACGCCGATGGCGCAGAGAATGGTGAAGGCGCCGATGAGGATCAGAGCGTCCATGATCGCGATGCCCCTGCTGGCGTCATTCGGCGGTGATGGGAGCCGCGGAGTCGGGCTCGTGCGGCTCGGGGAAGAGGTTCCCCTTCAGAAGGCGCTCGATCACGAACAGCGCCGTGATCAGGCCGCCGATCGGCACCGGCAGATAGGAAACCCCGACGGAGACGAGGGGGAATTCCGCGATGCTCTGGTTCCACGTGACCTGCACGAGATTGATGCCGAACCAGAGCAGGAAGAGATTCGTGAAGAGCATGCAGGCCTCGATCACGTAGCCGATGGCCGTGCGGGCGCGGCCCGTCAGCAGGTTGGGCACCGCCATGACGCTGATATGCAGATGCTCGCGGTAGCAGATGACGGCCGACAGGAAGGACAGCACGATCATCAGCAGCACCGCCAAGGGCTCCGGCCAGGAGGAGGCGCTGTTGAGCGCGTAGCGCGTGAAGACGCCCCACGGAATGATCAGGGTGATGACGACCAGGCTCAAGCCGGCGAGAAAGACGCAGGCGCGGTGCAGGCGGTCCATCGCGGCGAAATAGAGAGGCAACATGAGCGGGGCCGGATGGTGAAGGGCGAAGAGCAGGGTCCGGGAGGCGCTTCTCGGCCTCCCGGATCGTGGGCGATCAGCTGACCGCCTGGATGCGATCGACAAGCGCCTTGAGCGACGCGCCGTACTTGTCCCAGACGGGCTTCACCGCGTCCTGGAAGGCCTTCTTGTCGGCGACGTCGTTGATGATGACGCCGGCCTCGCGCATCTGCTTGAGGGATTCCTCCTCGCGGGCGTACCAGAGCTGGCGCTGCTCCATCTGCGCCTCGCGGGCCAGCTTGCGCAGCAGCGCCTGATCCTCGGCCGAGAGCGACCGCCAGGTGCGGCGGGAGAAGACGACGATCTCCGGGATCATCAGGTGGCCGGTGCGCGAGTAGTATTTCGCGTAGCGGTAGTGCTGGCCCGACGCGTAGCTCGGCTCGTTGTTCTCCGCCCCGTCGACGACGCCGGTCTGCATGGCGTTGATGAGCTGGTCGAAGCCCATCGCGACGCCGTTGCCGCCGAGCGCGTTCATGGTGTCGACGAAGAGCGGGTTGCCCATCATCCTGATCTTGAGGCCCTTGAGGTCCTCGACCTTCTCGATCGGACGCTTGGAATTGTAGACGTGGCGGCTGCCGGCGTTCATCCAGCAAAGCCCGATGAGGTTGGAGGTCGGGTGGTCCGACAGCTTCTGCAGCATCTCCGCGCCGATCGGCCCGTCGATCACCGCCTCCATGTGCTTGGCGTCCCGGAACACGAAGGGCAGGTTGAAGACGTTGAACTCGGGCACCAGCGTGCCCATCGGTCCGACGCTGATGCGCGCGAACTGGAGCGCGCCGAGCTGCGCCTGCTCGATCATCTCCTTCTCGCCGCCGAGCTGCATCGACGGGAACATCTGGATCGAGAGCCGGCCGTTGGTCGCGGCTTCGAGCTTCTTGCCCATCCGCTCGAGCGCCTCGACCGTCGGATAGCCGGTCGGATGAACGTCGGATGCCTTCATCACCATTTTGGCTTGCGCCCGTAGCGGGGACGCGGTCATGGCCGTTGCAACGGCCAAGCCTGCAAGCGCCTGCCTACGATCGAACATTGCCTTCCTCCTTTGTAACTGGCTTCTTCACCTAGTTCTGATATGACTAGTATGGTAGTGAGGTTAGTGACTTTCGGCGGAATCGTCAACTGCGAGGAACCATGAGAGCGACAGCCAACCGCCTGGCGGAAACCGGGGCTCGAACGGCCGGGTCGACGTCGCAATGGCTGACCGAGGAACTGAAGCGCGCCATCGTCGAGATGGAGTTGGTCCCCGGCACCTGGCTGTCGGAGCAGGAGATCGCGCTACGCTACGGCGTGTCGCGCCAACCCGTGCGCGAGGCCCTGATCATGCTGAGCCACGCCCATCTCGTCGAGACGCGTCCGCAGCGCGGCTCCGTCGTCTGCCATCTGTCGGTGGAGCGCATGCGCGAGGCCCGCTTCCTGCGGCAGACCATCGAATGCGCCATCGTCCGTGCGGCCTGCGAAAGCTTCGACCCATCGGTCTCGGCGGAGATCGAGGCCATGCTGGCGCAGCAGGAGGTGCATGCACGGCACGGCAACCGCAAGGAATTCCAGCTGGCCGACGCGGCGTTCCACGAAGCCCTGGCGCGCGGCGCCGGGCTGCCGTCGGCCTGGGAGCTGATTCAGCAGCTGAAGCTGCATACGGACCGCATCTGCAAGCTGACGCTGGCCGAGATCGACACGCTCACAGGGCTGACCCTGGAGCATCGCGCGATCCATGCCGCAGTGATCGAGCGCGATGCCGCTCGGGCGGAGACGTTGATGGCGGACCATCTCCGCCAGATCATGAAAGCCCTGCCGGAGATCCAGCGAGACTACGCGCAGTGGTTCGCCTGACGTTCTGGGAGGCGTTGCGCCAGGAGCGTTAGTGTTTCGCTAACTATGCAATCTTTAATTGCAGTACAAACCCCAGGTTGCATTGGAACCATTAAGTGGTCGGGCCGATGGTGGCATCAAACCAAGAGGTTCCCATGTTCCAGGCCCTTCGAAACGGACTCCTCAGCCTCGTCGCCGCCGCTTCGGCGACCGTCATGGCCCCGCAGGCAGGCGCGCAGCCGATCGAACTCCGCATCATCGGCGGCCTCGCCAGCGTCCACCAGTACCAGAGCCTCGAGGAGCCCTTCTGGACGCAGGAGCTCAAGCAGCTGACGTCCGGCCGGGTGAAGGCGGTCATCCACCCGTTCGACCATAGCGGCCTGCGCGGCCAGGACATGCTGCACCTCATCCGGTTGGGCGTCGTGCCCTTCGGCACGGCGCTGATCCCCCTGGTCGCCGGCGACGAGCCCGAGATCAGTTCCGTCGATCTGCCGGGCATCAGCCCGGATATGGCGACTCTGAGGCGCAATGTGGCGGCCTATCGCCCGGTCCTCGCCACCATCCTGAAGGAGCGCTACGGCGTCGAACTGCTGGGCGTCTACGCCTATCCGGCGCAAGTCCTGTTCTGCCGGCAGCCTTTCGCCGGACTCGGCGATCTCAAGGGCCGGCGCATCCGCACCTCCTCCATCGGGCAGTCCGAGATGATGAGCGCGCTCGGCGCCATGCCGGTCGTCACGGCCTTCGCCGAGATCATGCCGGCCATCAATCGCGGCGCGGTCGATTGCGCGATCACCGGGACGCTCAGCGGCAACGAGATCGGGCTCTCCGAAGCCACGAGCCACATGCATGCCATGTCGATGGGCTGGGGGCTCGCGGTCTTCGGCGCCAACGAGACCGCCTGGAACGCCGTTCCCGCAGACATCAGAGGCGTCGTGAAGGAGGGCATCGGCCGCCTCGAGGGCCGCATCTGGGAGGGGGCCGACCGCGATACGCAGGCCGGCTTCGACTGCAACACCGGCCTGTCCTCCTGCACCAAAGGCAAGCGGGGCCGCATGTCGCTCATCCGCGCCTCGGCGGCGGACGAGGCGATCCTGCGCCGGGTGCTCGAGGAGGCGGTGATCCCGGGGTGGGTCAAGCGGTGCGGCGCGCGCTGCGTCGACACCTGGAACGCCACCCTCGGCGAGGCGACGGGCATCCGGCTGGAAGGCCGGAAGGCCGAGGCCGCGCCGGCACTCCCGGCGGCCATCCGCTGAACCAGTCCGATGCTGCAGAGCTTCGGCCGCACCCTGACCCGACAGCGCGTCCCCGCCGCGCTTGCGCTCGCGCTCGTCGTGCTGCTGGCGATCCTCGGCGGCGCGGCCCTGTTCCAGGACGAGCGGGCAATGCGCTCGAGCCGGCAGCGCGCCGAGGAGACAGTCGAGCAACTGGGACGGACGGCGGAGGGCGTCCTCAATCGGCAGCTGCTGCAGACCGATGGCGCTCTCTCCGGGGTGCCGCTGCTGCTGGCGGGACAATCCGCGCCCGGGGTCCCCTTCGACGCCGGCGCGGCGAGCCGCCTGCTCAGGGGCATGAGCTTCCAGACATTCACATTCCGCGACATCCTCATCCTGCAGGAGGATGGCCGCGTGCTGGCCTCGGCCCGCGGCGCCGAGGGACGGCAGATCGAGATCGCCGGCTCCGATGCGGCCAATCCCATCTCGCGGCCGGGCGCAAGCCGCCTGATCGGACCTGTCCGCAATCCGCTGACGGGCGAGTGGGTCTCCTACATCCTCCGGCATTTCAAGATGCCCGGCCTGGGCGACGCCATGCTCGCAGCGGAGATCCCGATCCCCCTGCTCACCACCTCGCTGGCCCCGATCGCCGAGCGGCGGGGCTTCTCGATCCGGCTGCAACTCGCGGACGGGCGCGTTCTCGCCACCTATCCGCATGACGAGGAGGCCATCGGCCGCACCGCCGGCGCCGATCCCTTTGTGCCCGCCGAAGGACGGCGGGCCGCCATCGAGACCGAGCGCCCAACGCTCTATCCCGAGCTCAGGCTCGTGCTCGGCTACGACGCCGACGTCGCCATGGAGGAATGGGCGCGGGACAGCCGGCTGCTGTATCTCCTCGTGTCCGCGGCGGCGGCGCTGATCACTGCCGTGTTCGTCGGCCTGCTCATTGGACTGCGCCGGCAGGCCCGGCTCGAGGCCGAGCGTCAGGCCGCCCAGCTCCGGCTGGAGGATGCGCTCGATGCGATGTCCGACGGCTTCGTGATGTGGGACGCCGCAGACCGCCTCGTCACCTGCAACCGGCAATATCTCGAGCTCTACGAGAAGAGCGCGCCGTACCTTGTTCCCGGCGTGGATTTCCAGACGGTCATGCGGAAGGGCGCCGAGAACGGCCAGTATCCGCAGGCGGGCTCCGACATCGAGGGCTTCCTGGAGGAAATGCTCCGCTGGCGCCGCGGCGGGGCCGGCAGCCTCGAACGGCTGCTGCCCGACGGGCGCTGGCTGCTGATCACGGAGCGCCCGACGCGCTCCGGCGGGTCGGTCGGCATCAGGACCGACATCACCGCGCTCAAGAAGACCATGACCGAGCTCGGCGCCGCGAAAGACCAGCTCCAGACCATGATGTCGACGGTCGAGCGCCAGAACGCCTGGTTCGACGCCGCGCTCAACAACATGTCGCAGGGTCTGCTCATGGGCGGCAACGATGGCCGGATCGCCATCTGCAACGGCCGCTTCCTCGCGCTCTTCGGCCTGCCGGCGGATGCGGCCGTGGTCGGGCTGGACCTCGGCGAGCTGTTCGCCCTCATCGAAGCGCAGGGCTTCCAGGCGGCGGACCTGCTGCAGTCGATCCTGCACCGCCAGCTGTCCCTCAACGTCTCCCGCTGCTCCAACGCCTTCGTCGAGATGTCGGCCGGCGGACGGGCGATCGCCGTCGCGCACCGGCCGCTGCCCGACGGCGGCTTCGTGGCGACCTACGAGGACGTCACGGAGCGCCAGCAGATCGAGCAGCGCATCCAGCACCAGGCGCTGCACGACGCCCTGACCGGGCTGCCCAACCGCATCTATTTCCGCCAGGAGCTCACGGCGGCGCTGGATGCGGCCGACAGCGCGGACGGCGGCGTCATGCTGCTCTATCTCGACCTCGACCGGTTCAAGGAGGTCAACGACAGCCTCGGCCACCCGGTCGGCGACGCCCTCCTGATCGCAGTGGCCGAGCGCCTCAGGGCCTGCCTGCCCTCCGGCCACCTCGTTGCGCGGCTCGGCGGCGACGAGTTCGCCATCGTGCTGCGCGGGCGCAGCGCCGAAGCGCAGGCCGAGATCCTGGGCCGCCGGATCATCGAGGCGCTGGAGCAGGACTTCTCCATCGACGGGCATCGCGTGTCGATCGGGGTGAGCATCGGCGCCGCGGCTGCGAAGCCGTCCGCCGCCGCCGCCGACACGCTCCTCAAGCACGCGGACCTCGCGCTCTACGAGGCCAAGGCGCAGGGCCGGGGCCGCTACTGCCTGTTCGAGCCGCAGCTCGCCGAGCATCTCAGGCACAGGCTCGGCCTCGAGATCGACCTGCGCCGGGCTGTCGAGGACAAGGCCTTCGACGTCGCCTACCAGCCCCTGTTCGACCTCAGGACGAACGCCGTCGTCGGGTTCGAGGCGCTGCTGCGCTGGAACCATCCCGAGCGCGGCTTCGTCTCGCCGCCCGACTTCCTGCCGCTGGCCGAGGATCTCGGGCTGATCGACAGCATCGGCCTCTTCGTGCTGAACCGGGCCTGCGCGGATGCCGTTCGCATGGCCGGCGCGCCCAGCGTGGCGGTCAACGTCTCGCCGAACCAGCTGAAGGCGGAGGATTTCGCGGAGCAGGTGATGGAGGCCCTCAGGGTCTCTGCCCTCAGGCCGGACCGGCTCGAGCTCGAGATCACGGAGACGGCGCTGCTGATGGACGACGAGCGCATCATCGCCCAGCTCTGGAAGCTCCGGGACCTCGGCGTCCGCATCGCGCTCGACGATTTCGGCGTCGGCTACTCGTCGCTGAACTACATTCGCCGCGTGCCGCTGGACAAGATCAAGATCGACCAGGTCTTCGTCCGCGAGGCGACCCAGCGGGGCGATTGCGCCGCCATCATCCGCGCCATCGTGGGGCTGGCGCGCCAGCTCAAGATCAAGACGACGGCCGAGGGAATCGAGAACCAGGACCAGCTCGACCTCGTGCGGAAGCTCGGCTGCGACCAGGGCCAGGGCTATCTCCTCGGCAAGCCCATGCCGATCGCCAACGCGGTGGCGCTGACGGGCAAGTCGCGCAAGGCTCCGTCGCAGCCCCTCTCCGCCGCGGCCTGAGCGTCGCAGCCACTCGAAAGAATCATCGCGCCGCGCCATTGTCATGGCCGGCGCCCGGATGCGACAGGCCGGGGCCATGCAGGAGTTCGCATGTCGCTTTCGGAACGCATGATGACCGCGTGGGACGCCACCCGGCCGGGCGAGGTCGAGGCGCCGCTGCCCGTGCGTATCGACGCACAGGTGGTCTTCGTCGGCGTCATCCGGACGCCCTTCCCCTCGCGCGACGCGTGCCCCCGGCAGGGCAAGTCCGATGGCCCGGTCTGCCGGATCGAGATCCATGATCCGTGGAAGCCGGCGTTGAAGGGGCTCGATCGTTTCGCCCGCGTGGAGGTGCTCTACTGGATGCACCAGGCGCGGCGCGACCTCGTGCAGCAGAGCCCGAAGTCGAACGGCGAGACGTTCGGCACCTTCGCTCTGCGCTCGCCGGTGCGGCCCAACCCGATCGCGACCTCGCTGTGCGACCTCGTCGCGGTCGAGGAGGGCGCATTGCTGGTGCGCGGCCTCGATTGCGTCGATGGCACGCCGCTTGTCGACCTGAAGCCGGACCGCTGCGCCTACACGCCCCTGGTGCCGCCCAATCCGGATGGGCCGCGGGAGACCCGAGCTGAGTAGTGACCGACGGCCGTTCGGCGGCGCGCGGCTGCGGAATGGTCGCCTTCCTCCCGGGTTAAGGCGAAAAGCCGCGGCGCGGTCTTGCGCGCCGGCGCGTCGAGAGCCTATCTGAAAGCCAGAGAAGCATCGGCCCCCCGGCCTTGAACCGGGCCGGCATGGAGCGCGACATGTTCATCCAGACCGAAGCGACGCCGAACCCGGCCACGCTGAAATTCCTGCCCGGCCGCACGGTCATGGGCGAGGGCACGCTCGAGATGCGCGACGCGGCCACGGCGGCCGAGGCCTCGCCGCTGGCGGAGAAGCTCTTCGCCATCGAAGGCGTCGAGGGCGTGTTCTTCGGCTCGGACTTCGTCACCGTGACGAAGGGCGCGGCCGAATGGGCGCATCTGAGGCCGGCGATCCTCGGCGCGATCATGGAGCATTTCATGTCCGGCGCGCCCCTGCTGCGCAGCGGCGCCGCAACCGGCGGGGACGAGGAGGGCGAGTTCTTCGCAGCCGAGGACGCCGAGACCGTGTCGACGATCAAGGAATTGCTGGAGACCCGCATCCGCCCCGCCGTCGCCGGCGATGGCGGAGACATCACCTTCAAGGGCTTCAGGGACGGCGTCGTCTACCTGACGATGAAGGGCTCCTGCGCGGGCTGCCCGTCGTCGACCGCCACGCTGAAGCATGGGATCCAGAACCTGCTCCGGCATTTCCTGCCCGACGTCCAGTCGGTCGAGGCGGTGGGCTGACAGGCGCGGCCGGGACGGAGGACGCACGTCCGCACGGCCCGCCGCTGTGAGGTCGGGCGTCGCCGCCCTTCAATTCCGCCGCGATCTGTTGCAGACCTGTCGGCGATGACCGAACGAAACGCCCCCGCCGGCCAGCGCCGTGTGCTCGCCATCGACACCGCGCTCGGCGCCTGCTCCGTCTGCGTGATGGAGGCAGGGCGCACGCTGCCGATCGCCTTCGACGTCGAGGAGATGGCGACCGGCCATGCCGAGGCGCTGATGCCCATGATCCAGCGCGTGATGGCGCAGGTGGAGGGCGGCTTCTCCGCGCTCGAGCGCGTGGCGGTCACGGTCGGACCCGGCAGCTTCACCGGGCTCAGGATTGGCATCGCCGCGGCGCGCGGCATCGGGCTCGCGGCGTCGATCCCCGTCGTCGGCGTCTCGACGCTCTCCGCCTACGCCGCGCCGCTGGTAAATCCGGAGGAATCCGGCGTGATCGCCGTGGGCATCGACGCCAGGCATGGCGCCCTGTTCTTCCAGGCTTTCACTGCGGCCGGACGGACCATCGTGCTGCCCCGCGTCATCAGCGCGCGCGAGGCCGGACGCGCCATCGGCGCAGGGCCCGTGAGGCTCGCGGGCTCCGGCGCGGCTGCGCTCGCGACCGAGGCGATGGCGCTTGGCCTCAAGGCCTCGATCTCCGACCTGAGGCCGGCCCCCGACGTCACCTGGGTGGCGAGGCTCGGCTTGGCGGCGGACCCCGCCACGGCCGAGGCGAAGCCGCTCTATCTCAGGGCTCCCACCGCCGCGCCCCAGGAGGGCAAGGCCGTGCCGCGGCTCGACGGCTCCGGCGCGAGGCGGCCATGATCTTCGGCTTCGGCCGCCCGAAACCGCTCTCCATCCGCCCGGCCGCGATGGAGGATTGCCTCGCCATCGCCGAGATCCACGCCGATTCCTTCGACAGGCCCTGGGGCCTGATGGAATTCGAGCGCATGCTGGCGGAGGAGAGCGCGCTCGCCCATGTCGCGGCGGCCGAGTCACCCGAGGGCTTCGTGCTGTCGCGGCTCGCCGGCGACGAGGCCGAGGTGCTGTCGATCGCCGTCAGGCCTCGCCGCCGCGGCGAGGGCGTGGCCGGCCGCCTCCTTGCCGCGCATCTCGAGTCCCTGGCGCTCGCCCGCGTGCGGACGCTCTTTCTCGAGGTCGAGGATGGCAACCAGCCGGCCATCGCCCTCTATCGCCGGCAGCGCTTCGCCGAGGTGGCGCGGCGCGACGCCTACTACCGCAAGGCGGATGGGTCGGCGGCGACGGCCATCGTGATGCGCCGGGCCCTCTGACCATGGCCTCCTTCCTGGACGACGTGACCGCGCCGCGCGGGACGGGGCGGCTGGTGGCCAAGGCTTCGCTGATCCTGCTCGTCGCCCTGCTGATCGCGCCTCTGCAGGTGGTCTGCTGGGGCCTCAGGCTGCCGCCGCGGCGCTGGCTTCCCCTCCTGTTCCACCGTGCGGTGGCGCGAATCATCGGCTTGCGGATCCATCGGCAAGGGAGGCTGTCCGGCGACCGGCCCATGCTGATCCTCGCTAACCATGTCTCGTGGCTCGACATCCTCGCCATCGGCTCCGTCGCGCCGCTGTCGTTCGTCGCCAAGGCGGAGATCGAGAGCTGGCCGCTGTTCGGCTTCCTCGCCAAGCTGCAGCGCTCGATCTTCGTCGACCGGTCGCGGCGCACGGACACGGCCAGGACGAACGCGGCGCTGGCGGAGCGACTGGAGGAGGGGGACCCGATCGTGCTCTTCGCCGAAGCCACGACCTCCGACGGCAACCGCATCCTGCCGTTCCGCTCCTCGCTGGTGGGCGCGGCGCGCGAGGCGATCCTGTCCGACAGCCCGACACGGCATGTCTGCCTGCAGCCGCTGGCTCTCGCCTACAGCCACGCCGACGGACTGCCGACGGGCCGCATCGGCCGGGCGCGCATCGGCTGGTACGGCGACATGGAGATGGTGCCGCATCTCGTGGGCATCCTGCGCGGCGGGCCGCTCGACGTGACGCTGAGCTTCGGCATGCCACTCGCCTTCGACCATGGCACGGACCGCAAGGCCCTGACGCGGGCGGCCGAGGAGCAGGTCCGCATCATGCTGGCGGAGGGGCTCACGGGCCGGAAGCCTGTGTTGGGTTAGTGGGCAGTCCCCCTCAGCCCCGGCTTCGCCGAGACAGCTCCCCCGCAAGCGGGGGAGCATCAGGCGCCCGATCCCTCGCCGCTTGCGGGGAGGGTGGCCGGCCATACGCCGGTCGGGTGGGGCATCTTTTCACAGGCTCGCGACCGTCTTCAGCCGCGCCCGCGGGTGGATCTCGCCCTGCGCCATGACGGCGGTGGCGGGACGGAAGCGCTCGACGATGGCGCGGACATGCATGCGCGCCATGGAGGAGGTGACCAGCACCGGCATCTCGCCCTCGCGGGCCGCCTGCTCGTAGACGTCGCGGAGCGCCAGCACGAACTCCTGCAGCTTCGAGGGCTGCATCGCCAGGTGCTTGGCCTCGCCATCGCCGACGATCGACTGGGCGAAGGCGTTCTCCCAGGCGGGAGAGAGCGTGACGATCGGCAGGTGGCCCTGCGGGGCCGTGTTCTGGGCGCAGATCTGGCGGGCGAGGCGCGAGCGCACATGCTCGGTGATGAGGCGGGGATCGCGCACCGCGCCGGCCACCTCCGAGATCGCCTCCAGGATGGAGCCGAGATCGCGGATCGAGACGCGCTCGCCGAGCAGGAGCTGCAGCACGCGCTGGACGCCGGTCGTGGAGATCTGCGCCGGCACCATCTCCTTGAGCAGCTCCTGGTGCTCCTTCGGCAGCTCCTTCAGCAGCTTCTGCACCTCGACGAAGGAAAGCAGGTCGGCCGTGTTGTTCTTGATCACCTCGGTCAGGTGGGTCGAGATGACCGTCGCGGCGTCGACGACGGTGTAGCCCCTGAGCTGGGCCTCCTCGCGCAGGCCCATGTCGATCCAGGTGGCGGGAAGGCCGAAGGTCGGCTCGGTCAGATGCTGGCCGGGCAGCTGCACCTGGCTCCCCATGGGGTCCATCGCCATGACGGCATTCGGATAGACCGCGCCCTGTCCGGCCTCCACCTCCTTGATGCGGATGATGTAGGCGTTGGACTCGAGCTGCACGTTGTCGAGGATGCGCACGGAGGGCATGAGGAAGCCGAGCTCGCCGGCGAGCTGCTTGCGCAGCGCCTTGATCTGCTCCGTGAGCCTGTCCTGGCCGCTCTCGCCGTTGACCAGCGGCAGCAGCGCGTAGCCGATCTCGATCTTCAGCTCGTCGAGCTTGAGGGCGGCGGAGGCGGGCTCCTCCTGCTGCGTCTGCTTGGTGACGGCCTGGGCCTCCTCGACCGCCTTGATGGCGGTGTCGCGATCCTGCTGGCGGTGGAGGGTCCAGGCGAGCCAGCCCGCGCCGGCGGCGAGGCTCCAGAACGGGAGGATCGGCATGCCGGGCAGAAGGCCGATCACGGCCATGACCGCGGCGGACATGCCGAGCGCCTTGGGGTAGCTCGCGAGCTGCTTCGACAGGGCCTTCGACGCCTGGCCGCTGACGCCTGACTTCGACACGAGAAGGCCGGCGGCGGTCGAGACGATCAGCGCCGGGACCTGGCTGACCAGGCCGTCGCCGACGGTCAGGATCGTGTAGACGCGGGCGGCGTCGCCGAAGCCCATGTTCTGCTGGGCGACGCCGATGATGATGCCGCCGATCACGTTGATGAACGTGATGAGAAGGCCGGCGATCGCGTCGCCGCGCACGAACTTGGAGGCGCCGTCCATGGCGCCGAAGAAGGAGGCTTCGTCCTCGAGCGCCTTGCGCCGCGCCTTCGCGCCCTCCTGGTCGATCAGGCCGGCGTTGAGATCGGCGTCGATCGCCATCTGCTTGCCGGGCATGGCGTCGAGGGTGAAGCGGGCCGCCACTTCGGCGATGCGCCCCGAGCCCTTGGTGATGACGATGAAGTTCACGATCACCAGGATGGCGAAGACGATGATGCCGATGACGAAGTTGCCGGCCATCACGAACTGGCCGAAGGCCTCGATCACATGCCCGGCCGCGTGCGTGCCGGTGTGGCCGTTGGCGAGGATCAGCCGCGTCGAGGCGAGGTTCAGCGCCAGCCTCAGCATCGTGGCGATGAGCAGCACCGTCGGGAAGATCGTGAATTCGAGCGGCGCGGCGATGAAGAGCGCCACCATCAGGATCAGCACCGACAGGATGATCGAGGCCGCCAGGAAGAGATCGAGCAGGAAAGGCGGCAGCGGGACGATCAGGATCGTCAGGATCAGCAGGACGCCGATCGCAAGCGCGATGTCGCCGCGCTTCATCACCTCGACGATTCCGGACAGGCCGGAGCCGCCCGTCGCCGCAGGTCCAGCGTTTTCGCCAGCCGTCACATCCGTCATGGTCAGCCCGATCCCCGGTCCGGCCTCCTGTTAGAGACCGGTCACCCGGCAATCTTTGCCGACCTGATGGTTTAGAAGCGGTTAACGCTTGCGGCGATCGTGTGGGAACGGCCAAGCTTCCGGCCTCTTGCCGCCGCGAAAAGTTCCAATTCGAGTCAGAGCCATTGCAACGCCGCAAAGATCGCCTGCCGCGGCAGTCTTCGGAGGTTTCCCGCATGTCCATCCGCTTCCTCGCCGCCGCGCTGCTGGCCGGCGTCTTCCTGCCCGTCGGCGCCGTCGCGGCGGCCGAGATCGCCGCCCCATCGCGGATCGACGGCGTCACCGTCTATCCCGGCGTCGCGACGGTGACGCGCGTGGTGGAGGTCGTGGTGCCGCCCGGCCAGCATGTCCTGGTGGTCTCGGGCCTGCCGCAGGCGCTCGATCCGCAGTCGCTGCGGGTCGAGGGCGTGGCAGCGGGCGAGCTCCAGATCGGTTCGGTCGAGATGCGGACGCAGCCGCTCGCCGCGCCGCCGCAGACCAGCGAGGTGGCGCAGCGCCTGAGGCAGTTGCAGGAGCAGAAGACGCGCAAGCAGGCCGAGATCCAGGCTCTGACCGCGAAGCAGGCGATGATCTCGGCCATCGGCACGCAGGCGCCGACGATCCTCGGCGGCAAGGACAAGCCTGTCGATCCGGCGGACTGGGCGAAGGCCTGGGACGCAGTGGGGCAGGGGCTCCGTCTGGTTAATGAAGAGTTGACCGCGGCCAACTTCGCGATGCGCGCGCTCGACGAGGAGATCGCCGCGATCGGGCGGCAGGGCGGCGTGGGCCCGCGTGCCGGCGTGACCCGCGCCGCGAGCATCGCGGTCGAGGCCGCCGGCGAGGCGAAGGCCACGCTGAAGCTCACCTATCAGGTCGGCGGCGCGACATGGCGCCCGGCCTATGACGCGGCGCTTATCGTCGGCGGGCCGCAGGCGAAGCCGAAGCTCGCTCTGGTGCGACGGGCGGTTGTGTCGCAACGCACGGGGGAGGACTGGACCGACGTCACCATCGCCGTCTCGACCGCGCAGGCGCGGGGCGGCACCGCCGCGCCCGAAGTCCCGCCGCTGCGCGTCGCCTTCAACGAGCCGCCGGTCGTGATGCAGGCGCCTGCGCCGGCACGGTCGGCGGGACGGCTGCAGGGAGCCTTCCCGCCGGACGAGGCCTCGCGCGATCGGCGACAGGAATCCCTGAACGAGGCGGCAAAGGCAGCCTCTCCCGCCCCCGTCGCCCAGCAGCAGGCGCAGGTCGAGGTCATGGGATTCTCGGCGCAGTTCGTCGTGCCCGGCCGGGTGACGATCGCGCAGGACGGCTCGACGCGCTCCTTCCGCCTGGGTTCGCGCGAGCTCGAGCCGCAGCTCGGCGTGAAGGCCGCGCCGGCGCTCGACCCCAAGGCCTATCTGGAGGCGCGCTTCACCAACGATGAGGAGGCGGCCCTGCTGCCGGGCGATGTGTCTCTCACGCGCGACGGGCTCTATGTCGGCCAGGGGCGGATCGGCCAGACGGCGCCCGGCGACGAGGTGACGATGGGCTTCGGCGTCGACGACCGCGTGAAGATCACGCGCGCGCCCGTCCGCCGGCGGGAGACGGAGCCGGGCTGGGTGCAAGGCAGCCGCAGCGACCTCAGGGAGTTCCGGACGGTCGTGAAGAGCCTGCACGACCGGCCGATGCGCATCGCGATCCTCGATCAGGCGCCCTTCGCCGAGAACAGCGCCATCACCGTGGAGCCGATGGCGAACGGCACGCCGCCGACGGAGCGCAACCTGCAGGACCGGCGCGGCGTGCTCGCCTGGACCTATGATTACAAGCCCGGCGAGGAGCGCGAGATCCGCCACGGCTACCGGATCCGCTGGCCGGGCGACCGCGAGCTGGTGCTGGAGCCGCAGCCCCTGCGCTGAACGGCGCGGCGCCCGGACGAGTTAGCGCTTTACCTCAAGGCCGGTTTCCGATACCCGCCCATGGGAACAGCCCGGCCCTGCGGCATCCCCGCGGCCGGGCTTTTTGTTGGACGATCGAGGTGAGTGCGATGGGCAACGTGGTCGTGGTCGGCGCCCAGTGGGGCGACGAAGGCAAGGGCAAGATCGTCGACTGGCTCTCCGAGCAGGCCGACGTGGTCGTCCGCTTCCAGGGCGGCCACAACGCCGGGCACACGCTGGTGATCGGCGGCGTCGTCTACAAGCTGTCGCTGCTGCCGTCAGGCATCGTGCGGCCGGGCAAGCTCTCGGTGATCGGCAACGGCGTCGTGGTCGATCCCTGGCATTTCGTCGAGGAGGTGGCCAAGCTCCAGGGCCAGGGCGTCGCGATCACGCGCGACAACCTGCGCATCGCCGAGAACGCCACGCTCATCCTGCCGCTGCATCGCGAGCTCGACCATTTCCGCGAGAGCGCGAACAGCGGCATGAAGATCGGCACGACGAAGCGCGGCATCGGCCCCGCCTACGAGGACAAGGTGGGCCGCCGCGCCATCCGCGTGATGGACCTCGCCGATCCCGCCAGCCTTGCGCCGAAGATCGAGCGGCTGCTCGCCCACCACAACGCGCTCCGGCGCGGGCTCGGCATCGAGGAGGTGGACGGCGGCAAGCTTCTCTCGGAGCTGACCGCGGTGGCGCCGGCGGTCCTGCCCTTCGTCGACAGCGTCTGGCAGCTGCTCGACCGGGAGCGCCGCGCCGGCCGCCGCATCCTGTTCGAGGGCGCGCAGGGCGCGCTGCTCGACGTCGATCATGGCACCTACCCCTACGTGACCTCGTCCAACATCGTGGCGGCGCAGGCGGCGACGGGCTCCGGCCTCGGACCATCGGCCGTCGGCTACGTGCTGGGCATCGCCAAGGCCTACACCACGCGCGTCGGCGAGGGGCCGTTCCCGACGGAGCTCTTCGACGAGATCGGCGAGCGGATCGGCGAACGCGGCAAGGAGTTCGGCACGGTGACGGGCCGCAAGCGGCGCTGCGGCTGGTTCGACGCCGTCCTGGTCCGCCAGACGATCCGCACCTCCGGCATCGATGGCATCGCCTTCACCAAGCTCGACGTGCTCGACGGCTTCGACGAGCTCAGGATCTGCACCGGCTACGAGCTCGACGGCGCGACCCTCGACCATCTGCCCGCGAGCGCGGCTGATCAGGCCCGCGTCACGCCGATCTACGAGACGATCGAGGGCTGGAGCGAATCGACGGCCGGGGCCCGTTCCTGGGCCCAGCTGCCGGCGCAGGCGATCAAGTACGTCCGCCGCGTCGAGGAGCTCGTCGGCGCGCCGGTGACGGTGCTCTCGACCAGCCCCGAGCGGGACGACACCATCTTGATGCGCAACCCGTTCGAGGGTTAGTGCAACGGGCGGGCGCGGCTTCCTCCTGGCCGAGGCCCGGCTCTAGCGCGCCTTCCGTTCGGTCAGAATCGTCCGAACGAAAAAGAATTCGCGCCAGATCAATGAGTTGACCATGCTCCAATCGAAAAAGTGGTGTCCACTTTTTTGGAACATGCTCTAGGACATTCTTCAGGCGCAATCGACCTGCACCGGCGGGCTCACGGAAGGCACTATCCGAGCGCAATGGCAGATTACTATCCTCTCCTGTCGAAGGCCGTCGCGGCTCTCGACCCGAACACGCCCGAAGCCCGGTCCGCCGTCTACGACCGCGCCCGGGCGGCGCTCGGCCGTCAGCTCGCGTCGATGGAGCCGGCTGTGTCGCCGGCTGTCGCGGAGCGCGAGCTCGGCGCGCTCGCCGCCGTGATCGAAAGGATCGAGCGCGAGCATGGCGGGGCCCCTCCGGCCATGCCCGCCGAGCCGCCGCCGCGCAGCGAGGCGATCGCCCGGCCGCAGGCGCGCGGCTTGCGCGAGACCCGCATTCCCGAGCCCGCCAGCGCGCCTCTCCGGCCGCAGGTCGCCCGCCGCGAGACCAAGCGGAGCCGCAAGCCCTGGGTCGCCGTGGGGGCCGCCGTCGGCTTCATGGTGGTGATGGCCATCGCCACGCTGGCCTTCCTCAGGCGCAACGAGCCGCCGGCCATGGCCGCGCGCCCGGGCCCTGCGCCGGCGCGCCAGGCCGCCGCCGCCCCACCGGCGAAGTTCGAGGAGCGGGTCACGCCAGGCGGAGGCGAGTCGTCGCCGCGCCAGCAGGCGTCCGCCCAGCCGGCCCCGCAGTCTCCCGCCAACCCCGCGCCCAGCCAGCCCGCGACCCAGCCTCCGGCGCGTCCCGCCGACCCGCCGCGCGCGGGTGAGGCGCCGACGAGCATGACGGCTCCCGCGTCACCTTCGCCGGCTGCGGTCGTCGCCAACCGCATGCTTCTCGTTCTCGAAGGCAAGGATGAGCCGCAGAAGGTCGATGTCCGCCAGGGAAGCGTGGTCTGGCGGACGGATACGGTGAGCGGCGGACAGGGACAGTCACTCCAGAGTGCGATCCGCGGCTTGGTCGACGTGCCCGATTCGCGGCTGCGCGCCGAAATCACCATCCAGCGCAACCGTGACCCCGCCTTCCCGGCGTCGCACACGATCCAGGTCCAGTTTTCGTCGCTGGGGGTTTCGGAGGTCGGGCCGATCCAGAACCTGAGCCAGATCGAGTTCCGCCAGACCGAGAACCAGCCTGGCTACGCGCTGGCGGGCCAAGGCATCGCCGTGATGCAGGATCTCTTCCTCGTGGCGCTGGCGCAGATCGAGCCGGCGCAGTCGCGCAATGTCGAGATGATGCGCAGCCGCCCGCTGATCTATCTCGAGTTCCAGGCGGCCGGCGGCCGCCGCGGGGCCATGATCATTGAGAAGGGCGTCACGGGCCAGCAGGTCTTCGAGGACGCGTTCCGCGCCTGGCAGTAATCTCCAGATCCCCGTTTCCGGGCCCGTGACTTCGCATGATGGAGGCGCTCCCGGACGAATTGGGCCGTCCGGGAGCGCCCGGAGGGAAAGCGTGCTAGTGGAGCGTTCCGCTCATTTCTGTCCGCAACTTCGTGATTTCGTCCTTAAGCCGCAGCTTCTTGCGCTTGAGTGACGCGATGCGGGATTCATCCGCATTGGCATGCTGCCGCTCTGATTCGATCTCCGCGTCCAACGACCGGTGCTTGCGCTCCAGTTCCGCCAGGTGCGTTTGCAAGGACATCAAAATCTCCCTTTTTGCATACAGCGCGTGAAGTCTGACACAGCGCCCGAGTCCTGTCCAAGACGATCGATGGCGCGCTGCAGCAAGAGGCTAGCGGATCGTTAAGCTCCGCACAGGGCTTCTCCTGCTCGCGCCTTGACTTCCCGGCCAAGGTTCACGAGACATGCTCAGACAAGGCGAAGGATCGCGCGCGATCCCGGCATTTTCGGGGACGGGCGCTCACCATCATGTCGATCATCACCACCGACGACGAACGCGTGACGCTGGAGCGGGAGCTGCAGGTCCTCCACCAGGAGCACCGCGACCTCGACGCGGCGATTTTCGCGCTGGAGAGCGTGGAAGGCCGCGACCAGCTGCAGATCCAGCGGCTGAAGAAGCGCAAGCTCGTCCTCAAGGACCGGATCGTGCAGATCTCGGGCAAGCTCAGGCCGGACATCATCGCCTGAGGGCGGGCCGGGCCGAATGTCGGTTTGCGCCCGGCGGAAACTGGTCTATCGCGATGTCAAATCGGGAACGCCAAGGATGCCAAACGGCAACACGCCGGTCGCGGTGATCATGGGAAGCCAGTCGGACTGGGCGACGATGCGTCATGCGGCCGCGACGCTCGAGGCGCTTGGCGTCGGCCACGAGGCGCGGATCGTCTCCGCCCACCGCACGCCCGACCGGCTGGTCGCCTTCGCCAAGGGCGCCAAGGCGGAGGGGTTCAAGGTCGTGATCGCGGGCGCAGGCGGTGCGGCGCATCTGCCCGGCATGGCGGCCTCGATGACGGAATTGCCGGTGCTCGGCGTGCCGATCGAATCGAAGGCGCTCGCGGGCGTCGACAGCCTGCATTCCATCGTGCAGATGCCGGCCGGCATTCCGGTCGGGACGCTCGCCATCGGCAAGGCCGGCGCCGTCAACGCTGCGCTACTCGCGGCGGCGATCCTGGCGATCGGGGACGAGGCGCTCGCGGGGCGGCTCGCGGACTGGCGGCGGCGGCAGACGGAATCGGTGGCCGAACGCCCGGCGGACGAAGGCTGAGCCATGGCCGAACCGAACCTGGCCGAGCTGTCCCTGAAGCCTGGCGACACGATCGGCATCCTCGGAGGCGGGCAGCTCGGCCGGATGCTGGCGCTCGCGGCGGCGCGGCTCGGTCTGCGGAGCCACGTGCTGGCGCCGGAGCCCGACAGTCCCGCCTTCGACGTCTGCGCCAAGCAGTTCGTCGCCGCCTATGACGACGAGCAGGCGTTGAAGGCGCTCTCGGCCTCGGTGTCCTGCGTCACCTACGAATTCGAGAACGTGCCGGCCCGCGCCGTCGAGATTCTCTCGGGACGCACGCCTGTCCGCCCGGGCGCGAAGGCGCTTGCGGTTTGCCAGGACCGGCTGTTCGAGAAGACGCTGGCGCGCGATCTCGGCGCGCCGACCGCGCCGTTCGCGCCGGTGGAGTCGCTCGACGAACTGCGGGCGCGCCTGGCCGAGATCGGGACGCCGTCGATCCTAAAGACGCGGCGCTTCGGCTACGACGGCAAGGGCCAATTCGTGCTCCGCTCGCCGGGAGACGCCGAGGCGGCCTGGACCGCCGTCAAGGGCGCTCCCTGCATCCTCGAAGGCTTCGTCGCGTTCCGCCGCGAGGTCTCGGTCATCGCGGCGCGCGGGCTCGACGGCGCCGTCCGTTCCTATCCCGTGACGGAGAACGAGCACCGCGACCAGATCCTGCGCCGGTCCGTCGCCCCGGCGGGGATCCATCCGATCACGGCGCGGGCCGCCATCGAATTGGCGGAGAAGATCGGCGTGGCGCTCGACTATGTCGGCGTCTTCGGCCTCGAGCTCTTCGTTTCCGGCGAGGGCAGGAGCGAGACGCTGCATGTCAACGAGATCGCGCCGCGCGTCCATAATTCCGGGCACTGGACGATGGACGGGGCCGACACGTCGCAGTTCGAACAGCATGTGCGCGCCATCGCCGGCCTGCCGCTGGGCTCCACGGCGCTGCGCTCGCCCTCCGTCGAGATGATCAACCTGATCGGCGGCGATGCAGGCCGCTGGCGCGACCATCTGGCGACGCCCGGCGCCCAGCTGCATCTCTACGGCAAGGGCGAGGAACGCCCCGGCCGCAAGATGGGCCATGTCACGCGCCTGTTGCCGATCTGAGCGCATTTCCGCCGCGCTTTCGCCCCGAAACGGCGTTGACGGAAAAATCGGATTCTGCTAGCCCACCGCTCTCCCGGCCCTGTCCGCTCAGCGGGCGCGGTCGAATTCCATCGCAGAATTGAGGTCACATCCGGTGCAGGTTCTCGTCCGCGACAACAACGTCGACCAGGCGCTTCGCGCCCTGAAGAAGAAGATGCAGCGCGAAGGCATCTTCAGGGAGATGAAGCTGCGCGGCCATTACGAGAAGCCGTCGGAGAAGAAGGCGCGCGAGAAGGCGGAAGCCGTCCGCCGCGCCCGGAAGCTCGCCCGCAAGCGCGCCCAGCGCGAGGGCCTGCTGCCTGCCACGCCGCGGCCCGCGCCGCGCGCCGGCGCCGCAGCTGCCCCGCGCCGCTGAGAATTTCTTTCCCGCGGATCGCGGCCGCACTGCGGCCATGGTTCACCCGATGTTAAAAGCGCCCGTGCCAGTACGCGGGCGTTTTCCATTTGAGGGGCCGCCCCGGCGGCAGACCTGATGCCGAGCCGAGTGAATGCCGTCGACGAGTCCCGGCAGGGGCTCCGGATGAAGCACCTGCTGCTGGCGGGGGTCTGCGCTCTCGTGCTCTCCGCCTGCGGCACGATGGACGGCGGCGTCAACGGCGCGCGCACCCCACGCTTCGCTGAGCTCGACGATCCCAACAACGCCAATCCCAATGCGGCCACCAACAACATCGCCTCGCTGACGGAGGTGGTGAACCGCAATCCGAACGACGCGGTGGCGCTCAACACGCGCGGCGCCGCCTATGCGCGCGCCGGCCGCTTCGGCGAGGCGATCGCCGACTTCAACCGCGCCATCCAGATCGATCCCAATCTGGCGCCGGCCTTCCTCAACCGCGGTCTCGCCAACCGGCAGACAGGCAAGGCCGAGGCGGCGCTGCAGGATTTCAACCGGGCCATCTCGATCGACGCGAACTACGGTCCCGCCTACCTGGCGCGCGGCAACCTGGTGCGCGCCAGCGGCGACCAGCAGGCGGCGATCGCCGACTTCAACCGCGCCATCCAGCTCAACCGCGAGGGCGCGGAGGCCTATCACGGGCGCGGCCTCGCCTATCAGGCGCTCGGCGACCACAATCGCGCGATTTCCGACTTCGACGCGGCGATCGACCGCAACCCTTATGTCGTCCCGCCCTACATGGGCCGGGGGCAGAGCCTGATCGCCGTCGGCAAGTTCTCCACGGCGATCGAGGATTACAACGCCGCGCTGAACATCGACGCCAAGAACGGCGATGCCTGGGCCCAGCGCGGTGTCGCGCAGGAGCGCATGGGCAGCCCCAAGGACGCCAACGAGAGCTACCAGAAGGCGCTGCTCGTCGACCCGAACAACCGCGTCGCGAGCGAGGGTGCGCGCCGCACCGGCGGCGGCGGCACGGCCGGGGGCGGCTGGTTCCGCTGAGGCGTCGGAGGCCTCCCCTCTAGAGCAGACCCTTCGGCGTCTTCTGTTCGGCGGCGGCGTTCACGCGCCGGAACCAGAGCGTGAGGCATGTCGCGCTGATCACGATGAACAGGGAATAGAGCGCGGGAATCGCGACAACCTGCTGCTGCAGGTGGGCGAGGGGTCCGACGAAGGTGAAGACCACGATCGCGAGCGCCAGCGGGCCGTTCTGGATGCCGATCTCCATCGCCACCGTCTGCGCGTTCAGGCGGCCGAGCTTCAGAGCCGTGGCGAAGCTGTAGCCGGCGAGGAAGCCGAGCAGTCCCAGCCCGATCACGCAGAGGAACACGGCCGGCGGCGTGGCCAGCAGGAAGGACCAGTTGCGCGGGATCCAGGTGACGACCAGGAGGAGGATGAAGAGGATGCCGAGCGCGCCGCCCGTCAGCTCGACGAGCGCGCCGACATTGGCGTTCCAGCGCCTGAGCATCATGCCGACGACCACGGGCACCAGCAGGATCACGAGCGTCAGGACGATGTTCTGGGTCGGCACCACGATGTCGAGGTTGCCCGTCGCCCTCAGGATGCCGAGCGACGTCACGATCAGCAGCGGGATCGCCACGATGCCGACGACGGTCGAGTTGATCGTCATGAGGACGGACAGCGCGAGATTCCCCTTGGCGAAATAGGTGAAGATGTTCGAGGTCGTGCCGCCCGGCATGCAGGACATCACCACGATGCCGATCTTCACCGGGTCGCTGACGGGCAGGACCATGGCCAGCATCAGGCCGATGAGCGGCAGGAAGAGATACTGCGAGACGAGGCCGACGAGCATGCCTTGCGGGCGCTTGAGCGCCAGCTGGAAATCCCGCGGCGTGAGAGCCGCGCCCATCCCCAGCATGATGACGAACATCATCGCCGCGAGGACGGCCTGTTCGAATGCGCCGACCATGGCTCAGATCCTTTGCGAAGCGACTTCGGCGCGCAGGTCCTTGCGCAGGATCTTGCCGACGTTCGATTTCGGCAGCGTCTCGCGGAAGACCACCTTCTTCGGGACCTTGTAGCCCGTGAGATGGGCGCGGCAGTGCTCGCGCAGCGCCGCCTCCGTGAGGCCGGGATCGCGCGGGATCACATAGGCGGCGACCATCTCGCCGGCTGCGCCGTCGGGCAGGCCGATCACGGCGCTCTCGAGCACGCCGGGGTGTCGCGCCAGCACGTCCTCGACCTCGTTCGGATAGACGTTGAAGCCCGAGACCAGGACCATGTCCTTCTTGCGGTCGACGATCCGGAGATAGCCTTCGGCATCGATGGTGGCGATGTCGCCGGTCATGAACCAGCCGTCGCGCAAGACGGCCGCCGTCTCCTCCGGCTTTCGCCAGTAGCCCTGCATCACCTGCGGCCCGCGCACCGCGAGCTCGCCCGGTTCGCCAGGGCCGGCGCTGCGGCCCTCGGCGTCGAGCACGGCGACTTCGGTCCAGGGCATCGGCTGGCCGATCGTGCCGAGGCGCGCGCGGCCGGGCGGATTGAAGGAAACGATCGGAGAGGTTTCCGTGAGGCCGTATCCCTCGAGGAGTTCGGTGCCCGTGGCTTCCCGCCAGCGCTCCGCCACGGCTCCCTGCAGGGCCATGCCCCCCGCCACGGCTCCCTTGAGGGACTTCGGCGGGTGATCGGTGAACCAGAACTCGTTCAGCAGCGCGTTGAAGAGCGTGTTGACGCCGGTCATCCAGGTGATCGGCAGGTTCTCGAAGGCGCGGCGCAGGTTCGAGATCGGCCTCGGACTGGGAATCAGGACATTGCGGGCGCCCCACTTGTGGAACAGCAGGAAGTTCGCCGTGAAGGCGAGGATATGATAGAGCGGGATCGCCGTGAGGAGCACTTCGCCGCCGGGCTCGATGTCCTTGCCGAAGACCGCCTCGGCCTGCGCCGCATTCGCCATCAGGTTGCCGTGCGTGAGCATCGCTCCCTTCGCGACGCCCGTGGTGCCGCCGGTGTACTGCAGGCAGGCCAGCGAGTCCGGGGTCAGCGCCGCCGCATAATCCGCCACGCGGATGCCGCGCTGTCCTCGGATCTGGCGTCCTGCCGCGAGCGCCATGCCGAAGCGCTCATGCGCGACCTCGACCGGGGGCAGGGTGCGGTCCCACCAGCGCTGCACCATGCGGACGACGCCGCGCACGGCGCGGGGCATGAACTCGGACACCGATGTGAGGATGACCTTGCCGACGGGATGGCCGCGCAGCGCCTCGGGCAGCTTGTCCGCGAACATGTCGATCACGACCAGCGCCGCGATGTCCGCATCCGCGAACTGGCGGCCCATCTCCTCGCCCGTGTAGAGGGGGTTGGTGTTCACGAGGACGCAGCCCGCCTTGAACACGCCGAAGGCCGCGACCGGATAGCTCAGGCAATTCGGCGCCTGCAGCGCCACGCGGTCGCCCTCCTTGAGGCCCGCGACCTCGCGCAGGTAGACAGCGAAATCGTCGGAGAGATCGTTGACCTCGTTGAAGCTGAGATTGCCGAACATGCCGTTCGGCATGACGATCGTGTAGGCGGGCTTGTCGCCGTATCGCGCCGCGGCTTCTCCGGCCCATGTGGCGAGGTTGCCCGCGAGTTGAAGCGCCGCGACGCGGTTCCCCGCGGCGGGCTGAGCCAGATCGAGCACGTGTGACCTCCCCAAAGCCGACTTATCGTTCTCGTTCAGCCCTAGGGTAGGCGCCACAGCCTTTATGGCAATGGCTGCGGAGGGCGGTTTACGCTATAAAGCCGTCTTAACGGCTCGGCGGCAGGTGCTCCGCGAGAAACGCCATCATCGCCTCCATGCCGGCGCCGCCCAGCGTGGGCACATGGCAGCGGCGGTCGATCGTCAGCAGGCGGGTCGGACCCGCGAGCAGTCCCATGAGCCGGCGCGCGCCATCGTAGGGCGTCAACCAATCCTCGCGGCAATGGACGGCGAAGACGGGCTGGCGCACCTTCGGCGCGGCCCGGTCGGCCCGGAAGGGATCGCGCATCAGAAAATGGACCGGAGCCCACCAGTAGCGCTCGGCGGCGATCGCCGCGATCGACTCGTAGGGCGAATCGAGGATCAGGGCGCGCACCGGCGTTCCGGCCTCCGCCAGCCGCGCCGCCGTCATCACGGCCATGCCGGCGCCCAGCGACTCGCCGTAGAGGATGATCCGGTCCGGCGTCACGCCCTCGGCCCGCAGGAACGCAAGGGCGGCGGCGACGTCCTCGTGAAAGCCCGCCTCGCTGGGCTCGCCCTCGGAGCCGCCGTAACCGCGCCAGCTCACGGCCAGCAATCCGTCGCCGCCTCGCGTCAGCGCCTCGAAGCGCCGGGCGCGCCGGCCGAGATTGGCGGCGTTGCCGTGGAGATAGAGGATGACCGGACGTCGGGCGTCGGCCTCGGCCACGCGCCAGCCGATCAGGAGCGGCGCGCCCGACGGGTTCAGCGCAACCTCCCGTGCCCGCGCCAGTCCGACGGCCGCGGGATCGACGCGCGTCGCGTCAGGCCTGAAGATCAGGGCGCGCTGACCGGCGTAGAGCGTGCCGACAATGCCGGCATAAGCGAGCGCGGCCAGGAGCACGACCGCGGCGAGGGACCATTTCAGGAATTTCATGGATGTGTCGTCATCGCCTTCTCGCCGTGCCCCCCGCTCTTCCATCGCCGCTCCGGATCGGATGGATCAGCGTTCGGCGTTGGTCCGGAACGCCGGAGTGCGGCAATCTGATGACGATGCCCTCCGCAGCGCCGCCATGAGCCTTCGCGACCTTCTTCTCTACGCCGCTGCGGTGTTCTGCTGGGGTACGAGCTGGCTGGCGCTCCGGATCCAGGCGATGAATGCCGCGCCCGAGACGGCCGTGTTCTGGCGCTTCGTGCTGGCGACCCTGCTGATGGCGCTCTGGGTGGCGGCCAGCGGCGAATCCTGGCGGCGCTCCCGCGCGGATCACGTGCGCTTCCTGGTGATGGGCCTCGGCATCTTCTCGACCAATTTCATCCTCTATTACCATGGAGGGAAGGTGCTGACCTCCGGGCTCCTGCCCGTGCTCTTCTCCCTCGCGGCGGTCGGCAATCTCGCGATGGGACGGCTGTTCCTCGGACAGGCGATCACGCCGCGGCTGCTCCTGGGCGCCTGCGTCGGGATCGCGGGCGTGGCGCTGATGTTCTCGGCCGAGTTCGCCAAGACGCAGGCCGATGGTCCGCTGCTCGTCGGCATCTGGTTCTGCCTGCTCGGAACGATCTCCTTCTGCATCGGCAACACGGCCTCGGCGCTCTCCTCGCGGGCCGGCGTCAGCGTTCTGGCGGCGACGGCCTGGGGCATGATCTACGGCACGGTCTGGACCGGGCTCCTCACGCTGCTGCGCGGCGAAAGCTTCGCGGTGCCGCTGACCATGCCGTTCGTGCTGTCGCTCCTCTATCTCGTGGTCGTCGCGACGATCTTCGCCTTCGCGGCCTACCTCACGCTGGTGAAGCGCATCGGCGCCGGAAAGGCCGGCTACGCGACGGTGATGTTCCCGGTCATCGGCCTGCTGGTCTCGACCTTCGCGGAGACGCTGGTCCCCGGCTCGCAGGGGAACTACAGCTGGACGCCGGCGGCCTTCCTCGGGCTGGCGATGGCGATCGGCGGCAACGTGCTCGTGCTCAGACGGTGAGAGATGCGCCGCCGCCGGATTCCCTGTAAGGGGCTTCCCGCCCCTTTCGACATTTCGTCCAACCGAGAGCAACGATGCATATCCTGATCCTGGGCGCCGCCGGCATGGTCGGCCGCAAGTTCCTCGAGCGCCTGGCGCGCGACGGCCATCTGGGCGGCAAGGCCGTGGCCAAGGTCACCGCGCACGACGTGGTCGCGCCGGCGAAGCCCGCGGGCGCCGCCTTCGCGTTCGAGGCGCACACCGGCGACATCGCGCAGGCCGGCGCCGCGGCCGCGCTTCTCACGGGTGCGCCCGACGTGATCCTGCATCTCGCCGCCATCGTCTCGGGCGAGGCGGAGGCCGATTTCGACAAGGGTTACCGCATCAATCTCGACGGCACGCGTCTGCTGTTCGAGGCGATCCGCGCGATGCCGGGCTATCATCCGCGCGTCGTCTTCACCTCCTCCATCGCCGTCTTCGGCGCGCCCTTCCCGGAGGCCATCGGCGACGAGTTCTTCACGACGCCGCTGACGAGCTACGGCACGCAGAAGGCGATCGGCGAACTGCTGCTGGCGGATTACTCGCGCCGCGGCATCTTCGACGGCGTCGGCATCCGCCTGCCGACGATCTGCGTCCGGCCGGGCGCGCCCAACAAGGCGGCCTCGGGCTTCTTCTCCAACATCATCCGCGAGCCGATGAGCGGCAAGGAGGCGGTGCTGCCCGTCTCCGACGAGGTGATGCACTGGCACGCCAGCCCGCGCTCCGCCGTCGGCTTCCTCGTCCATGCGGCGACCATGGATACGGGGCCGCTGGGCTGGCGCCGCAACCTGACGATGCCCGGCCTCGCCGCCACTGTCGGCGAGCAGATCGAGGCGCTGCGAAAGGTCGCCGGCGAGAAGGCCGTGAAGCTGATCCGCCGCGAGCCGGACGAGACGATCATCCGCATCGTGGCGGGCTGGCCGCGCAATTTCTCGGCCAAGCGGGCCGAGTCCTTCGGCTTCAAGGCCGAAAAGAGCTTCGAGGAGATCGTGCGCGTGCATCTCGAGGATGAACTCGGGGGCAAGCTCGGTGTCTGAGGCGGGCCGGCCGCAAGGCCCATTGCAGATCAAGATCTGCGGCCTGACGACAGCGGAGACGATGGCGGCGGCGCTGGAGGCGGGCGCCGACATCGTCGCGCTCAACTTCTTCCCGAAGTCGCCGCGCTTCGCCACGCCCGCCGTGGCGCGGGCGCTCGCCGACCAGGCGCGGGGCAGGGCGACGCTGGCCGCGCTCCTCGTCGATCCCGATGATGCGGCGGTCGACGCGGCGATGGCGGCGGCCTCGCCCGATTTGCTGCAGCTCCATGGATCGGAGACGCCGGAGCGCTGCGCCGCCATCGCGGCGCGGACGGGCCGGCCGGTGATGAAGGCCTTCGGCGTCGCAGGGCCCGAGGATCTCGCCGTCGTCCCCGCCTACCGGCCGCAGGGCGTGCGCCTGCTGCTCGACGCCAAGCCGCCGAAGGACGCCGCCTATCCCGGCGGCCATGGCCGGGCGTTCGACTGGACCATCCTCCAGGGTCTCGATCCGGCCATGCCCTTCATGCTGTCCGGCGGGCTGACGCCCGAGACTGTCGGGGCGGCAATCCGCACCGTCCGCGGCTTCGGGCTCTCGCTCGCCGGCGTCGACGTGTCCTCTGGCGTCGAGAGCGCGCCCGGCGTAAAGGACGGCGCCAAGATCAGGGCCTTTGTCGAGAACGCCCGGAAAGCCTGACCATGAACGCGCCAGTCCGTCCCAACTCCATCCGCACCGGCCCCGACGAGAACGGGATGTTCGGCATCTTCGGCGGCCGTTTCGTCGCCGAGACGCTGATGCCGCTGATCCTCGAACTGCAGCAGGCCTACGAGGAGGCGAAGGTGGATCCCGCCTTCCAAGCCGAGATGACGTCGATGCTGACGCATTACGTGGGCCGGCCGTCGCCGCTCTATTTCGCTGAGCGGATGACCGAGCGGCTCGGCGGCGCGAAGATCTACTTCAAGCGCGACGAGCTGAACCACACCGGCGCGCACAAGGTGAACAACGTGCTCGGCCAGATCCTGCTCGCCCGCCGCATGGGCAAGAAGCGGATCATCGCCGAGACCGGCGCCGGCCAACATGGCGTCGCGACCGCGACGCTCTGCGCCCGCTATGGCCTGCAGTGCGTCGTTTACATGGGCGCGGTCGATGTCGAGCGGCAGAAGCCGAACGTCTTCCGCATGAAGATGCTGGGCGCCGAGGTGGTGCCGGTCGTCTCCGGGTCGAAGACGCTCAAGGACGCGATGAACGACGCGCTGCGCGACTGGGTGACCAACGTCGACACGACCTTCTACTGCATCGGCACGGTCGCGGGACCGCATCCCTATCCAGCGATGGTGCGCGACTTCCAGAGCGTCATCGGCCACGAGACGCGCGAGCAGATGCTCGCCGCCGAGGGGCGTTTGCCCGACTCGCTGATCGCGGCGATCGGCGGCGGCTCCAACGCCATGGGCCTGTTCCATCCGTTCCTCGACGACGAGCAGATCGAGATCTACGGCGTCGAGGCGGCGGGCCACGGGCTCTCGTCAGGCCTGCACGCTGCCTCGTTGACCGGCGGCCGGCCGGGCGTGCTGCACGGCAACCGGACGTACCTGCTGATGAACGAGGATGGCCAGATTCAGGACGCCCATTCGATCTCGGCCGGTCTCGATTATCCTGGAATCGGACCCGAGCATTCCTGGCTGCACGACATCAAGCGCGTGCAGTACATCTCCGCGACCGACGACGAGGCGCTGAAGGCATTCCAGCTCTGCTGCGAGCTGGAGGGCATCATCCCCGCGCTGGAGCCCTCGCACGCGCTCGCCAAGGTGATGGAGATCGCGCCGACCAAGCCGAAGGACCACCTGATGGTGATGAATCTCTGCGGCCGCGGCGACAAGGACATCTTCACCGTCGCGGAGCATCTCGGCGGGATGTGAGCGGCGGGGATTGCCCGACGATCCTCATGCTGAGGAGCGACCGCAGGTCGCGTCTCGAAGCACGCAGGACCGAAGAAGGCACGATCGTCTTGCGTCCTTCGAGACGGCCCTTCGGGCCTCCTCAGGATGAGGTAGGTTGGCGGATGGCGTCGAGGCAGACGCCTTGAGCCGCCTCTGCCTCGCCCTCTCAATGCGAGAACAGCAGCGGCAGCTTGCTCTTCTCGAGGATATCGCGCGAGACGCCGCCCAGCATCCATTCGCTGAAGCGCGAATGGCCGTAGCCGCCGAGCACCACGAGCTCCGCGCCGGCGTAGCGCGCCTCGTCCAGCAGCGTGGCGGTGACGCCGTTCGGACCGGCGGGCACGTGGCGCACGTCCGCCTTCACCCTGTGGCGGGCGAGATGGAGGGCGATGTCGGCGCCGGGCTGGTCGCTCTCGGTCTTCGTCCGTTCGTCGTCGACCACGACGATCCTGACCTCCGCGGCGGCGCGCAGGAGCGGCAGCGCGTCATGCACGGCCCGCGCCGCCTCGCGCGTCGGCGACCAGGCCACGACGATGCGCTGCGGCGCGCCCCTGACCTCCGCCGCCTCGGGCACCACGATGACCGGACGGCCTGAATAGAACAGCGCGGCGTTGAAGGTGCGGCGCTGCAGGTCGCTGCCGCCGCCCTTGTCGAAGCCGACCACGGAGAGATCGAAATAGCGCCCGATCTCGGCGAAGCGGGCCGGCGCATCGCCGCCCTCGACGTCGGACCGGCGGAACTCGGCCTCGGGGGCGATCCGCCCGATGTCCGTGCGCAGCGCCTTCTCGAGCGCGTCCGCCTCCTTCTCGGCCTGCGCGCGCGCCGCCAGCCAGACCTCGACGCTCGCCTCGCCGTACATGGTGACGGGATGGAAGGCGAGGACGGAGATCATGAGGGCCGTGGCCTTGCCGCCGCCCGCCGCCGCGAGCGCGCGGGCGTAGTCGAGCGCGTTCGTCGATCCTGCGGACCGGTCCAGCGGGACCAGGACGTCCTTGACCAGCGGCCTCGCGCCGGTCGCTTCACCCGAGGCCAGGGCGGTTTCGGCGGTGCTCATCGATCGATCCTCCTTGCTCAGGGCCGCGTCGGCCCGAAGATGCAGGGGAGGAATGGCACAGCGACGGCGCCGCCGCCTTGAGATGCCGCAAGGCGGAGGTCAGGCTCAGCCGGAGGGAGGCAGGGCGTTCAACCGCCGGAAGCCCTCGACCGTCGCATCCTCGCCGCCGCGCCGGACCGGGTGGCCGAGGATCGCAAAGGCGAGCGCGTAGCGCGCGCAGAGCGCATCGTCGCCGAAGAGCAGCGGCGGCTCGTCGGTCCAGCCGAACGCCAGGCCGCTCGCGACCTCGCGGCCGATGATGAGGCCGGAAAGCCGGTCCTCGATTTCTTCGGGCGGGAAGGCGCCGAGCAGGACGCCGCTGCGCGTCGTGAAGATGTCGTTGAGGAAGCCGGCGGACTCCGCCGAGGCGGCGTGACGGACGCCGGCCGTGAAGGCGCGCTCGTTGAAGGGCTGGCTGGCCTCCGGAATCAGGCGGCCGAGGATCGAGTGCTTCTTCAGAACCGCGAAGACCTCGCCCGTCATGAAGCTGCGGAAGCCGACGATCGCGCCCTTCTCCACGCGCACCCATTTGCCGTGGGTGCCGGGGTGGACGAGCGTGCCGGTCGCGCCGGGCTCGATCGCGCCGAAGACCTGGATCTCCTCGCCGCGCATGACGTCGGGCGTGGGAGAGCGCTGGCAGACTCCGGGCAGGAAGCGCAGCCGCACGCCGTCCTCCAGCCGCCTCTCGACCGCGCCGTCGGCAAGCGCGCGAAGCGTCGCCGGCGTCTCGACATAGGGGGTCTCGATCCAGCCGTTGCGGCTGGTGATCATGCCGGAGAGGAAGATCTCGCCGCCGGGCGCCATCCAGTCGCCGATCTCGCGACGCAGCACCGCCTCGAAGGCGCGGTCTGACACGGTGAGAATGCCTGCCGCGGCCTGCCGCGTCTCGGCCACCGCGCCGTCGGCGCCGAACCGGTAGGCCCGGAGGTTGCTGGTGCCCCAGTCGACTACGATGCGCTGCATTGCCTATCCCACTCTGCGGCGACGACGATGGCCCTGCCCGGCCTGCGCCGCAAGGGGCGAGGATCCCCGACGCCCCTTGTTCTCATGGGAGCCGTGCGAGCACGGGCAGCATTCCCCTCGATTGCGCCGCGTGGATGACCTCGGCCAGGGGCACGGCGAGCAGGATCAGAGCGGCCTCCATGAAGGTTCGCCGCACGAGGACGGGGCGAACGTCCAGCCTTTCCGCCTCGCGCCAGAGCCTCGGCGCAGGCAGGAAAGCGGGCGTGCGCGCGTGGTAGGCGCGATATTCCTCGCCGAAGGTGTCGAACAGGACATTCTCCTCGTGGCGCGCCACGGCCAGCAGCGGCCAGCCGGACGCCGCGGCGAGCGTCAGCGCGGCAAGGACGCTGCCGGTCTGCGCGCCGAGGCCCAGGATCCCGATGAGGGTGAAGGTGTAGAGCGGATGGCGCATCACCGAATAGGGCCCCTCGGTTACGAGCGACTCGCGCTTGCGGCCGCCGATGTAGAGCGTGCACCAGGTCCGGCCGCAGATCGCGACCACGATCAACAGAGCGCCGACCGCGCGGATCGCTTCGCCGACCATTCCCTCGCTCGGCCAGGCGGAGCCCACCACCAGAGACAGGGGTGCCAGGACCAGAGCAACCGTCAGGATCTGCAGCTTGCGGCGCCTCTGCCTCTGTTGCAGTTCGCTCAGTCCCGCAGTCATCTACTTCGCCTCCTTTCTTCCATCCGCCCATGGAGGAGGGACTTTCCGGCGTTTTGGTGGTCGAGCCCCTTTCGCATCGAAGCAGGCCCCTCTATAGCGACCGCCTAGCCATTCAACGCCGCAGATTTCAGCCGGCCGCAGCCCGCGGCCGGTGCAAGCCTGCGCAACGCCCGCGTGACACGATGCCAAGACGGACCGACATCTCGACAATCCTCATCATCGGGGCCGGTCCGATCATCATCGGACAGGCCTGCGAGTTCGATTATTCCGGCACGCAGGCGGTCAAGGCCCTGAAGGCGGAGGGCTACCGCATCGTGCTGGTGAACTCCAACCCGGCCACGATCATGACCGACCCCGAGCTCGCCGACGCCACCTATGTCGAGCCGATCACGCCAGAGGTCGTCGCCAAGATCATCGAGAAGGAGAAGGCGAACGTGCCGGCGGGCACCGTCTTCGCGCTCCTGCCGACGATGGGCGGGCAGACGGCCCTCAATTGCGCGCTGGCGCTCGAGCAGGCGGGCGTGCTCGAAAAATTCGGGGTCGAGATGATCGGCGCCACCGCCGACGCGATCGACAAGGCGGAGGACCGCCTGCGCTTCCGCGAGGCGATGACGAAGATCGGGCTGGAGACGCCGAAGTCGGCGCAGGTCGACAATCTCGCCCACGCGCTGAAGGCGCTCGACCTGGTCGGGCTGCCGGCCATCATCCGACCCTCCTTCACCATGGGCGGCACGGGTGGCGGCATCGCCTACAACAAGGCCGAGTTCATCGAGATCGTGGAGCGCGGCATCGACGCCTCGCCGACGAACACGGTGCTGATCGAGGAGAGCGTGCTCGGCTGGAAGGAGTACGAGATGGAGGTCGTGCGCGACCGCGCCGACAACGCCATCATCGTCTGCTCCATCGAGAACGTCGATCCGATGGGCGTGCATACGGGCGATTCGATCACCGTCGCCCCGGCGCTGACGCTGACCGACAAGGAATACCAGCGGATGCGCGACGCGTCGCTCGCGGTTCTGCGCGAGATCGGCGTCGAGACCGGCGGCTCCAACGTGCAGTTCGCCGTGAACCCGGCCAACGGCCGCATGATCGTCATCGAGATGAATCCGCGCGTCTCGCGCTCCTCCGCGCTCGCCTCCAAGGCGACCGGCTTCCCGATCGCCAAGGTCGCGGCCAAGCTCGCCGTCGGCTATACGATGGACGAGATCGCCAACGACATCACGGGCGGCGCGACGCCGGCCTCGTTCGAGCCGACGATCGACTATGTCGTGACCAAGATCCCGCGCTTCGCCTTCGAGAAGTTCCCCGGGGCCGACGCCGTGCTGACGACCTCGATGAAGTCGGTCGGCGAGGCGATGGCGATCGGCCGGACCTTCCAGGAATCGCTGCAGAAGGCTTTGCGCTCGCTCGAAACGGGCCTCACCGGCCTCGACGAGATCGAGATCGACGGGCTCGGCAAGGACGACGACAAGGCCGTGATCCGGGCCGCCATCGGCACGCCGACGCAGGACCGGCTGCTCAAGGTCGGGCAAGCGCTCCGCATGGGGCTCAGCCACGAAGAGATCCACCAGTTCTGCAAGATCGACCCCTGGTTCATCGAGCAGCTGCAGGGCATCGTCGATCTCGAGAAGAAGGTCAGGAAGCACGGGCTGCCGCAGACGCCGGGCGCCTTCCGCCAGCTGAAGGCCGCCGGCTTCTCGGACGCCCGCCTCGCGGCGCTCGCGGGCAAGAGCGAGGCGGAGGTGCGCGCCCAGCGCCGGGCGCTCGACGTCAGGCCCGTCTACAAGCGGATCGACACCTGCGCGGCGGAATTCGCGACGCCGACCGCCTACATGTACTCGACTTACCAGCCGCCCTTTGCCGGTGAGCCCGCCAGCGAGGCGCTGCCGTCCGAGCGCAAGAAGGTGATGATCCTCGGCGGCGGACCGAACCGGATCGGCCAGGGCATCGAGTTCGACTATTGCTGCTGCCACGCCTGCTTCGCGCTGACCGACGCGGGCTACGAGACCATCATGGTCAATTGCAATCCGGAGACGGTCTCGACCGACTATGACACGTCCGACAGGCTCTATTTCGAGCCGCTCACGGCCGAGGACGTGCTCGAGATCATCGAGGTGGAGCGCTCGAAGGGCACGTTCCACGGCGTGATCGTGCAGTTCGGCGGGCAGACGCCCCTCAAGCTCGCGCGTGCGCTCGAGGAGGCGGACGTGCCGATCCTCGGCACATCGCCCGACGCGATCGACCTCGCGGAGGACCGCGACCGGTTCAAGCGCCTGCTCGACAAGCTGAAGCTGAAGCAGCCGGAGAACGGCATCGCCTATTCGGTCGAGCAGGCGCGGCGCGTCGGCGAGGACCTCGGTTTCCCGTTCGTGGTGCGACCGTCCTACGTGCTTGGCGGCCGGGCCATGGCCATCGTCCGTGACCAGGCGGAGTTCGACGACTACCTGCTCGGCACGCTCCCCGGCCTCGTCACTTCGGAGATCAAGCAGCGCTATCCGAACGACAAGACCGGCCAGATCAACAGCCTGCTCGACAAGAACCCCATCCTCTTCGACCGCTATCTCTCGGATGCGATCGAGGTGGACGTCGACTGCCTGGCGGATGGCAAGGAAGCCTTCATCGCCGGCATCATGGAGCATATCGAAGAGGCCGGCATCCACTCGGGCGACTCGGCCTGCTCGTTGCCGCCGCGCTCGCTCTCGCCGGAGACGCTCGCCGAGCTCGAGCGCCAGACCAAGGCGATGGCGCTGGCGCTCGACGTCGGTGGTCTGATGAACGTGCAATACGCCATCCAGGACGGCGTGATCTATGTGCTCGAGGTCAACCCGCGCGCCTCGCGCACGGTGCCCTTCGTCGCGAAGGTCGTCGGCGAGCCCTTCGCCAAGATCGCCGCGCGCGTGATGGCGGGCGAGAAGCTCGCCGATTTCGGCCTGAAGCGGAAGGATCTCGCGCATGTCGGCGTCAAAGAATCGGTCTTCCCCTTCGCCCGCTTCCAAGGTGTCGATACGGTGCTCGGACCCGAGATGCGCTCGACCGGCGAGGTGATCGGCCTCGACGGCTCGTTCGGCGTCGCCTTCGCGAAGAGCCAGCTCGGCGCCGGCGCCAAGGTGCCGACCGCGGGCAAGGTCTTCGTCTCGGTCAAGGACGACGACAAGGACCGGCTGCTGCCCGCCATCCGGCAGCTCGTCGAGCTTGGCTTCACCGTGACGGCGACGGGCGGCACGCAACGCTACCTCGAGGACAAGGGCGTCCCCTCCGCGCGCATCAACAAGGTGTCCGAGGGCCGTCCCCATGTGGTGGACGCCATCAAGAATGGCGAGATCCAGCTCGTCTTCAACACGACCTACGGCGCGCAGGCGCTGTCGGACAGCCGCTCGCTCCGGCGCGCGGCGCTGCTGCAGAAGACGCCCTACTACACGACGCTCGCCGGCGCGCTGGCGGCGGTCGAGGGCATCCGCGCCTATACCGCGGGCGACCTCAGGGTGAAGCCGCTGCAGGATTATTTTTGAGGATAGGATGGAGAGGGCCATCCTGAGCTCTCCCCAGGGCTGGCCCTCTTCCCCTTGCACTCCGCCTGCCGATACCCCAATCTCCGGTGCGGCGAGCCTCGCCCCTGCTCGGCAGGGATGACGCTCCCGCCGACTGGGTCCGGAGCGCTTCCGCGCCCGGCCTCGTTCCCGGTGCGGGATGTTCTTTCCGCACCCTCGATCCGCGTTCGGTCCGTGGGCTGGAGATGTCTCCAGTGCGCGGGCTTCTTTTGCCGGGGAGTGCCCCTATGGATAAAGTGCCCATGACGGTCGCGGGCTATGCCGCGCTCGAGGCGGAGCTGAAGTGGCGGCAGGCCGAGGAGCGGCCGCGCATCATCCTGGCCATCCAGGAGGCGCGCGCGCATGGCGATCTCTCGGAGAACGCCGAGTACAGCGCCGCGAAAGAGGCCCAGTCCCTGAACGAGGGCCGCATCGCGGAGCTCGAGGACAAGCTCGGCCGCGCCGACGTCATCGACACGTCCAAGCTCTCCGGCGACACGGTGAAGTTCGGCGCCACGGTGTCGCTGATCGACGAGGATACCGAGGAGAAGAAGGTCTACCAGATCGTCGGCGACATGGAGGCCGACGTGAAGTCGGGCAAGGTCTCGATCTCGTCGCCGATCGCGCGGGCCCTCATCGGCAAGCGCAAGGGCGACTCGGTGCAGGTCAACACGCCTGGTGGGGGCAAGAGCTATGAAATCGAGAATCTCGCGTTTCGCTGAGGCCGCCGGGCTCGCCGGCGCGCTCCTCCTCGCCGCGGGAGCTGCGGCGCAGGCGCAGTCCGTCTATGGCGGCGTCCGCATCGACATGAGCGCCATTCCGAACGGCGCGTTCCAGACGAAGCAGCAACTGCAGGCCTGCCTGCAGCGCAACCTGCCGCTGGCCCTGGGCGGCCGGATTTCGCCCGGCGCGCGCGGCGCGCCGATCCTGGTGGTGCGGCCGCTGACGGTCTGGCTCGGCAATGCGGCGGCGACCGACATCCGCGACGAGTTTGGCGGCGGCTCCGGCACGACCAGCCTCGATTCGCTCGAGGGCGAGGTGATCGTCGGCGGGCAGCGGGTGCCGGTGACGGTGTCGGCCAACCCCGATTTCGGCACGCAGGGCCTGCCCGAGTACAACGCCCGCGTCCGCACCGAGACGCTGTGCCAGACCTTCGCCTACTGGGTCGCCCGGCGCGTGTGAGCGGGTCTCAGCGGTCCGAGCCGCGCCAGTAGCGCCACATGGCGCCGACGATGTTGGCGTAGTCGTCCGTCCAGAGCGCGGAGCGGGCTTCGGTCGAGGGCTTCACCCAGCCGTCGGCGGAACGGAGTGCCGAAAGCGCCTGGGCGTCATGCGCGAGGACGACGACTGTCGTCGGCTCCGCCTTTTCCATCTGCGCCTTGATCCGGCTCGGATCGACCGGGATATGCGCCTTGAGGACGGCCATGCCCTCGGCCATGCCGGCGGCGGCCGCGACGCTGGCGAGGTCCATGTAGCGGTTCGAGACATGGGCGACGATCACCCCGCCCGGCTTCAACCGGCTCGCATAGATGGCGAAGGCCTCGCGCGTCAGGAGATGGGCAGGAACGGCGTCGGAGCTGAAGGCGTCCAGTACGATCGCATCGTAGCGCGCGGTTTCGGCCTGGATCTTCAGCCGCGCGTCGCCCAGCACCACGCGCGCGTCGGGCGTGCAGCGGCTCAGGAACGGGAAGAGCTCCGGCCGGCGCGCCAGCTTCACCACCTCGGGGTCGATCTCGAAGAAGGTCCAGGTTTCCGAGGGTTGCGCGAGGCAGGCCATCGAGCCCGCGCCGAGGCCGAGCACAGCGACGTCGGGAAGCGCGCTCCCGCGCGACAGCCGCGCGGCGTCCAGCGCGAGCGCAATGCCACCCTCGGTGTGGTAGTAGGCCATCGTCAGAGGCCGGCCCGTCATGGGCCTGCCCTCAAGGTCGGCCATCCGGTGATAGCCGTGATAGGTCGAGCCGTGCGTCAGGAAGCGCAGCTGCCCGTCGGCGCTGGTGCGGACGTAGTTCACGCCGAAGAACGAGCGGGCCACCGCCTCCGGCTTCGCGCCGCCAATCGGCGCCAGCGCGAGGAAGGCCGCCGCCGCCGCGCCGGCGTTGGCGACGGGTCCGCGGCTGTTGAAGATCACGATCGACAGGATGATCGTGCCGGAGAGCAGGCAGACGACATAGGGCAAGCCGTGGTCCCAGCGGGAGCCTTCGGGGGCGGCGAGGAAAAGGGCGCCGCCGAGGGCCAGGGCAAGGCCGGCCACCAGCAACTGCCGCGGCATGGAGGCGCGCCCGCGCAACGCCGGCGCGCAGAGAAGGGCCGCGACCACCAGCAGGCGGTATTCGACGATGGTGCTGAACAGCAGCGGCGCCAGCAGGGCCGTGAAGAGCCCGCTCAGCATGCCGCCGAAGGACATCCAGAGATAGAATTCCGTCAGCCGCGCCGGCGGCGGGCGCAGCCTGTAGAGCGCGCCGTGACAGATCATGGCGGCGAGGAACAGGAAGCCGAGATGCACCGCCAGCTGGGCCGCGAGAGGCAGCGCATAACCCACCACCGAAAGGACTACGAAGGGGGTGAGCCGGACCAGGCTCGAATCGAGTGTGCCCGGCGCAAGAACGGACCTGTCACGGAAGGCCAGCACGAAGGTCAGCATGAACAGGGCGAGCGGGACGACCCAGAGCAGCGGCGCGGAGGCGACGTCCGTCGAGAGATGGGCCGTGACGGCGACGAGAAGGCCGGACGGCACGGCGGCGAGCCCGATCCATTGCGCCTTGCGGCGCCAGTCCGGCGCAGGCGCCGTCGCGGCATCCGACGTCTTGTCCAGGGTCTGCGAGGCCCGCAGCGCGACGGCGCCGCAGGCCGCGAGCCCTGCCGCGAGCAGGGCGAAGCTCGCCATCCAGGCCGCCGCCTGGGCCTTCAGCGGCAGCAGAGGCTCGATCAGGAGCGGGTAGCCCAGCAGGGCGGCGAAGCTGCCGAGATTGGAGGCGGCGTAGAGGCCGTATGGGTTCCCCGCCGGCGCCGTCCGGGCGAACCAGCTCTGCAGCAGCGGCGCGCTCGCGGAGAGGACGAAGAAGGGCAGGCCGACGGAGGCGGCGAAGACGGCGATCAGCCAGAGGCTCTGGCCGTCCTCGGGCGGCGCGCCGAAGGCGTTCGACACGGAGAGCGGCAAGGTGGCGAAGGCCGCGAGGCAGAGCAGCAGGTGCAGGGCGAGGGCATGCGCCGGCTTGAGCCAGCGCGCGGACAGATGGGCGTAGAGATAGCCGGCCAGCAGCAACGACTGGAAGAAGACCATGGCGACGGACCAGACGCCCGGCGATCCGCCGAGCGCGGGCAGCACCATCTTCGTGAACATCGGCTGGACGCCGAAGAGGAGCAGCGCCGATACGAAGCTCGTGCCGGCATAGAGGATCGGTGCGATCGTCCGGATCGGAGCGGATTCGTCCGCCGTGCGCTGGTCGGCCACCGACATGCTGGAGGTTCCTGTGCGGCGCTCTCCCTAGCGGACCTTCCTTAAAATTCGTTCCGGCCGCGGTCTCAGCCCGCGCGACGCGCGCCCTCGAAGGGGATCGTCGGCTCGTCCTTCATCTTCGAGAGCGCCAGCGCCGTGCGCACGGAGGCGAGGTTCGGAAGCGCGGTCAGTTCGGAGACGAAGGCCTGGAAGGCCTCGAGGTTGGGGAAGACGCAGCGCAGCATCAAGTCGATGTCGCCCGACAGCGTCCAGGTCTCGCGCACGGCGTCCCAGCCGCGGATCCGCGCCTCGAAGGCGTCGATCTCGGCCTTGGTCGTGCTCTTCAGCTGCACCATGGCGAAGCAGGAGACGCCGAAGCCGAGCTGGCGGCTGTCGAGGATGGCGCGGTAGCCCTTGATGAAGCCCGCCTCCTCCAGCGCCTTCACCCGCCGCAGGCAGGGCGGCGCGGAGATGCCGACGCGGCGCGCGAGCTCGACATTCGTAAGGCTGCCGTCCTCCTGCAGCTCGGCGAGGATCTTGCGGTCGGTGGCGTCGAGATGGTGGCGCAAGCGGCTGATACCCTGCTAGGAGGCCTTTCTACTGCAAGCCGCCTCAGACATAAAGCTGCGCACCTGATCCAGCCCGTGACATTTTCTGTTTCTCCAGAGCAACTAGATGAGGCGCGTCGGCAAGTGGCTGGCGCCAGCGCCTGGATCATCAGCGACGGCAAGGCCGGCGACGAGGCGCAGTGCCTCGGCGTCCTCGAGCGGCTGGGGCTCACGGGGGAGATCCGTCGCATCCGGCCGCGCAAGCTCTTCACATTGGTGATGCCCTGGGGACCGATCGATCCGGCGGAGGCGCCCCATCGGCCGGACAGCCCGATCGCTCCACCCTGGCCGGACATCGCCATCGCGTCCGGCCGGCGGACGGTCGCCTACCTGCGCAGGGTCCGGAAGGAGTCCGACGGCAGGACCCTCACGGTCTTCCTGAAGGATCCCAGCACCGGCGCCGACACCGCCGAGACGATCTGGGTGCCTCAGCACGACCGGCTGCGCGGACCGAATGTCCTGGCCACGCTGACCTCGCCGCACCGGATCTCTCCGGAGCGGCTCGCGGCCGCCCGCAGCATCGTCCCTGCCTGGGTCAGGGCGGGAAGGACGACCGTCGGCGTGATCCTGGGCGGCGACAGCAAGCATCATCGCTTCACGGATGACGACGTGGGCCGCCTGACGCAGCAACTGCAGGCGCTGGCCCGCGACGGAGCGACCCTCGTCGTGACCCCGTCCCGCCGCACGCCTCCGGCGCTCGCCTCGGCGGTCAAGGCGCTCTGCGCGGAGACGGGCGGCTTCTTCTGGGATGGGGAAGGCGACAATCCCTATCTCGCGATCCTCGCTCACGCGGACCATCTCGTGGTCACTGCGGACAGCGTGAACATGCTTGGCGAGGCTGCCGCGACGGGCAAGCCCATCCATCTCTTCACACCGTCCGGCGGCCACACGAAGATATCATCCTTCGTGAACGGGCTCTCGCGACACGGGGCTGTGCGTCCGCTGGCGGAGCGCCTTGAAACTTGGTCCTACGAACCCCTAGATGCGACACCGGCCATCGCGGTGGCGATGGCGAAGGCCTTCGCCCGACGCCGCTGAGGCCCCTTCGGAGAGATCCATGTCCGCCAACGCCAATGTCCTGCATCGAAAGGTCATCATCATCGGCTCGGGTCCGGCCGGCTACACCGCCGCGATCTATGCCGCGCGCGCCATGCTGAAGCCGATGCTGATCTCGGGCTTCGAGACCGGCGGCCAACTGATGATCACCACGGACGTCGAGAATTATCCCGGCTTCGCCGACCCGATCCAGGGGCCATGGCTCATGGACCAGATGAAGGGGCAGGCCGAGCATGTCGGCACCGAGATCGTCTCGGACCACATCGCCGCCGTCGATCTCAGCCGCCGGCCGTTCCGTCTAACGGGCGACGGCGGTCAGGTCTATAGCTGCGACGCCTTGATCATCGCCACGGGCGCCAAGGCGAAGTGGCTCGGCATCCCGTCCGAGGAAAGGTTCAAGGGCTTCGGCGTCTCGGCCTGCGCTACCTGCGACGGCTTCTTCTACCGCAACAAGGATGTCGCGGTCGTGGGCGGCGGCAACTCGGCGGTGGAGGAGGCGCTCTATCTCGCCAATCTCGCGTCGAGCGTCACGGTCATCCACCGGCGCAGCAGCTTCAAGGCGGAGCGTATCCTGCAGGATCGGCTCTTCAAGCATCCCAAGGTCAAGGTGATCTGGGACAGTGCGGTCGAGGAGATCTGCGGGGAGACGAACCCGCCCGGCGTCACGCATCTGAAGCTGCGCAACGTCACGACGGGCGGCATCAGCGAGCTGCCGGTCCACGGGCTCTTCGTGGCCATCGGGCACGAGCCGGCCTCGGGCCTGTTCAAGGGGCAGGTCGAGATCCGGCCGAACGGCTATATCAGCACCGCGCCGAACTCCACGGCTACGAATGTGCCGGGCGTCTTCGCCGCTGGCGACGTGGCGGACGACGTCTATCGCCAGGCGGTGACGGCGGCGGGCCTCGGCTGCATGGCGGCGCTGGAGGCGGAGCGCTGGCTGCAGGCACAGGAGCTGCAGCGCGAAGCCGCGGAGTGATCAGGAGACGCTACTCCAGGTTGCGTCATTTGGGCCACAGATGCCGGCGGGTTGAGAGAGTGGTGAATCCTTTCTCAACCTTAACCGATCGTTAGGGTTTCCGTGGCATTGTTCCTTTGCCCCAAGTTTTTGCGGGTCGAGTGGCTCCTGTCCACTTGTTTGACGCCTCCCTAAACTCGAAAGGCCCGCTTCGGCGGGCCTTTTTTTGTTCGCTCCCGATCAATATCGAGCCTCAGAGCGCAAACCCTCCGTCGGCCAGATGGATCTGCCCGGTCGTGTAGCTCGCCTCGTCCGACGCCAGATAGACCGCGAGCCAGGCGATCTCCTCGGCCGTGCCGAGCCTCCCCATGGGCTGGCGGTCGATGAAGGCCTGGCGTGCCTGCGCCTCGGTGATCTTGCCGGCCACGGCTGCGTCGCGGATGCGCTGGTCGAGCGAGGGGGACTGGATGGTGCCCGGGCAAATCGCGTTCGCCCGCAGGCCCTGCTTGATGTAGTCGGCGGCGACCGCCTTGGTCAGGCCGATGACGGCGGCCTTGGTCGCGCCATAGACGTAGCGGTTCGGGATGCCGCGGACGGAGCCGGCGCCGGAGGCGATGTTGACGATCGAGGAAGTCCGGCCGCTGGCCCCCGCGCGGGCGAGCATGCCCGGCAGGAAGGCCTGGATCGTGCGGTGCATCGACTTCACGTTCAGGTCGAAGGAGAAATCCCAGTCGGCATTCGAGCATTGCATGACCGTGCCGTGATGCACGAAGCCGGCGGCGTTCACGAGGATATCGATCTCACCGACCTTCTCGGCAAAGGCCGTCACCGCCTTCGTCGAGCGCACGTCGAGGCGCCGCTTCTTGGCCTTCGGCAGGTCCTTCAGGAACTCGACGTTGAGGTCCGTCGCATGGACGGTGGCTCCCTCGCGCACGAAGGCCTCGGCGATGGCACGGCCAATTCCCTGCCCCGCCGCAGTCACGACCGCAATCTTGCCCTGCAGGCGCCCCTGATTTTGCCTGGCCATTCTCGGATTTCCCCCGTTTGATGCGTTTATCCCTTATGCTAGGCCGTCAGGAACGCCCCCCGCAAGCCGCAGCCCCTCGATGACCGTGGATGTTTCCGACCAGAAGCCGCTGCCCTACCGCCGCGCCCTCTACATCGCGGCGGCGCTGAATCTGGTCATGATGGTCGTCGAGATCGGCGGCGCCCTCTACGCCAACTCGATCGCGCTGATCGCCGACGCCATCGACTTCTACGAGGATGCGATGACCTATCTGCTGGCCGCCGCCCTGATCGGGCTCGGCCGACGGCCGCGGGCGCTCTTCGGCGCGGCGACGGCGTTCCTGATGGCGGTGCCGTGCCTGTGGATCGCCTGGAAGACCATCCAGCAACTCCTGGAAGGCCTGCCGCCCGATCCCCTGCCGATGGGGGCGATTGGACTGCTGGCGCTCGGCGTCAACGTCTATTGCGCCTTTATCCTCCTGCCGCACCGCAAGGGCGATTCCGCGCATCGCGGCGTCTGGCTCTCCACCCGCAACGACGCCATCGCCAATGTCGCGATCGTGCTGGCAGCCGCGGTGACCGCGGTCTGGCCGTCCGTCTGGCCCGACGCCGTCGTCGGCTTCGGCATCGCCGTCCTCAACCTGCATGCCGCCGTGCTGATCGCCACGCTGGCCTGGCGGGAATGGAACGAGCCGCAGACTCCCTGACTTCGCCCTCCGTCCCGGCCCGACGGAGGTCTAAGGGATCCGTAAGCTTTCGAGTCTTGTATATGAGAGCCGTGGCCTTATGCTGCGGCGCAGCAGGACGGGTCGTAGCCGGAACACCGGGCGCCGTCGGACGTCATTGATAACGACCGGCGGGGGCACGCTGGCACATTCAGCGAGACGAGGCACCAGCGCATGAACCGCAGCCTGTACTTCCTCTACGAGTCGGCCTTCACGGCGATGGCGCCGGCCCGCGCGATGGCGGACGCCACCCGCCTCTTCTACCTGAACCCGGCCAATCCGCTCAGCTACACGCATTTCGGCCGCACCATGGCCGCCGGCGCCGAGATGTTCGAGCGCGCCACGCGTCGCTATGGCAAGCCCGCCTTCGACCTGCCGACGACGGTGGTCGACGGTGCCACGGTGCCGATCGTCGAGCGCTTCGTCTGGCAGAAGCCCTTCTGCAAGCTCATCCATTTCGACCGCGCCCTGCCGCGCCAGACCGCGCCGCAGCCCAAGGTGCTGATCGTCGCGCCGATGTCCGGCCATTACGCCACGTTGCTGCGCGGCACGGTCGAGGCCTTCCTGCCGACGCACGAGGTCTTCATCACGGACTGGATCGACGCCCGCATGGTGCCGCTCAGCGAGGGCGCCTTCGGTCTCGACGATTACGTCGACTACATGATCTCGATCCTCGAGTTCCTGGGACCCGACACGCATGTCATGGCCGTCTGCCAGCCGTCGGTGCCCGTGGCGGCGGCCGTCGCCATCATGGAGGCCGACGACAATCCGGCGATCCCTGCCTCGATGACGCTGATGGGCGGACCGATCGACACCCGCAAGAGCCCGACCGCCGTCAACAAGCTGGCTGAGGAGCGCGGCATCGAGTGGTTCCGCAAGAACTGCATCGTCAAGGTGCCGTTCCCGAACCCGGGCTTCTACCGTGACGTCTATCCGGGCTTCCTGCAGCTTTCCGGCTTCATGGCAATGAACATCGATCGCCACATGACGGCGCACTGGGACATGTTCAGCCATCTCGTCGCCAACGACGGCGACTCGGCCGAGAAGCACCGCGATTTCTACGACGAGTATCTGGCGGTGATGGACCTCACCGCCGAGTTCTACCTGGAGACGGTCGACGCCGTGTTCGTCCGGCACGCGCTGCCCAAAGGCGAGCTCATGCATCGCGGGAAGCCGGTGGACCTGAAGGCGATCCGCCGCTGCGCCGTCATGACGGTGGAAGGCGAGAAGGACGACATCTCGGGCGTCGGCCAGACGAAGGCGATGCACGACCTCTGCGTCAATCTGCCGAAGGACAAGCAGCTTTACCATCTGCAGAAGGACGTCGGCCATTACGGCGTCTTCAACGGCTCGCGCTTCCGCCGGGACATCGCGCCGGCCATCAAGGGCTTCATGGCCAAGCATGCGGCGACAGCCAAGGGCGCGAAGCCGAAGCTCGCCGTGGTCGGCTCGCAGTACGCGGCGGAATGACGGAGCAACGGCCGGCGACACATTTGCGCCGGCTTTGAGGCGATTGCTGCGGCCGTCCCGATCGACCGCCGGATAAGCCTCCCTTGCCTCTGCTCCAGAAACTTCTCGCCGCCGCCACGGGCGCGTTCCTCTGCTGCGGCCCCGTCATGGCCGCGCCGATCTGCACGATCGTCGCGGATGCCACCGACGGGCGGACCCTCGTGGAAGAGGGGCGCTGCCGGGACCGTGTCACCCCGGCTTCCACCTTCAAGATCGCGCTGGCGCTGATGGGATTCGATTCCGGCTTTCTCCGGGATGCGGCCCACCCGAGCCTGCCGTTCAAGCCGGGATATCCGGCCTGGGGCGGCGCGGAATGGCGGAAGCCCGTCGTTCCTTCGCGCTGGATGGAGCATTCCGTCGTCTGGTATTCCCAGCGCATCACGGAGTCGCTGGGCGCCGAGCGCCTGCGGCGCCAGGCACAGGCCTTCGCCTACGGCAACGCCGATGTCAGCGGCGATCCGGGCAAGAACAACGGCCTCGAGCGATCCTGGATCAGTTCGTCCCTCGCCATTTCGCCTGCGGAGCAGGTCGCCTTCCTCCGCGGCGTCGTGAACCGGACGCTGCCCGTGAGGCCGGAGGCGTTCGACAAGGTCGGTGCGATCATCGGACGGGTCGAAGCGGCCGACGGGTGGATCATCCGGGGCAAGACGGGCTCCGCCTTTCCCCGCCGCGCCGACGGAGCCTTCGACCGCGACCGCGCCTGGGGGTGGTATGTCGGCTGGGCCGAGAAGGGCGGGCGGACCGTCGTCTTCGCCCATCTCCTGCAGAACCAGGCGCGCGGCGAGGCGCGGGCGGGCCTGCAGGCGCGCGATGCGATGATCCGGGAGCTCCCTGGGCTTGCGAGGACGGCGGAGGGCGGCGCGCCCTCGCGGGCCGCGGGCTGGACCGAGGAGAAGTGCCGCAGGTACCGCGCCGCGTGGGACACGCTGTCGGCCCGGACCGGACGCCGTGGCCTCGGGACGGCCTTCGTCGAGCGTCATGAGGCCTTCCTCGCCTCCGGCTGCAGCACGCAGGGCGATGTCTGCCCGCGCAGCGCCGAGGAGCTGGAGGCGGCCAACATGCTGACCATCAGGGCGATGAACGCCGGGATGGCGAGCACCTTCCTGCCGTTCGGCTGCCCGAAGCCGGCGAGCCGGAGCTGACGCCCGTCAGGCGAGGGTGAACCGGACGCCGGCTCTCGCCAGGCCGCCGGCGATGGCGACGGGAGTGCCGTCGGCGCGCCAGCAGGCGGCGCCCGTCAGCAGGCCGTCCTCGCCGAAGGAGACGGCGTTCATGCCGCCCGCCACGCGGTTGACGCGCTGGATCGCGTGACCGCGCGCCGCCAGGGCCTCCGCGAGCGCCTCGGGAAAGGCCGGTTCCAGTTCGACAGGTCCGCCCTCCGTCCAGAGGCGGGGCGCCTCCACGGCCTCCTGCGGGCTCATGCCATGGTCGATCAGGTTGACGATGGCCTGCAGCGCGGAGGGGAAGATGCGCAGGCCGCCCGGGAGGCCGAGCGCGTGGAGCACGCGGCCGTCCTTCGCCACCATCATCGGCGCCATCGAGGTGAAGCAGCGCTTGCCCGGCGCGATCGAGAGGGCGCGGCCGGGAAAGGGGTCGAAATTGAACATGTAATTGTTGGCGAGGAGGCCCGTGCCCTCGACCATCACGCAGGCGCCGAACAGGCCGTTCAGCGTCTGGGTCGCCGCGACGACGTTGCCGTCCGCATCCGCGACCGTGACATGCGTCGTGTCGGCGGATTCCGGCGCGAGGAGCCCCGGTCCCCAGCTCTGCGCGCGGTCCATCCGGATCGCGGCGCGGCGCTCGGCGGCGTAGTGCTTCGCGGTCAGCCTCTCGACGGGAACCGACACGAAGGCGGGATCGGCGGTCGCGACGGCGCGATCGGCGAAGGCGATCTTCAGCGCCTCCGCCAGCAGGTGGCAGGCGTCCGGCGAGCCGAACCCCAGCCGTGCGAGGTCGTAGCCCTCGAGGATGTTGAGCATCTGGGCGATATGGACGCCCGCCGAGGCGGGTGGCGGCGGCCCAATGATCTCGAAGCCGCGATAGCGGGCGCGGATCGGCTCGCGCCGGATGGCAGCGTAGGCCGCGAGATCCGCCATCGTCATCACGCCGCCCCGCTTCGCCAGCGTGGAGGTCAGGGCTTGGCCCAGCGCGCCTGCGTAGAGCAGCGCGGGGCCCTCGGCCGCGATGCGCCTGAGCGTCGCCGCCGCCTCCGGCTGGCGGATGCGCGCGCCCGCCTTCAGCGTCTTGCCGCCGGGCGCGAACAGGGCGCCCAGCGCCGGGTCTTCGGCGATGGCCGCCGCGCAATCCGTGATGCAGTCGGCGAGATAGGGCGTCACGACATAGCCGTGTTCCGCCAAGCGGATCGCCGGTGCGATCAGGTCCGCAAGCGGCAGCCGTCCATGCGATGCCGCCGCCTCGCACCAGCCCGCGAGCGCGCCCGGCACCGCGACGGCCAGCGCGCCGATCTCGTTCCGGCGGCCCTCGACGGCGCGGGCGTTCGGCAGCTTCCCGTCGCTCGTGGGCTGGAACATGGATGGCGTCGCGGCGCCGGGCGCGGTCGAGAGGTTGTCGATGATCGCATGCGCCCCGTCGGCGAGACGCAGGTGCATCACCCCGCCGCCCAGCACGCTGACCATCATCGGCTCGACGATGGTGAGCGCGAAGAGCGCGGCGACCGCGGCGTCGATGGCGTTGCCGCCGGAGAGCATGATCTCCGCGCCGGCCGCGGAGGCGAGCGGATGGTTCGTCACCACCATGCCGCGCGAGCCGGTGGCGGGGCGCTTCTCGAGCGCGAAGGGGATCGTCTTCGTCATGGCGTCCAGAAGCGTCCTCCGGTCAGCGGCGTCGGCGCGCCAGTCGTCGTGGGCAGGCTGAGCGGCAGTCCGCGCCGCGAGCGCACGGCCAGATAGGCGAAGCACTGGGCCTCCAGCAGGTCGCCGTCCCATCCGACGCTCTCGACCGGCTCCACGGGCACGGCGAGGGCCTCGGCGAGGCCCTGCATGATGCCCTGGTTATGCCGTCCGCCGCCCGTCACCAGCCAGCGCAGCGGCTTCCGCGGCACGTGGTCGAGCGCGGCGACGGTGGCGGCGACGGTGAAGGCGGTCAGCGTCGCCGCCCCGTCATGCGGGTCGAGCGCGTCGACGGCGCGGGCGCGCAGGTGGAACTCGTTCCGGTCCAGCGACTTCGGCGGCTTCGCCTGGAAGAAGGGCAGCGCCATGAGTTCGGCGAGGATCGCCGGCACGACCTTGCCCTCGCGCGCGATCCGTCCGCCCGCGTCATAAGGCAGGCCGAAGCGCTCGCGCATGAGATCGTCGATCAGGGCGGAGGCGGGCCCCGTGTCGAAGGCTATGATCTGCTCGCCGTCGAGATAGGTGACGTTCGCGACGCCGCCGAGATTGAGCACCATCAGAGGCTGCGGCAGCCCTGATGCGAGTGCGGCGTGATACAGCGGCACCAGCGGCGCACCCTGGCCGCCCGCCTTGACGTCGGCGGTGCGGAAGTCGTCCACCACCGGAATGCCGAGCCGGCGCGCGAGCCGCCCGCCGTCGCTGAGCTGGCGCGTGAAGCGCGTCTCCGGCCGGTGAAAGACCGTCTGGCCATGGTTGCCGACAAGGTCGATGCGCGAGCGTTCGAGGCCGTTCTGGGTGAGGAAACCTTCGATCGCGGCGACGAAGGCGTCGGTCACTGCCTCCTCGATCTCGGTCAGCGGCTCGCGTTCGGCGATGGTCGGGTCTTCGAGCAGGGTGAGCAACCGCTTGCGCAGTGCCGGCGGATAGGGCGCCATGCCGCCGGGACCCATGCGCACCGTAGCCTCTCCGTCGGTCTCGACGAGGGCGATGTCGATATTGTCCATCGAGGTGCCGCTGATGACGCCGATGGCGGTCTGGAGGGCGTCAGGCATGGCGTCTCGGCGGTCGGACTTCCGGGGGGCTCGCTTGCAATCGATAGTCCCGGCCGTTAGCCTTTTCCATAGGGAATGCGCCGGCGAACGAGCGGGGAGCCGCCCCGGCCGGGCCATCGGGGAGAAATGTCATGTCACGCAGGCTGATGGTTTCGGCGTTCGCGCTCGCCGCGTCGCTGGCGCTGGCGGGCGGAGCCGCCCGGGCGCAGGTGCTGGAGGCGGCCGTCGACGGCTCGCCGGCCGGCCTCGATCCGCACATCATCACGGCCTTCAACTCGTTCCAGATCGTCAATGGCACGATCTACGAGGGGCTGACCGCCGTCGACAAGGACCTCAGGATCATTCCGGCGCTCGCCGGCAGCTGGACCGTCTCCGCCGACGGCAAGACCTACACGTTCAAGCTGGTGAGCGGCGCGACCTTCCATGACGGCACGCCGATGACGGCCGACGATGTGGTCTCGAGCCTGAACCGGGTGCTGTCCAAGGACATCGCATCGCCGCTGGCGTCGCGTCTCGCGGCCATGGACAAGGCCGTCGCCAAGGACCCGGCGACGGTCGAGGTGACGCTCAAGGAGCCGTCCGCTCCCTTCCTCTCCTCGCTCGCCACGATCGCGATCGTGCCGAAGGCTTTCGAGACCAACAAGGACGGCCTGCAGCGCCAGCCCGTCGGGACCGGGCCGTTCCGCTTCAAGGAATGGCAGCCGAACGGCTTCATCGAGCTGGCGAAGCATCCCGGTTACTGGAACAAGGGCCAGCCGAAGCTGGAGGGCGTGAAGTTCAACATCATCCCCGAATCCGCGACGCGGCAGGTGGGCCTCAGCAGCGGGCAATACGCGATGCTGCCCAACATCGACGCCGCCACTGCGCTGCAGCTGAAAGGCCGGCCCAACGTCCGGATCGGCGAGACGCTGGAACTCGCCTACACGCTGATCGGCATGAACGCGTCGAAGCCGCCCTTCGACAATCCGAAGGTGCGCGAGGCCCTGAACGTGGCGCTCGACCGTCAGGAGATCGTGCAGGCCGCGCTCTTCGGCGCCGGCGTGCCGGGTGGCCCGCTCTCGCCCGCGCTCAAGGCCTGGGCCACGGACGTGAAGTCCTTCCCCTGCTACACGCCGTCGGCGCAGAAGGCGCAGGCCCTCCTCAAGGAGGCGGGCGTCGCCACGCCGCTCGCCGTGACGCTGCTCGTGCTGCCGCGGCAGGACATCCGCGACATCGCGCAGGTGGTGCAGGCGCAGCTGAACAAGGCGGGCTTCAAGGCGGAGCTGAAGGTGCCCGAGCTCGGCGCCTTCGTGCAGGACTGGCGGAATTCGAACTTCGAGGCCTTCGTCTCGACGAATGCCGGCTTCCCCGACCCGGATGATTCCTTCTACCGCACCTTCCGCACCGGGGGCTCGACCAACGTGTTCAAGTACTCGAACGCCGAGGTCGACAAGCTCCTGGACGAGGCGCGGGTGGAAGCCGATCCGGCGAAGCGCAAGGCGGCCTACGACCGGGTCCAGTCACTGCTCGCCTGCAACGGGCCCGTGGCCTTCATGACCTACGGCCAGCTCTTCACGGCGATGCGGACGAACGTCCAGGGCTTCGACGTGATCGCCAACCGGTCGCTGGTCGGCCTCGCCAACACGAGCCTCGCGCGGTGAGGGTCGCGCCGGCAAGAGTGGCCTGAGACGCTGGTTCATGCCGTCCACCCACGCTCCTCACGATGAGGAGCGGCCGCAGGCCGCGTCTCGAGGCACGCAGGACCGACGTGCATCCCTCGAGACGGCGCGTTCCGCGCCTCCTCAGGATGAGGGAGGTTGGCGGCCCAGCACGGGCATTCTCCCATGATCGGCCTCATCCAACGGCGGCTCGTCGACCTCATCCTCGTGCTCTTCGGTGTGTCGGTCATCACGTTCCTGATGATCCGCCTGATCCCCGGCGACGCGGTGGCGATCATGCTCGGGGCGAACACCGAGGTGACGCCGGAGCGCGTGGCTGAGCTGCGGGCCCGCATCGGGCTCGACCAGCCGATCTGGCGGCAGTACGCCGCGTGGCTCGGCGGCGTGCTCAGCGGCGACCTCGGCGTCTCGCTCTGGACGCGGCGGCCGGTCGCGGACGAGATTGCGGTTCATGTCTGGCCGACATTGCAGTTGACGGCCCTGTCGCTCCTCATCGGCGCCGGGCTCGCGGCCCCGCTCGGGGTGCTGATGGCGCAGCTGCGCGGGCAAAAGTGGGACATGCTGCTCCGGATCGTCACGGTGGCCGGACTGACGATCCCGTCCTTCTGGCTCGGCATCATGCTGATCTTGCTGCTGACGGCGCTTGCGCCGGAACTGCAGCTTCTGGGCTACGTGCCCTTCTCGCAGGATCCTCTTAGCAACGTCATGCGGCTGCTGCTGCCGGCCTTCGCGCTGTCGCTGCCGATCCTCGCCAACCTGTCGCGACTGGTGCGCTCCGCCATGCTGGAGGCGCTCGGGCAGGATTACGTGCGCACGGCGCGCGCCAAGGGCGTGCCCGAGCGGGCGATCCTCTATCACCACGCGCTGCGCAACGCGCTCATTCCCTTCGTCACCTCGGTCGGCATCATGACCGGCTACCTGCTCGGCGGCGCCCTCGTGGTGGAGCAGGTCTTTGCCATCCCCGGCCTCGGCCGGCTGATCCTCGGCGCCATCGCCGAGCGCAACTATCCGCTGGTGCAGGCGACGATCCTCGTGGTCACGGTCTGCTTTGTGCTCGTCAATTTCGTCGTCGACCTGCTCTATGCGGCGATCGACCCGCGCGCGAGGCTGGCATGAGGCGGCTGGCATGAGACGCGTGCCGCCCCTGCTTGCGCTCGCCGGTGGCCTGGTGGGGCTTTTGGCGGCGCTCGCCATTCTCGCGCCCATCGCGGCACCCTACGATCCGCTCGCCCAAAGCGTCCTGGCGCGGCTGAAGGGACCGAGCGCGGCGCATTGGCTCGGCACCGACCAGTTCGGCCGCGACCTGCTCTCACGCATCATCCATGGCCTGCGCGCCTCGCTCGGGATCTCGGCCGCCGCCGTGCTGGCGGCGCTCCTCGCGGGCGGGACGCTCGGCCTGCTCGCCGCCTTCTACCGCGGCTGGACCGAGCGCATCCTGATGCGGCTCATGGATGTCGTCTTCGCCTTCCCCGTCATGCTGCTTGCGATCGGCGTGATCGCCATGCTTGGGCCGGGGCCGATGCCGACGGCGATCGCCATCGCGGTCGTCTACACGCCGATCTTCGCTCGGCTGATCCGGGGGCCGGCGCTGGTGCTGTCCGAGAGCGACTTCGTCATGAGCGCGCGTGCGATCGGCGCGTCCGATGCGAGAATCATCCTCCTGCATATCCTGCCGAACCTCGCGAGCGTCGTCATCGTACAGACGAGCCTGCTTCTCTCGGCGGCGATCCTCGTCGAGGCGTCGCTCTCCTTCCTCGGCCTGGGCACGCAGCCTCCGTCGCCGTCGCTCGGCACGATGCTGGCGGAAGGGCGCAATTTCCTCATGCTGTCGCCGTGGAGCGCGATCTTCTCCGGCCTCGCGATCCTGATCCTCTCCTTCAGCCTCAATCTCCTGGGAGACGTGCTGCGCGACCGGCTCGATCCGCGGCTGAAGGGCGAGGCGTGAGGATCCGGCCGGCGCGGGAGGCCGATGTCGCGGCGCTGGCTCGCGTCGCCGCCGCGAGCTACCGCGCGGCCTTCCAGGTGATCCTGGGCGAGGAGGGTCTGGCGCAGCGAGAGGAGCCCTTCTTCGTCGCGCGCTTCGGGAGCGAATGGTCCACGCTGCGGCTGGCGGAGAAAGACGGCCGGATCCTCGGCTTCCATCAGGTGCGCGAGGGGCGGCTCGACATGCTCTTCCTCGCGCCCGAGGTAATCGGGCAGGGTCTCGGCGCATCGCTTCTCGCTGATGCGGAGGAGCGAGGCGCGATTGCGCTCGAATGCTTCCGGGACAACCAGGCGGCGCGCCGCTTCTATGAACGGCATGGCTGGCGGTTCGAGCAGGCGCTGGAGCGAGAGTTTGCTGGCGCGGTCCGGGCCTTCGTGACCTACCGGAAGGGTGGCTAGCTCCGCTCTGGGGCGAGCGCCAGCCGCAGGTTCCCGTTTGAGGCGGCGAGCCTTTCCTCGGCCCTGCCGCGATCGATGCCGAGCGCCAGCATCGTGGCAAGACGGATCTCGTTGTCGGCCGCGCGCAGGGCATCGGCCGCTCGGGCCAGATCACAGCCGGCGAGGCTCGCCACCATGCGCTCGGCGCGTCGTTCGAGCTTGGCGTTGGCGACGCGCATGCTCACCATCATGCCGCGGTAGACCTTGCCGAGCCGCAGCATGATGCCGGTTGAGATCAGGTTGAGCACGATCTTCTGCGCGGTGCCCGCCTTCATCCGCGTGGAGCCGGCGATGACCTCGCTGCCGGTGTGGACCAGCACCGGAAAGCCGGCCTCGGCGAGAAGCGGCGTGTCCGGATTGTTGGCGATGCCGATGGTGACGGCTCCGAGCGCCCGGGCCCTCTTCACCGCCGCCACGGTGAAGGGCGTCGTGCCGCTGGCGGCGACGCCGATCACCACATCGGCCGCGGTTGGGGAGAGGGCCTCCAGCTGCCGGACGGCGCGCGCCGCATCATCCTCGGCGCCTTCGATGCTCGCGATGAAGGCCTCCTGACCGCCGGCCATGAGAAACAGGACCTGCTCCAGAGGCCAGTCAAAGGTCGGGGGCAATTCGGCGCCGTCCTGGACGGCGACGCGCCCGGAGGTGCCGGCGCCGACATAGATCAGCCGCCCGTTGTCCGCGAGGGCCCGTGCCGCAGCCTCGACCGCCTTGGTGATCGCCGGAAGAGCAGGGCGAACGGCCGCGACGGCCGTCATCTGGCCTTCCCACATCGCCTCGATGGCGCTGGCGATCGGCCATGCGTCGAGATCGGCGAAACGCGGCTCGACCTCCTCCGTCGACATCACCGGCATCGTCACCCCCGAACCCATGATCCCAGCGATAGCAATGGGCCGGGGCCCCGGCAATCGGCTCCGGCAGACAGCGTGAGGAGAGCGCAAAAAAGAAAGGGCGGTTGATCCGAAGACCAACCGCCCAAGTCCCGAACCTTGGAGGCTCGGTATGGTTCTGCCGACCAGACGCCCCGGGGGGCTGGGGGGCTGACGAAGTCCGGAACGACCGTCGCCAGAACCATGAGGCAACGGTGCGAAAGTCGCGGGGTAGTGGGGCTTGGAATGGGCCGGAATGCGGCGAAAAGAAGAAATATGGTCCTTTCGGCAAATGCCGCCGGGCGACTGTCTACTTCACGACGGAGACGCGGTAGCCCGCCGCCCGATAGAGCTCGACCAGACCTGCGTCGCCGGGCAGATGCAGCGCGCCGACGGCGATGAAGGCTCCGCCCTTCTCGATCAGCGGCAGCGAGCGGTCCCGCATCACCAGGTTGCGATCGTCGATAAGCGAACGGGTGAAGGCGGAGGTCTGGCCGTTCATCGGCTCGTCGCGCAGCACCTCGGAGAGGCGCGAGATCGCCTTCAGCTCGCCGAGCCGGTCGCCGACATAGGCCTGCGTCATGGTTTCGCGGACGTTGGCGATCTGCTGGCCGTTGCGCGCCACCTCGATCAGCGCGATCGAAGGATTGAGCCCGCCGATGCGGCGGAGGACAGCGATCTGGTCCTCCAGCTTCTCGAGCCCGACCGGCTGCTTGCCGGATTTCGCGCCGGCGAGGCCGACCTTCTCGTCGACGGAGATCAGGCCGAGCGCGCGCCGCTCCCGCTCGCATTGCGGAGACGAGAGGGCGACGATCAGGAACCAGGTCTCGAAGCGCTGGGCCCGGTCGGCGGGAATGCCCCGGAGTTGGAGCGCCGCCTCGACCAGAGCGCGGTTGGACTGCGGCCAGAGGCCTTCGAGCGCGTTGCCGCTGCGGGCGAGGCCGGCAGCCGCGATCTCGGCGGTGGCCTTGTCCTTGAGGCCGGGCGTCACGAGTTCGCCGATCTCGACGGCGACCGCGCGGCTGCGCGCGATCAGCGGCCTGATCCGGGCGATCTGGCGGTCGAGCCGCGGATCGGTCGAATGCATCGTGCCAAAGAGGTAGGAGGGCTGCAGACCCGGCTTCTCGATCTTCCAGAGAAGGCCTTCGCCATTGACGACGCCGCGGGCCGCCTCAGCCACCTTGCGGTAGGAGTCGGGTTCGCTTCTGCGCATGGCGGCCAGGAGATCGATCGCGCCGCAGCTTGTCGGCACGGGCTTCGCCGAAGCGGCCTGGCCCGCGAGCGCGACAAGCATCGCCAGGATCAGGCCCGGCAGGCGGAGCGGCGAGGGGAGGCGCAGCATCGTCATAGTTTCCGCAGGGCCACTTCCTCGATCATGTGGCTCGCGCCCTTGCGCAGAACGAGGCTGGCGCGGGGGCGGGTGGGCAGGATGTTTTCGCGCAGGTTGGGGAGATTGATCTTCTCCCAAAGCCCGAGGGCGACGGCCACCGCCTCCTCCTCGGTCAGCTTCGTATAGCGCTGGAAGAAGGAGCGCGGGTCCTGGAAGGCGGTGTGGCGCAGCCGCTTGAAGCGGTTGACGTACCATTCGCGCAGCAGCGACTCCTCGGCGTCGAGATAGATCGAGAAGTCGAAGAAATCCGAGACGAAGGCGATCGCGCGGCCGTCCTTCGCCAATCGGCCCGGCTGCAGCACGTTCAGCCCCTCGAAGATCAGGATGTCGGGGCGGTCGACGGTCACGGTCTCGCCGGCGAGCACATCGTAGGTAAGGTGCGAATAGACCGGCGCGGGAACGTGGCGCTCGCCGGCCTTGACCGCGGCGAGGAAGCGCACGATCGCGGCGGCGTCGTAGCTCTCCGGGAAGCCCTTGCGCTCCATGAGGCCGAGCCGCTGCAGCTCGGCGTTGGGGAGGAGGAAGCCGTCGGTCGTCACCAGCTCGACCTTGGGCGTGTTCGTCCAGCGCGAGAGCAGGGCCTTCAGGACGCGGGCCGTCGTCGACTTGCCGACGGCCACGGAGCCGGCAATGCCGATGACATAGGGCATTTTGCCGTCCTCGGCGCCGAGGAAGCGCTGCGTCGCCTTGAACAGCCCCTGCGTCGCGGCGACATAGAGCGAGAGCAGGCGCGACAGCGGCAGGTAGATCGCCACCACCTCCTCGACGGAGATGGGGTCGTTGACGGATTGGAGCCGCACCAGGTCATCGACGGTGAGGGTCAGCGGCGTGTCGGCGCGCAGATGGGACCATTCGTCCCGCGTGAAGATGCGGTAGGGATTCGGCTGATCGCCGACGAGGTGGGCTCCCGGCCTGGAGGGCCCCGGTTCGGAAGGCATGGCGTCCACCGGCGTCACCAGGCCTTCCGCGACGCCTTCTCGGCGAGGCCGGACTGGCGTGTGCGGCTCTCGAGCTCGGCCATGACGGCGGCGACGGGCACGCCGGCGCCGCGCAGCACGACGAGCAGGTGGTAGAGCACGTCGGCGGACTCCTTGGTCAGTTCGTCAGTCCGGCCGGCCATGGCGGCGATCACGGCCTCGACCGCTTCCTCGCCAAACTTCTTGGCGGCGCGCTCCATCCCGCCGGCGAGGAGGCGTGCGGTGTAGCTTTCTTCGGGCGCGGCCGAGGCGCGCGCCGCGACGATGCCCTCCAGATCCTCGAGTCCGAACGTGCTCATGGGCGTCTGATAGACGCAAACGCGCGCACTGGCGACTGGGATATTGGTCGGGGGGCGGAGCGCCCTGTACCATGGTCGTTGTTGACAAAAGCGCAAAACCGTAGCTTGTCGGACACGCTATTCCGGGCTCCCCGGAGTGCGGACCTGAAGCCACCGGATCGGATCATGCGTTTCGTGACGCTCACGACGACGACGACCAAAACGGCCGCCACGCCGAAAGGCGCGGCGAAAGGCTGACGTCCGCCTCGATCTCGGGAACTCCCCCGACGGGGGAGGGACGCAAGGGTCCCCAGAGCAGGCGCTTCGCGATGCCGCCGGGGGTCGGGTTCCCGGGGGAGATCATGAGAGCGATGGCTCTCACCGACATCAGGATGACGACCATGGGCTTGAAGATCGCAATCGCCGGCGCCACGGGGAATGTGGGCCGCGAAATGCTGAACATTCTGGCGGAGCGGGCCTTCCCCGTCTCGGAGGTGGTGCCGCTGGCGTCCCAGCGCTCCGTCGGCCAGGAGGTTTCGTTCGGCGACAAGACACTGAAGGTGCGGGCCCTCGAGCATTACGACTTCCGCGGCACCGACATCTGCCTGATGTCGGCGGGCGGCGAGGTGTCGAAGGCCTGGTCGCCGAAGATCGGCGCGCAGGGCTGCGTCGTGATCGATAATTCCTCGGCGTGGCGCTATGATTCCGACGTCCCGCTGATCGTTCCCGAAGTGAACGCGGACGCGATCCACGGCTTCTCGAAGAAGAACATCATCGCCAATCCGAACTGCTCGACGGCGCAGCTCGTCGTGGCGCTGAAGCCGCTGCACGAGCGCTTCGGCATCCGGCGCGTCGTCGTTTCGACCTACCAGTCCGTTTCCGGCGCCGGCAAGGAGGGCATGGACGAGCTGATGGGCCAGACGCGCGCCATCTTCTCGGCGAACCAGCCCGAGACTAAGAAGTTCACGAAGCGCATCGCCTTCAACGTCATCCCGCACATCGACGTCTTCATGGAGGACGGCTACACCAAGGAAGAGTGGAAGATGATGGCGGAGACCAAGAAGATCCTGGATCCGAAGATCAAGCTCACCGCGACCTGCGTGCGCGTGCCGGTGTTCGTCGGCCATTCGGAGGCCGTCAACATCGAATGCGAGAAGCCGATCTCCGTCGAGGAGGCCACGGCGGTGCTGCGCTCCGCGCCGGGCGTTCTCGTCGTCGACAAGCGGGAGAACGGCGGCTACGTCACGCCCTACGAGGCGGCCGGCGAGGACGCCTCCTACATCTCCCGCATCCGCGAGGACATCACTGTCGAGAACGGCCTCGCCTTCTGGTGCGTCTCGGACAACCTGCGCAAGGGCGCGGCGCTGAACGCGGTGCAGATCGCGGAGCTGCTGGCGGCGAAGGGTCTCGTCGGATCGAAGGCGGCGGCTTGAGCCCTCATTGATTCTCGGTCGTCAGTCTCCTAAGCCGCTTCCGTTTACCGCGGTCGCGGCCTAAGGACGCTTTCGATGCAGATCATCCCGACGATCATGTGCGGCGGCGCCGGCACGAGACTTTGGCCGGCGTCTCGCGATTCCCTACCGAAGCATCTGCTGCCGATGCTGGATGGCCCGTCAACCTTCCAGCGCACGCTGCTGCGCTTCAGTGATGAGCCCGGCTTCGGCCGGCCCGTCGTCATCACCTCGGCCGACTCGCGCTTCCTGATCGGCGACCAGCTCGCGGCCATCGGCGTCGAGACCGACATCATCCTCGAGCCCAGCCGGCAGGATTCCGCCGCCGCCGTGGCGGTGGGCGCGCGGCATGTCGCGGCACGCGATCCGCAAGCGCTCTGCCTGATCCTCGCGGCCGACCACATGATCAACGATGCCGCCGCCTTCTGCGCGGCGGCGCGGGAAGCGGCCGAGGCCGCCGCGACCGGCCTGATCATGACGCTTGGCATCCAGCCGACCGCGCCGGCGACGGGCTACGGCTATGTCGCGCCGGGCGAGGCGATCGCGGGCACGCGCTCGTTCAGGCTCATGGCCTTCAAGGAGAAGCCGGACGCCGCGACCGCCGCCCGCTACATCGCCGACGGCTATCTCTGGAACAGCGGCAACTTCCTCTTCCGCCCCGCCACGA
>JAESGM010000143.1_pt1 | contig 157927 bp, 143 predicted proteins | sample 9269721 | NCBI WGS metagenome assembly JAESGM01 (sample SAMN15720920, study PRJNA650825) | algae metagenome | isolation source: Komarekiella atlantica HA4396-MV6 and co-occurring heterotrophs from... | place: USA: Theobald House, Kauai, HI | collected 2009-07-29 | reverse complement strand
CCCTCGTGGTTCGAGGCCGCTACGCGGCGCCTCACCATGAGGGTTACTGAGATAAGCGCGGGACTCACATCAGCCCTCATGGTGAGGTGCGAGCTCTTGCGAGCCTCGAACCACGAGGGCGTGGCACCAAGGCTGCCACAGGCACGATGCGTCCCCCTCCCCCTTGAGGGGAGGGGATAGGGGTGGGGGTAGGCCCGTGAGCCGCCGAAACATCCCCCCACCCTCCAACCCCTCCCCTCAAGGGGGACGGGAGAACAGTGCCCAACCCATTGATCCCGCTCAACAACCAGGAAGTTATCCCCACGGCTTGAGATGACCCCATACTCCCCTGACCGCCGCACCTCGGGCGAGGATGCATACGAGCTTCCGGTGCGCGAGGTCAGTCAGGAAAAGTGGGAACCGGTTGTCCGGTTCTTGCTGACCGGCCTTCGTTACGCGGATCCGGGTCGCATGGGGGTCGCTCCAGGCGAGGTCCAAACCGTCACCCGACCGGATGCCTGCCGGCATCGTACCGGTGAAAGCCGGAAGGGAGGCTTCCCTGGCGGCGGGCGGATTAAGCCAAAAATCCCGGATGCATGCGGCGAGGCCTGCCTCGCTAATAAAAATTGCATGAGGCAATCCTCGCCGCATGCCGCTCGACTTTGATGGTCACCCGGGGTTTCGAACCTGCGGGCGCTTGTGCACGTCCTCAACTTCCATACAAGATATACAAATTCTTTCGCCTCAACTCTTTGCAGGACTCGAAAAGCGGCCCATAGTGAAAATGGCTTTCTCGCCGCCCCCTTGTTCTCCCGCCAGGCTCCGTGTCACGTGGTCCGCGTCACACCCCTCATATTGGCGGTCGCCCTGTTCATGGAACAGATGGATTCGACCGTCATCGCCACTGCGCTGCCAGCGATTGCCGCCGATATCGGCACCGAGCCGGTGGCGTTGAAACTCGCGCTCACGTCCTATTTCGTCGCGCTTGCCATCTTCATTCCGATCTCGGGCTGGATGGCGGACCGGTTCGGGGCAAAGAACATCTTCCGGCTGGCGATCTTCGTCTTCATGCTGGGTTCGCTCGCCTGCGCCTTCTCCTATTCGCTCGAGACCTTCGTCATCTCGCGCTTCTTCCAGGGCATCGGCTCCTCGATGATGACGCCGGTCGGGCGCCTGCTGCTCGTGCGCTCGACGCCGCGCAACGAGCTGGTTTCGGCCATGGCGTGGCTCACCATTCCCGCCCTCATCGGCCCGATCACCGGCCCGCTGCTCGGCGGGTTCCTGACGACGTTCCTTTCCTGGCACTGGATCTTCTGGATCAACATTCCCATCGGCATCCTCGGCATCCTGCTGGCGACCCGTTTCCTCCACGTCATCGACCAGCGCAATCCGCGCCCGATCGATATCGTCGGGTTCCTGCTTGCAAGCGTCGCCTTCGCCGGCACCGTCTTCGGGCTCTCGGTCGTCAGCCTGCCCGCCCTGCCCATCGTCTACGGCTACCTGACCCTGGCCGTCGGCGTGACCGCCGGCATCCTCTATGTCCTCCACGCCCGGCGGGTGAAATATCCCCTGCTCGATCCGCAGCTCTTCCGCCACAAGCTGTTTCGCAGCGCCATCCTCGGCGGATCGATCTTTCGCATCGGGGTCGGCGCGGTGCCGTTTCTGCTGCCGCTGATGCTGCAGCTCGGCTTCGGACTCTCACCGTTCGAGTCGGGCCTCATCACCTTCGTTTCCGCCATCGGCGCCATTGCGTCCAAGTTCATGGCCGAAAAGCTCTTCGCCCGCTTCGGCTTCCCGCGACTGCTCGGCTTCACCGGTGTCGTCGGCGGCGCGCTGATCGCGGCTCATGGGCTTTTCCAGATCGACACGCCCCCTGCCCTCATCATGATGGTGCTGCTGGCCAGCGGTCTCATGCGCTCGATCTTCTTTACCGGCACAAACGCCATCGGCTACGGCGACATCGACGACGAGGAAGCCAGCCAGGCGACCGCCATCACCTCGGTCGGCCAGCAGTTGAGCATCGCACTCGGCGTCGCGATCGCCGGTGCCATCCTCGAGATCAGCAGCCTTGCACGCGGGGAACCGCTGGGCGTCATCGATTTCCACATTGCCTTCTTCGTCGTCGGCGGCCTTTCGGCGATTGCCGGCTTCCTTTACCTGCGCATGCCGCCGGATGCCGGCAGCGACGTTTCCGGCCACAAGGCCCAGATCATTGCCAAGGAGTGATCGGCGGTCCCCCGCCGATCGTTGAAAAGAACCCGTGCCACGACGCATCGTCCCGCTGATCCTCGCTTTCGCCCTCTTCATGGAAAACATGGATTCGACGGTCATTGCGACCTCGCTGGCGGCCATCGCCGCCGACATCGGCACCGACCCGATTTCCCTCAAGCTCGCGCTCACCGCCTACCTCGTGGCGCTGGCCATCTTCATCCCCATATCGAGCTGGATGGCCGACCGGTTCGGCGCGCGCCTCGTCTTCCGCTGCGCCATGCTGGTGTTCATGATCGGGTCGATCTGCTGCGCCTTCTCCAATTCGCTCGCCGCCTTCGTCGTCGCCCGCTTCGTCCAGGGCATGGGCGGGGCGATGATGGGGCCGGTCGCCCGCCTGGTGCTGGTGCGGGCGACGCCCCGCCACCAGCTGGTCGACGCCATGGCGTGGCTGACAATCCCAGCGCTCATCGGCCCCATCGTCGGCCCGCCCTTCGGCGGGTTCCTCACCACCTACTTCTCCTGGCACTGGATCTTCATCATCAACGTGCCGATCGGGATAATCGGCATGGCGCTCGCCGGCCTGGTCCTGCCCAAGGAGACGCGCAACGCCCCTCGCCGCATCGACGGCAAGGGGTTCGTGCTCGCCGGCCTCGCCTTCGCGCTTTTCGCCTTCGGCTGCTCGGTGCTGAGCCTGCCCGCGCTGCCGCCCGTCTACGGGGCTGCCGCGGCCATCGTCGGCATCGTCATCGGCGCCTTCTACGTGCGCCATGCGTTGCGTACCGAGTTTCCCCTGCTCGATCTGCGCCTGCTGAGCTTTCCCAACTTCCGGGTCGCCGTCGTCGCCGGCACGTTCTTCCGCCTGAGCCAGGGCGCGACGCCCTTTCTCTTTCCGCTGATGCTGCAGCTCAACTTCGGCATGACGCCGTTCGAATCCGGCATGGTCACCTTCGCCGGCGCCGTCGGCGCGCTTGCCGCCAAGTTCGTCGCCAACGGCGTTTTCGCGCGCTACGGCTTCAAGTATCCGCTGGTCATCTCGACCGCCATCTCGACCCTCGGCATGCTCGCCATGGGCCTCTATCAGCCCGACACATGGATACCGCTGATCCTGGCCATCCTCGTTTTCGTCGGCTTCTGGCAGTCGATCTTCTGGACCGGCTCCAACGCCTTCACCTTCGCCGACATCGAGGACAAGGATGCCGGCCAGGCCAACACCATCAGCCAGGTCTGGGGTCAACTCATGTTCGCCATGGGCGTGGCGCTGGGCGGCGGCGCGCTGGAGCTCGCGCACCGGCTGCGCGGCGGCGGGGCGCTGGAGCTCATCGACTTCCACATCGCCTTCTACGTGGTCACGGCCGTGTGCGCGATCTCGACGCTGCTGTTCCTGCGCATCCCGAAGAACGCCGGCCACCAGCTTCTCGGCGGCCCGCACATGCATTGAAAGGAACTGGACGGCGAATAAGGGTCGTGGATGCAAGCCAAGCGAGTGGACCCAGAAAAAACGATTATCATCCCGGCGAAAGCCGGGACCCAGTACACACTGGTTCAGCGTTTTTTGAGCACCGCGGGCAGGATTGGCGATTCTTCGGCAAGAGCCGCACCGGCATCGTTTACCGGGTCCCGGCTTTCGCCGGGATGAAGGCCGGTGGGTCGGGACGAATTGGCGAAGAGCGCGCTTGCTCCGCTGGCCTCTCGGGTCCCTGACTGCCTCTAGTCGCCCGAGTTATCCCTGTCCTCTCCACCAGCGCTATCCTCACCCTTGAAGCCCTTGGCGACGAGGTAGGTTTCCGCCGAGTCCTGTCGGCTGGCCGGAGGTTTGACGTGGAAGGTGGAACGGAAGTGGCGTTTGAGCATATGCAGCAGTTCGTGCTCGGTACCGCCCTGGAACACCTTGGCAACGAACGCCCCGCCCGGCGCCAGTACATCGATGGAGAAATACGCCGCGAGCTCGACGAGCTGCATGATGCGGATGTGGTCGGTCGCGCGATGGCCTGTCGTGGGCCAGGCCATATCGGACATGACGAGGTCGGCCTTGTGCCCGCCGAGCGCATCCATCAGCATCTGTGGCGCGTCGTCCTCGGTGAAGTCCTTCTTCAGCAGCACCACGCCGGGGATGGAATCCATCTCCAAGTAGTCGATGCCGACGACGAGCGGATTGGCGTCCGTCGATCCCACGGCGGCGGCCGCCACCTGCGACCAGCCGCCCGGCGCCGCGCCGAGATCGACGACCCGCATGCCGCGCCGGAAGAGCTTATGCTTTTCGTCGATTTCCATGATCTTGAACGCGGCGCGCGAGCGCATGCCGGCCGCGCGGGCGCGCGCCACATAGGGGTCATTCAGTTGCCGCTCGAGCCATTTGGTCGAGGAGACCTTGCGGCCCTTGGCGGTCTTGACCCGGATCTTGAGGTCCTTTTCGGACTTGCGGCCGCCCCGGCCGAGCGCCTTATCGGCCATTGGTCCGGCCTCGCATGAAGGGGCGCTTGGGGCGGATCTGGGCGCGATCGGCATCCATCAGCGAAATGAGGATGCCCTCGCGCAAGCCCCGGTCGGCGACGCGTACGCGTTCGGTCGGCCATTCGCGCCGGATCGCCTCGAAGATGGCGCAACCCGGCAGCACCAGGTCCGCGCGGTCGCGTCCGATGCAGGGATGCGCCATGCGCCGCTCGTAGGGCATGCCGAGCAGCGCGCGGATGAGCCCGTCCACTTCGCCCCGGCCGAGCCACAACCCGTCGACCTTCTGCCGCTCGTATCGTTCGAGGCCGAGATGCAGGCCGGCCAGCGTCGTCACCGTGCCCGAGGTGCCGATGAGGTGGACCGAGTGATTGGCGATCATCTGCTTCAGCTTCTCGCGCCCGCGGAACTGGCGCAGATGCCCCGAAACGAACGCGACCATCGCCTCGAACACCTCCGGCGTCACGTCGACGCCGCCGAACTTCTCGGCGATGGAAACGACGCCGACCGGCAGCGACTGCCAGGAGCGGATGGAAGCGGGCATGCGGCCCTGGCTCTTGGGCCGGCCACCGCGGAAATCGAGCCAGGCGAGCTCGGACGAGCCCCCGCCGATGTCGAACATCAGCGCGCCTTCCGTCCCGGTCTCGATGAGGTCGGCGCAGCCGGTCACCGCCAGTTCGGCCTCCGTGCGGCGATCGACGATCTCGAGCTCGAGGCCGAGCTCGGTCTTGACGCGCGTCAGGAACTCCGCCCCGTTCTCGGCGGCGCGGCAGGCTTCCGTGGCGATGAGGCGCATGCGGGCGGGCTGATGGTCATTGAGCTTGACCGCGCAATGGCGCAGCGCCTCGATCGTGCGATCCATGGCCGCATCGCTCAGCCTGCCGGTGGTCGAGACCCCCTCGCCCAGCCGCACGATGCGGGTGAACCCGTCGAGCACCCGAAAGCTTTGCTCATGCGGGCGCGCGATGAGCAGGCGGCAATTGTTGGTGCCAAGATCAAGTGCGGCATAGACCGGGCCGCGATGGCGCCGGGTGGGGCTGACGGCGTTGGCTGTCCGCCTCTCCGCCGGGTTCGGCCGGGATTGCCCCTGCCCGAAGCGCTGCCCCTGGTGAAGCTCGAGCCCACCCTGGGTGCGGAACGCCGTTTCGCCTCCCGGCGATTCGGCCGCGGACCGATTTTCATCGGTCACTTCTGCTATCTCCTGCCTGCGCGGTCGCAGAACCGGAACCGGTGCGCCCGAACACAGTCGTGTTGCGTGTTGGTTCGAACGGTAGAGCAAGCGGGCCGCCAGCGCAAGAAATCGATTGTCCGCACAAAGGCCTCCGGCGACCCTTGCAATCACCAACCTCTTTGGCTATGTGAGACCGCGCGCCGGAAACACCCTTTCCGCGCCACCAGCGCATCCGGGCATCCATACCGTTGCCCCGCATTGCTGGGGAATAGTTCAATGGTAGAACAGCGGACTCTGACTCCGTTAATCTTGGTTCGAATCCAGGTTCCCCAGCCAAAAATCCAAATAGAATCCAGCTACTTAACGCCAGGAACACGTCCACCTGCGTCCTCGCGTCGGGTATCTCCCCTTGCCTTCTGGTGGGATTGTGGCAGGCTTTGGGTGTCGATGAGTCCATTTTCCGGAGGAGGGTAGAATGGGGTTTGACGGCGTGGGGTGGCTGGCGGCCATCATCATAGGCGGTATAGCCGGCTGGCTGGCCAAGCAGTTCATGAACACCAATACCGGCCTGCTCATGAACATACTGCTCGGCATCGTCGGCGCGATTCTCGCCAGCCTCGTCCTCGGCTTCTTCGGCATCTCGTTCGGGGGCTGGATCGGCTATCTCATCGCCGGCTTCATCGGCGCGTGCATCATCATCGCGATCGGCCGGGCGGTCACCAGCCGGTAGGCGGCGCTCCGTTATAGAGGGATGGCGTAGCTCGACGGGCCGTTGCTGAGGCGGACGGCTTCGGCGGTCAGTTGGGCGGCGAGGGTTGCCTGTTCGTTGGAGATGCCGCTGACGCTCATGCGCAGGGCGTTGTTGTGGCCGGGGCGGATATAGAACGGTTCGCCTGAAATGAGCAGCACGCCGAGCGCAGCGGCGCGTTCGACGACTTCGGTCGCGGCAACCCCATATGGCAGGGAAATCCACACGTTGAGGCCGTCGCTGCCCGAGACCTGGGCGCCGGACGAAGCGAGCTCGGACCGCATGGTCGTGACGATCGTGTCGCGCCGGATCCTGTAGCTCTCGCGGGCGACATGCAGCGCATCATCGAGCCGGTCGTCGACCAGGGCGCCCGCCAGCACCCGCTGAGAGTGGTGGGACGTCCAGCCGTCGAGCAGACTCTTGGCCTCCCCCAGGGCATTGGCCAGCCGGGGCCGCGCGAGCCCGAGAGCGACGCGCATGTCGGGCGCGATGGATTTGGCGAAGGTGCGGATATAGACCGTGCGGTCGCCGACGGCGGTATCCAGCAGGGATCCCGGGTGTGTCAGCGCGAGGTCGGCGAACTGGTCGTCCTCGATGGCCAGCACATGCTGGTGGCGCTGAAGCACTTCGGCAAGCGCCAGCTTGCGCTCTGCCGTCCATGACACACCGCACGGATTGAGCGCCCGCGGCGTGAAGAGCGCCGCGATCGCCCCCGCATCGAGGGCGCGCTCGAGGGAATGCGGCAGCACGCCGTGCTCGTCGAGCGCCATGCCGACCAGCCGAAAGCCCAGATACTCGAAGGCATCGAAAACGGTCTGGTAGCCGGGCTCCTCGACGGCGACGATCCGTTGCCGGTCCGGCATCAACCGACTGGCGATCGAGAGCGCCATCACCATCAATTGCTGGGCCGAGTTGCCCACCACCATCTCCTGGACCGTGATGCCGTCGCGTGCGAGGCGCGGTGCGACGGCCTCCCGAAGCACCGGTATGGGCGCGGGACCGGCATATTGCAGATCGTCGGCCACGACTTCGCTGGCGGCCGCTTTCGTGGCGGCGCGCACGATATCGGTCAGGATGAGGGACGTGTCGGGCTTGCCGCGCGTGCAATCGAGCGCATTGGGGTAAGCGGCAAGCAGGCGGTTGGCCGAGGCCAGAACGTTGCGGCGCCGCCAGGGCGGGCGATGATGGGGCGGCGAGATCCCCCACCCGGATCTGGCCGGGCTGCCGGATTCGCTTTCAGCCCCGTTGGCGCTGCGCCCGGTGACATAGGTTCCGCGCCCGACCTCGCCGTTGATCAGCCCTTTGAAGCGCAGGGCGTTGTAGGCGGCGACGACCGTGGATGCGCTGACGTTGAGTTCGCGTGACAGCGCCCGCACCGTCGGGAGCCGGGCGCCGGCGGGCAATGCGCCGTCGGCTATGGCTTCATCTATGGCGGCGGCGATCGCTTCGTGGCGCGTCGCCACCAGTGACGCGCGCTCATAGCGTTCCTTCAGGGACAGGCTTGCCAAATGTGAACCTGCAGACTCTGTTACGACTACTCTGCCGCCGCCGTCCCGGCGAAGTCATTCCAGACGCGTTGGATATCGTCCGGAACAATCGGCCCCGTGAACGTCAGCACACGGAACCTGTAGATATCGGCAGAACCTGACTCGATCTTCCAGCTCTCTGCTATCACGCGGCTCGGGGAAATCCCAAATTCGTTGTCCACCCGCCAGGTGGTCGGATGCGCGGGATTGGCGGGATGATCCATGATCGCCATGCCGGCCCCGTAGGAGCGGCCGTCTATCGGCATCCAAACGGCCTGCCAATCTGCACGCTGCTTCTCGCCATCCTTGTCGGCAAGCCCGTTGCTGTTGAGGGCCCGCGCCCCCTTTTCGGCCGTCCAGGGCATGCGCAGGAACAGACCGCCCGCCATGAACTGGCCGATGACGACATCCTCCAGCGCGTTGAGCGTCCAGGTCAGGTCGAAGACGTAGCGCTCGTTCTCCACCGTCAGCGACCAGTCCTGGACCTCGTCGATGAGCGGCGTTCCGTCAGGGTGCGTCCAGCGGTTGGCGATCGTCCAGCGGGCGGTGTCACCCGATACCGATGGCTCGCCCATCAGGCGCGGCGCGAAATCGCCGTCCTGCGGCTCGTCGCGCCAGAAACCGACGCCGTTGACGAGGTTGAAACCAGTGTAGAGCCCCCGCTGCCAGGGGTGGTGCGCGGGCCGGTCCTCGGTAAGGATGCCGTTTCCGTCGGGCGCGACGATCGGATGAATCGTTGGCCGTGCATCGCCGGGAATGCGGTGGACCAGCACCTCACGGCCGTTCTTGCGCGCAATGGCCAGGTTTTCCCGGTCCTGGCTGACCGTGATCGTGATTTCGGACATGTCGTCTCTTGAGGGTTTCGATGTCTGCGAGGCGCGCGGAGCATCTGCCTCACGCGCCTCGAATGGCTTCATCAGCGCCTAATCGCGCAGCCCCGTGATGCCTCCGTCGATGTTGAAGTCCGCACCGGTGACGTAGGACGCCTCGTCGCTCGCGAGCCAGAGGATCGCATAGGCCTGCTCGACGGGCTCCGCCTGGCGGTTGAGCAGGGTGTGCGGCGCTCCGGCCGCGCGCATCTCCGCCTCGATTTCCGCATAGGGCCGGCCGGTCGCCTTGACCCGGTTGTTGATGTGGAAATTGGTTAGCGTCGGTCCGGGCGAGATCGCGTTGACGCGGATGTTCTGATGGGCGTGATCGCACGCCATCGAACGGGTCAGGGCCAGGACGCCGGCCTTGGTGGCATCGTAGAGCCCCATCCCCCTGCGCCCCACGGTCGCGTTGGCGGACGAGACAGTGACGATGCTACCCCCGCCGTTCTCGATCATCTTCGGGATCGCGTACTTGCAGCAATGCGCCACGGCGAGCAGGTTCGCGCCGAGGATGAAGTTCCAATCGTCCATGGTGGCGTCGGGAATCGTGCCGCGGACGCGTACGGCCGCCACATTGGCCAGCACATCGAGCTTACCGAAACGCGAGACCGTCGCATCGACGGCGGACTTGGCCTGCTCTTCCTGATCGAGGCGGGCGATGGTGTAAGCGACGGATTGCCCGGACGGGTCGATTGCCTTCGAGACGCGCTGGCTGGCCTCCTCGTTCAGGTCGACGATCATCACCTTGGCGCCCTCGCGCACGAACAGGCGGACGGTCTCCTCACCGATGCCGCCGGCGCCCCCCGTAACAATGGCGACCTTGCCTGCTAACCGATCTCCCATGGTGGTGTTCCTCCCATACCGGTTGATACCCGGACATAACAATATCAGAACAATTCTGAATGCATTGCCAGTATAATGTGCGGTTTTTAGCTGTCAAATCGGAAACTTAATAAACTATTTTTAACATGAAAATCAGCTAGTTAATCGGCATTTTTCCCCAACTCTGCTTAAAAATTAGCACCCATGCGGTTGACTCTTCAGCTGACCACGCAATAGCCTCTGCAGTCGGATGTTCTGATAATTGTTACAGTACAAAGCCAAAAGATGGCCAGTCATCCGAACCGCTGGAGCGGGCGTCGCCGTCTCCAGCGGAGGAGAGGAACGTGACGCGACAGGCACGGAGGGAAGTGCCTTAAAAGGGAGGAGAAGGATGACTCAGGACGATACGTTCCTGCGCCGGTCGGGCATGACCCGCCGCCAGTTCAATCTCATGTTCTCGGGGGCCATCGCGGGTTCGGTCGTGTTGCCGACCCTCGTCAAGCCCGCCTACGCTCAGCCGACCCAGTTCAACGAAGCGCCCATGCTGGCTGAGCGCGTTGCCGCGGGCACATTGCCGCCGGTCGCCGAACGCCTGCCCCCGACCCCGGTGGTCGTTGCGCCGACCAACGAGATCGGCACCTACGGCGGGCGCATGTTCGGCGCCGGCCGGGCGCCGGAGACCGCCAACGATCTGCAGATCGGCCAGGTGGCAGGCCTGTTCCGCTATTCGAACGACTTGAACGAAATCTACCCGGAGCTGGCGGAAGGCTACCAGTTCAACGATGATTTCACCGAGTGCACGATCACCCTGCGCCCGGGGATAAAGTGGTCGGACGGAGAGCCGTTCACGGTCGACGACATCGTCTTCTATTTCGAGGACTGGCAGTACGACAAGGACCTGCTCCCGGTGCCGTCAGCCACGCTGATGGCGGGTGGCGAACTCTTCAGCCTGGAAAAGCTCGACGACCACACCATCAAGTTCGGCTTCGCCGTGCCGCATCCTGCCTTCAGCATCATCCATTTTTCGGGCGCACCGTCCGAACCCTTCCGGCCTGCCCACTACCTTCGCCAGTTCCATCCCAAGCATAACCCGAACGCGGCCGACGAAGCGGTAAAGGCAGGGTTCAACTCCTGGCAAAACGCCTTCACAAACAAGGTAAATTCCGCCGGCGGCTCCTTCCACAACGGGGCCGGCAATGTCGACATGCCGGTGCTTTCGCCCTGGATTCCAACCTCGGTCGACAGCCAGAGGCAGCAGTACGAGCGCAATCCGTACTATTTCAAGGTCGACACCGAGGGTAATCAGTTGCCCTACGTCGACTACATGACGGTCGAATACGCCAGCAACGCCGAGGTCATGAACCTCAAGGCGGTGTCGGGCGAACTGTCCGTCGCCGGCCTGGACATCCAGCTCTCCAACTACCCCATCATTCGCAGGGGCGAGGAAACGGGCAACTACACGACCAAGCTCGTCTACAGCGAGCGCGGATCGGACGTCTGCCTGGCCTTCAACCAGATCCACCAGGATCCGGTGCTGGGGAAACTGTTCACCGACGTGCGCTTCCGCCAGGCCATGTCCCTCGGCATCAATCGCACCGAGATCAACGAACTCGTCTTCCTGGGCCAGGGCACCATACGGCAGGCGACGGTTAACGAGTCGGCGAGCTTTTTCGAACCGAGATGGGCCGAGCACTTCGTTGCCTACGATCCCGACGCCGCCAATGCCCTGCTCGACGAGATCGGCCTCAGCGAACGCAACGCCGATGGCATTCGCCTGAGGGAGGACGGCGCTCCCCTCACCTTCCAGCTGGAGTTCCTGCCGCACGAAGGCCCCAAGACCGAGGTCTGCGAGCTGGTCGTCAAGCATTGGCAGGCGCTGGGCATACAGGTGCAGGCCTCCGCGCGCGAGCGCAGCTACCTGATCGAACGCCTCGATGCCCAGCAGCAGGATGCCACCGCCTGGCATGCCGATCGTCTGCTCGAACGGCCGGCCTACGCCTATGGCCTCATCGGCAAGATGGGCCCGGGCGGCGACTCGATCGTGCGGTATGGCCGGGTCTGGCAGGACTGGTTCAATTCCGGCGGCGAACGCGGCACCGAGCCGCCCCAGCAGGCAAAGGACCTACGGGCGGCCTACGTGGCCTGGCAGGAGACCGAGTTCGGTTCCGAAGAGTACATGGCGGCGGCAAAGCGGGTCTACGACCTGACGACCGAGACGCTCTGGGTCATCGGCACCGTCGGGCAATCTCCGCAGCCGGTGATCGTGCGCAACGACATGGGCAACGTCTTCAAGGACGGCGACGAGACGCGGTTCTGGTGGGGGGCCGCCAACTGGTTCTGGCACACCCTCAGTCCCGAGCAGTGGTACATCAAGGCCTGACGGCCGGCCATGCAAGCATCCGCGCCGCACCGGCGCGGATGTCCACCCCAAGTTCTGCGGGAGATGCTCAGTGGGCCGGTACATCATCCAGCGCATCGTGCTGACCATTCCGACGATCTTCGCCATCTCGATCGTCTCGTTCATCATCATCCAGCTGCCGCCGGGGGATTTCCTCACGGCTTACATCACCACGCTGGAATCGGGCGGCCAGGTCGTCGACCAGGCGCAGATCGATGCCCTGCGCAACCAGTACGGGCTGGGCGAGCCGGTACACGTCCAGTACCTGAAATGGATTTCGCGCATCCTCATCGGGGATTTCGGGTATTCGTTCCAGTGGCAGCGCCCGGTCTCCGAGCTGATCGGGGAGCGCATGCTGATGACGATCATCCTGTCCGTCGCTTCGCTTCTGCTCGTGTGGGCGATCTCGCTGCCGATCGGCATCTATTCGGCCGTCAAGCAGTATTCGCCAGGCGACTACTTCTTCACCTTCATCAGCTTCATCGGGCTGGGCATACCGAACTTCCTGCTGGCGCTGGTGCTGATGTGGTGGGCCTATTCCTATCTCGGCATGTCGGTGGGCGGGTTGTTCTCCCAGCAGTATGCCGATGCGCCGTGGAGCCTGGCGCGCGTGCTCAACCTCCTCACGCACCTGTGGATCCCCGCCATCGTGCTCGCCGTCGGCGGCATTGCGGGCCTCATCCGCATCATGCGCGCCAACCTCCTCGACGAGCTGCCCCGCCTTTACGTCACCACGGCCCGCGCCAAGGGCATGAAGGAAGGCCGGCTGGTGCTGAAATACCCCGTGCGCGTCGCCCTCAATCCGTTCGTGAGTACCATCGGTTGGACCCTGCCTGGACTGGTTTCGGGCTCGATCATCGTCTCTGTGGTTCTCAACCTGCCGACGACCGGGCCGATGCTGCTGACGGCTCTGCAATCGCAGGACATGTACCTGGCCGGCGCCATCCTTCTGCTTTTGAGCGTGCTGACCGTCATCGGCACGCTGATCTCCGACATCCTGCTTGCGTGGCTCGATCCGCGCATCCGGTTCAACTGAGAAAGGGCCAGCGATGCTCCGCCGTCTTCTTGGCCGAGGCCAACCGGCAACCGCCGGCGCACCCGCCGCGGTCGCCGAGCCGACGCAACCGCTCGAGACCGAGGCCGAAAAGCTCGACTATGCCGTCGCCTCCGAATGGGAGCTGATGTGGCACAAGTTCAAGCGCCACCGGCTGGCGCTGATATGCGGCGTCATCGTCCTGCTGCTCTACGTCGTCGCCGCGTTCGTCGAGTTCATCGCGCCCTACAACCCGGAGGCGCAGAACCCGGCCGCGGCCTACCAGGCGCCGACGCGCGTCCATTTCGTCGACGCCGAGGGCAATTTTCACCTGCAACCCTTCGTCTACGGCACGACGAGCCAGCGCAATCCCGATACCTTCGAGCTCGAGTTCGTCGAGGACACCTCGGTCATCCACCCGATCCAGTTCTTCGTGCGTGGCGATGCCTATCGCATGTGGGGTCTCTTCCATGCGGACCTCCACCTCTTCGGGGTCGCCGATCCCAACGTGCGCTTCTACCTCCTCGGCGCCGACCGGCAGGGCCGCGACATGTTCAGCCGTATCGTCCACGGCACGCGCATCTCGATGTCCATCGGACTCGTCGGCGTGGTGATGAGCTTCGTCATCGGCATCGTCGTCGGGGGCATCTCGGGGTATTTCGGCGGTACTGTCGACCTCGTCGTCCAGCGCGTCATCGAGTTCATCCGATCGATGCCGACGATCCCGCTCTGGCTCGGCCTTGCAGCGGCGCTGCCGGCGGACTGGTCGATACTGCAAATCTACTTCGCGATAACCGTCATCCTCTCGCTGATCGGATGGACGGGGCTGGCGCAGGTCGTGCGAGGCCGGGCGCTGGCCTTGCGCGAGGAAGACTTCATCATGGCCGCCCGCCTCAGCGGCACCAGCCGCACCAGGATCATCATGCGGCACATGGTGCCCTCCTTCATGAGCCATATCATCGCGGCGCTGACGCTCGCGGTGCCCGAGATGATCATCGCCGAGACGGCATTGAGCTTCCTCGGCCTCGGGCTGCGCTATCCGGCCATCAGCTGGGGCGTTCTGCTCCAGGAAGCGCAGAACCTGCGCTCCATCGCCCTCGCCCCGTGGCTGCTGGCCCCCGGTGCGATGGTGGTGATCGCCGTGCTCGCCCTCAACTTCTTCGGCGACGGCCTGCGCGACGCGGCCGATCCGTACAAGCGCTAGGGAGGCACGAATGCAGAACCAGACCGTCCCAACCGACGAACCGCTGCTCGAACTGCGCGATCTGCGCACCGGATTCGCGCTGCGCGAAGGCTATGTGAAGGCCGTCGACGGCGCGAGCTTTTCGGTGGCGCGCGGCGAGACCATCGGCGTCGTCGGCGAGAGCGGATGCGGCAAGTCGATCACCGCCCGCACGATCCTGCGCATCGCAGGCACCAACGACAGCGAGCTCGGCGGGCAGGCCTTGTTCCGCCGGCGCACGCGTGACGGCAGGTCAGGCGACGTCGTCGACCTCCTGAAGCTCGCGCCCAATGGACGCGAAATCCGCAGCATCCGCGGAGCCGAGATCGCCATGATCTTCCAGGAGCCGATGACCGCGTTCAGCCCGGTCCATACCATCGGCAACCAGATCATCGAGGCGATCCAGCTGCACCATCCCGTCTCCAAGGACGAGGCGCGCGCGACCGCCATCGACATGCTGCGGCGGGTCGAGATGTCCAATGCCGAGCGGCGGATCGACGCCTATCCGCACCAGCTCTCGGGCGGCATGCGCCAGCGCGCCATGATCGCCATGGCCCTGGTCTGCCGGCCGCAGCTGTTGCTCGCAGACGAGCCGACCACCGCCCTCGACGTCACCACCCAGGCGCAGATCCTGGCGCTGATCCGCCAGCTGAAGGCCGAGCTCGGCATGAGCGTGATGATGATCACGCACGACCTCGGTGTCGTCGCCGAAACGGCGCAGAACGTCGCCGTGATGTATCTGGGCAAAGTCGTCGAGTACGCCGACGTGCGCTCGCTTTTCCACGACCCGAAGCACCCCTACACGCAGGCGCTGCTGGCCTCGATTCCCAAGCTGGGGCGCGAGGCGGGCGCGCGCCTGCATCCCGTCAAGGGCATGGTGCCGAGCCCCTTCAACCGCCCGCGCGGATGCCCCTTCAACACGCGCTGCCCGAAGGCGATGCCAGGGACCTGCGACGTCGATATGCCGGGACCGACGACGATCAAGCCCGGACATACCGTCAGCTGCTTTCTCTACGGAACCGGCGACGCGGAGGCCGCACGATGAGTGTCGCAGAGCAGAACGCCGCCCGATCGTCGGACACGACACGCGCCAGGCACCGCCTGCTCGACGTGCGCAAGCTGACCAAGCACTACCCCATCACCGAAGGCCTGCTGCGGCGCGAGGTCGCCCGCGTGCGCGCCGTCGACGACGTGACCTTTCATGTCGATACCGGTGAGACGCTGGGGCTGGTCGGCGAAAGCGGCTGCGGCAAGACCTCGACGGGCCGCTGCCTGCTGCGCGCCATCGACCCGACCTCGGGCGAAATGGTCTTCGACTACGGCGACGGCCGCGTGGTCGATATCGCCAAGCTCGAGGGCCGCGCGCTCAAGGACTTGCGCAAGGACATGCAGATGGTGTTCCAGGACCCGTTCTCGTCGCTGAACCCGCGCTGGACCCTTCTCGATCTCGTCGGCGAACCGCTCGTCGCTTTCCGCGTGGCCAAGGGGCGCGAACTCGAGGACCGGGTCGCCGAACTGCTGCGCCGTGTCGGGTTGAGGCCCGAATACATGCGGCGCTACCCGCACGCCTTCTCGGGCGGCGAGCGCCAGCGCATCAGCATCGCTCGAGCCCTGGCGCTCAACCCGCGCCTCGTCGTCGCCGACGAGCCGGTCTCGGCACTCGACGTATCGGTGCGCGCCCAGACGCTCAACCTGCTGGAAGACCTGCAGCAGGAGCTGGGGCTGACCTACATCTTCATCTCGCACGACCTCAGCGTCGTGCAACACATCTGCGACCGCGTGGTCGTCATGTATGTCGGCCAGGTCGTCGAAGTCGCCGACACGTCCAGTCTCTTCTTTACGCCCAAGCATCCCTATACCGAAGCGCTGCTCTCGGCGGTGCCCAAGCCCGATCCGGACCTCGCCTCGAGCCGCATCGTGCTCAAGGGCGAGGTCGCCGATCCCAGCAACGTGCCCAAGGGCTGCGCGTTTCATCCACGCTGCCCCTACGCCGTCGACCACTGCCGCCAGGTCGAGCCGAAGCTCGAGACGCTCGGCGACGGAAGGCAGGTGCGTTGTCATCGGGCGCATGAACTCAGTCTGGCGGGAGTAGAGTAGCATGATGTTTCCAAGTTCAATGCGGCCGGGCGCCGGCGCGCGTCCGGTTCGTTGGCAAGTACCACGGAGTTAAAGGCCTATGCGCCGACAGGATATCGTTGAAAAGTTGAAAGCGCAGATCGCAGCCGGTCGGCCCATCGTCGGAGCGGGCGCGGGGACTGGCCTCTCGGCCAAGTGCGTCGAGGCGGGTGGGGCCGACATCATCGTCATTTACAACTCCGGCCGCTTCCGCATGGCCGGCCGGGGGTCGCTTGCAGGCATGATGCCTTATGGCGACGCCAACCAGATCGTGGTCGAAATGGCGGCGGAGGTATTGCCGGTGGTGCGCCGCACGCCGGTCCTCGCCGGCGTATGCGGCACGGACCCTTTCCGGCTGATGCGTGTCTTCCTGCGGCAGATCAAGGAGATGGGGTTTGCCGGCGTGCAGAATTTCCCGAGCGTCGGGCTGATCGACGGCGTCTTCCGAGCCAACCTGGAAGAAACCGACATGGGCTATGGCAAGGAGGTCGAGATGATCGCCATCGCCCATGAACTCGACCTGCTGACGACCCCTTACGTGTTCAACCCGCGCGAGGCCGAAGACATGGCCCGCGCCGGCGCCGACGTCCTGGTGCCGCATGTGGGGCTGACCACCAAGGGCACCATCGGCGCGCGGACGGCGATGACGCTGGATGATGCGGTCCGTGTGGTGCAGGACATGCATGACGCCGCCAAGGCGGTGAACCCGGACATTATCGTGCTCTGCCACGGCGGGCCGATCGCCGAGCCCGAAGATGCGCAGTACGTGCTCAGCCGCACCTTCGGCATCAATGGCTTCTTCGGCGCGTCGAGCGCCGAGCGCCTGCCCACGGAAATCGCCATCACCGAAAACATGAAGCGCTTCAAATCGATCTCCTTCGCCGACGCCCCAGGCGCCCGGCAGGACGAGACGGTGGATAATGGGAGGAACGGATGAGCCTGGTGAAGCCCGACAGCGTGCCGACGCAGACTTTCGATTGGGGGATGATCAAGTGGTTCATCACCCCCGGAGCGACACCTGGCGCCGGCATGACGTTCGGCGAGGTGATCCTCCTACCCGGCGAAGGGCACACGCGCCACAACCATCCGAGCGCAGAAGAGATCCTATATGTGCTTTCGGGCACCGGCCAGCAGATGGTCGACGACAAGCCGCCCTATCGCGTCGGGCCAGGGGAGACGATTTACGTGCCGACCGGCATCTACCACTCGACCGTCAACGACGGCTGGGAGCCGCTGCGCCTGATCGCGATCTACAATCCCGGCGGCCCCGAGCGCGACCTGGAGACCCTGCCTGACTTCCGCGAGGTGCCTGCCGGCAGCAAGGCCCGGCTGGTCCGGGGCTGAGCCACGGCGCGTAACACCTCCTCGAACGAGGCCGAATGCCGGTTCCTTCGCAAGCGAATCCGGACATGACGCGGCCATGCTGGCGCGCCGGGATCGCCACGAAAGCCCGACGACGTGCGCGTCGTCGGGTAGTTGTCGTCGAGCACCGCCTCAATCGCGCTGCCGACAAGCAAGCGCCGGTGTCAGCCTACGCCACGCCCCTATTCCCAAACCGTAACTGAAGCCCCGACTCTCCGGCTGGGACACCATGCCCTCGACCGCGACGAGCATTCACTTGCGTCCGTATCGCGCTTATGACATATGACTTATGTCATAAGTTGTGAGCAGGGTTGATGTCGAATATCTTCAGTGTCGAGGGCAAGATCGTTGTCGTGACCGGTGGGCTTGGGCAGTTGGGGCGCGAGTTCGCGACATCTCTGGCCAATGCGGGCGCCAAGGTCGCCATCTACAGCCGCAGGCCGATCGAGGATGGCGAGCTCGACCAGTTGTTTCCGGGCTTCGGCCGGGATCGGCTGCGCGTCTATGTGGCAAGCGTTTCCGACAAGGACGCCCTGGAAGCGGCGACCGACCAGCTCGTCGCCGACTGGGGCGTGCCGCATGCGCTGGTCAACAATGCCGGCATCGACTCCAAGCCCAATGGCGCGGCCGACCAGAACGGGCCGTTCGAGACCTATCCGCAGAAGTACTGGGACGAGATCATCGACGTGAACCTCACCGGCGTGATGCTCTGCACGCAGGTGATCGGCTCGCGCATGGCCGAGCTCGGGCGCGGCAGCATCATCAATGTCGGCTCGATCTACGGCATCGTCTCGCCCAACCAGGCGCTCTATGCCTATCGCGAGGCGCGCGACGGCGTGCCGTTCTTCAAGGCCGTCTCCTACGCCGCCTCGAAATCCGGCCTCGTCAACCTCACCCGCTATGTCGCCACCTACTGGGCGCCCAAGAACGTGCGCTGCAACCTCATCTCGTTCGGCGGGGTCAAGACCGGCAGCTTCGACAAGGAGTTCGTCGAGAACTTCCTCGCTCGCGTGCCGCTCGGGCGCCAGGCCGAGAAGGGCGAATACAACGGCGTCATCCAGTTCCTGGCGTCCGACGCCTCGAGCTACATGACCGGCTCCAACGTCGTCGTCGACGGGGGCTTTACCGCGTGGTGACCCCCGGCGCTCCCGACCGCGGCAAGCTCTCCGATCTCGTGGTCTCGGCCATCGAGGCGCAGATACTTGCCGGCGAGCTCAAGGTCGGCGAGCGCCTCGCCTCCGAAGCGGACCTGGCGCGCCGGTTCAACATCTCGACGCGCTCGGTGCGCGAGGCTATGCAGATCCTCGAGACCAAGGGCCTGGTGCGCCGCCGTCACGGCGAGCGCGCCGAGGTCGTGCGCGACGATGTCGGACAGTTCCTCGATTCCCTGACGGCAACCGTCCGCTCGCTCTTTGCACAAGACCCCGGCTACCTCGTCCAGCTCATGGACGTGCGGCGCATGATCGAGCTCGAGGTCGCCGGCAGGCTGGCGGGGGGCGAAGGGACGCTCTCTCCCGAGATCGAAGCGGCCCTCGCCGATCTCACCGCCGCCAAGGATTTTTCCCAGTACGCGGCGGCCGACGCCGATTTTCACCGGGCGCTGGTGCAGTCGCTGGGTAACGAAATCCTCTCGACCCTCTACGGCAGCCTCTACGGGCTGATCTCCGACATCATCCGCCTCACCAGCCGGGTGCCGTCCAAAACGCAGGCAGAAGGCGTCGCCGAGCACCAGGACATCTTCAAAGCCATCCAAACAGGCCAGGTCGATGAGAGCCGCGGGCTCATGCGCGAGCATATCGACAACAGCACGGCCTATCTCCAACAGGCGGTCGACGCCGGAAAAGTGCGGGAGCAGAAACCCTGATGGGCTACGACTACAACAACACCGACTGGGACGCGATCAAGCGCCTCTCCAAGTGGTATTCGGGCGATATTCATGACGTCCTCGACGGGCGCGGCCCCTATGGCTACCTCAAGGGCATCAGCCAGTTCGGCGTGCTCCAGCCCGGCCAGGTGATCTGCGGCCCGGTCTCGACCGTGCGCTACGAGCCGAGCCCCCGCATCGGCCAGCCGCAGGATGTCTATCACGGCGCCATCGACGCGGTGGTCAAGGGCGGCATCCTCGTCGTCGACTCGTCCTGCGCCGAAGGCTCGGGAAGCGGCGAACTGATGTGCACCGGCGCCAAGACCAAGGGCGCCGCAGCGACCGTCGTCAACGGCACGGTGCGCGACCTCGCCGAAGTCCGCAAGCTCAACTACCCGCTCTTTGCCAAGGGCATGAGCCCGGTCGGCGTTTCCGGCCGCATGGAGCCGGCCCACTACCAGGTCGAGCTCGACATCGACGGGGTCAAGGTGCGGCCCGGCGACGTGCTCTTTGCCGATATCACCGGGTGCGTGGTCATTCCGGCCGGTCTCGTGCGCGAGATCGCCGATGCGGCCGACGCCAACGGCATTGCCGAGGTGCGCTGCCGCGAGCGGATCCTTGCCGGCGAGAACCTGCGCGACATCTGGCCGGTCGGCTCTGCCGGTCCCGTCTGACGACAATCGACCGGCCCCGAACGGGGCCGGTTCTCCTGGGTCGCCACGCTTTCAGAAGGAGGGGCCGGTGGCAGGATCAGCGCTGGAAGCCGAGCCTCTGCGAGATGAGGTTGGCGTGGTAGATCACCACTTTGTTGAGCTCGTCGACCTCGCTCATCGGCAATTGCCAGGCCGGTGCGCTGACGCTGATGGCTGCGAACACGGCCCCGGTCTGGTTGCGGATCGGGGCGCCGAGGCACCGCAGGCCCGGCTGGTGCTCGCCGTTGTCGATGGCAAAGCCACGCTCGCGGGTCGCATGCAGCTCCTCGCGCAGCGCCCCCGGTTCGGTGATCGTCGTCTCGGTGAAGCGTTCGAGGCCGGCCTCGATGACGCGGGTGACGGTCTCCTCGGGCTGGAAGGCGAGAATCGCCTTGCCGACGCTCGTGCAATAGGCGGGCGAGTTCTCGACAAGCCGGTCGGAGCTTCCCTCGACCTCAGTGCGCTGGATGACGACGGCGCGCAGTCCGTCGAACACCGCCAGGTGCACCGCCCTGCCCGTCAGGCGCTGCAGGGAATCGACGATGGTGCGCCCTTCCCGGTTCAGCTCGAGATTGGCGAGAACGATGTTGCCCAGCTCGAAGAGGCGCAGGCCCAACCGGTAGGAATCGCGTTCCCGGTCCTGCTCCACGAACCCGACCTCGCGCATCGCCGCCAGCAGCCGGTGCGTGGTCGAGCGCGGATAGCCCGTTCGCGCGCAGATGTCGGCAAGGCTCAGGGCCCGGTGCGTCGTCGAAAAGCAGTCGAGGATGCGGGCGACCTTGGTCAGGGACTTGAGCCCCTCGTCGGATCGGATCGGCTTCGTCTGCGGCGCGGAGATCTCGTTCATCGCTTCTTCTTCGGCTTGCCCTTGCGCGGCGTTTCGCCGCCGATTCCCGTTGATCTTTCTAGATTATCGCATGTGCCTTGTCAGGCCAGGGGGCCGGCCTGATGCGCGTCCCTCGTCACCGCCTCCACCAGTTCGGCCAGCGCCAGCATTCCGGGATCGTCGAGCCCGACGCTCTTGTCGGCGAACATGCGCGCGCGCCCCATGGTGCAGGGCCGGTCGCGAAATTCGGTAAGGACATCGTCCATGGCGATCTCGGCGGCGGCCCCGAGGGTATCCGGGTCGGACTTGCCGTCGAGGGCCTTGGCCAGCGCATCGAGCCCGTCGACGATGGTCTTGGCGCCGAGCTCGGCCTTGCCGCGCATCATGGCGGCGTCCCGCACCTTGCCGACGATCGGTCCGAGACGGTCCCAGCCGATCCCGGCTTGCCCGGCCGTTTCCTTGCCCGCCGTCATCATCGCAGTGATGACGAGCGTGCCGAGGCTCGATCCGGTCGAGGACGCACCGGCCTTGGCGAGCGCCATGAACGCCGCGCCGAGATCCGGCTGAGCTTCGATGTCGACCGCCGCGAAGGCGGCGATGAGGCGGGCGAGCATCGAGCCGGTGTCGCCGTCGCCGAGCTTGGCGTCGGCGGCGTTGAGCTCGTCGGCAAGCGTCGCCATACGCGCGTTCGCACGTTCGATCGCCAACGCCAGGTGATGGGTGGTGAAAGCCATCGCGTCTTACCCCACCTGCCAGAAGGGACAATTGGCGGGAGCGGCCAGCAGTGGCTCGATCTCGTCGTCGAGATAGCAGAGGCTGATCGAAGCGCCGCCCATTTCCATCGAGGTCACGTAGGGGCCGATCAGGCGCTGGCCGATGGATATTCCCGCCTCGTCGAGCACCTTGGCGACGCGCCGGTAGATGATGAACAGCTCCTCGAAGGGCGTGGCGCCGAGGCTGTTGACGAGAACCGCGACGCGGCGCGCACCCTCTGGCCGTTCGGCCAGCAGCAGGCCCATCATCTCGTCGACCAGTTCGTCCACCGGCCGGATCGGCTTGCGCCAGATACCCGGCTCGCCATGGATGCCCATGCCCATCTCGATCTCGTCGTCGGCGATGGTGAAGTTGGGGCCGGCCGCGCCGGGGATCTGGCAGGAGGAGAGCGCGACGCCGATGGTGCGCGTGCGATCGACCGTCTTCTGCGCGATTGTCGTCACCGCGTCGAGGTCACCGCCGGCAGCGGCCTTCGCGCCGGCGGCCTTGTAGGCGAAGATCAGTCCGGCGACGCCGCGGCGCTTGGCCGTCTCGTCGGGGCCGGCACTGGCAATGTCATCCGTGCCGAGCACGGTGCGCGTCTCGATGCCCTCCATGGCGGCGAATTCGCTCGCCATCTCGAAGTTCATCTTGTCGCCGCCATAGTTGCCGAAGAGGCAGAGCACCCCTGCCCCGCCATTGGCGGCCGCGATCGCGTCCTGGCAGGAATTGATCGTCGGGCCTTCGAAGACATTGCCGATGGCGCAGGCGTCGAGCAGGCCCTCACCGACATACCCGGTAAAGAGCGGCAAATGGCCCGAGCCGCCGCCGGAGACGACGCCGACCTTGCCCGAGGGCATGGCGCGGTTGCGGGCTACGGCGCGCCGGTCGTCGCCGACACGCACGAGATCGGGATGGGCAGCGCACAGCCCATCGAGCATCTCGTCTACATAGTCGGCGGGATCATTGATGAGCTTCTTCACAGTCGCCTCCCTAAAGGGCGCGGCCGGCGGTCGATGCCGCCGGCCGGCACTACATCAGGCCGCCGAGCGGCCGCGCACGGTCACCAGATCGAGCACGGGGCCGAGCGCAGCATCGATCTTCTTCTTCTGCTCGTCAGTGACCTTTTCCATCGGCGCGCGCGGGTGGAAGAAGGCCAGGCCCTGGCGCGACTGCACGTATTTGACGCAGGCCGGCAGATTGTCGTGCCGCATGGCGTTCCAGAGCGCGTTGAGGCGGAAGTGGATGTCCCTGGCGGTCTCGTGGTCACCGGCCTGGACGGCGTCATAGAGCTTGACGGTCACACCGGGAACGGCGCAGGTCAGCGCGCTGATCGCGCCGTGGGCGCCGAGCGAGAAGCCGGAATACAACAGCGCGTCGATGCCGCTGAGAATCACGTTCTCGGGCTTGGCACGCAGCAGCAGGTCGGAAACGGACTTGAGGTCGCCCGAGCTCTGCTTCATGCCGACGACGCCGGGCACCGCCTCCATGATCGCCAGCATCGCGTCGACGCTGAGGTAGTTCCATGGGATGACGTTGTAGATGAGGATCGGGGTCTTCGTCTCTTCCCAGATGGCGCGGAAGTGCTCGATGGTCGCCTCGAGCTCGGGCTTGAAGAGGTAATGCACGGGCGTGACCTGGAGCGCGGCGATCTTCATGTCGCCGAGCGCCTTGACGCGGTCGATGGCCTCGCGCGTCGACTGCACGATGAGGCCGGCCACGAACGGCACGCGGCCGGCGGTGGCCTCATAGGCTTCGGTCATGGCATCGACGAACTCGCCATGCGAGAGCGTGTGCCCTTCGCCCGTCGACCCCCCGACGACGACGCCGCGCACGCCCGATTCGACCATGAAGTCGACCTGGGGCTTGAGCGCGCCGCGCACGAGATTGCCCTTGTCATCGAAGGGCATGGAAAGCGGGGGCAGGATACCCGTCAGGGTCTGGCGCACCGATTGGGCCACCGGGTTGGTCATCGTCGTCCTCCATCAGCGGGCGCGACCGCAAGCTGCCGGTCGCCCCCTGGTTTCGATGCTGGCGCCGCGCCGGAGAGACCATCACTCCGCTCGCGACATGAATTCCACAATACGGAATTACTTTCCGCAGACAGTGTTTTAGTGCGACATCATCGACGCTGTCAATCCGTCTTGTTCTCGGTAAATTTCCGCCTTAACGGGTCATAAAGGAGAATAAGAGGCGCTTCGTTGTCGTCGGAAGCGCCTTGTGCTTAATTCCGTATTGCGGTACAGAGTGCCGCTGTGTGGTAGATTAACTTTCACCAAAAGGCGCCAGGACCGCGCCAAACGGGAGGTTCCATGAACATCGTGAAGAAGATCGTGCTCGCGGCCACCGCGACACTGGCCATGGTCGGCTCGGCCACGGCCCAATACCCTGAGCGTGCGCTCACGCTCATCATTCCCTGGGCTGCAGGCGGCGGCACCGACGCAACCGGTCGTATCATCGCGACCATGCTCGAGGAAAAGCTCGGCCAGCCCATCACCATCAACAACCGCACGGGCGCCGGCGGCATCGTCGGGCACGAGGAAATCAAGGCGGCTGCGCCCGACGGCTATACGCTGGGCATCATCACCACCGAGCTTTCCATGTATAAGCCAGTGGGTACGGCCGATCTCAGCTACGAGGACTACGACCTGATCGGCCTCTTCAACGCTGATCCGTCCGCCGTGTTCGTGCGTGCCGATTCGCCCTACCAGACCATGGCGGACCTCGCCGAGGCGATCAAAGTCGATCCGGCCGCGATCCAGGCGAGCGGGGCCAATTTCGGCGGCCTCAACCACCTCTCGTGGGTGAGCCTGGTGCAGTTGCTGGGCGCTCCGGCCGAGAAGGCCTTCTGGATCCCGACCGACGGCGCCACGCCCTCGCTCCAGCTCCTGGCCTCCGGCGCCATCGACGTTGCCGTCTCGCAGTTCCCCGAGGCGCAGGCTCTGGTCGATGCCGGCGAAATCCGTCCGCTGGCGTATCTCGGCAACGAGAGCAACCCCAAGCAGCCGGACGTGCCGCCGCTGACCGACGCGCTCGGCCTCGAATTCTCGATCGCCGGCTGGCGCGGCCTCGCGGTGCCCAAGGGCACCCCCGAGGAGATCGTGACCCAGTTGACCACGGCCCTCGAGGAGATCGTCAACTCCGAGGAGTTCAAGACCTTCATGGACGGCCGCAACTACGGCGTGGTCTGGGCCGGCGGCTCCGATTTCGAGGAATACCTGCGCACGCGCGGGGAAGCCTTCGACGCGGCCATCACGACCGCCGGTCTCGTGGCCGGCTGATACGAAGCGCGCGTTTCGCCCCGGCCGGCCCTGCGCCGGCCGGGGCTTCGCCTGCTAGAGGAGGAAATCAATGAAATCCAAAAGTCTGCCCGACTTGGCGCTCGGGCTCATCTTCGCCCTGAGCGGAGCGTTCATCCTCAGCCAGGCCCTTGCCATCCGAGGCATGCCGGGCATGCCCGTCGGTCCTGGCCTCTTTCCCACCATCACCGGCATCGGCATGATGGTTTTCGGCGCATTGCTGGCCTTCCAGGCCTGGTTCGCGCCTGCGAGCGAGGCGAACGTCGTCGTTCCCGAAGCGGACGCGCCGCAGGCGCTCGACACGCAATCGTCCCTGCTCAACCCGTTTTCACTGGGCATTCTCGCCTGCGTCGTCGCCAGCATCGTCCTCATCCCGATCCTCGGCTTTCTGATCGCCGGGACGCTGGTGACGTTCGCGGTCGTGCTCCTGGGTCGCGGGCGGCTCCTGACGGCGCTGATCTTTGCGCCGGTCGCGACCGGCCTCATCTACGCCGCCTTCGTCTACGGGTTCCGCGTGCCGCTTCCGCACGGACTTCTGGGGTAAACCATGGACGCGTTCGTTACCGCTCTCGGCCTGGTCTTCAATCTCGAGACCCTGCTCGTCATCGTCGCCTCGGCGATCTTCGGCCTTTTCGTCGGCGCCCTTCCGGGCCTCACCGCCACCATGGCGACGGCGCTGCTGGTGCCCGTCACCTTCTACATGGCGCCCATTCCGGCGATCGCCGCCATCATCTCGTGCACGGCCATGGCCATCACCGCCGGCGACCTGCCCGGTACGCTGTTGCGCATCCCCGGCACGCCCGCTTCGGCGGCCTATGTCGAGGATTCCTACCGCATGGCCCAGAACGGCCAGGCGGGCCTCGCCATCGGCATCGGCGTCATCGGCTCGGTGCTGGGCGGCCTTTTCGGCTTCGTCTTCCTGCTGTTCACGGCCCCTGCCCTCGCCAAGTTCGCCCTGGGGTTCTCGAGCTTCGAGTATTTCTGGCTCGCGGTTCTCGGACTGAGCTGCGCCGCGCTCATTTCCTCTGGCGGCATCGCCAAAGGTGCGCTCTCGCTGCTGCTCGGCCTCTTCATCGCCCAGGTCGGGCTGGACCCGCTGACGGCCGCACAACGCTTCACCTTCGGCTCGACGGAACTTGCCGGCGGCATCAGCTTCATCCCCGCCATGATCGGCATGTTCGCCCTGGCCGAAATCCTGCGCGCCGGGCGCAGCCCCATCTCCAAGGTGCCGCAGGTCAATGTGCGCAATCCCTTCAAGGGCACGCTCAAGGTCATCTGGCAGTACCGCAAGAACCAGGCGCGCGGTTCGATCATCGGCAGCCTCATCGGCGCCCTGCCGGGCGTCGGCGGGGACCTCGCCGCGTGGGTCACCTACTCGCTCGCCAAGCGCACCTCGAAAACGCCGGAGAAGTTCGGCAAGGGGCATCCGGAAGGTCTGGTCGAAGCCGGCGCCACCAACAACGCCGCCCTCTCGTCCTCCTGGATTCCGGCCATGGTCTTCGGCATTCCGGGTGACGCGGTCACCGCCATCGCCGTCGGCGTGCTGGTGATGAAAGGGCTCGATCCGGGGCCGCAGCTGCTGACCGTCAATCCGCACAACTTCTATGCGGTCATGCTCGTCTTCGTCATCGCCAACCTGCTGATGCTGCCGTTGGGCTATGTGGCGGCCCGCTCGGCCCGGCGCATCTTCGAAGTGCCTCGGGCGCTTCTCAACGCGGCGATCCTGCTGTTCTGCATCGTCGGATCGTATTCGATCAACAACACGATGTTCGGCGTGGTCATCATGCTGGTCCTCGGCATCGTGGCATTCATCCTCGAATCGCGGCAGTTCGCCATCGCCCCGATCATCCTCGGCATCGTGCTCGGCCCGCTCGTCGAGCAGAACTTCACGACCTCGATGATGATCACCAGCGGCAATTTCCTCGGCTTCTTCGGTCGGCCGATCGCGGGCGTCCTCGGCGTCGCGACCCTGGCGATCTGGGGGCTCGCCATCGCCGCCACCATCATGCGGGCCCGCCGAGCGCGCGCCGAGCAGCTTTCCGTACAGGCGTCTCCTCCCTGACGTCGACTGGGCCGCCGGGCAGACGCTCGGCGGCCTCTTTATCTCTCCCGGCGCCTTCTCATCGCGACGAGAATCCTCTAAGCAGTGGGTCACATCCACAGGGGTGCCCCGTTTTGCCGGGGCTGAGATGCGGGCGGCAGGCCCGCGGACCCTACAGCTGATCTGGATCATGCCAGCGGAGCGAGAGGGACCATGTATTCGGGCGTCCAGTTTTCCCTTTATCCCATGGCCGACGATTTCGTCGGCGTCATCACCGGCGCGCTCGGCGCGCTCGATCCTTATCGTGACCGGCTGAGGATCGAGACGGACGACATCTCGACCCTGCTCGTCGGCCCGCCGGAACTGCTATTTCCGGCCATGCGCGACCTCTTCGTCTCCGTGGCCGCGTCGGGCATCCATTGCGTACTTTCGGCCTGCGTTTCGCGCGGGTGTCCGGGGGGCGAGGACCAGTCGATCTGCGATACCGACGAGCCCATCGGCGCCGTTGACGAGTTGCCCCGGCGCATCGAGAGCGCCGTCCGCAAGGTGGCCGAGGCGCCTCACACCGGCCAACCGGTCGCCGGCCAGTTCGCGCTCTACGTTCTCGGTTCGGACACGCACATGCCCGAAGTCTACGGCTGCATCGAACTGCTGGAACGCTCGGGCGTCCTCGACCGGCCCAAGAACTTCGTGACCAAGGTCAAGGGCGACGCCGGCGCGGTGTTCGAGGCGCTCAGCGAAACCTTCATGCGCTTCGGTCCGGGCGAGGGCCATGTCACCCTCGACATCACCATCTCGGCCAACAGCCCCAGCAATGCGGGCTGAGCTCAGATCCTGACGATCCGCCGCCCGAGCACCCTGCCGGCGAGGATGTCCTGCGCGGATGCGGGCAGGTCGGCAAGGCCGATCTCGGTAACGAGCGGCTCGTATCCGGCGGCATCGAAGAGGTCGACGAGCCGCGCCCAGGCTTCGACCCGCGCCGCATAGGGCTGCATGACGCTTTCGATGCCGGCGAGCGTAACGCCCCGCAGGATGAACGGCAGCACGTTGGTTTCGAGCTCGATGCCGGCGGCATTGCCGAGCGCGGCGACCGTTCCACCATAGTCGACCTGCCGCAGCAGCTTGCCGAGCACTGCCCCGCCGACGCAATCGACCGCCCCGGCCCAGCGCGCGCTTTCCAGGAGCTTGTCCGGTTCGGCAAGGAACGCCTCGCGCTCCAACACCTCACGAGCACCCCGCGCCTTGAGCATATCTGCATGCTCGGGACGGCCGGAAAGCGCGGCGACCTCGTATCCCAGCCGCGCCAGCAGTCCGACGACGATCGATCCGACACCGCCCCCAGCACCGGTCACCAGCACAGGTCCGCCCCCCGGCTTCAGGCCCGCCGCTTCCAGCCGGTTGACGGCGAGCATGGCCGTGAGGCCCGCCGTACCCAACACCATCGCCCAGCGGGTGGTCGCGCCCGCCGGCAGCGGCACCAGCCAGTCCGCCTTAACCCGAGCCCGTTCGGCATAGCCGCCCCAATGCACCTCGCCCACGCGCCAGCCGGTAAGGATGACCTCGTCGCCTCTGGCATAGCGTTCGTCGCCGCTCTCGCGCACGATGCCGGCGAAGTCGATGCCCGCCACATGCGGATAGCTGCGCACCAACCCGCCGCGGCCGGTAAGGCAAAGGCCGTCCTTATAGTTGAGGCCCGCCCATGCGACGTCGACCGTCACCTCGCCGTCCGGCAGGTCGCCGTCAGCAAGCATGCGCACGGATGAGGTGAGCGTCCCCTGCTCATCCCTGTCGGTCACCAGTGCGCGGAATGTCATGGCATTCTCCTTTGGCCTCATCCCATAGCAGCCCCCGGAGGCCGAGGAAAAGGCGGGACGGATTCCATGGGAAAACCCAAATCGCCGCATGGACACGAGTGGGCAAAATCGTGGTGATAAACCGCTTCACGTTTCGGCAAGCTCAAACTATGAGCTTGCGCGCCATACGCCGCAAAAATAGGCTGTCCGTTCGGGAGGCCGTATCAATCGGCGTCGGCGGAGCCCCTGGCCGCCATGCAAAAGGAAATCACTCGACATGCATAAGTCTCTGGCCCAATCCCTCGCCCTGGCGCTTGCCGCCACGAGCGCGCTCACCGCTGCCCCGGCCATGGCGCAATCGCGTACCCTCACCATCTCCTGGTGGGGCTTCAATGGCGAAAAGCTCGAAGCCATCGTCCTCGCCCCCTTCCGCGAGCAATGCGATTGCGAGCTTGTCTTCGAGACCGGCAACAATGCCGACCGTCTCAACAAGCTGCAGATCCGCGGCGGCACGGGCGTGGACGTCGCCTATTTCTCCGACAGCTTCTCGCAGACCGGCATCGAGCTCGGTCTCTTCCAGCCTGTCGACCGCTCCAAGATTCCCAATATCGAGGGCATTTACGAGCTGGCGCAGGCGCCGCAGGGCGAGTTCGGCCCGGCCTACACCATCGGGCGCGTCGGCATCGTCTATGACGCCGAACAGGTCGATCCGCCGATCACATCGTGGAACGATCTCTGGCGCGAGGACCTGGCCTCCTCGCTCTCGCTGCCGGGCATCACCACCACGGCCGGCCCGATGGTCGTGCTGAAGGCCGGCGACCATGCCGGGGTCGACGCCTATGCCGATACGGACGGCGCCTTCGCGGCCGTCGCCGAGCTGCAGCCCAACGTCGTCAAGAACTACAACACCGGCTCCGAGATGATTAACCTCTTCTCGACCGGCGAGGTGAAGGCGGCGATCGCGCAGGACTTCACCCTCGCCCAGATCCAGGCGGCGGTGCCGTCGGTCGTCTGGGCCGATCTCGAAGAGGGCTCGATCGCCACCCTCAACACCGTCAACATCCCGACGGGCGCGGCCGAAGTGGACCTGGCCCATGAGTTCATCAACTTCATCCTCTCGCCCGAGATTCAGCAGACGCTGGCCGAGGAAGGCGTTGACGCGCCGGTCAACACCGCCGTCGAGCTGACGCCCGAGCAGGCCGCCCTCTGGACTTACGGCGCCGACGTCATTGCCGGCCTGCAGCGCATCGACTACACCGCCATGAACGCGGCCAAGGGCGGCTGGGTCGATCGCTGGAACGAAATCTTCGGCATGTAACGGCCTCCAGCGCGAGGGTTTCCCTCGCGCCGGCCTCCTCCCCTCCCCTCGTGGGGGAGGGGTAGGGGGGAAGCATCGGTGGCTCACTGGCCACCCTCACCCGACCCGCTACGCGGGCCACCCTCCCCCTCGAGGGGGAGGGAGTGATGGAATCGCGATTCCGTCATCTTGTGACTGACTTTGGAGACGGGACCTCCCCCATGAAACGCTTCGCCGGCTGGACGCTGGCTTTTCCGGCCACCCTCGTCGTCGTCGCCTTCCTCGTCCTGCCGGTGCTCGCCACCTTCTGGACGACGCTGACGACGCCGGGCGGGGCGCTCGAGCCCTATCTCGCCTTCTTCGGCAGCGGCTTCCGCCGTACCGTGCTCTGGCGCACCATCCAGGTGTCGCTGGCCACCACGGCCATCGCGCTCGTCGTCGGCTTCCTCACCGCCTACGTCATCTCGCGCGCGCCGAGATGGCTGAAGTCCATCCTCATCATCGCCGCCGTCTTCCCGCTGCTGACCGGCGTCGTGGTGCGGTCCTTCGCCTGGCTCATCATTCTCGGGCGCAACGGCATCCTCAACAACTTCCTCATCTCCATCGGCGTAACCGACGAGCCGTTCGCCATGCTCTACACGCAGGGCGCCGTCATCACCGCCATGGTCTACCTTTTCGTGCCGCTGATGATCCTGACGCTCGCCGGTGTGCTCGAATCCATTCCCGATGACCTCATCCAGGCCTCTGCCTCGCTCGGCGCGACGCCGGCGGCGACGTTCCGCCAGGTCATCCTGCCGCTGTCGGTGCCCGGCCTTATCGTCGGGGCCGTTCTGGTCTTTACCGGCAGCTTCACGTCCTACGCCACGCCCCAGCTTCTCGGCGGAGAGAGCGTGATGATGATGGGCACCCTCATGTATCAGCAGGCCATGGTCACCTTCGACTGGGTCAGCGCCTCGACCATCGCGGCGGTCATGGTGGTCATCACCATCGCCATCGTCCTCGCCATGACCCGGCTCGCCCGCCGCCTCAACCCGATGGCCGTCTGATGACCCGCTCCGTTCACCCCGCGCTCATCGCGCTCGCCGTCCTCGTCTTCATCTTCCTCGTTGGACCGCTGGTCATCGTGGTCGGCGCGGCGCTGAGCGATACGAGCTATCTCACCTTCCCGCCGCAGGGCCTGTCGCTGCGCTGGTTCGAGAACATCTTCGAGATCGCCGCATTCCGGCGCACCATCGTCACGAGCCTGCAGATCGCCTTCATCTCGACGGGCATCGCCCTGCTCATCGGCATTCCCGCCGCCTATGCGATGAACCGCTATCGCGTGCAGCTGCCGGGGTGGCTCTCCACCCTCTTCGTGCTGCCGGTGCTGGTGCCCGAGCTCGTGCTTGGCTTCTCGCTCCTGAAGTCGGTCGCGGTGCAGTTCACCGTGCCGATCTACATCTCGCTCGTCATCGGCCACACGCTCCTGGTGCTGCCCTATGTGGTGCGCGTCATCAGCGCGAGCCTGGCCAGTTTCGACTTTTCGATCGAGGAAGCAGCGATCAGCCTCGGCTCGCCGCCGCTCAAAACCTTCTTCACGATCCTCCTGCCGAACGTGCGCGCCGGCGTCATCGCCGCCTTCATCCTGGCGTTCATCACCTCGATCAACGACGTGTCGATCTCGATCTTCATGACGGGGCCGGGCATATCCACCCTGCCCATCCAGATCCTCGCCCATACCGAGCAGTTCTTCGATCCGACGGTCGCGTCCGTCTCGGTGCTGCTCATGGTGCTGACCGTCGCCGTCATGGCGATCGTCGAGCGCACTTTGGGCCTAACCTTCCTTGCCAAATAGAGCTGCCCCGTGACCCAACGCCTCGTTCTCGATCACATCACAGCCCATTACGGCTCGACCCGGGTGCTTGAAGACCTCTCGCTCGACATCGCCGAGGGCGAGCTCGTCTCGCTTCTCGGCGCCAGCGGCTGCGGCAAGACGACGACGCTGCGCCTCATCGCCGGGTTCCTCACCCCCACCACCGGCACCATCACGCTCGGCGGCAAGGACTTGACGCGCCTGCCCGCCCACAAGCGCGACATCGGCCTCGTCTTCCAGAACTATGCGCTCTTCCCGCATCTCTCGGTCTCCGACAATGTCGGCTTCGGCCTGAAGCAGCGCGGCATATCCGGCGAAGCGCGGGCCAGGCGCGTCAATGCAATGCTCGAGCGCGTGGGCCTCGCCCACCTTGCCGAGCGCCTCCCCGGCGCGCTCTCGGGCGGCCAGAAGCAGCGCGTGGCGCTCGCGCGCGCCCTCGTCATCGAACCGCCGCTCCTGATGTTCGACGAGCCGCTCTCCAACCTCGATGCCAAGCTGCGCATTGACATGCGCGTCGAGATCCGCCAGCTCCAGCGCGCCAACGGCACCACTTCCGTCTACGTCACCCACGACCAGGAGGAAGCGTTCTCGATCTCCGACCGCGTCGCCATCATGCACCAGGGCCGCATCATGCAGCTCGATACGCCCGAAACGCTCTACCAGCGCCCGGCCAATGCGTTCGTCGCCCGGTTCGTCGGCTTCGAAAACCTCATCGACATGAAGGTCGTCGCCCGCGAGGGCGGCGCGGTGACGGCGGAGGCGGCTGGAGGCGTGCGCGTCTCTCTCTCGCCCGATCGGTTCGGCGACATCCCCGACCGCTTCATCCTCGCCAGCCGCGCCGACGGGCTTGCGGTCACCGACGATCCCGATGCCGAGGGCATTCCGGCGACGCTCGGGCTCAGGACCTATCTCGGGCGCGCTTACCAGTACCAGTGCGAGACGCCCGCCGGGCACCTCCTTGCCAACGGCCCCCTCACCCGCCCGCTGGAACCCGGCGCCGCCGCGCGGCTGGTGCCCGTGCCCGAGCAATGCACCATCCTCGCCCCGGAGGCGTAGTACCGGTGATCTTGTTGGCGGCCGAAGAAACCCCCCTCCCATCCTCCCCCGCAAGGGGGGAGGTGCCGAATAGTGCTCGTGGCGAAGTCTTTCCAAAAGCACAGACCCACACCTCCCCCCTTGCGGGGGAGGATGGGAGGGGGGTATCACGCGCCGCGTCCGGCACTGGCGGGGTCCGGTCGGAATGACAACCCTCCTCACCAACGCCTGGGTTCTGACCCTCGATGACGCCATGACCCAGCACGAGCGCGGCTGGGTCCACATCGAGGGCGACATCATCCTCGCCCTCGGCTCCGGCGCCCCTCCCGCACTCGCCGATGCCGAGACCATCGACTGCGGCGGCGACATCGTCATGCCCGGCATGGTCAACACCCACTGCCATATGGGTATGTCCGTGTTCCGCGGCCTCGGCGAGGACGTCGACGATCGGCTCTACCGCTACATCCTGCCGCTCGAGCGCAAGTTCGTCACCGCGGATATGGTGCGCGCCGGTTCCGCCCTTGCGGCCCTGGAGATGATCCAGGGCGGCGTCACCACCGTCGCCGACATGTATTATTTCGAGACCGAGGTCGGCCGCGTCGCCGCCGAGGCGGGCCTGCGCGCCATCGTCGGCCAGACGCTGGCCGATTTCGACCCGCCCGACCACAAGAACTTCGACGAAGGGTTCGCCCGCGTCGAGGAGCTGGTCGGCGAATTCGCCGGCCACCCGCTCGTCACGCCCTCCATTGCCCCCCACGCTCCCTATTCCACCGGCCTTGCGGTCATGGAACGGGTCGCCCGCTGGTCCGCCGATCATCCGGACGTGCCGGTGCAGATGCATCTGGCCGAAAGCACCCTGGAGGTGAACTGGGCGCGTGACACCCACGGCAAGTCCACCGTCGCCGTCACTCGGGACGCAGGCCTTTTGAAGCCCAACCTCATCTGCGCCCATTGCCTGCAGCTGGATGACGCCGACATCACCATGATGTCCGAGCATCAGGTCTGCGCCGTCACCAATCCGCGCTCCAACGGCAAGGCCGGGCGTGGCATCGCCCCGGTCGAGAAGCTGCGCAATGCCGGCATTCCCGTCGGCATCGGCAGCGACGGCGCCATGAGCGGCAACACCCTCGACCTCTTCAGCCAGTTCGCCCCGGTCTCCATGTTCGCCAAGCTCCTCGGCGGCTCCCGCAAGCCTCTGCCCGCCGCCGATGTGGTCCGCATGGCGACCATCGAAGGCGCCCGCGCCTTGAGCCTCAATCTCAAGACCGGTTCCATCGAGCCCGGCAAGCAGGCCGATCTCATCCGCGTCAGCCTGTCCGCCGACCGCTTGCATCCGATCTACGATCCCTATTCCATGCTGGTCTTCGCCGCCCTGCCGAGCGACGTTACCGACACCATGGTCGCCGGCCGCTGGCTGATGCGGGATCGGCAGGTGCAAACCCTCGATCGCAAGAAAACGCTGCGCGACGCACTGCAGGTCGCCCGAACCTTCAAGGCGGAGATGATCCGCATCGACGAAGAAAAGTGATGACCACAGAACACCTTGCCGCCGTTCTCGACGAAGTTGATTCAACGCTGGACGCGAGCCTCGCTCGCCTCTTCGACTTCATCCGCATTCCCTCGATCTCGACCGATCCTGCCTATGCTGCCGATTGCCGCCGCGCCGCCGACTGGCTCGTCGGCGAGTTGACCGCCCTCGGCTTCGATGCCTCGGCCCGCGACACCACGGGCCATCCGATGGTCGTAGCGCACGGCAGCGAGGCAGGCCCGCACGTGCTCTTCTACGGCCACTACGACGTGCAGCCCGTCGATCCCCTGGAACTCTGGACCGCGCCGCCCTTCGAACCTTCGCTCGTCCCGCAGCCGGATGGCGAGACGCATATCCGCGGCCGCGGCGCCTCCGACGACAAAGGGCAGCTCCTCACTTTCATCGAGGCCTGCCGCGCCTGGAAAGCCGTGACGGGCAAGCTCCCCATCCGCGTCTCCATGCTCTTCGAGGGCGAGGAGGAAGCCGGCAGCCCGAGCCTCGCGCCCTTCCTCGAAGCCAGCGCCGCCGAGCTCGAGGCCGACGTGATGCTGGTCTGCGATACCGACATGTGGGACCGCGACACGCCCGCCATCACCACCATGTGGCGCGGGCTCGTCGCCGAGGAATTCGAGATCACCGCCGCCGACCGCGACCTGCATTCGGGCATGTTCGGCAATGCGGCGCGCAATGCCGCCGAAGTGGTCGGCGCCATCATCGGTCGGCTGCGCGACGAGAACGGGCGGGTGATGGTCCCCGGCTTCTATGACGGTGTCAGCGAGTTGCCAGCGGAGATCAAGGCGCAGTGGGGCCGACTGCCCTTCGACGAGGCGAAGTTCCTCAGCGACGTCGGCCTCTCCGTGCCCGCCGGCGAGATCGGGCGCAGCGTGCTCGAGCAGATCTGGGCGCGCCCCTCCTGCGAGGTCAACGGCATTACCGGCGGCTATACCGGCGCCGGCTTCAAGACCGTCATCCCGGCCAAGGCCAGCGCTAAGATCTCATTCCGGCTCGTTGCCGGGCAAGACCCCATCGCCATACGCGACAGCTTCCGCGCGTTCGTGCGCGGCCTCGTGCCACCTGACTGCTCGGTCGAGTTCAAGTCGTTCGGCGCCGCACCCGCGCAGGTGATGCCGCTCGAAGGCGACTTCCTCACCAAGGCCCGTCAGGCCCTGACCGACGAATGGAACAGCGAAGCCGCGCTCGCCGGCACCGGCGGCTCCATTCCCATTCTCGGTGAGTTCAAGCGCCGGCTCGGCATGGACTCGCTCCTCATCGGCTTTGCCCGCTTCGACAACCGCGTCCACAGCCCCAACGAGAAGTACGATCTATCGAGCTTCCACAAGGGCATCCGCTCGTGGGTGCGCATCCTCGCCGCGTTCGCGCAATAGGGAGAGAACCATGGCCATCACCCGCTTCTCCATCGCTCCGCTCTGGCAGCAGACCCGTACGCTCGCCGACGTCGCCGGCGGCCGCGCGCCGGCTGACCTCGTCATCACCGGCGCGCGCGTGCTCTCGACCTATTCGGAACGCATCCTGCCAGAGCGGGAAATCTGGCTCTCGGGCGGGCGCATCGCGGCCGTCAAGCCAGCGGGGGCGTATAAGGCGGGCCCAGCGCCCAAGGCCGTCTATGACGCAGGTGGCGGCATCATCGCGCCGGGCCTCGTCGATCCGCATATCCACATCGAAAGCTCGATGGTCACCGCCTGCGCCTATGCGGAAGCGGCGCTCCTCAACGGCACCACGACCATCTTCTGCGACAGCCACGAGATCGGCAACGTCATGGATGTCGCCGGCGTCGAAGCGATGCTCGAAGACGCGCGCCTTGCCCCGCTCTCGATCTTCCTCACCGTGCCCTCGACGGTGCCCGCGACCTCGCCCGAGCTCGAAACCGCCGGCGGGGACCTGACACCCGAGAAGATCGGCGCCATCTTCGACAAATGGCCGGAAGCGGCAGCGCTGGGCGAGAAGATGGATTTCGTGCCCGTCGCCATGGGCGATCCGCGCGCCCACGCCATCATCGGCGAAGCGCTGAAGCGTGGCCGGCCGGTTTCCGGCCACATCTACGGGCGCGAGTTCGTCGCGCCTTACGCCGCTTCCGGCGTCACCGACACCCACGAGGCGATCGACTGCGACATCTCGGAGGATTTCGTCGAGGCCGGCATCTGGGTGTTCCTGCGCGGCGGCAATCCGGCGACGCCCTGGAACTCCATCGTCGAGGCGATCAAGCCGATCACCGAGCTCGGCGTCTCCCACAAGCGCTTTTGCGTGTGCACCGACGATCGCGACGCCGATGATCTCCTCGCCTTCGGGCTCGACTGGGTGGTGCGCGAGGCAGTCCGCTGCGGGGTGAGCCCGGAGCAGGCCTGGTCCATGGGGTCGCTACATGGCGCCACCCGCTTCGGCATGAGCGAGGAGATCGGCGGCCTCGGCGGCGGCCGCCGCGCCGACCTCGTGCTGCTCGACGAGGAGCTGAAGCCCCGCAACACCTGGTACGGCGGCGAGCTGATGGTCGAGGACCGCAAAGTCACCCCCCTGCTCGAAGAAACGCTCGAGCAGCGCTACCGCTACCCCTCGGCGGCCTACAACACCGTGCGTCTGCCGAAGAACCCGAAGCTCATACCCGATCTGCCGACGGAGCCGGTGACGGTCAACGCCATCGGCATCGAGATGCCGGGCATCGTCCTGCCGCACCGCAAGGTCGCCATCGAGCCGGCCAACGACTGGGCGACGATCCTCGATCAGCACCGGCTGACCTTCGTTTCGGTCATCGAACGGCACGGCAAGTCCGGCACCGTCGCCAACGGGCTCCTGCAGGATTTCGGGCTCGCCAGCGGCGCCGTCGCTTCCAGCGTCGGGCACGACTCGCACAACATCATCGTTGCCGGCACCAATGAGACGGACATGGCGCTGGCCCTCGAGGCCATCGCGGAAGCCAACGGCGGCATCGTTGTCGTGCGCGACGGCAAGGTCGCCGCCTTCGTCGGCCTGCCCGTCGCCGGGCTGATGTCGGACAAGCGCGTGCACGAGGTCGCCGCCGAGAACCAGACGCTCAAGGAAGCCTGGCAGGCGGCCGGCTGCACCATCCCCTACATGGGCTTCAACCTCATCCCGCTCTCGGTGATCCCGGAAATCCGCATCACCGACATGGGGCTCGTCAAGGTGCCGGAGATGACGCTGGTCCCGCTCTATGACTAGGCGCCGCGTCGTCATCGACACCGATCCCGGCCTCGACGACGCCGTCGCCATTCTCCATGCGCTCAATTGCGGGCGCTTCGATGTTCTGGGGCTGACGACCGTTGCCGGCAATATCGGCCTCGATGTCGTCACCCGCAACGCCGGCCGCCTGCTGGCGCTGATGGCGCGCGGCGACATTCCCGTCCTCGCCGGAGCGTCAGAGCCCCTGGTGCGCAAGGGCATCGACGAAGCGGGGATACACGGCGATGACGGGCTCGGCGGCATCACCCTGCCCGAGCCCGGCGCTCCCCCCGTCGAGGATGCCGTCGGCTGGCTCGCCGATCTTCTTTCGCGCCGGGAGCCGGGAACCGTCGACATCCTCGCGCTCGGGCCGCTCACCAACGTCGCGACCCTCGTCTCGCTGCATCCTGCCGAAGCGAGCCGTATCGGCCGGATCGTCGTCATGGGCGGCGCAATCGACGAGAAAGGCAATGTCGGCCCGCGCTCCGAGTTCAACCTCGCCTGCGATCCGGAAGCTGCCGACATCGTATTGCGCGCCGGTCTCGGACTTACGCTCGTGCCGCTCGACGTCACCCGACGTGTGCGCGCCGGTCGCGACTATGTTGCCGGCCTGCGCGCGTCCGGCAGTCCGGCCGGCACCACTGCCGCGGGCTTGATCGAAGCCTATTTCCAGAATGCCACCGGCCGCGAGAGCCGCCCCCTGCACGACCCCTGCGTCATGCTGCTGGCGCTGGCGCCGGAACTCTTCCGTATCGAAACACACCACCTCTCGGTCGACCTCGGGAACGGTCCGGATGCGGGCGCGCTGGTCGGTGAGGGCGATACGGTTGCAGTGAAGGTGGCGATGGGCATCGATGCGGATGCGGCGCTGGCGCTGCTGGCGGAGGGGTTGGTATAGGATTTGTGCCACGCCCTCGTGGTTCGAGGCGCCTACCGGCGCACCTCACCATGAGGGCTGTTGCGAGTCCTGTTCTCAGCAGCCCAAGCGGAGCCTCGAACCACATACATAGGCCAGACCCTACCGCAACTCCCCCTCCACCAGCGCCGTCCAGAACCGCGCGCCGGTCAAAATCGCCGCATCGTTGAAATCGTAGCGCGAGTTGTGGTGCAGAGCGCCGTCCACCGCCGGCCCGTTTCCAAGCCAGACATAAGCGCCAGGCACGCGATTGCCGAACTCGGCGAAGTCATCGCCGGCCGTCGAGGGCGGAAAATCCGTCACCACCGGCCGCCCGGTCGCCACCTGCGCGGCCGCCAGAGCCCTGCGCGTCGCGTCGGCGTCGTTGACCACGGGCGGAATGCGCCGCTCGAAGGCATAGTCGACTTCGATGCCGAAGCTTGCCGCCACGCCACGCGCCAGCGTGCCGATTTCCGCCTCCAGCAGGTCACGCACTTCGCCCGAATAGGCCCGCGCCGTGCCGCCGATGCGCACGGTATCCGGAATGACGTTCAGCGCTCGGAAATCCCCCGCTTCCAGCGCGCAGGCGCTGACCACAGCCGGCTGCAGCGGGTCGACCCGGCGCGCGACGATGGTGTGGAGCATGGTCAGGAACTGCCCTGCCGCCGTCACCGCATCGCGCCCGAGATGCGGCTTGGCGCCATGCGTGCCGATACCCTTGAAAGTCACCGTCCAGCTATCCGAGGAGGCAAGCTGCGGTCCCGCGACCACCGCCATCTCATCGGTAGCAAGCCCTGGCATGTTGTGCAGCCCATAGACGGCATCGACCGGAAACTGCTCGAAGAAGCCATCGGCGATCATCGCCCTCGCGCCGCCCCGCCCCTCCTCGGCCGGCTGGAAGACGAAGTGGACCGTGCCCGAGAAATTGCGCGTACGCGCCAGATGCCGGGCGGCGGCGAGGAGCATCACCGTGTGCCCGTCGTGTCCACAGGCATGCATGGTGTTGGGCGTCTTCGACATGTAGTCGCGCTCGGCGAGCTCGGGCATGGCGAGTGCGTCCATGTCGGCGCGCAACGCTATGCGTCGGGGTCCCGCACCCACCCGCAACGTGCCGACGATGCCCGTCCTGCCAAGCCCGCGAGTGACTTCGATCCCGGCGTCTTCCAGCCACTGCGCGACGATGCCGCCGGTGCGCACCTCCTCGAATCCGAGTTCGGGGTGCGCGTGCAGATCGCGCCGCAGCGCCGTCATCGCCTCGATTTCGAAGGGGTCGTTACCGCCGGGTTGCATATCTGCCAAGCTGTTGAAATATATTGGCAAGCACCATCGGGCAAACCCGATCGCGCATCAAGGAAAACCTCGCCCGTGCCACACCAGCCCCACGATTTCTGGCAAGCCCTCGCCCCGGCCGGAACCTACCCTGGACCGGACGATCCTGCCGGTCATATCGAAGGCTTTCCCGCCCGCCTGCCGGACGGTCGCGAGCTGCTTCTTCCTATCCGTGTGCTGCCGGGTGACGGGCGCAGCGCCGTCGCATCGCTGATCGTCAATCAGGCGAGCTTTGTTGTGGAGGATGCGTTGGCTGAAGCGCTTGCGAGCCTCCTCGCGCCACATGCGCCCGAGGTGGTCATCGGCGTGCCGACCCTGGGACTAACGCTCGCCAGCAACGTCGCCCGCCGTCTCAGGCATGCGCGCATGGTGCCGCTCGGCACGTCGCGCAAATTCTGGTATCGCGAGGACCTGGCCGAACCGCTCACCTCCATCACCAGCCCCGGCCATGCCAAGACGCTGTTCATCGATCCGCGCATGCTGCCCCTCCTCGAGGGCCGGCGCGTCGCCGTCGTCGACGACGTGGTCAGTTCCGGCAAGTCGATGGCCGCCACCCTGAGGCTGCTCGAAAAGGCCGGCGTTTCTCCCATCGTCATCGGCTGCGCGATGCTGCAAGGCTCCACATGGCGCCAAAGCCTCGCGCCATGGTCCGGCTGTATCGTGGCCCCGCTCGCAACGCCTCTGCTGGCACTTGGGGCCGATGGGCGCTGGCGGCCCGCCTAGGCCGCTTCCGGCACCGGTCCGATATAGCGTGACTGCGGGCGGATGAGCCGGCCGTCCGTCGCCTGCTCGCGGGCATGGGCGAGCCAGCCGATCATCCGTCCGGCCGCGAAGAGTCCGGTGAAGGAATCGCGCGGAAAGCCCAGCGCCTCGAGCAGCAGGACGGTGTAGTAGTCGACATTGGTGCGCAGCGGCCTGTCGGGCTTGTGTTGCGTCAGCAGCGCCAGCGCCTCCGTCTCGACCGCCTCGGCGAGGGCGATGCGCGCCTCGTCCACCTGCCCGGTCGCGGTCAGCCGCTCCAGCACTGCTTTCAGCGCATCGGCGCGCGGATCGCGCACCCGGTAGACCCGGTGCCCGAACCCCATCAGCCGCCGGCCGTGGGCGAGTTCGTTGGCGAGCCAGCCACGCGCGTTCTGTGGCTGGCCGACGGCGTCGAGCATGTCGAGCACCGGCCCCGGCGCGCCGCCGTGCAGCGGTCCCTTCAGCGCGCTCAGCGCCGCCAGCGCCGACGACGTCAGCCCCGCCCCCGTCGAGGCGATGACGCGCGAGGCGAAGGTCGACGCGTTGAGGCCGTGGTCGCTGACCATGACGAGATAGCCGTCGAGCGCCCTCGCGTGCTCCTCGGTCGGCCGTTCGCCGCGCAGCATCTGCAGCATGTCGGCAGAATGCGGCAGGCTCTTGTCCGGCGCAACGGCCGCCTCGCCCCGCTGCCGCCGCAGGATCGCCGGCAGGAACACCGCCGGCCCGGCCAGCAGCCGCAGCGCCGAGGCTGCGTCGTCGCTATCCCCCAGCCGCCCGAGCAGCACCCGCATGGCGTCGACCGGAGGCATGGCGAGCAGCAGATCGTCGAGCGCCTCGACGTGGACGAAAACCTCCGCACGCGCCTCGGCGAGAGCGGTTTCGCCGATCGCCTCATCGCCGAAGAACTGCCCAAGCAGCAGGCGCGCTGCATCCTCGAACCGGTATTCGGCCACCAATCTTGCCAGTGGCAGGCCGCCGATAACCAGACGACCGGCCGCGCCGTCGACGTCCGACAGGCGCGTCTCGGCCGCGACGATATCTTCCAGTCCGCTTTTCATAGGCGTTTCTCCTTTGTCTGCCGATCAGTTTGGCGCTAGATTGATTGACGTCAATCTTGATGCAATTGATCAATATCAAACCATGCCCTGGCTCACCGCTCCACAGGCCCTCGCCCTTCTCGGCACCAAGCCGCAGACGCTCTATGCCAATGTCAGCCGGGGGCGCATCCGCGCGAAGCAGGACCCCGCCGACAGCCGGCGCAGCCTCTACAGCGCCGAGGACGTGCACCGCCTCGCTGCCCGCCCCGGTGGCCGGCGTGGCAGCGAAACGATTGCCGCCGAGGCGATCCGCTGGGGCGACCCGGTGCTCGCCTCGTCGATCTCGACCGTCACCGATGGCCGGCTCTACTACCGCGGCCGCGATGCGGCACACCTCTCGGCCAGCGCAACGCTGGAGGACATCGCCGCCCTGCTTTGGGACGTGCCTTCGCCTCCCCGGATTTCGGACGCCGATCGTGGAGCGCCGGCACTGTCGTCCGCGCTCTCGGTTCTCGCCGTCCATGCCGCCAGCGACGCGCCGACGGCGGACCGTTCCCTTGCCGCCCTGCAAGAGGAGGCCGGAGCCGTCCTCGATCTCGTCGCCGGTACGCTGGCGCCCGGCTCGGCGGAGGCGCCATTGCATCTTCGATTGGCGGCCGTGTGGAACCGTCCCGACGCCGCCGATGCTCTGCGCCGGGCGATGGTCCTGCTCGCCGATCACGAACTCAACGCCTCGACCTTCGCCTGCCGCGTCGCCGTGTCGACGGGCGCGCCGCTCTCGGCTGCGGTATTGTCCGGCCTTGCCACACTCACCGGACCACGCCATGGCGGCGCCTGGCGGGCGGTGCGTGCGGCGATAGCGCAGACGGGTGGCGACGAGCAGGCCATCCGCGACTATCTCTCGGAAGGCCGGACCATCCCGTCCTTCGGCCACGCGCTCTATCCCGACGGCGATGCGCGGGCGGAAGCGCTGTTCGAGAGTTTCGACATTCCCGCGCCCTATGCCGCGCTCCGTCGTATCGGGCAAGAGACGTTCGGCGATCGCGTCAACATTGATTTCGCCCTCGCCGCGCTCGCCAGCGCCCACCGGCTGCCGGACGACGCGCCGCTCGTGCTCTTCGCGCTGGCCCGCTCGGTCGGATGGCTCGCCCATGCCATCGAGCAGGCCACCAGCGGCGGCCTCATCCGGCCGCGCGCACGCTATGTGGGTCCGGCGCCGCAGCCGGCATCATGAACGTCGGGTTACAGCCCTCCGGGAATCTGCCACCTTGAGGCCCACATTGTGGCGTGCTGTCGCAGACACCTTTGGTCGCATGATCTTTTGGGCTGTAGCGGACTTAATATCCTCGTAGCGTCGTTTTATCGGCGCGTCCCGCTTCGGGCAGATATTGGGGGGTGGCGATGTTCCTGGGGATGACGGCGGAAATCCTGGCGCGGATCCAGTTCGCGTTCACGGTCTCGTTTCACTTCATCTTTCCCGCGTTCTCCATCGGCACGGCCGCCTATATCGCGGTGCTGAACGCGCTGTGGCTGTGGAAGCGGGACCCGGCCTATCTCAAGCTCTTCGAATACTGGAAGACGATCTTTGCCGTCACCTTCGGCATGGGCGTCGTCTCGGGCATCGTCATGAGCTACCAGTTCGGCACCAACTGGGCCGTGTTCTCGGACAGGGCCGGTCCCGTAATCGGGCCCTTGATGGGCTACGAGGTGTTGACGGCCTTCTTCCTCGAGGCCGGCTTCCTCGGCATCGCGCTTTTCGGGCGGAAACGTGTGGGCGACGGGCTGCACATGTTCGCGGTCGTGATGGTGGCTGTCGGCACGCTGATCTCGGCCACCTGGATCATCTCGGCCAACAGCTGGATGCACACCCCGGCGGGTTTCTCGGTCGACGCCAACGGCAATTTCGTGCCTGAGGACTGGTGGGCAATCATCTTCAACCCGTCGTTCCCCTACCGCCTGACGCACACGGTGCTCGCCGCCTTCCTCACCACCGCCTTCGGCGTCGGCGCGGTCGGCGCCTGGCACCTCCTCAAGGATCGGGAGAACCGGCAGGCGCGCATCATGTTCTCCATGGCCATGTGGATGGCCGCCATCGTCACCCCCATCCAGATCTTCGTGGGCGATCAGCACGGGCTCAACACCCTGGAGCACCAGCCGGCCAAGATCGCGGCGATGGAAGGCCACTACGAGACGCAGCGCGGCGCGCCTCTCATCCTCTTCGGCATTCCCGACGACGAGGCAGAGGAGACGCACTACGCCATCGAGATTCCCAAGCTCGGTTCGCTGATCCTCACCCATGATCCGGACGGCGAAGTCCTCGGCCTCAAGGAATGGGCGCGCGAGGACCGACCGCCGGCGATCATTCCGTTCTTCACCTTCCGCATCATGGTCGGCATCGGCTTCCTGATGCTGGGCGTCGGCCTCTGGTCGCTTTGGGCGCGCTGGCGCAAGACCCTCTATACGAGCACCTGGCTGCACCGGGCCGCCCTCATCATGGGTCCATCGGGGTTCGTGGCGGTGCTCGCCGGCTGGTATACGACCGAAGTCGGCCGCCAGCCCTACACGGTCTATAACCTGATGCGCACGTCCGAGAGCCTGTCGCCGGTCGACGCGCCGGCGGTCGGCGCATCGCTCATCGCCTTCGTCGTCGTCTATTTCATCGTCTTCGGGGCGGGCGTCTTCTACCTGCTGCGTCTGATGCGCCGCACGCCGGTGCTCGATGAAGACCACGAGCTCGACAAGGGGCCGCACCGCGCCGCCGGCATCAATCCCGGCCCCGCGCAGGAAGAGCCCATCCGTTCGGGAGACCAACATGCCAATTGATCTGCCGACCGTCTGGGCCGGGCTCATCGCCTTCGCCGTCCTCGCCTATGTCGTCCTCGACGGGTTCGATCTCGGGGTGGGCATCCTTTTCCCACTCTTTCCCGAGCGGCGCGACCGGGACATCATGACCAATTCCGTCGCTCCCGTCTGGGACGGCAACGAGACCTGGCTGGTGCTCGGCGGCGGCGGGCTGATGGCGGTGTTTCCGGTGGTTTACGCCACCGTGCTGCCGGCCCTCTACATGCCCATTATCCTGATGCTCCTCGGCCTGATCTTCCGCGGCGTCGCCTTCGAGTTCCGCTGGCGCACCCAGCGCGGCTCGATCTGGTGGGATGTCGGGTTCTTTGCCGGCTCGACCATCGCCGCATTCATGCAGGGCATTGCGCTCGGCGCGCTGGTCAAGGGCATTGCCATCGCCGATCGCTCGTATGTCGGCGGCTGGTGGGACTGGCTCAGCCCCTTCTCGATCCTCACCGGCCTCGCGCTCGTCGTCGGCTATGCGCTGCTCGGCGCCACCTGGCTCAACCTCAAGACCACCGGCGGGCTGCAGGAACGGGCGCGGCGCATCGCCATCGTCACCGGCGTCGGCACCGTGGCGCTCATCGGCGTCGTCAGCCTCTGGACCCCGTTCATCAACCCGGTCTATTTCGAGCGCTGGTTCGGCTGGCCGACAGCCTTCTTCTCGGCATTCGTGCCGTTGCTGGTGGCGGTCTGCGTCGCCGCCCTTTGGCATGGGCTGACGACCGACAAGCACCTGCAGCCATTCCTTGCCGCGCTCGGCCTCTTCGTCCTCTCCTTCGTCGGCCTCGGCATCAGCTTCTACCCCTATATCGTGCCGGGGGCCCTCACCATCGCCGAGGCCGCCGCGCCCGAGAGCTCGCTCGCCTTCCTGCTGGTTGGCGCAGTGGTGCTGGTGCCGATCATCCTTGCCTACACCGGCTATGCCTATTGGGTATTCCGGGGCAAGATCGATCCCGAGGAGGGGTATCACTGATGGCCGGGCGGCAACTGGGCAGCCGCCTCGTCTGGTTCGTGCTGCTGTGGCTGGGGGGCGTCCTCGCGGTCACGGCGGTCGGCCTCATCATCCGCGCCTTCCTGATGCCCGGATGAGTGCCTCATGCGATGGGTGCGTTGACGAAGAGCACCGCCGCCGCCATCGAGACGACGAAGACGATCGTGCTTAGCGCCACCAGGCGTTCCCTGATCATTTTCCTTCTCCTTGCGATTGGTAGAACATCTGCCGGATCTCGATGGTGAAGGCGAAGCCGGGCCAGTGGTCGACATGGAGCTGGGCGAACCGCCGGCTCCATTCGAGGATGTCCTCCCTGCTCGCGACGTCGTAGATGGCGTAGCCGCCGATCACTTCCTTGGTTTCGCTGAACGGCCCGTCGATGGTGCTGATGTTGCCCTTGGGATCGACCATCATCAGGGCGCCCTTGCCCGTCGGCAGCAGTCCGCCCTGCTCGACGAGCACGCCGGCGGCCTCCGCCTCGGCGCCGAGCCGCATGATCGCATCGAACAGCGCCTGCGGCGGCCCATCGATCGGCGACGGCTCGGGGGATTTGACCAGGGTCATGAATTTCATCGTCCTCACCTCACATCTGGACCGCTTCATACGGCCGCTCTCGAAATAGCGACGAACGAACACCGCTAGAATCGACACGGGGCCGGCACGATTGTGCCGACCCCGCCTGAAAGGATGTGTCAGGAGACCGCTCAGCCCTGCTGCAGGTCGGCGAGCAGCTCCTCGAGCTTGTCCATGCTCTCGCGGGCGCCGCCCTCCATGCCGGAGGCGACCATCCCGTCCCGGTCCTCTATGGTGTCGAAGCGCGAGACGCTCTTGTAGAACGTCTTGCCGTCCCGCTCCTCGAAGGTGTGGGTCTCGATCAGCGTCTTGTCCTCGAACATGCCTTCGACGCCGAAGGTGTTGACGAGCTTTTCGGGCTCGACCACCTCGAGGAACTTGCCGATGAACACGTAGGCGTCGCCCCCGGGCGTCTCCTGCTGGTAGCGCCATTCGCCGCCGACGCGCACGTCATGCTTGATGATCTTGGTGGTGTAGTTCCTCGGGCCCCACCAGCGCACGATGTGCTGTGGCTCGGTCCAGGCCTTCCAGACCAGCGCGCGTGGGGCGTTGAGCGTACGGGTCATGACGATGATGGGCTCGTCGGCCGGGGTTTCGACCTTGAGGGGATTGAGGGCGTTCATTTCCGGTCTCCGTTGGATTGGCTTGATTGGCGTCAATGCTTCTTGCTGTCGTCCCCGCTCTGCAACTGCACGAGGTAGTCCTCGAACTGGTCGAGGTTCTGTTCGAAGAAGCGACGGTATTCGGCCAGCCACCCGTCGAGATCCCTGAGCGGGCCGGCCTCGAGGCGGCAGGGACGCCACTGGGCGTTTCTGCCGCGCGAGATGAGCCCAGCCTTCTCCAGCACCTTGATGTGCTTGGAAACGGCGGCAAGGCTCATGTCGTAAGGTTCTGCCAGTTCCCCGACGCTCGCCTCCCCGTGCGCCAGCCGGGCAAGGATCGCCCGCCGGGTGGGGTCGGCCAGAGCCGCGAGGACAAGGCTGAGTTGGTCGATCATTTCATTCAACCGTTCAGTTGTAAACTGATTGGTTGAATATTGAACGTAGCTTGGCTTGTCAACCGAAAAGTTGAATACGTCCCGCCGCTGCTATCGCGCTTGGCGGCGCTTACCCGAGTTCCTGGGCAAGTCCGATGAGCAGCCCTTCGGGCCCACGGATGTAGCAGAGCCGGTAGACGTCCTCGTACTGAACGATCTCGCCGACGAGCTGCGCGCCGCGCGTGCGGAGCCTTTCGAGCGTCTCGTCGATATCGTCCACGGCGAACATGACGCGCAGGTACCCCAGGGCGTTGACCGGGGCGTTGCGGTGATCTGCGATGACAGGCGGCGCGAGGAAGCGGGAGAGTTCGAGCCGGCTGTGGCCGTCGGGCGTGCGCATCATGGCAATCTCGACACGCTGATCGCCGAGGCCCGTGACCCGGCCGGCCCACTCCCCTTCGACCATGCCCCGCCCTTCGAGCTCGAGACCGAGTTCGACAAAGAAATCGACCGTCGCGTCGAGATTCTCGACGACGATTCCCATGTTGTCCATTCGCTTGAGCGCCATGTTTCCTATCTCCATGTCCCGGTTAGCGGCTCGACCGGACGCTCCTAGTCCGCGGGCTGTCCGATCTTGTCCAGCAACGCCTTGGTCAGGCCCTGCCTGAGATCGAAATACCCCTCCCATGCATCCTTCTCCGCCAGCGCCGCCGCGTCGGCGATCGAGAACTGATTGGCCGCCTCGACGGATTTCAGTTCCTCCCACGTCACCGGCACCGCCACCGGCGCGCCCTGGCGCGAGCGGGTCGACCAGGGGCAGATCGCGGTCGATCCGCGCTCGTTGCGCAGGTAGTCGACGAAAAGCTTGCCCTTGCGTTTGGCCTTGGAGAGCTGGGCGGTGAACCGATCCGGCTGGTCGGCGGCGAGCTTTTGCGCCAAGCCGCGGCAGAAGTCCTTGGCCTGCGGCCATTCGTGGCGCGGGCGGATGGGCACGATGACGTGCACGCCCTTGCCGCCTGTGACCAGCGCAAAGCTTTCCAGCCCGAGGGCCTTGAGCACGTCGCGGATGTCGAAGGCGGCGGCCTTGACCTTGTCGAACCCCAGTCCTTCATCCGGGTCGATATCGAAGATCAGCCGCTCGGGCTTTTCGACGGCCTTGCGTTTCGCACCCCACAGGTGCCACTCCAGCACGTTCATCTGCGTGCCGGCGATCAGCCCGGCAAGATCCTCGATATAGAAATAGTCCTCGGTTTCGCCTTCCTTCTCGACGATCTCGATCGACTTCATCTGCTTGGGGAATCCCCCGGTATCGTGCTTCTGGAAGAAGCAGTACTTCGCCCGGCCCTGCGGGCAGCGCAGCAGCGCCAACGGCCTATCGGCGATATGGGGCAGCATCCGCTCGGCGACGCGCGCGTAGTAGGCGACGAGCTCTGCCTTGGTCACCCCTTGCTCGGGATAAACCACCCGGTCGGGGCTCGTCAGCCGCACGCCGGCGCGTTCGGCGGCGGCCAGGCCCTCATCGACGGGCAGGTGTCCGTTGGCCTTGCCCTTGCTGGTCTTGCCTGCGCGCTTGGGCGCGGCCTTTTCAACGGGTTGCGGTGTTTCCATGGCGATCTCTCCCGCCGGTTTGTCCTCGCGCAGTCCGAGGAACGAGGGATGGCGCAGATATCTGTCGGGGGTCTCCTCGGTGAAGGCGATCTCGGCGACGAGTTCGGGCTCGACCCAGTTGGCGCGCCGCGCCTCGCGCGGGACCTCGACGAAAGGCTTGCTTTTCCTGGCGCGCGCGTCCAGCTTTTCCTGCAGTCGTTCGTGCTCCTCGACGCCGAACCCCGTGCCGACGCGCCCGCGATAGACGAGCTTGCCGCCCTCGAACGTCCCGAGCAGCAGCGAGGCGAAGCCGCGCTTCTTGTCCGAAGGGCGCCAGCCGCCGATGACGAATTCCTGGCGCTTCTCGCACTTGACCTTGAGCCAGGAGCGGGTGCGCTCGCCGCGGTAGGGCGCATCGGCGAGCTTGGCGATGATCCCCTCATGCCCCGCCTCGCAGATATGGTCGAAGACGCGCCGGCCGTTGCCGGTGACGTGCTCGGAATACTGTATCGGCGAGGAGCGTTCGATCCTGCCCAGCAGGTCCTTCAGCATCTCCTTGCGCTCACGCAGCGGGCGGCGGGCGAGGTTCTCGCCATCGCGTTCGAGCAGGTCGAAGGCGAAGAAGACGAGCGCGCCGCCCTTGCCGAGGGTGGTCTTCAACGTCGAGAAATCCGTGCGCCCCTTGTCATCGAAGGCGCAGATTTCGCCGTCGATCAGCGCCGAACCCTCGGTGATGCGCGAAAGCGGATCGACCAGCACGCCGAACTGATCCGTCCAGTCGTTGCCATTGCGGGTATAGAGCCGTACGGCGCCGCCTGAAATGGCGGCAATGCACCGGTAGCCATCGTATTTCATCTCGAAGACCCAGTCGCCGCCGTCCGGGACGGCATCGACGAGGGTTGCGAGCTGGGGCGGGCGAAAAGCCGGCAGCGGACGCTTACCGGCCGGCGGAGGTCCTGAGCCTCTTGCCGACGCCGGTCGGCTCTCGCCCTCCTTGTCGTCGTCGGAGTGCCAGACGGCCCTGGCCGGCGTTCGCGTGCGCTTCTTCGGCTTCAGTCCCTTGGCGATCTCCTCCATGCTGCGGCCGGACGAGACCGAGCGCATGAACCGCTTCGTCAGCGTCTCCTCTGGGCGTGCGTAGCGGTCGCGGTGCTTGATGAGCAGCCAGTTCTCCCGTGCGGCCTTGCCGCGGCGCGGCGTATCGCGGCCCTTCATGTGCACCAGCACCCACTCGCCCTTCATGCGCCGGCCGTGGATGCGCATCTTGAGGTCGCCGTTCTTCAGGCCCTCATGCGGGTCCTCCAGCGGCTCCCAGGTCCCTTCGTCCCAGAGCATCACCGTGCCGCCGCCATATTCCCCTTCGGGAATGGTGCCCTCGAAGCCGCCGTAGTCGAGCGGGTGATCCTCGACGCGCACGGCCAAACGCTTGTCCTCGGGATTGTCGGAGGGTCCCTTGGTCACCGCCCAGCTCTTCAGCACCCCGTCGAGCTCGATGCGAAAATCGTAGTGGAGACGGGTGGCGTCGTGCTTCTGGACGACGAAGGCGAGCGGGCTATCGGTGCGCCCAGCCGCACGCCCCCTGCCCTTCGGCTCCCGGGTCCTGGCGAAATCGCGTTTGGTCCGGTACTCCTTGAGCAGCGTATCCGCCTTGGAGGGCATGGGATCAGCTCGCTTTCTTGCGCGCGCTCGTGGATTTGCCGCGCGGCGTGCCGGCCGAAGCGGATTTGCCCCGCGCCTTGCCCTTCGCGCCGCCATCGAGGCTTTCCTTCAGCGCCGACATCAGGTCGATGACGTTCTCGCCCGAAGGCCGACCAGCGGGCTCCTCTTTCTCGGCGGTGATCTTGCGGCCCTTGGACTTGAGCTTGCGGCCTATCAGCTCGCGTAGCGCCGACTGGTAGTGATCCTTGAACACCTTGGCGTCGAACTTGGCCGTCTTCTTCTCGATGAGCGCGGTCGCCACTTCGAGCAGGTCCTTCTCGGCCTTTTTCGACGAAATCTCGCTGAAATAGGGGTCAGCCTTCCTGATTTCGTCCTCGTAGTGGAGCGTTTCCATCATCAGCCCGCTGCCGGTCGGCTTGAGGGCGACCAGATACTCCTTGCCGCGCAGCGCCAGCTGGCCGAGCCCGACCTTTTCCGTCTGACGCAGCGCATCGCGGATGACGCGGAAGGCGTCTTCGGCGAGGTCGTCCGTCGGCACGACGAAGTAGGATTTGTCGTAGTAGACCGGGTCGATCTCGCAGGCGCCGACGAACTGGGTGAGTTCGAGCGTCTTCTTGGTCTCGAGCTTGACCGCGTCGAGCTCCTCGTCGGTCAGGAGTACATAGTCGCCCTTCTCGTACTCGAAGCCGCGCATGATCTCGTCGCGATCCACGGGCCCCACGCCGGCGACGACCTTCTCGTAGTGAATGGGCTTTCCGGTCGGCTCGTGGATCTGCCGGAAGGAGGGTTTGGCGTTCGACTTGGTGGCGCTGTAGAGCTCGACGGGAATCGAGACCAGTGAAAGGCGCAACTGGCCTTTCCAGATGGGGCGTGACGCAGGCATGGGGCGGCTCGCGGAGCGTTGATTTTTTCCGTCGGTTCAACGCGAGGCCGGTGGCGATCGTTCCCCCTCATCCGCCCTTCGGGCACCTTCTCCCACAAGGGGAGAAGGGGTGGTGCCCAACGCCAGGTCTCCAACGGACTAGCTTCATACAAAGCCGGCTGTGGTCGCCTTCCCTTCTCCCCTCGTGGGAGAAGGTGGATCGCGCGCGAGCGCGAGACGGATGAGGGGGAGCGCAAAGCAAAAAGGCCCGGCGGTTTCCCGCCGGACCTTCCTTGGCAGCCTATGCCCTCGCCTATTCGAGCGTGAAGTACTGCTCGCGGGCGCGCAGGAACAGCGAGTCCGTGCCGTCGGTCTTCTGGCGAACGATGTTGAACGCCGTAACGAAACTCTCGGCGGTCTTCTTGGTCAGCTCGTCGCCACCCTCGCGGATTTCGGTCAGCAGTTCCTTGGCTGCCGTCGCGCCGGCCTCGAGGATTTCGTCCGGGAACTGGCGCACCTGCACGCCGTGCTCGTTGACCAGCGACTGCAACGCGCGCGGGTCGTTGGCGGCGAAGTCGGCGGCGACCGCATCGTACTCAGCCTGGCAGACGTCCTTGACGATGGCCTGCACATCGGCCGGAAGCGCGGTGAACTTGGCCTTGTCGACCACGAGCTCGGTGGCGAGACCCGGCTCGATGAAGCTCGGGAAATAGTAGTTCTTGGCGATCTGGTAGAAGCCGAGCGCCAGGTCGTTGTAGGGACCGACGAATTCGGCCGCATCGAGCGTACCCGATTGCAGCGCGGCAAAGATTTCGCCGGCTGCGAGGTTGGTGACCGAAGCGCCAAGCTTGGCCCAGACCTGCCCGCCGAGGCCCGGAGTGCGGAAACGCAGGCCCTGCACGTCGGCAACGCCCGTCAGTTCGTTCTTGAACCAGCCGCCGGCCTGCGTGCCGGTATCGCCGGAAAGAAAACCCTGAAGCCCGAACTGGTCGTAGATCTCGTCCCAGATTTCCTGGCCGCCGAGATAGCGCACCCAGCCGGTCAGCTCACGGCTGGTCATGCCGTAGGGCACGCCCGTGAAGAACGAGAGGCCCTGGCTCTTGTTCTGCCAGTAGTAGGCGGCACCATGGCTCATTTCGGCCGAGCCGTCGATGACGGCGTCGAGCGCCTGCAGGCCCGGCACCATTTCGCCGGCGGCAAAGACCTGGACGGTCAGCCGGCCGCCGGTTGCGGCGGTGATGCGGTCGGCAAGGCGCTGCGCGCCGATGCCGAGGCCGGGAAAGTTCTTCGGCCAGGTGGTCACCATACGCCAGGTGGTGGTGCCCTGCGCGATGGCCGGCGTCGCCAGGCCCGCGGTCGCCGCGGCAGCGCCGACTGCCGCCGTACCGGCGGACTTGAAGAATTCACGTCTCTTCATCGATCTCCTCCCAAGAGAACCCCCGGCGGATCGTTGTCCGCCGCGCACGGCAACGCCGCTTCTGCCTGAAGCAGCGGTCGCGCGCGATCAGACAACAGCCATGGTGCGGCCATGTCCAGTTATCAGGGTTGCGGAGGAAGGGAATTCGGCCGAATCCTACCCACAACTACGCAGAGCAGGCACCGCGGAGCGGTGCTAAACTCTCGCTCCTGGGGAGGAGCCCGGACAGAGATGAACCTACGACAGCAGATTCTGGCGCTGGCGGTGCTGCCGCTGGTGCTCGCCATCCTTGCGATCACCGCGCTCGTCACCTTCCAGTCGACTCAGCTCGCCCGCGCCAGCATCGCCACCTTCGAGCGCAACCTCCTGCGCGCCAAGGAGAGCGAGCTCCTCAACCTCACCAACATGGCGATCTCGGCCATCGACGGCATCTACTCGGCCGCCGGGCCCGACGACGAGCAGGCCAAGCGCCAGGTGCAGGAAATCCTTTCCGCGCTCGACTACGGGCCGGACGGCTATTTCTTCGTCTACGACTATGACGGGGTGAACGTCGTCCATCCGCGCCAGGCGTTCCGGCACGGCGTCAACTGGATGGACATGGAGGACCCGGACGGCAACCGCGTCATCTACAATCTCATCGAGCGGGCCAAGGAAGGCGGCGGGCTGCATCAGTACAAGTGGGAGAAACCCTCGGTCGGCACCATCGCCGACAAGCTCTCCTTCGCCGTCGGCCTCGACAAATGGCGCTGGATGCTGGGCACCGGCGTCTATCTCGACGACGTCTTCGCCCAGACCGCGGCTGCCGAGGCCGATCTGCGCTCGCACATCAACACCACCTTCATCATCGTGGCCGCGATTACCGTGCCCATCGTCTTCGGCGTTTTCCTCGCAAGCTTCATGCTGACGCTGCGTGAGCGCAGGCTTGCCGACACCAAGCTCAAGGCGCTGACGCAGCGGGTCATCGACGCCCAGGAGGAGGAGCGCACCCGCATCGCGCGCGAGCTTCATGACGGCATCTCGCAATCGATGGTCGCCGCCCGCTACGCGCTCGATCTCGCCGGCGCCAAAGTGCGCGCCGGGGCGCCGGACGCCCCCGCGGTCATCGAGCGCGGCGCGCAGGGACTCAATGCCGCGATCAAGGAAGTGAGGCGCATCTCCCACGACCTGCGTCCCGGCATGCTCGACGACCTCGGTCTCAGCGCCGCCCTCGAGGCGCTGACCAACAGCTTTGCAGAGCGCACCGGTATCGTCGTCGAGCTGCAGGCGGTCGCGTTCAAGAACCTGCTGCTGCCCGAGGCCAAGACCGCTCTCTATCGCGTCGCGCAGGAGGCGCTGACCAATATCGAGCGCCACGCCAACGCCAGGCGCGTGCGCATCGCCGTTTCCAGCGGCAGGAACGGCGCACAGTTGCTCATCGAGGACGATGGGCACGGCTTCGATGATGCAGCCCGCACGCAGGGGGGCCTCGGCCTGCGCAACATGCAGGAGCGCATGGAACACTTCGGCGGCTCGCTGGACGTCCGCTCGACCCGCGCCGGCACGACGCTGAAGGCCCGCCTGCCCAAATCCACCTACATCACCCAGTCGCCCGAGCTGCAACCGGCATGAGCGCTCCCATCCGTGTCCTCATCTGCGACGACCATCCGCTGGTGCTGGAAGGCATCCGCTCGGTGCTGGAGACCTTCGCGCATATCGAGGTGGTGGGCGCCGTCGGGTCGGCCGAGGCTGCCCTGGAGGTCGCGGAAACCGCCCTGCCCGACGTGGTGATGCTCGACATCAACATGCCAAGGCTCAGTGGCCTCGACGCGGTGGAGCTTTTCCGCGAGCGCTTCCCCAGGGCCCGGCTCCTGATGCTTTCCATGCACGACAGCCGCGAATACATCTCGACTGCGGTGATGTACGGGGCTTCCGGCTATATCCTCAAGGACGTTTCGACAGGCGAGATCGTCTCGGCCATCGAGACGGTCGCGGCGGGGGGCACCTATTTCTCGTCCGGCGTCGCCGAAGTCCTGCTCGAGCGCCGCAGCAGGAACGCCGCGGCGATGCCGCTCACCACCCGCGAGCAGGCCGTGCTCCTGCTGCTTGCACGCGGCAAATCCAACAAGGACGTCGCCGCCGAGCTCGATATTTCTGTCCGAACCGTCGAGACGCACCGCAAGAACATCAAGAAGAAGCTCGGCATCGCGACCACCGCGGGCCTGACGCGCTACGTGATCGACAACGGCCTGATCGGCGCGGGGGAATAGCCCGCGCCGACCGCGCCATCAGTACAGCACTCCCGGCAGCCAGGTGATGAGCTGCGGGAACATGAACAGCACCAGCAGCGCCACGATCTGCAGGATCACGAACGGGATCACCCCGCGGTAGATCATGCCCGTCGACACACGCGGGGGGGCGACGCCGCGCAGGTAGAAGAGCGCAAAGCCGAAGGGGGGCGTCAGGAAGCTCGTCTGCAGGTTGACGCCCACCATCACGCCCAGCCAGATCGGATCGAGCCCGAGGGTCAGGAGCACCGGGGCCGTGATCGGGATCACGATGAAGATGATCTCGAAGGTGTCGAGGATGAACCCGAGGATGAACATGATGAGCATGACGATGATGGCCGCGCCGATGGCGCCGCCCGGCATCGAGGCGAGGAACTCGTGCACGAGGTTATCGCCGCCCATCATGCGGAAGACCACCGAGAACACCGCCGCACCGAACAGGATGATGAACACCATCGAGGTGATGGTGGCCGTCGAGACCACCACCTGATGCAGGATGGGCAGGGTGAGCCTGCGGCGGAGCGCGGCGAGGATCAGCGCGCCGACCGACCCGACGGAGGCCGCCTCCGTCGGCGTCGCGATGCCGCCGAGGATCGAGCCCAGCACCGCAACGATCAGCAGCAGCGGCGGAATGAGGGCGACGGCCACCTCGCGCAGGAGGTGCTGGCGCTCCTCTTCCGGAACCGGGGTCGCCGGGCACGATTTGGGATCGGTCACCGCCTTGAAGATGACGAAGAGGATGTAGAGGACGACCAGGATCAGGCCCGGAATGATAGCGCCGGCGAACAGCGCCCCCACGGAGACCGGCTCGGGGGCGAAATTGCCCTTGGACATCTGCACCTGCTGGTTGATGCCCGCGAGCATGTCGCCCATGAAGATCAGCACCGTCGAGGGCGGGATGATCTGCCCGAGCGTGCCCGAGGCCGCGATGACGCCGGTCGCGAGCTCCGGCTTGTAGCCGGCGCGCAGCATTGCGGGCAGCGAGATGAGCCCCATGGTGACGACCGTGGCGCCGACGACGCCGGTCGAGGCGGCCAGCAGCGCGCCCACCACCACGACCGAGATGCCGAGGCCGCCGCGCAGGTTGCCGAAGAGCTTGCCCATGGTCAAAAGCAGTTGCTCGGCGATGCCGGAACGCTCGAGCGTCACGCCCATGAAGATGAAGAGTGGCACCGCCACCAGCACTTCGTTGATCATCAGGCCGATGTAGCGCGGGGCGAGCGAGCCGAAATTCGACGGATCGAAGACGCCCAACCACCAGCCGACGAGCCCGAAGATCAGCGCCGTTCCGGCGAGCGAGAAGGCAACCGGAAAGCCGATCAGCAGGACGCCGATGACGCCGACGAACATGAGGGCGGAGAGGATTTCTCCAAGGAGCACGGGATCCATCAGTGGGCTCCCTCGGCAGGCAGGTCACTCTCCTCGCGCGAATAGCGCAGGCGCTCGGGCAGCAGCTCTTCCCGGCCCGCGAGCACCAGGATGGAGCGCGCCGCAATGGCGAGGCCCTGCAGCGAGACCAGCCCGGCAAAGACGAGGATGAAGCTCTTGAGGATGAAGAGGCCCGGCATGCCCCCGATATTGCCCGAGCCCTCGCGCAGGCCCCAGGAGCGCGCCACGTTCACCCAGCCATAGGTCGCGACGATGTACATGAACGGCAGCAGGAACACGACAACGCCGAAGAGATCGGCGATGGCCTTCCGGCGCACCGGCCAGGGCCGGTAGAAGATGTCGACCCGCACATGGTCGTTGCGCAGCAGCGCGAACCCTGCGACGCCGGTGAACATCGCGCCCGCGACCCAGACGTAGAGGTCCTGCATCCACAGGACCGAGGTGTGGAAGAAATAGCGCTGCACCACCACGGTGAAGCACACCAGAACACAGACCAGCGCCAGCCAGGACAAGACCTGCCCGACGACCCAGTTCAATCCGCCGACGAGGCGGATGAACCCAGCGAGCACATGCATTTGCCGATACCTCCCCCCGCTTCTTCTTCTGATTGCGGGTACTGGACGGATAGGTCAAATGCGGTACGGCGCGCAACCGCAGTGGCCCACGCTCGAGGGCCTTTTCTCCCGTGACCCCGTAGAAGTGGGTAGGCGCGGCGCACCTGAAACGATGAACCGCTCTAGGGGCCGATGGGCAACGTCAGCGAGGCGGCGAGCGCCACCAGCTCCGATTGCCGGTGAGCGCCGGTCTTGGCGAAGATGTGCTGGAGATGGGTCTTGACCGTGCTTTCGCGCACGCCGAGCAGCTCGGCCGTCTCTATGTTGGAGCGGCCGGCAAGCACGTGCTCGAGGATAGCGACCTCCCCGCCCGTCAGCCCGAAGAGCGCGGCGAACGTGCCATGAGGGTTCAACGGATGCGAGGGCGTGGCGGGCGCCACGAAAACGGCCGCGACCGCGCGCGGCGCGAGCCCGGCACGCGCCTCGCCCTGATGCAGCGGCAACACGTGGAGGACGCTCGCGACCGCGTGGTCCTTTCGGATGGGGATGCCGAAAGCCCGGTCGGCCATGGCGCTTTCGTTTCGCTGCGCCTGTGCGACGGCCTCGACGAGGGCCGCCATGGCCGCGCCGGCGCGCACCTGCAGCCGCCCGCCGACCGACTGGATCGGGCCGGCGACGGCAAACAGCGCCTCGGCGGCCCGGTTGGCGTGGACGATGCGCAGGTCCGCATCGACGAGGACGATCGCCGCCGTCACCCGGTCGAGCACCGCCTCCAGCGTCGTCGCGGTCATCGCGCGGATGTCCATCAGCCGGCTTATGGCGACGGAACGCTGGACATGGGGGATGAAGAGCAGCGCGTTGTCGATGTCGTCCTGGGTGACGAAGCCCTTGCTCCTGTGGCGGCCCATGCCGATGTGGCCGACCGCTCCGGCGTCGCGCGAGACCATGAACGCCATGCCGTCGTCGAGCCCCTGCGGCTCGCCCCACTCGACGTAGTAGCGATTCTGCCGCCACGTCCCGGGATCGCGGATCCACGAATGCACCTGCGGCTGCTCAATGGGATAGCGCATGATCCGTTCGATGCCACCCCATTGCTCGAGCATGTCGGGACCGTATTTGGGCATCAGCGCCAGCCACTCGTCCGGCACGCCGCTCGAGACGTTGAGCAGCAGGTCGCCTGAGGGAAGTGCGTTGAGGCCGAGGGCGGCGTTGGCAAATCCGAGGGCGTCGTGGAGAGCCTGCAGGGCCGCCGTCCAGCCGCCCGGATCGATGGCGCTGTCATAGATCATCGCGATCACGTCGGAGACCCGCTGGGCGGCGAGCGTTGCGGTCATGATCGGCTCTCCCGGTCCGGCGCTGTGGCCGTATCGCGACACGATGACAATATCCGACGAAACCCGCAACGCATCATCCGTTCGGAGGATGCGGACAAGGAACGTGGGTCCGTAACTTGGCTCCAGGCAACAGGATTCCGTGGATCAAGGCGATCCGAGGGAACGCCTGGTAGAACGGGGGCGGGTATGAACTGCTGGGTCGGCAGAATCCTCGGGGGCATTGCCCTGACCGTGCTTGTGCTGCCGCTGGCTCTGTCGGGCGTGCCCGGAGCGGCAGCGGGAAGCGTTTGCGATGCGACGCCTGCGTTCGGCCTGCCCGCTCAGGCGCCCGGAGGCGGTGCAATCGCTTGCGGCGCCGATGCGCAGGCAAACGGAAATTACAGCGCCGCCTATGGGACCTTCAGCAGGGCCGAGGGAGACGGCAGCGTCGCGTTGGGCACCACCGCGATCGCAACGGATGCTGAAAGCGTCGCCATCGGTCACTTCAGTGTTGCTGGTGGCGGGTCCAGCACCGCCCCCGGGGGATGGTACGACACCAATGGGAATGGCTCGGTCACTGCCAATGAAAGAACGACGGCCGATGGCATCGCCGCCTCCGCTTTCGGCGCGGCCGCCCAGGCAACGGCGGAATTCGCGACCGCCATAGGCACCCGAAGCGCGGCTCGTGGAATGTGGAGCACGGCCACCGGGTTCACCAGCTTCGCCACCGGCATTGGAAGTTCGGCGCATGGTACCTTGAGCATTGCGTCCGGCGACTACAGCTCGGCCTTCGGCACCCTGTCGTATGCAAATGCGCAGAACGCGACGGCGCTGGGCACCTGGAGCCATGCCGGCGCAGCGAGCTCGGTTGCTGTCGGCAATATGGCAAGCGCCAGCGCGGAGAATGCCATTGCGATGGGGACGAATGCGAACGCCTCGGGCGTCAACGCCATAGCCATCGGCACCAATGCCGTAGCCACCGGCTCGGTCGCCGTCGGCAACGGCGCCATGGCCGGCAGCGGCGGGGCGGCGTTCGGCGACGGAGCGGCGGCGACCGGGACCGATAGCGCGGCTATCGGTCCCAATGCCGTCGCAACCCACGCCAATGCCGTCGCCATCGGCGCCAACTCGGTGACCAGCGCCGACAACACCGTCTCTATTGGCAGCGCCGGAGGCGAGCGTCGGATCACCAATGTGGCGCCGGGCGTCGCGCCCACCGATGCGGCCACCGTCGGTCAGGTCGATGCGGCCGTCGCCGGCGTCAATGCCGACATCGCCGGCATCCAGGAGGATATTTCCCACCTCACCGGGGGCATTGCCGCCGTCGCCGCGCAGGCCCCGGTGATCATGCCCTCGGCGCCGGGCAAGACGACGCTCTCGCTCAACACGGCCTACTATCGCAGCACGTTGGGTATCGGCCTCGGCGTCGCGCATCGCCTCGACCTTCCGAGCCCCACGGTCGTTTACGGCTCGTGGAGCAATGGCGGCGGCGAGAACGTGGTGCGCGCCGGCGTTTCCACCGAGTTCTAACAGTGAGAACCCGGTTCCTCCCCGCCGCCCTTGCCTTCGCGCTCGCCTCCCCTGCCCTTGCCCAGCAATCCGACTGGGAAAACATGCCACGCATGGAGCTCGAGTGGCAGTACGCCGGGCCGCTGCGTGATACGGTGATCCAGCGCTGGCGCGATCCCGTCGGCGGTGTCGCCTGCTACATCTACCTGCCGATCATCGCCTCGCACTCTGCGCCGACGGCCAACGGCTTCGTGCAATACGGCCCCAACGGCATCGGCAGCATCAGCTGCCTGCCCGCACCGAAACCGCAGCCAGCCAACTGACCGGACCGTGTGGGCGCGGCCGGGACACCTCCATCTCCGCGATTGTCACCCCGGCGCAGGCCGGGGCCCATCCTGAGATGTTGCAACAGCCGCAAGGTGTGTGGGTGGCGAGAGGAGTGGTTTCGGGCCTCGCTGCCGCCCCTCCAACAGCTGTCATCCCGGCGAAAGCCGGGATCCAGTAAACGGTGCAGCTGGTGCTTTGCCATGTAGCCGGTGAGCGCACGCCCGTGCACGAACCCTGACGCTGGCGTGTACTGGGTCCCGGCTTTCGCCGGGATGACAGGTTGTGGAGGTGCGATCAGCCGGTGGGCGTGGCACCATGCTGCCCCAAGCACCATGCGTCCCCCTCCCCCTTGAGGGGAGGGGATAGGGGTGGGGGTGGGTCCGTGAGCCACCGAAACATCCCCCCACCCCCAACCCCTCCCCTCAAGGGGGACGGGAGCCAGCGCCCAACCCATTGATCCCGCTCAACAACCAGGAAGTTATCCCCGCACCCTCGCACCTGCCCCATACTCACCTCACCGCCGCACCTCGGGCGAGGATGCATACGAGCTTCCGGTGCGGGAGGTCAGTCAGGAAAAGGGAACCGGTTGTCCGGTTCTTGCTGACCGGCCTTCGTTACGCGGATCCGGGTCGCATGGGGGTCGCTCCAGGCGAGGTCCAAACCGTCACCCGACTGGATGCCTGCCGGCATCGTACCGGTGAAAGCCGGAAGGGAGGCTTCCCTGGCGGCGGGCGGATTAAGCCAAAAATCCCGGATGCATGCGGCGAGGCCTGCCTCGCTAATAAAAATTGCATGAGGCAAGCCTCGCCGCATGCCGCTCGACCCATCAACCGCAGGCCATACGGCCGGGCGGGGTTTCGTGCTGCGCCGGGCGAGCGCGCCCTAAAGGATTGATATTTCTCGCCTGTTCAGCGCTTATACGAATCCTGTATTCGTCTAAAAATTACTTATTCGATTACAACAACTTAGTTGAGACATGAATGTCATAAACTCCCGATAGCGTCAGGTAATCGCAATCGACTTGGAGTCGGCAAGCACCTCTCCAGGTATTCATTCTGCGTTGTCTTGTATAGCCGCAAACGAGGGTTCGTTCATGCTCGAGATCAGGAACGTCACCAAGTCATTTGGTGATGTCGTTGCGGTCAGCGAGGTATCGTTGCGCGTGGAGCCGGGGCAGATGGTCGGCATCATCGGCCGGTCGGGCGCTGGCAAATCGACGCTTCTGCGCCTCATCAACCGTCTGGTGCCCGCGACAACCGGTGACATCCGCTTCGAGGGACGCAACGTCAGTTCCCTCACCGGCCAGGACCTGCGGGCCTGGCGGGCGCGCTGCGCCATGATCTTCCAGCAGTTCAACCTGGTGAACCGCCTCGACGTCATCACCAACGTGCTGATCGGCCGGATCGGCACCACCGGTGCCTTGCCGGTGATGTTCAAGCACTTCTCCACCCATGAGCGCGGCCTTGCCGCCGCCGCTCTCGACCGGCTCGACCTGCTGCCGCAGGCGCTACAGCGCGCCGACACGCTTTCGGGCGGCCAGCAGCAACGCGTGGCGATCGCCCGCGCGCTCATCCAGGACCCCAAGCTCATCCTTGCCGACGAGCCCATCGCCTCGCTCGACCCGCGCAACGCGCGCCTGGTGATGGAGGCGCTGCGCTCGATCAACAAGCAGGATCGCATGACCGTCGTCTGCAACCTGCACACGCTCGACGCCGCCCGCGCCTATTGCGACCGGATCGTCGGCATGGCGCGCGGCCGCGTGGTGTTCGACGGCGCGCCCCAGGAGCTGACCGGCGAGGTCATCCAGCAGATCTATGGCGGGGCCGACGAAGACGCGATCGTCGACGAGAGCCTCACATCGACCATTGCCCCGCGGCATCGGGTTGCCAGCGCGGGCGACTCCAGGGCTGCTCAAGCCGCGCACTAGAGGCGGCAGCATCCCAACGTTCCGTCCCAACAGGAGATAGGTCCCATGACCGCTCGTCTTTCGCGCCGTGCCTTCACGGCGCTCGCCCTTGCCTTGTCCTTCGCCGCCCCGGCCCTCGCCCAGGACGACTGGCGCACGCAGTATCCGGAATTGACCATCGGCATTTCCTCGGGCGAGAACGAAACCGACGCCATCGCCCGCACCCAGCCCTATGCGGCCTACCTCAGCGAAACGCTCGGCGTGCCGGTCAACATCGTGCGCGGCACCGACTACGCCGCGGTGATCGAGGCCATGCGCCAGGGGCACGTACAGTTCGCTTCGGTCGGCCCCGCCGCCTATGCGCTTGCCCGTAAGATCATGGGTGAGGGCGTCACGCCCGTCGCCACCACCCTCGATGCGGATGGCGAGCGCGGGTACTACTCGATCCTCGCCGTGCGCGCCGACAGCCCCTACCAGACGATCGAGGACGTCAAGGGCCAGCCCTTCGCCTTCGCCGACCCGAACTCGACCTCGGGCTACGCGGTGCCCTCCTACTACCTCTCGACCGAGCTCAAGACGACCGCCGACGATTACTTCGGCGAAGTCGCGTTCTCCGGCGGCCATGAGCAGAGTGTCATCGGCCTTGTCAACGGCACCTTCGAGGTCGTCGCCACCCACTGGCGCAACGAAACCGCCGGCAACATCCAGAACATGGAAGACAAGGGTATGATCGAGAAGGGCTCGACCCGGGTGATCTGGAAGTCGCCCGTCATCCCCAACACGCCGGTGATGATGCTGACGAGCCTGCCGCAGTCCCTGCAGGACGAGTTCCGCACCGCGCTCATGGCCTTCCCCGAGGCGGCTCCCGAAGCCTTTGCCGAATACACCCGCGGCGACTCGACCGGTTATGTCGAAGCCAAGCACGAGGACTACCTCGATGTGATCGCCATCACCGAGTACAACGCCCAGGAACGCCGCCGCAACGCGTCGAACTGACCGCATCCCTGCCGGCACGGAACCCTCGTTCCGTGCCGGTTTCATATTCGAGAGGGACCTGACCAGATGACGATGCGCGCCGAGGCCGCGGGCGAGCTGCCGGCCACCAGTTCCGCCGAACGGCTCTCCACCTTCGAGGACCGCTACCGTAGCGCCCGCACCGTCAAGCGGGTGTGGACGGGTATCTACGGTGCCCTGTTCCTGGCGGCCCTCACCGGCTCCGTCATCGTCAGCGACTTCAACCTCGCCGACCTGATGGTCGGCTTGCCGAAGGCCTGGAACTACATTTCCGGCACCTTCCCCAGCCTCACGCTTTCCAACCTCCTGGGCGATATCACCGACTGGTACTGGGGCATCAACTACTGGTTGCGCCTGCTGGTCGAGACGATCCTCATGGGGTTCGTGGGCACCGCGCTCGGCGGCATCGTCGCGCTCTTCCTCTGCTTTTGCGCCTCGCGCAACCTCGTCGAGAACACCGCGATCTACTTCGTCAGCCGGCGGCTGCTCGAATTCTTCCGTACCGTCCCGGAGCTCGTCTTCGCGCTGATCTTCGTCTACGCGTTCGGGCTCGGGCCGTTCGCGGGTGTCCTCGCCATCGCGGTCCACACCGCCGGCTCGCTCGGCAAGCTCTTCGCCGAGGTCAACGAGAACGTCGACCCGCGCCCCATCGAGGGCGTCAAGTCGGCGGGCGGCACCTGGCCGATGATCATGCGCCTCGCCGTCGTGCCGCAGGCGCTACCCAACTATGCGAGCTATGCGCTCCTGCGCTTCGAGATCAACGTGCGCGGCGCCTCGGCTCTCGGGATCGTCGGCGCGGGGGGCATCGGACAAGACCTCTACGTCGCAATCCGGCAATTCGAATACACCGACATCAGTGCCATCATGCTGCTGCTGATCGTCACCACCTCGATCATCGACATGGTCTGCGAGACGATCCGCCATCGCCTCATCGGCCACGACCTGAGCACAGGGCACTAGGATGAGCCACACCATCACCCACGGCGAGATCGCGCGCCTGAAGCGTACGCACCCGCACCTGTTCACCCGTCCGCTCGCGGAACGCTGGCGTGAATGGGTCCTGTGGGCGGGCTTTATCTCCATCCTCGCGTTCGGGCTCTGGTGGATCGAGGCTTCGCCGCTGCGCATCTGGAACGGGCTCGGCAAGCTCGGCACCCTCGTCGTGCTGATGATCCCGCCCGTCGATGGCGGCGCCTTCCTCGAATACTGCTACGCCATGCTGGAGACGCTGGCCATGGCGTTCCTCGGCACGGTTATCGCCGCCGTCCTTGCAGTGCCGCTCGGCTTCCTCGGCGCCAAGAACATGGTGCCCAACTGGCTCTTCCATTTCGGCCTGCGGCGCGTCTTCGACACCTTCCGCGGGATCGACGGGCTGGTGTGGGCACTGATCTTCGTCTCGGCCGTCGGCCTCGGCCCGTTCGCCGGCGTCCTCGCGATCGCTGTCGGCGATGTTATGGTATTCTCCAAACTCTTCGCCGAAGCCATCGAGAACGTCGACCGCAAGCAGATCGAGGGCGTGCGGGCAGCCGGCGGGAGCGGCGCGCAGACCATGCGGCTCGGCGTCTTCCCGCAGGTCTTCCCGGTGATGATGAGCCACGTGCTCTACTTCTTCGAATCCAACGTGCGTTCTGCCAGCATCCTCGGCATCGTGGGCGCGGGCGGCATCGGCCTTGCGCTTTCCGACCGCATCCGCATCAACAACTGGGACGAGGCCGCCTTCATCATCCTGATGATCCTGGTGACCGTCGCCGTCATCGACAACATCTCGCGCCGCATCCGCATGCGGATCATCAACGCCGACAAGGGTACCAAATGAGCGAAAAGCTGCTCGGCGATAAGCCGACCGTCCACCCGACAGCCAGCATCCGCGAGTCCCGTCTCGGACGCTATACGGAGGTTGGCGCGCGCACTTCGATCCTCGAGACCGATTTCGGCGACTACAGCTACATCGTCCACGATGGTTCCATCGTCTACGCGAGCGTCGGCAAGTTCTGCTCCATTGCGGCTTTCGCCCGCATAAACCCCGGCAACCACGCCACCTGGCGGGCGAGCCAACACCACTTCACCTATCGCTCGCGCCAGTACGGGTTCGACCTCGGCGACGATACCGAGTTCTTCCAATGGCGGCGTGACCACCACGTGACCATCGGCAACGACGTGTGGATCGGCCACGGGGCGGTCATCATGCCGGGTGTGACGATCGGGGACGGTGCCGTCGTCGGTTCCTCGGCCGTCGTCACCAAGGACGTCGCGCCCTACACCATCGTCGCCGGGGTGCCGGCCAAGCCGATCAAGCAGCGCTTCCCCGAAGCGCTGGCCGAACGGATGCAGGCGCTCGCCTGGTGGGACTGGGACCACGAGAAGCTCGGGCAGACCCTGCCCGACATGCGCGCGCTCAGCGCAGAAGCGTTCGTCGAGAAGTATGGCGGATAGCGGCGCGGCTCTACCCCGGCAGCGTATCGACCACGATCTGCACGCGGCTCGAGGAGAAGCGGGTCTGCCCATATTCTATCGGCCGGCCTTCGCCATCGACATTGATCGCCTCGACGAAGAGTACCGGCGTCATGCGCGCAAGGTGCAGGTGCCGCATCTCGTGGCTGTCGGGCATGCGCGCCGTCACGCGCGTCGTCTTCCTCACATAGTCGGCAACGCCCAGCCGCTCGAACATCGGAGTGATCTTGCGCGCCTCTGCGTAAGCCTCGAAGAGGTCGGGGAACCGCTCGAGGGGGAAGTGGTGAGCGGCAAGGCTGATCGGCTGGCCGTCCGCCTTGCCTACCGTCTCGATCAGCGCCACCGGGGCACCGACGCGAATGGCGAGCGCCTCGGCGATGGCGGCGTCGGCGGGAATGGTCGCGGAACGCAGCAATTCTCCCGAAGGCGTCTTGGCTTGCCGGCGGATGATCTCGGAAAAGCGGGTGCGGCGGCTCAGGGGATAGTCGACGATATCCTCCTGGACGAACGTTCCCCTGCCCTGCTCGATGCGCAGCAATCCAAAATCCTGCAGCGACGCCACCGCCCGGCGCACGGTATGGCGGTTGACGCCGAAGCGCTCGGCCAGTTCCAGCTCAGTCGGCAGCCTGTCACCGGGCCCGTAGATGCGGTCGCGGATCTCCTGGGCGATGGTGTCGGCGATCTGCTGCCAGAGAGGAAAACCGGTGCGGCGCATGGTCATTGCATTTATCCCCGAGGTCGAGAACTATGTTATTGTCATGCCCGCGTCATGGATGTTGGGCATAAGGGACAAGAACAGTTCTTCAGATATCACCTGCGTCGAAAAAGGTCTAGACGTTTAGATGAATAGGTTCTCGAAATGATCAGGTCTGCCACTGAAACGGCCGATCCCAACGCAGCGCGGGCGCGCTGGATGGGCATACTGGCCCGCGCCACTCGCAAGGAGTTGGAGACCGCCTGGAATGAACTAGCCGAGCGCCCGAGCTACGACATGCTGCGCCGGCCCGAGACCGGGCTGGTGATGGTGCGCGGCCGCGCCGGCGGCACTGGCAATCCCTTCAACCTCGGCGAGATGACGGTCACACGCTGCGCGGTTCGGCTTTCCGACGGCACTACCGGCTCCAGCTATGCGGCCGGACGCGACCTGCGCAAGGCCGAGCTCGCGGCGGTGTTCGACGCGCTGATGCAGACCGGCGAGCGGCTGCGGGTCGAGGGCGGCGTCATCGCCCCCATCGCCAGGCGGCAGCAAGTTGACCGCGACCTCAAGAGCCGCAAGGCCGCGGCCACGAAGGTCGAGTTCTTCACCATGGTGCGCGGAGACAATCCCAAATGACGCTCGCTGACCTGAAACCCGGCTTTGCCGATGCGGTGTTCGAGGCGCAGGCCGGCTTCCGCGCCATGCTCGATGCCATGTCCTATGCGGGCCGGGTGACGACGCTCGATATTGCGCTCGATCCGCCGGCTCCGCTCGAAGTGGCGACGGCAGCGGCGGCGCTGACGCTCTTCGACTTCGACACGTCCGTGTGGCTCGAGCCGGCGGTCGCTTCCGGCCCGGTTGCCGGGTGGCTGCGCTTCCACAGCGGTTCGCCGATCGTCGCGGCGACTAGCGAAGCGCAGTTCGCGGTGATCTGCGATGCGGCCGGCATGCCCGCGCTCACTGGCTTCTCAATCGGCGAGGATCGCTATCCCGACCGCTCGGCGACGCTCCTCATCCAGGTGCCGTCGCTGACCGATGGTTCGGCGACGCGCTGGATGGGACCCGGCATCGACGGATCGATCGAGGTCGCCATCGCGGGGTTGCCGGACGATTTCTGGGCGCAGTGGGACGACAACCATGCGCTCTATCCCCTCGGGATTGACGTGATCTTCGCCTGCGGACGGCAGATCATCGGTCTGCCGCGCGGCATCAAGGTGGAGGCTTAGCCATGTACGTAGCAGTCAAGGGCGGCGAACGCGCCATCCTCAACTCGCACGAGCTCATTGCCGAGACCCGGCGCGGCGACACCTCGGTGCCGGAAGTCTCGACCCGGCAGATTTCCGAACAGCTCGGCCTTGCCGTCGACCGGGTGATGGCAGAAGGCTCGATCTACGACCGCGATCTCGCCGCCCTCGCCGTCAAGCAGGCGCAGGGTGATCTCGTCGAAGCGATCTTCCTGCTGCGCGCCTATCGCACGACGCTGCCACGGTTTGCAGTCTCCTTGCCCGTCGACACTGCAGAGATGCTGGTGCGCCGGCGCGTCTCGGCCGCCTACAAGGACATTCCGGGCGGACAGGTCCTCGGCCCGACCTACGACTACACCCACCGCCTGCTCGACTTCACGCTTGCGGCTCAGGAGGGCGTCGGCGAACCCGAAGCGCCGGTCGGCGAAGCCCCGCTCGACGCGGGCATGCCGCATGTCGCCGATATCCTTGACTACGAGGGCCTTATCGAGCCGGAAACCCCCGATGAGGATGCCGGCGAACCCTTCGACCTCACCCGCGAGCCGATGTCCTTTCCCGCCGAGCGCGACCAGCGCCTGCAGAACCTGGCGCGCGGTGACGAGGGGTTCGTTCTCGCCCTCGGCTATTCCACTCAACGCGGGTTCGGCGGCACGCATCCGTTCGCTGGCGAGATCCGCATGGGCGAGGTTTCGGTTGAAATCGTGCCCGAGGAACTGGGCTTTGCCATCGACATCGGCGACGCCGTCGTCTCCGAATGCCACATGATCAACCAGTTCGAAGGTTCGGCCGAGCGGCCCCCGCAATTCACCCGCGGCTACGGACTCTCCTTCGGTCACAACGAACGCAAGGTCATGGCTATGGCCCTGGTCGACCGGGCGCTGCGGGCCCGCGAGTTCGGCGAAACGGCGACCTATCCGGCCCAGGACGAGGAGTTCGTCCTCTACCACGCCGACAACGTCGAGGCGGCCGGGTTCGTCTCGCACTTGAAGCTTCCGCACTATGTCGATTTCCAGGCCGAGCTCGGGCTGATCCGAAAGCTGCGGCGGGAATTCGAGGAACGCCAGCAGAAGGACGCCGCAGAATGAGCGCCGTGCAAGAGGCCCGCTGGGACGAGGCCTACAACTTCGCCTATCTCGACGAGCAGACCAAGCGGATGATCCGCCGCTCGATCCTCAAGGCCATCGCCGTGCCCGGCTACCAGGTGCCGTTCGGCGGCCGCGAGATGCCTTTGGCCTATGGCTGGGGCACCGGCGGCATTCAGGTAACGGCGAGCGTCATCGGACCGGACGATACTTTGAAGGTCATCGACCAGGGCGCGGACGACACTACCAACGCCGTCTCCATCCGCCGCTTCTTCTCGCGCGTCGCCGGGGTCAAAACCGCCGAGGCGACCGCGGAAGCGGACATCATCCAGACCCGCCACCGCATTCCGGAGTTCCCGTTGAAGGAAGGCCAGGTGCTGGTCTACCAGGTGCCGCAACCCGAACCGCTGCGCAGTCTCGAGCCGCGCGAGACCGAGACGCGCAAGATGCACGGCTATGCCGAATACGGCCTGATGCACGTGCGCCTCTACGAGGACATCGCGCGCTATGGCCATATCGCGACGACCTATTCCTACCCGGTGATGGTCAACGGGCGTTACCTCATGTCGCCCTCCCCGATCCCCAAGTTCGACAACCCGAAGATGCAGGACAATCCGGCCATCCAGCTCTTTGGCGCCGGCCGCGAGAAGCGCATCTATGCCATCCCGCCGTACACCAGCGTCAAAAGCCTCGACTTCGACGACCACCCGTTTGAGCCGCAGACCTGGGACGAATGCTGCGCGCTCTGCGGGGCGGGCAACAGCTATCTCGACGAGGTCGTCCTCGACGACAAGGGCGGCAAGATGTTCGTCTGCTCGGACACGCATTTCTGCGAGGACCGGCGGGCCAACGGCCACTGCGGCGAGCTCGGGGCCGATCCTGCCGCCCTCTCTTTCGCGCGCACCGCCGAGCATGAAGGAGAAGACCAATGAGCGCCGTGATGGCCATCGAACCCGGCGCCGAGCGCCGTCCGCTCCTCAAGGTCAGCCGGCTCACCAAGCACTATGGCGAGCATATCGGCTGCGAAGACGTCTCCTTCACCGTCTACCCCGGCGAGGTCATCGGCATCGTCGGGGAGTCGGGCTCGGGCAAGTCGACGCTGTTGAACGTCCTCTCCGCCCAGATGCCGCCGACCTCGGGCAGCGTCGAGTACGACCTCTCGGCCAAGGGCCTGCGCGACATCTTCACCCTTTCCGAGCCTGAGCGGCGCAAGCTCATGCGCACCGACTGGGGCATCGTTCACCAGAACCCGCGCGATGGATTGCGCATGAACGTCTCGGCCGGCGGCAATGTCGGCGAGCGGCTGATGGCGATCGGCGCACGGCACTATGGCGACCTTCGCTCCGAAGGGCTCGACTGGATGGCCAAGGTCGAGCTCGACACCTCCCGCATCGACGACAAGCCCAAGACCTTCTCGGGCGGCATGCAGCAGCGCCTGCAGATCGCCCGCAACCTCGTCACCCGCCCGCGCCTCGTCTTCATGGACGAGCCGACCGGCGGCCTCGACGTCTCGGTGCAGGCGCGCCTGCTCGACCTGCTGCGCGGGCTCGTGCGCGAGCTCGGCATCGCCGCCATCATCGTCACCCACGACCTTGCCGTGGTGCGACTGCTGGCCGATCGGCTGATGGTAATGCGGCGTGGGCACGTGGTCGAGGCGGGGCTCACCGACCAGGTGCTCGACGACCCGCATCATCCCTATACGCAACTACTCGTCTCGTCCGTGCTGCAGGTCTAGGAGAAAACGATGACCACCATGATCTCCGTTTCCGGCCTCACCAAGGATTTCGTGCTGCACACGCAGGGTGGCACGGTGATCCCGGTGTTTGCCGATCTCAGTCTCGAGGTCGCGGCGGGCGAATGCGTGTGCCTCCACGGTCCTTCAGGCTCCGGCAAGTCGACGCTGCTGCGTTCGCTCTATGCCAACTACAAGCCCGGCGCCGGCCACATCCGTGTCGCCCATCGCGGCGAATGGGTGGACCTGACGCAAGCCGAGCCCTGGCAGGTGGTGGAGGTTCGGCGCCACTCGGTCGGCTATGTCAGTCAGTTCCTGCGCGTCATCCCGCGCGTGCCGGCGCTGGAAGTCGTCGCCGAACCCGCCAAGCTCGTTGGCATCCTGGCGGACGAGGCCGAGGCCCGGGCACGAACGCTGCTGACGCGGCTCAACATCCCCGAGCGGCTGTGGTCCATCGCGCCGGCGACGTTCTCGGGTGGCGAGCAGCAGCGCGTCAACATCGCACGGGGGTTCGTGCGCGACTATCCGATCCTGCTGCTCGACGAGCCGACGGCCTCGCTCGACGCGGCCAACCGGCAGGTGGTCGTCGACCTCATCCTCGAAGCCAAGTCGCGGGGCGTCGCCATCGTCGGCATCTTCCACGATGCCGAGGTGCGCGAGGCGGTCGCCGACCGGCTGTTCGAGGTCACGGCGTTCCAGAAGAGTGCGGCATGATGAGTGAAACGGTCATCACTGGCGCGCGTATCGTCCTCGACGATGCGATCATCGCCGGATCGCTGAAGATCACGGACGGGCAGATCACGAGCGTCGACATGGGCGGCACCTCGGTGCCAGGCGCCATCGACGTCGAGGGCGACTATATCCTGCCCGGCCTTGTCGACTGCCACACCGATCACCTCGAAAAGCACGTCTTCCCGCGCGCCCATGTGCGCTGGGACATGATGCGCGCCGTGATGTCCCACGATGCGCAGATCATCGGCGGAGGCGTGACGACCGTCTTCGACTCGCTCTGCGTCGGGGCGACCGAGAAGAACCCGGAGCGCCGCGAAATCCTCGCGCCGATGATCGATGCGCTAGAATTCGCCGGCGCCAACAACATGCTGCGCGCCGAGCACCTCGTGCACCTGCGCTGCGAGATCACCGACGACGCAACGCCCGAACTCACCGAAGCCAATATCGGGCGTGAGATCGTGCGGGTCCTCTCGGTCATGGAGCACATCCCCGGCAAGCGGCAGAGCAACGACGTCGGCCGCTACATCGAGCGGCGGATGAAAGAGAGCGGGATGTCGCGCGAGGTGGTCGAGCGCGAGGTGCGCGAGCTCCTCGACCGGCTCGAAACCAATGCGGTCGACGTGCGTAGGGACGTCATCGCCCTCGGCAAGCAGCATGGGCTGCCCATGTTCAGCCACGACGACCTCACCGTCGAGCACGTCGAGATGGCGCTCGTCGAAGGCATCCGCGTCGCCGAATTTCCAGTGAGCATCGAGGCAGCCCGCGCGGCGCGGGAGCGCTCCATGCTGAACGTCGCCGGCGCGCCCAACATGCTGCGCGGCGGCTCGCAATCGGGCAATGTCGCGGTCTACGACCTCCTCGCCGAAGGCCTCGTCGATATCCTCGCGTCCGACTATGTGCCCCGCTCCATGCTCGATTGCGCGTTCATGGTGGCGCGCGAGCGTCAGCTCGGCATCGAGCTGCCGGAGGCGGTGCGCATGGTCACCAGCGCGCCGGCGCGGGCCTGCGGGCTCGATGATCGCGGGGAGATCCTGCCCGGCCTTCGTGCAGACATCATCCGCGTTCATCTGGTTGACGATTTTCCAGTGATACGTTCGGTCTGGCGGAACGGGCGAATCGTCAATTGAGTGTTCTCGAGTAAGAAAATGACTGAACTGGTTGTAAGCAATGCGGCCGTCGTCACGCGCGACAGCGTTATCAACGGCAGCATCGCAGTGCGTGACGGGCTGCTCGCCGAGATCGGCGAAGGCGTAAGCCAGTTGCCCGGGGCTCTGGATTTCGAGGGCGATTATCTCATTCCCGGCTTCGTCGAGGTGCACACCGACAACCTCGAAAAGCACCTGCAGCCGCGCCCGGGCGTGATGTGGCCCTCGGCCAGCGCTGCCGTCCTTTCCCATGACGTGCAGATCGCCGGAGCCGGCATAACGACGGTGTTCGACGCGGTTTCGGTCGGCGAATACTCGGCCGCGAGCGCGCGTCGGCAGATGATCGTGACCACGGTCGAGACCGTCTCCAACCCGCGCATCCGCGAAGTGCTGAAGGCCGAGCACCTGTTGCACCTGCGTTGTGAGCTCGCCGACCCGGCAGTGATGGACATCTACCAGCCCATCGCCGGCAACCCTTACGTCAAGCTCGTCTCGCTGATGGACCATACGCCCGGCCAGCGGCAGTGGGCGGACCTCGAAAAGTGGCGGCAATTCAACCGCGACAAGAAGTGGACCGACATGGAGTTCGACGCGATGGTGGCCAAGCGCAAGGCCGACCAGGCAAAGCACGCCGAAATCCATCGCCGCTCGGTCATCGCGCTCGCCCGCCACTACGGCACGGTGATGGCCAGCCACGACGACACTACCCGCGAGCACGTGGAAGAGGCGGTGGCCGAAGGCATCGCCATTTCCGAGTTCCCGACCACCCTTGGCGCTGCCGGCCACGCGGCCAAGCGTGGCATGAAGATCGTGATGGGGGCCCCCAATGTCGTGCGCGGCGGCTCGCACTCGGGCAATGTCTCGGCCATCGAGCTCGCCCAGCGCGGCTTCCTCGACGGGCTTTCCTCGGACTACGTGCCGGCAAGCCTGATGCAGGCAGTGTTCCATCTCTCCGGCGAGGATGGCATCGAGCTGCCAAAGGCCGTCGCCATGGTGTCGGCTAACCCCGCCGAGATGGTGGGACTTGCCGACCGCGGCGCCATCGAACCCGGCAAGCGCGCCGACTTCAGCCGCGTACGGCTGGTCGAGGGCCTGCCGGTGGTGATGGGCGTCTGGCGCGAAGGCAAGCGGATCTGCTGACAATCCGATTCCGGGAACATCCAGAACTCGTTGTGTCTGCATATCTTTCAGGAGCAGCCGGCCGCCACCAAACTGATATCTCTTAGTTCAGTAATTCCGTGAAGCTTTTCGGAGAAGCGTCCACAGCTTCGCGCGGCACATAGTGCAGCCAGGCTACACCGTTCTCGTAAGTCTCGTTTCCTTCCAACCGCAACGCCAGCGTGTCGACAAGCCGGGCGAACCACGGCTCGCCGGGCGAGATTGCGGGATAGACGAAGACGTGGAACGCATCGACCAGCCCCAGGCCGACAACGGCCTTTGCAAAGCTCGCACCACCCGCAAGGTGGAGATCCCTGCCAGGCTGCGCCTTGAGGTCGTTGAGGTACGCGGCAAGTGCCTCGTCATCGGCTGCCGCCACCTGCTCCACGTTGTTCCAGGCAGTCAACGTTTCCCGGCCCGACCGCGAGAAGACGAGCTTGCGATGATCACGCATGCGCCGTGCCACGCTGCGGTTGGTTTCGCTGCCCTGTGCCAGCGCGTCCGGCCAATGGGCCGCCATACCCTCATAGGTGGTGCGTCCGACGAGAATGGTATCGTAGCTCGCATAGAGACTGTCGACCTTGCGGTATTGGTCCTCGCCGACGCCGTGGAGCCAAGCCATCGGGTCGTCGAGCCGGCCGTTGAGGGTAGTATTCATCTGGAAGACGATCTTGCGCATCAGCGTGATTCCCGGACCTGCCGTTCGATGAGGGCGACAAGCTGAGTGGTCACCGTGCCCCAGCCTTCATGGAAGCCCAGTTCCTCGTGCCGGCCGCTGTCGGCGGCGCTGCGGTGCATGACGTGGGCAATGTACTCGGTCCCCTGCGGGTGATCGGCGAGGCTGATGATGGCTGTGATGGCGACGAACGGCTCCTCGACCGGACGCCAGCCGCTGGCCATGGTATTGGTGAAGACGATGCGTTGGCCCTCGTCGACTGCGAGATAGCAGGCGGTGAGGTGCGGCACGAATGCGCTGCCGTTCTCGCTCATGCGCGTCACCAGCCCGCCGCCCGGGCGCACGTCCATTTCGTCGACCCGGCAGCGTGTGGGCGCGGGCACCCACCACTGCTCGAAGCTCTTGGGGTCCGTCCAGGCGCTCCAGACCACAGATCGGGGACCCTTAATGATGCGCTCGATCTTGAGATCGAGCGCGGGATTGAACGATGAGGTCATTTATCCGGCTCCCTGTCCTGCATGACGAACCGCTCCAGACGGTCGGTGCGGGCTTCCCAGATGGCATACTGCTCGGAAAGCCAGCCTTCGGCCGCCGCGAACGCGGTTCGATTGATGGCGCAGGTGCGTACGCGCCCCTGCTTTTGCGTGCGGATCAACCCGCTGCCCTCGAGCAGGTGGATGTGCTTCATGAACGAGGGCAAAGCCATGTCGAAGGGCTTTGCGAGCTCGCCCACGCTCGTCGGTCCCTCGCCCAGCCGACGCAGCACGGCTCGCCGGGTGGGGTCGGCGAGTGCCTGGAAGATGCCATCGAGGTGCGGATACTGATCCATAAGGCTAAGTATCATGACACAATACTTAGCGCAAGAGCTAAGTATCAGATCAGGCCATTGCCGGTATTCCGCCCCGCCGGTTCGCCGCGCGAGGGCCGCGTGGCTCCCGCGTGATCATGCCGAAGAGATCGCGCGGATCATCCGGTTCGGCGAGAATGTCGAGATCCTCCGTCAGCCCACTGCCCTGCATGCGATCGCGTAGGTATCGAAGGGCAGAGAAGTCCTCGATGGCGAAGCCGACGGAGTCGAAAATGGTTATCTCATCGACGCCACGGCGGCCGGATTTCCTGCCGGCGATCACCTCCCAGAGTTCGGTAACGGGGTAGTCCTGCGGCAACTGCTGGATCTCGCCTTCGACGCGCGATTGCGCCCCGAGTTCGACGAAGATACTGGCGCGCTTCAGGATATCGGCATGCAGCTCGGTCTTGCCCGGACAGTCGCCGCCGATGGCGTTGATATGCACCCCCGCGCCAACCATGTTGTCGGTCAGGATCGTCGCCCGGCGCTTGTCGGCCGTGACGGTAGTGATGATGTCAGCGCCGGCAACCGCCTCTTGTGCTGAGGCGCATTTGACGATGCGCAGGCCCGTTCCGGCGAGGTTGCGGGCGCACTTGCCCATCGCCGCCGGGTCTATGTCGAAAAGCCGGACCTCCTCGATGCCCACCACCGCCTTGAAGGCCAACGCCTGGAACTCGGACTGTGCACCGTTGCCGATGAGGGCCATCACGCGGCTACCGGTACGCGCGAGACGCTGTCCCGCGACCGCCGAAATCGCGGCGGTGCGCAGCGCCGTGAGGATCGTCATCTCCGAAATGAAAAGCGGATAGCCTGTGGCGACGTCCGTCAGCACGCCGAAGGCGGTGACTGTCTGTAGGCCCCTGCGCATGTTGGCGGGGTGGCCGTTGACGTATTTGAAGCTGTAGAGCGTGCCGTCGCTCGTCGGCATCAGCTCGATCACGCCTTCGCCCGAATGGCTGGCGATGCGGGGCACCTTCTCGAAGGCCTCCCAGCGGGAAAAGTCCTCCTCGAGGTAGCGCGCGAGTCCCACCAGAACCGGTTCAACCCCCGAGCGTGCAAGGAACTTCAAAATGTTCGAGACGCTGACGAATTGAACCATTTGCGTACTCCGCTTCAGTAGGAAATCGTTGGCCTGTCCATGACACTGCGGCCGAAGAGCGAGGCGACGAGATCGACCATCAGCCGGGCAGTCTTGCCGCGCTCGTCGAGGAACGGGTTGAGCTCGGCGACATCAAGAGAGGTCATCAAGCCGCTGTCACAGATCAGCTCCATGACGAGATGCGCCTCGCGAAAGGTAGCGCCGCCCGGCACGGTGGTGCCGACGGCGGGGGCAACGTCGGGATCGAGGAAATCGACGTCGAGGCTGACGTGCAGCAGGCCGTTGGCGGCCTTCACCCGCTCGATGAAGCCCATGAGAAGGCTCGACATGCCGTGCTGGTCGACGCGGCGCATGTCGTGCACCTCGACCTTGTGCTGACGCAGCGCCGCGCGCTCGGCAGGATCGACCGAGCGAATGCCGATCATGGCGATGTTGGCCGGATCGACCGTTGCCTTCAGCTCGGGGAAGACACCGGCGAAACCGGGCAGGCCCGTGACGTAGGCGAGCGGCGTGCCGTGAAGGTTGCCACTCGTCGTCGTATCGGGCGTGTGGAAATCGGTGTGCGCATCGAGCCAGAGGACGAATTGCGGCCGCCCGCTCTCCTGCGCGGCACGGGTCACACCGGCTACGGTGCCGGCCGACATCGAGTGGTCACCGCCGAGGAATACCGGGAAGAACCCCTGCCCGACCGCCCGCGCCCCGGCTTCCGTTGCCGCCTCGATCCAGCCGGTCGTCTCACCCAGATCATGGATAGCGCCGTTGGCGTGGGCCCTGTCTCCGCGGATGACGGGGGTGAGGTTCCCCCAATCCTCGACCGTGTGGCCGAGCTCGCCGATCGCCTCGGCGATCCCGGCCGTCCGCAGCGCGTCCGGCCCCATCAGGCACCCCTTCTGGTGGGTGCCGGCCTGGGTCGGAACCCCGATGAGAATGACGCGCTTGCCTTCGCCCATGTCCTGCCTCGCTGGATGTTTTCGGTCGGGTGCCACGCCCTCCGGGCTCGTTTCATCGAGCCGCATTGCAGGAAGGCATGGCACTCCCTCCCGACATCCTAGCTGGAGTAAGCCACAAGTTTTGGACAGCCGGAACGCGCTATGCTGCGCAATTGTTGTTGTCGACTGCCCGTTTTGCGCTACGATGCTGCCGTTATGGACACACTCGACCAGCAGATTGTCGATGCCCTGCGCCGCGACGGACGCGCCTCGGTCTCCGAACTCGCCGCCCGCTTCGGCGTGACGCGTACGACGGTGCGCACTCGCATGGAGCGGCTGGAGGCGGGCGGCGAAATCCTCGGGTACACGGTGGTGTTGCGCAACGACGAGCAGGCGTCTGCCGTGCGCGGAATCATGCTCATCAAGATCGCCGGCAGCGGCAGCGAACGCATCATCCGCTTGATCAACGGCATGCCGGAAGTGTCGGCGATCCACACCACCAACGGGGCGTGGGACATCGTCGTCGAGCTCGGTACGCAGACGCTTTCCGGCCTCGACGACGTGCTGCGCCGTATCCGCCTCATCGATGGGGTGCTGTCGAGCGAGACGAACCTCTACCTGACCACCAAGCGCGCTGGGCGGCGGGCGGCGGAGCGATAGCGCGTCAGAGCGCGACTGCCTGAACCCGCAGCGGCTTGCCAATGGCGAAGGGCTCTCCCGCCTGCGTCAGCGCCCCGGTTTCGGCATCGCGGGCGAATACGACGATCGAATCCGAGTGTTGGTTGGCGACGAGCAGGTGCCGGCCCGAGGGCGTGACGGCGAAGCTGCGCGGCCAGCGGCCACCGCTCGGCGTCGTGCCGAGAAAGGCGAGCGTGCCGTCGGCGGCGAGCGAATAGGTCGCAATGGAATCATGCACGCGATTGGAGGCGTAGAGGAAGCGAGCGTCCGGAGAAAGGTGAATGTCGGCGGCCCAGGTCTGCTCGGAAAAGTCCTCCGGCAACATGGAGAGCTCCTGCAAGCGGGTGAGGCTCTCGCCGTCGTAGGCGAGGACGGTCACGGTTCCGGCGATCTCGTTGGCGACGTAGACGAACCTGCCATTGGGGTGGAACACGAAGTGGCGCGGCCCTGCTCCAGGAGTCGCGTTGTAGGCGAAGGCACGGATGAGCTCGCCATTTTCCAGACGGTAGGCGACCAACTCGTCGGTACCGAGATCGGCAACGAGGTAGTAGCGCCCATCCGGGGTCTGCTGGACGCTATGCGCGTGACTACGCTCCTGCCGGTCGGCACGAGGGCCCAAGGGGCCACCATGGGCAGCGCTTGCCAGCGGCGCGCCGATGCGGCCTTCGCTGTCGAGCGCATAGACCGCCATCGCCTGGTCCGGCCCCCCGTTGCCTTCGCTGTAGTTGGCGATGGCCAGATGCCCGTCCCCCGTGACCGTCACATGGCAGGTGGTGCGACCCAGGGTGGGCTGCTTGTTGAGGTAGGTCAGCGTGCCGGCGGCCTTGTCGAAGGCATAGGCGCTGACCGTGCATTCGTACCAGGGCACGACTTCGGAGACGGCGTAGACGCGCCCCGCCTCGGCGTCGACTTCGAGGAAGGTGGGGTTGTCGATGTCGTCGGCGACGGTGACGGTCGCGAACTTGTGCGTTTCCTCATCGAAGGTCAGCACGGCGATCCCCTGCCCCGGCGTAATGCTCTCGCCAGTGCGATTGATCGAGCCGATGAAAACGTGGAGAAGCGAGGAAACCATGACGCGCGATCCTAGATTGAGGCGCGGCAAGGCTTCACTGTTTCCGGTTTTCAGTTCAAGTCCCCGAATTTGTAAATTCTCGTCCGGAATCCGAAGATCGGCCGCCAAGCCGCTTGGTCTGGCTGGAAGTTCGGCTAGGATTTCAGCTGGTTGGATGCCATGAGGAGGACGATGTGGCCGAACATGCACTGGTGGTCACTGGGCCGCGCGAACTCGCCTTCGAGGATATCGCGACGGGCGAACTGCCGGCAGACGCGGTGCGGGTGAGGACACTGCTTTCCGGCATCAGCGCCGGCACCGAGCTTTCGCAATATCGCGGCACCAGCCCGTTCATGCACCGGCAATGGGACGCCGCGAACCGGGTGTTTCGCGACGGAGAGCCCAGTTGGACCTATCCGGTGCGCAACCTTGGCTATGAGGAAGTCGGCGAGATCGTCGAGACCGGAAGCGCGGTGACACGCCTGCGCGTCGGCCAGCGTGTCTTCGGCACCTGGGGGCATCGCACCGGTCATGTGATGAGCGAGGCGGACGCGCTCGACCGGCTGATGCCGGAGGGCGCAGACCCGCGCATCGGCATCTTCTCCCATATCGGGGCGGTGGCGCTCAACGGGGTGCATGACGCTCAGATCCGCATGGGTGACCTGGTCGTCGTCTTCGGGCTCGGCGTGCCCGGCCAGATCGTTGCGCAGGCGGCGCGCGCGTCGGGCGCGACGGTCGTCGCGGTCGATCCGGTCGCCTCTCGGCGCGAGTTGGCGTTGAAGCTCGGCGCCGATCGGGTGCTTGATCCGACGGAAGTTTCGGTCTCGGATACGATCAAATCGGAGACCGGCGGGCGCGGCGCGGATATCTGCATCGAGGTTTCCGGCGCCGCACCTGCTCTGGCCGAGGCCATGCGCACGGTCGCCTATGCCTCGCGTGTGGTGGCGCTCGGCTTCTTCCAGGGCGAGGCGCGTGGGCTGACGCTGGGCGAGGAGTTCCACCACAACCGCATCGAGGTGATTTCGAGCCAGATCTCGGGTGTCGCACCGGCCGCGAGCCACCGGTGGAACAAGCTCCGGCTCTGGCAGACGGCCGTCCGCTTGCAGCACGAAGGGCGGCTTGATCTCGTGCCGCTCATCACCGATACGGTGCCTTTCGCAGATGCCCCGGCCCTCTTCGTCCGGCTGGACAAGGGCGATCCGGCCATTATGCAATCCGTCCTTTCATTCGGAGATATCTCATGACCCTTCTTCGTGTCGGCCTGCTCGGTCCAGGCGGCATCGGTGCCCGTCACATCAAGGCGCTGGCGCAATTGCCGCAGGAGGCCGAACTCGTCGCCTGCTGCGGACGGGATGAAGGACGGACCCTTGCATTCACTGCCGAACACGGCGGCACGGTTCATACCGATTTCGAGGGGATGCTCTCGCGCGAGAAGCTGGATCTGCTGATCGTCGCGCTGCCGCCCTTCGCGCATGAGGGGCAAGTCGAAGCTGCAGCGCGCAAGGGCGTCCACCTGCTCGTCGAGAAACCCATCGCGCTCGACATGGAGCGTGCCGATGCCATGGTGGAAGCCGCCGAAGATGCAGGCGTCGTTGCCGCCTGCGCCTTCATGTACCGGTTCGGCGAGGCGGTCGAGCGGTGGGAGACGGCCGATACCGGCCGGCCGGGCATGTTCACCGGCTTCTTCCACTGCAACTCGCTGCATTCGCCCTGGTGGCGCGAGCGGGCGCTTTCGGGCGGGCAGACCGTGGAGCAGCTGATCCACATCGTCGACCTCGCCCGTCACACGCTCGGCATGCCGAGAACCGTTTATGCCAAGATGGCCAACCTCTTCCATCGTGACGTTCCGCGCTACGACACCGAGGACGTCAGCGCCACGATGCTCGGCTATGAGGACGGCCGCATCGGCCTGCTCAACGCCTCCAACGCCGCCGCACCCGGCAAGTGGGAAAAGGGCTGGAAGATCATTTCCGAGCGGATGACGGGAAACTTCACCGATTTCAACGCGGCGGAACTGACGCATTCGACGGGCGAAGGCGGCAGCGAGCCGGTGAACAGCGAGCGGGACGTGTTCGTTGCGCAGCTCGCTGACGTGATCGGGGCGATCCGGGAGGGACGAAAGCCGAAGGTGCCGCTCTCCGACGGCGCAGACTCGCTACGCATCGTGCTGGCGGCGCAGCAATCGGCGGAGGAAGGGCGTGAGGTCGTGATCTAGCCCCTCTTCACATCCTGATTCAACGGCTTCACGTTCCCGAAAAGATTCCGCCCATTGCTCTAACCGATTGCGCCAGAATCCCTTTCACGCCCAATCCAGGAACTCCAGCACCATCGCGGCGGTCCAGGTGAAGCGGCCGCCGCCGCAGGGTTCACCGGTCATCGGATCGTAGTATTCGGCAAAACCGCTCTTCTCGATGAGTTCGAGGCTCGAAGCGATGATGTGGTCGGCCACCGCCTTCTCTCCGGCGGCGGCGAGGCCATCGACGATGAGGTAGTTGCACACCAGCCAGACCGGCCCGCGCCAGTAGCGCTTGGCGTCGAACCGGGCGTCGGCCGGATCGTGGCTTGGCACGAGGTACTTGGCTGTCTCGCCTATGCGCTCGATGGTGCGGGCGATGGCGTTCGCCCGCCCGGCGGGAACGGCGGCGAAGACCGGCAGCAGGCCGCCGATCGAGGCGCTGTCGACGAGCTTGCCGGTCGTGCGATCGAGGCAGAGATATTGCCCGTGACGCTCACTCCACAGGCGCTCCAGCGCGCCAAGACCGTTCTCGGCCCGGGCGCGGTTGGCGGCGGCGATTTCGGCTTCCCCCAGTGCTTCGGCGACCACGGCAAGATCAGCGCAGCCGCGGATGAGGATGGCGTTGAAGCCCGGATCGACGATCTGGAACGGCGAGGCATCATGGAGCCTGGAGTTGTCCCAGCCGAGCTTGCGGAAGTGCTCGACGAGCCAGAGGTAACGGTCGTACTGCGCCTTGGTTGGGCGATGGGCGGGATCGGCGTGCTGGGTATCACGACGGGTGTAGGGCGCGATGCCTTCAGTCGGCACACGCTCGAAGGCCTCATCCCAGTCGATGGAATTGTCGCGCCCCGCCTCCCAGGGGTGAAGGATGGCGACCAGTCCCTCGCCGTGCGGGTCGCGGTTGGCGTAGAACCAGGAGGACCATTTGTCGATCTTCTTGAGGAGCTCACGCGCCCGGCGCTCGACAGCCGCCCGGTCCTTGGCGCGCTCGAAAAGCTGACGGAGCGCAAAACCGGCGATGGGTGGCTGGGTGATCCCGGAGGTCGCCGTCGGCCGGTTCGTCGCCCAGACATCGGGACCGGGGAAATAGCCGTCGTCATGCACATGGAAGACGATGTGCGGCACCATGCCGTCGGGCCATTGATGCTCGAACAGCGTCTCGATCTCGGTCCAGGCGCGGTCCTCGTCGTAGTAGTTCTGACCGAGGGCGGTGAAGCAGGAATCCCAATTCCACTGGAAGGGATAGAGCCCCTTGGTCGGCACGGTGTAGTTGCCGCGATCGTTTTCCTTAAGCACCTCGACGGCATGGTCGAAGACGCGGGACTTATCGAGGATGGTCATGGCAAGGCACTCTACTTTCTGGGGGCGCCGGGGATGCGTGCGAGCAGGCCGCCATCGACCCGCACCGTCTCCCCGGTCATGAAACTGTTGGCGTCCGAGAGGAGGAAAGCGATCACCGCTGCCACCTCCTCGGGCCGGGCGCGACGGCCAATGGGATGCATGGTGTCGATCTCGGCCGAGAGCATTTCGGGATCGGGATCCTGGTCGATCGCCCAGCGCAGCATCGGCGTATCGACGGACCCGGGCGCGACGCCGAGCACGCGCACACCATGCTCGGCTTCGTCCATCGCCATTGCCGTGACCAGCCCGACGAGCCCATGCTTGGCAACGACATAGGCGAGTGCGCCCTTCTGTGCCGCCATGCCCTGCACCGAAGCGGTGAGGCAGATGGCGCCCTTGTGGCGGCGCAATTCCGGCATCGCGGCCTTGGCGACGTTGAAGCCGCCGGTGAGGTTGACCGAGATCACCTCGTCCCAGGTCGCCGGTGTTGTCGTTACCGCGTCGCCATAGCGCTGAATGCCGGCATTGTGGGACACCGCCGAGATGCCGCCGAAGCGCTCGACGCCCTCGCGCACGGCGCGCTCGCAATCTTCGAGCGATGCGACGGAGCCGGTGACGGCAAGGATATCGCTGCCGAGGGACCGCGCCGTTCCAGTTAGCGCATCGCCATCGCGATCGAAGAGCACCATGGGGCGGCCAAGGCCGGCGAAGGTCTCGGCGACCGCGCGGCCGATGCCCATGGCGGCGCCGGTGATGAGGATGGCGGCGCTCTCGGAACTCATGGGGCAAGCCTTTCCGCGGCAGCGAAGATCTCCGCGATCTTGGCGTGGCCTTCGTCGTTGGGGTGAACCATGTCGTCACTCACGAGCGCATCGCCGCCCTCAGTGCCCATGCGCTCGTTGACCGGGGCATGGAAGACGCCGAACTGACGGGCGATCGCCTCGACAGCCTCGACATGCGCCTGAAACCGCTCGCGCGTCTGGCCGGTGAAGCCCTCCGAGCCTACGGCGAAACCGGCATTGGGGATATGCGGCGGGCTGCCGAGACAGACCATTTCGGGTCGGATGCCGGCAGCAACGAGATTGCCGAGGACATCGCGATAGTCGCGGATGAAGCCTTCGATGCTGAAGGTTTCCGGCGCGCCGACGTAACGGGCGTCGTTGAAGCCATAGAGGATGGCGATGCAATCGGCGCGCTCGGCGCCGAGCAGGTCCGCCTTGTGGCGCGACCAGCCGTTGTTGGGCCGGGGCGCGCCGCCCATAGCCGGCGAGTTCTGCATGACCGTGCCTGGGATGCCCTTGTTGACGAGGGCACAATCCAGTCGCACAGCCAGCAAGCTGGCCCAGCTCCGTTCAGGCGTCGTCGCGGACATGCCGAAGGTGATGCTATCGCCGAAGGTCGCGAGCGTACGGGCGCCGCTCTCGCGGACGGTTGTCGCAAAGTCGCTCATCAGCGCGGCTCCAGGAATTCGAGGACCATCGCCGCCGTCCAACTGAAACGGGCGCCTCCGAGCGGGGCGCCGTCATGCGGATCGTAGTATTCGGCAAAGCCGCTTTGCTGAATCAATTCAAGGCTGTCGGCGACGATCCTGTCAGCGAGATTCACCTGCCCTGCCCGACGCAAGCCATCCGCGATCATGTAGTTGCAGACGAGCCATACCGGGCCACGCCAGTAGCGCTTGAGATCGAAGCGCAGGTCGGTTGGATTGTGGCTGGGGACGAGATAGCTCACCTCGTTCGCCATCGCCTCGAGCGTCGCTGCAATCGTTTCGGCCCGCTCCGGCGGAATGGGCGCGAAGACCGGGATCAGTCCGCCGATGGACGGGCTCTCGACGTGTTTTCCGCCTACACGGTCACGGCAGAGGTATTGGCCGTGTGCAGAACTCCAGAGCTTATCGAGGGCCGTCAGCCCCTTCCCGGCGCGCAGGCGGTTTCTGCCGGCGATCTCAGCCTCGCCCAGCGCCTCAGCGAGCTCGGCCACTTCGAGGCAGGAGCGGATGAGGATGGCGTTGAAACCGGGATCGACGATCCGAAAGGGCGAGGCGTCGTGGAGGCGGCTCGTGTCCCAGCCGAGCCCGCGGAAGTGCTGCACGAGCCAGAGATAGCGGTCGTACTGAGCTTTGGTCGGACGCGTCGAAGGATCGGCGTGCTTCAGGTCGTTGCGCTCATAGGGCATGACGCCCTGAGTCGGCACGCACTCGAACGCTTCATCCCAATCGATTGAATTGTCGCGCGATTCCCAGGGATGGATGATGGCGACGAGGCCTTCGTCGTCCGGATCGCGGGTACGGTAGAACCAGTCGTGCCAGGCATCCGCCTGGACCAGCAACGCGCGGGCGCGAGCGTCGTCGCGGCTCCGGCGCCAAAGCTGGTTGATGGCAAAGCCGGCGATAGGAAGCTGGGTGATGCCGGAAGTCGGTGTCGGCCGGCTGGCGCCCCACACTTCGGGACCGGGGAAATAACCCGGCGCAGGCTCGTGGAACACCATGTGCGGCACCATCCCGTCCGGCCATTGGTGGGCAAAGAGCGTTTCGATCTCGGTCCAGGCGCGGTCGAGATCATAGTGTGATTGGCCGAGAGCGGTGAAGCAGGAGTCCCAGTTCCATTGGAAGGGGTAGAGGCTCTTTGTCGGCACCGTGTAGCCGCCGCGATCATTCTCGCGCAGCACATCGATGGCCCGTTGCCTGGCTTGGTTGTCGTGGTCGCTCATTCAGGGTCCAGCCTCAAACCGCCGCGGTCGTCTCGGGATCGAACCAGCGTATCCGGTCGGCCTTGGGCACGAGGCTCAGTTCATCGCCTGGCGAGACGCGGATGTCGGAGTCGAGGACCGCGCGGAACATGGCGCCGTTGACCTCGGTGGTGACCAGGGTGTGCGCGCCCAGAGGCTCGACGACGCGGGCCGTGGCCTTGAGACCGCCCGGCGCGACGTCTACATCCTCGGGGCGGATGGCGAAATCGAGCCGTTCGCGGCCGGCATTCGGGCCTTCAAGGGTGATGCCGGCGACATTCCACCTGCCCTCGCCCTCCTTGGTCGCCGAAATGAAGTTCATCGGCGGATTGCCGATGAAGCTGCCGACGAACCGGGCAGCGGGATTGCGGTAGACCTCTACCGGGGTCGCCGCCTGAACGATGCGGCCTTGGTTCATCACCGAAATGCGATCTGCCAGACTCATTGCCTCCACCTGATCGTGGGTGACGTAGATGGTCGTCGTCTTGCTTTCGGCGAGCACGCCCTTCAACTCGGCGCGCATCTCGAGGCGCAGAAGTGCGTCGAGGTTGGAGAGCGGCTCGTCCATCAGGATCACGTCCGGCTCCATGGCAAGCGCCCGTGCGACCGCCACGCGCTGACGCTGGCCGCCCGAAAGCTGGCCCGAATAGCGCTTCAAGAGCTGCTCGATATGCATGAGCTCGGCGGTACGGACGACGCGCTTGTCGATCTCGGCCTGCGGCAGCTTCTTCATGCGGAGGCCGAAGGCGATGTTCTCGAAGACGGTGAGGTGCGGGAAGACCGCGTAGTTCTGGAAGACCATGGCGATGCCGCGCTCGCGTGGCGGCAGGTGATCGACGCGGCGCCCGCCGATCCATACCTCCCCCTGCGTCGGCGTCTCCAGGCCAGCGACGATGCGCAGAAGCGTTGTCTTGCCGCAGCCCGATGCGCCGAGCAGCACCATGAACTCCTGATCGGAAATGGTCAGGTCGATCGAGTGCAGAGCCTGGAAGGCCCCGAAGCTCTTGGCGACGTTCTTGATGACGATCTCTGCCATGACTAGCTCCTAACGGTTGGCGATGCCCCACATCGCGAAGAGGTACTTGCGCACCGCGAAGATGAAGATCAGCGCCGGGATGACCAGCGCCGCGCCACCGGCGAATTTCAGGTGCAGCGGCGAGACGTTGAGGCTCTGGATGAGGAAGGCCGTCAGCGTGCGGTTCTCGATGGTCAGGACCGCGGCGGCGAACACCTCGTTCCAGGAGATGGTGAAGGCGAAGACTGCCGAGGCGGCGATGCCGGGCAGCACCAGTGGCAGCACGACCTTGCGGAACGCCTGCCAGCGATTGCATCCGAGCGTCCAGGCGGCCTCCTCCAGTTCGATCGGAATCCCTGAAAAGAGCGAGAAGGTGATGAGGACCGCGAACGGTATGGCCAGCACCGTATGCACCAGCGCCAGACCGAATGCCGTATCGTCGAGGCCGACACGGATGAACATGACCGCCAGCGGCAGGGCCAAGAGGGGCAGCGGGAAGGCGCGGGTCATCACCACCAACAGGCGGAAGACTTCCTTGCCGGGAAAATCGAAGCGCGAGAGCGCATAGCCGGCTGGGGCGCCGAGCGCGATGGAGAGGACCATGGTCAGCACCGCCACCAGCACCGAGTTCCACAGCGCCCGCGCAACACCGGCAAAGGAGAGGAAGAACTGCACCGAGCCGAAGTTGAAGGATGGAATGCCGGTCTTGGGGAATCCCGTTACCTCGGCCGGAGAGGAGAGCGTGTTGACGAGGAGCAGGTAGATCGGCACCAACACCCAGACGCAGAGCAATACGGTCGAGGCTATGAGCAGGAAGCGTCCCGCCGCGCGGGCGTCGCTCACCGAGCGCGGAACGTCGTTCACGACAGCGTCGGTCATATCCGGGCCTCCTTGGGAACGCGCAAGACACGGAGGAAAAACAGCGTCGAGGCGATGGAGATAGCGAGGATCACCAGCGCATAGGCCGAGGCGACGTTGCGGTCCTGAAGCGCGAACTGCCACTGATAGGTCTCGCCCATGAGCACCGGCAGCGTGGTGCCGCCGAGCGCGACGACCACGGCGAAGACCTCGAAGGCGGCGAGGGTTCTAAGGATCAAGGCCGATTGCAGGCTGGGCCTCAGCATCGGCAGCGTGATCTTGAGGAAGCGTTTCCAGGGGCTGGCGCCGAACACCTCGGCCGCTTCGTAGTATTCCTTGGGGATCAGGCCCATGCCGGAGACGAGGATCACCATAACGATGGCGGTCGCCCGCCAGACTTCGGCGATGATGACGGCGAGAAAAATCACCCAGATATTCTGGTAGCCGAGGAAGAGGATCGGCCGGTCGACGATGCCGAGCCCATAGAGGATCGAGTTGAGGAAGCCCGACTGCTCGAAGATCGCGAGCCAGATGATGCCGGCGGCGAGGTCCGAAAGTCCGAGCGGGATGGTGAAGATATAGAGGATGGCGCTGCGGCCGGTCTTCAGCTTGGTGACGATGGAGGCCATCGACAGTGCCATGACAAGCTGGATCGGCACGACGATGGCTGCCAATACGATGGTGTTGGTCAGCGCCGTACCGAACTTCCAGTGCGACGTCATGGTCTGCACATGCCGGAGCGTGAAGCCCTCAGCCCCGGAGAATGCCAGCACGGCAATCTGCACGAAGGGGTAGAGGAAGAAGACGAGCAGAAAGAGCGTTGCCGGCAAGAGCAGCGCATATGGCAGGAATCGCGGAGACATCGCCTTTCCCTATCCTTCCGGTTCAATGCGGGCGCCGCCCGGCGCCGAAACGTCGGGCGGCAGGGAGGAAACCTATTCAACCGGGCACGGCCCTTCGGACGGCGCATCGGGTATCCAGCACGGGGCGTTGGCCTGTTCCATCAGGCTGGCCAGTACGTTCCCCTGCTCGTCGAGCACGGCACGCACGTCCTGGTTGGCTAGGACAATGCGCTCGAAGGTATCGGTATAGACCTGGTTGAACTGACCGCCGAGATCGCCGAGGCCGACGGGAAGCAGTGCCGGCAGCGCATCTTCACCACCCGTCATCGTGGAGATCGCTTCACCGAGCGCCTGGGCCGAGGGCGGCAGGTCGTCGGGCAGCGGAGCGTCGGTCACCGGATAGAAGTTGGTGGCAAGAAGCGTGGCGACCTGCGTTTCCGGCTGCATCATGTAGGCGACGAGCGCCTTCGACTGCTCGATATCCGGCGCGCCCTTCGGCACCGCGATACCAGCGAGCACCGGCATGAAACCACGGCCTGCCGGACCCGAGGGCGCCGGGAAGGCAACGAAGTCGTCCGGGCGCTGGTTGAAGGCGTCGGCAAGCCGGGCCACGTGGTCGAAAGCAACCCAGACGTCGCCGTTCAGCAACTGCTCCTGCATAAAGGCGTAGTTGGTCGAAGCGGGATTGGTGTACTGCCAGAGCTCCTTGAAGGTATTCCAGGCAGTCTCGGCTTCGGCCGAGCGGAATTTCGTCACCGTCGAGCCGGTATAGGACGGCAGCAGGAAACCCTGGAAGAAGCGGTGCTTCAGGCCCTGCGGGCCGGCGGGAAAGCCGAACTTGGGCGAGCCGGTTTCGGTGGCCAGCACCTCCATCCAGTCGACGAGCTGCTCATATGTCAGCGCATTGATGTCGGCGCCTTCGGGCAGGTATTCGAGCGCCTGCCGGTTGGCGGCCATCACGTAGTTGGCCTGCATCCACGGGATGTAGAGCTGCTGATCGGTACCGAGCTTGCCGAGCTCGAGGAAGGTCTCGTTGACCTGAACGCCACCGAGATCGACGTCGGAAAGATCGGCCCAGCTGTCGGCATAGGTCGAAAGCTCGCCATGCAGCGCGCCGACGATGCCGATGCTGCCCGAGCCGGCCTCGAGTTCTGCCTCGAGACGGGTAACGAACGGGCCAACCTCCTGCGGCTGGAAATCCACCCCGCCCTCGAACCCGGCCAGCACGTTCTCACGCATGGCCTGAGTTTCCTCGATGGGCGAAGCCTGGGTGGACCAGAACAGCACCTGCGCCGAAGCGCCGATGGTGGCGGTCGCGGTCATGGCGGTTGCCAGCGCACTTACCAGCAGCAGCCGTGATTGGGTCTTCATGTATTCCTCCCTTGGTGTTTTGCGTTCACGTCGCTCGGTCCGGCGCGGGCCCGTGGCTGGCGCGCAGGATCAGGTTGGGCCGGATCAGCCGCGTCATGGGCTGGTCCGGCCGGGTTTCGATGACTTCAACGAGCATGTGCGCGATCTCGCTGGCGCAGGCGCGGTTGCCCGAGTCGAAAGTGGTGAGCCCTGGGGGCGCATAGGCACTGGCGGTGATGTTGTCGAAGCCGACGACGGAGAGGTCGCGTGGCATGGAAAGCCCTGCCCTCGCCGCCTCTTCCATCACCGTCAACGCGATCTCGTCGAAGAGGCCGATGATCGCGGTCGGGCGCTTGTCGGCATGCAGCATGCGGTTGATGGCGGCAACGCTCGCGCCCCGATCGAAGCGGGGAAACGACCCGACGTCGAGCCGCACCGCCGGATCGCCACGCGCGGCGATGGCCCGGTGCAGGCCCGTCTCGCGGTGATGCCGGAACGTCATGGCATCGGAGATCGTGATGAGCCCGATGTGCCGGTGGCCGAGCCCGTAGAGCAGCTCGAACGCCTCGGCGAATGCCGTCTCGCCGTCGCTGTCGAGCCAATGGTGGCGAGCGCGCGGATCGAGCAGGCGTCCATGGGCAACGAACGGGAAATCATGGGCTGTCAGATAGTCGATCCGCGCGTCGACTTCCGCGATGCGCGGCACCACAACCCCGTCGGCGCGCCCGCTCTCAACCACGTGCCGCAGCACAGTGAGCTCGTCGCGCCCCTGCGGGACGGTAGCAAGGAACAGGTCCATCCCATGTGAAACCAGACCTTCGCCGAGGCCGGTTATGAACTCGCCGAGATAGGAGTCGGCGAAGTTTAGCCCACGGATGGGCATCACGAAGCCGGCGAAACCGCTCCGTCCCAGCACGAGATGGCGGGCCGCCTGGTTGGGCACATAGCCCAGTTCGCGGGCCGCTTCGGCCACGCGCTGGCGGGTTTTGAGGGCAATCTGCTCATGCCCAGCAAGCGCGCGCGAGACGGTCGTGATCGACACGTCCAACCGCTCGGCAAGCTCCTTGAGCGTTTTTGCCCGATGAGAACCCAGAATCGCCTCCCTGCGATTTTGAACGTTTGCAATTGCTGATTTTGGTTTTGCAAACGCTTTAAATTCGTCTCACGGGTTTGCAGGGATGTCAACCGCAGGTCTGCGGATTGTGAAAATCGCCACTGAATGGATCAGGTCCGGCAGCAGGAATGGCTGCCGTTGATTCAATCAACAAATCTGATACAGATGGTTGCATCTTTGCTTCCAGCCGAAACCATTTGCCATGAGCCGCAATTTTCTGGTTGTCGACCCCGAGGAGGGCATCGAGGTCCTCAAGGGGCTCGCCTCGACGATCCGCGTTAAGATCCTCAAGCTTTTGCACGTCGAAGGGCCGATGAACGGCAATGAGATCGCCGAACGGCTGGAGCTGCCGCAATCGACGGTCTCGACCAACCTGCAGATTCTCGAGGGGGCGGGGTTGATCCGCACCGAGACGCAGAAGGCACGCAAGGGCAACCAGAAGATCTGCCACTCGACGTTCGACGAGGTACTGGTGATGTTCAAGGAGGACATCACCCCCTTGCACTCCAATGCCGTCGAAGTCGCGATGCCGCTCGGCCTTTACACGAGCTGCCAGGTTTCCGCGCCTTGCGGGCTCTGTTCCAGCGAAGGCATCATCGGGCTCCTCGACGTGCCTGACACGTTCCTCGATCCGGAGCGGATGAAGGCCGGGCTCATCTGGTTCACGCGCGGTTATGTCGAGTACCAGTTTCCCAATAACGCCAAGCTTTCGCAGAACAAAATCGAGTCCATCGAGGTCTCCCTCGAACTGTCATCGGAAGTGCCGGGCACCTCGGCCGACTGGCCGTCCGACATCACGCTTTCGGTCAACGGCACCGAGATCGGCACTTGGACCTCGCCCGGCGACTTCGGCGACAAGCGCGGCGTCTATACGCCATCCTGGTGGAAGCTGAAGGGCAGCCAGTATGGCAAGCTCAAGGGCTGGCGCGTGACCGAGAACGGCACCTATGTCGACGGGCTCAAGATTTCGCCGGTGTCCCTCAAGGACCTCGACCTCGAGAACCACCACTCGATCCGCCTGCGCATCGCGGTCAAGGAGGACGCCAAGCATCCGGGCGGCCTCAATATCTTCGGGCGCGGCTTCGGCAATTATGACCAGGACATCGTGCTGCGCCTGACGACGGCGCGGTAACAAGCTTTCGCTCGCATCATTGGCCGATTTTACCCCGTTCCCCTCTTGCGCGGGCCCGCGCAAGTCATGTACAACCGCGAACACTGATACAAATCAGAATATCGGGTTGATTGGAGGAGACGGATGAAAGCGACCGTAACGGCCCATAAGGACTACACGATCTCAAAGATCGACGACCGCGTCTACGGGGCATTCCTGGAGCATCTGGGGCGCGCGGTCTATACCGGCATCTATGAACCGGATCATCCGACCGCGGACAAGGACGGGATGCGCGGGGACGTGGCCACGCTCGTCCGTGACCTCAATGTACCCGTGGTGCGCTACCCCGGGGGTAACTTTGTTTCCGCCTACAACTGGGAAGACGGCATCGGGCCCAAGGAAGACCGGCCGGTGCGGCTCGATCTTGCCTGGCACACTTCGGAAAGCAACGCGGTGGGCATCCATGAGTTCGCCGACTGGTGCGCCACCGTCGGCACCGAGATGATGCTGGCGGTCAACCTCGGCTCGCGCGGCGTCGACGAGGCCCGCAACTTCCTCGAATACTGCAACCATCCCGGCGGCTCTTACTGGAGCGACCTGCGCATCAAGAACGGGCGCAAGGAGCCGTGGAACGTCAAGATGTGGTGTCTCGGCAACGAGATGGACGGCCCCTGGCAGGTCGGCCACAAGGATGCGACCGAATACGGCAAGCTCGCGGCCAACACGGCCCGCGCCATGCGCATGTTCGACAAGTCGCTCGAGCTGATCGTGTGCGGCTCGTCCAATTCGGACATGGCGAGCTATCCCGACTGGGAACGCATCGTGCTGGAGCACACCTACGATCACGTCGATCACATCAGCCTGCACATGTATTTCGGCAATCGCGACGACAACACGCCGAACTATCTCGGCCTCAGCCACAAGCTCGACCGCTATATCGAGACCGTGGCGTCCACCATCAAGCAGGTGAAGGCCAAGAAGAAATCTAAGCGCGACGTCTATATTTCGTTCGACGAGTGGAACGTCTGGTATCACTCGAACAAGCAGGACCGGAAAATCCTCGACGGCAATGACGGCTGGCCGCACGCGCCGGGCCTGCTCGAGGACATCTACAACTTCGAAGACGTGCTGATGGTGGGGCTGATCCTCAACACCTTCATCCGTCGCTCGGACGTGGTGAAGATCGCCTGCATCGCCCAGCTGGTGAACGTGATCGCCCCGATCATGACCGAAAAGGGCGGCCCGGCCTGGGCGCAGACCATCTACTACCCCTACTATTTCGCCTCGGTCTACGGGCGCGGCACCGCCTTGCAGCTCGTCACCAACTCGCCGGGCTACGAGACGACACACGAGGCGGACACCCCGTTCGTCGACGTTTCGGGCGTGCACAACGAAGAAGAGGGCACGCTGACCTTCTTCCTCGTCAACCGCCATACGAGCGAGACCATCGAGACGGACGTGAGCCTTGAGGGCTTCGGCAGCGGCACGATCGTCGACCACCAGGTGATGACGCACAAGGACCTGAAGGCGGTCAACACGGCCAAGAACCAGCAGGAAGTGGCGCCTCGCAAGGGCGATGGGGCCAAGCTCGCAGACGGCAAACTCACGGTCTCCCTGCCCCCGTATTCGTATCAGATGGTACGCGTCAAACTTTGATGCACCAGGCTTAAAACACCCGTCGAATCTTCACGACATTTTACGATTTGCGCATGGGCGCGCTCCAGATGCGAAGCGCGCCCATTTGCTTTCTATATCATGTTTTCGGGTTCGCATCATAATGTGCGTTGACAAGTTTGCGTCCTTGGATAGCATGTCCGGCGAGGTGCTGGAGGGCACCTCGCAGACGGGGCAACCAAGTCCCGACAAGGGAGGACATCGATGGATAGACGCAGTTTTCTGATCGGCACCACGGCTATCGGCGCGCTGATGGCCGCGGGCAATGGCCTGGCGTTCGCCCAGGACGCCGCCGAGGGCTCCGCGCCGGACCTGGCGCAGTTCCCGCGCAATGAAACCGTCATCGTGCACAATCCGGAAGGCGTGATCCGCAATCCGGGCTGGTTCAACCTCTGGGTGAGCGCCAATGGCGGCTGGTCCACAGGGTTGCAGCAGCTGGCGATGGACACGCTCTGGTACATCGATCCCGATGCCGGCATCGAGGGCGCCAGCGAGAACGCGATCTACTATTCGCTGGCCGAAGGCCCCTGGCAGTACAATGACGACTTCTCCGAGATGACGGTGAAGCTGCGCGAGGGGATCCTGTGGAGCGACGGGGTCGAGTTCACTGCCGACGACGTGGTGTTCACGGTCGAAAAGCAGGCTGCAACCCCCGGCACCAACTGGAACGGCGCCTTTTCCACCCAGGTCGAAACGGTCACGGCGGTCGACAAGTATACGGTCAACTTCAAGCTCAAGGCGCCGAACTCGCGGTTCCATGCGGTATTCTCGGTGCGCTGGAACGGCGCCTGGATCATGCCCAAGCACGTGCTCGAAGGCGTCGAGGACATCCTCACCCATGACAACAACCCGCCGGTGAGCCTCGGCCCCTACACGCTGCATTCGTTCGACCCGAACGGCACCTGGTACATCTGGGAGAAGCGCCCGGACTGGGACAAGACGACCATGGCGCTCGTCGGCGAGCCCAAGCCCAGGTTCGTCATCTACCGGAACAACATTTCCACCGACAATCGCCTCATCGAGATGCGCAACGGCAATCTCGACATGATCCACGACCTGTCGCCGGAAGGCACGTTCTCGATCGTGCAGCAGGACAGCCAAACGCAGGGCTGGTTCCCGGGCTTCCCCTATGCCCACCCCGATCCGACGCTGCCGATGGTGATCTTCAACCTGCAGAACCCCAAGTTCCAGGACAGGCGGCTGCGCTGGGCACTCGCCCTGATGCTGGACGCGCGGGCCATGTCCATGGCCTCCTATCGCGGCGCTGCCACCCTCTCGGCGATCTCCATCCCGCCCACGGGCACGCATCCGCGCGACTACCACGCGCCCCTGCAGGATTACCTCGTCAACTTCGAGCTCGACACCGGCAGCCGCACGATCAAGCCCTACGACCCAGAGATCGGCCTGCAGATCGCCGAGATGGTCCGCCCGCAGTTCGGCGAGGCCGTGCCGACCGATCCGGACGCCATCCGCAACGCCTTCGGCTATGGCTGGTGGAAGCAGGACATCCAGGCAGCCGAGGAACTTCTGACCTCAGCCGGCTTCACCAAGAACGGCAATCAGTGGCTGCAACCGGACGGCCAGCCCCTCACCATCGAGGTGCTGGCGCCCCAGGAAGGCGTGATCAACCGCCTGGCGGTCATCATCGCACAGACCTGGTCGCAGAACGGCGTCGAGTCGACGGTGAACCTCGGCATCGACCGCAACACCCGCAACGAGCAGGGCGATTTCGAGTGCAACATCGCCTGGGCGGTGGAAACCTGGGGCGGCCACCCCGACCTCAGCTTCTTCCTCGACAGCTACCACTCGGAATACCTGGCCGAACCCGGACAGATCCAGCCGGCGCGCAACTGGATGCGCTGGTCCGATCCGCGGCTCGACGAGATCATCGAGAAGATCCGCGGCATCGACTTCAACGATCCCGCCGGGATCGAATACGGCCATGAGTTCGTCAAGCTGCACCTCGAGGAGATGCCGAACATCCCGATCATGTCCTACAACGTGTTCTCGGTGCAATCGAACCGGCACTGGACCGGCTGGCCGAACGCCGAGAACAACTACGCCAACCCGGTTACCAACTGGTCGAACGCGAAGTACATCTTCACGCAGATCACGCCCGTAACCGCGTAGGAGCTCCCTCCCGGTGGTCCGGCCTACGGGCCGGGCCGCACGGGACGAAATGCACGATGTCGCTGAAAGAGAGGCAGGCAGGATTGCCTCTCTTGAGGGGATGGAGGCGGCCCGATCGGTCCGCGAAGCCGGTCTTCCTTCTCCCCTTGAGGGAGAAGGTGGCGCGCAGCGCCGGATAAGGGGTCAGGGATGCAGCATCAAACGCCGGCATGCTTGGCGGCATCGCGGACCCCTCACCCTGATTTTCCGCTGGACGCGGAAAATCTGTCCCTCTCCCTCAAGGGGAGAGGGGCGAAAGAGCCGAGCGTTCGGGCGGCAGTTGCTTCCTTCTCCCTGAGGGAGAAGGTGGGCGCGTAATGCCGGATGAGGGTTGCGACTGCCGTGGTGAACGCCGGGGCATGGGGGCGCAGTTCACCCCGAAAATCCGCTGGACGCGGATTTTCTGTCCCTCTCCCACAAGGGGCGAGGGGAACTATGACATGCCCATCGCGCTGAGCGAGAAATGGGTCGGTTGAGGAGGCCGGATGCAAGGTTATCTCTTGTTTGTCGGGAAGCGCGCCCTGCAATTGCTGGCGGTGATTTTCTTCGGCGTGTCGGCGACGTTCCTCGTCACCCATATGTCGCCGATCGATCCGGTCGAGACGGCGCTCAATCGCATGACGTCGCGGTCCAATTTCGCGCCGGAGGCCATCACGGCGCTGCGCAACGCGCTGACCGATCTCTACGGCGTCAACGAGCCGCTGCTCAGCCAGTACGTCAACTTCTGGCTTCGCCTGTTCCGGGGTGACCTCGGCCCGTCGCTGCTGGCCTTCCCGACACCGGCGATGACCCTGGTGATGCGCGCGATGCCGTGGACGGTGTGCCTGCTGACGCTGGCGACGATCATCACCTTCACCATCGGCAATCTCCTCGGGGGTCTGGCCGGTTACTACCAGAACAACAGGCTGCTCAAGTTCTTCGGCATCGCCGCCATCGCCATCCAGCCCATCCCCTACTACATCGTCGCCTTCATCATGCTGATCCTGTTCGGCTTCGTCTGGCCGATCCTGCCGATCTCGGGCGGGTTCGCCATGAACGTGACGCCCGGCTGGAACTGGTACTTCTTCACCTCGGTGATCCAGCACGCCACACTGCCGGCGCTGACGCTGGTGCTGACGGGGTTCGGCGGCTGGTTCCTCGGCATGCGCGCGCTGGTCTCCAACGTCGTGACCGAAGACTACGTGACCTATGCCGAGCTTGCCGGCGTCGACCGCAAGACGATCGTCTCCGGATATGTGATGCGCAACGCGGTGGTGCCGCAGTTCACCGCCCTCGCCATGACGCTCGGCGGCGTGTTCTCGGGCACAGTCATCACCGAGCAGGTGTTCAACTATCCGGGCATGGGGTCGCTGCTGATCGATGCGGTCAACGCCGGTGACTACTCGCTGGTGCTGGCCGTCGCGACGGTCTCCATCACGGCGGTGGCGCTGGCGATCTTCATCGTCGATCTTCTGCACCCGCTGCTCGACCCACGCGTACGGGCGGAGTAACCGACATGCTTGCCGTATTCCGCGACCTTCTGCGCTACAACATCGAGTTCGCCATCGGCGTCGTGCTGGTGGGGATCGTGACGATATTCGCCTGCCTCAGTTTCTTCTCGCCGGTCGACCCGTCGCTGATCTACATAACCATGCCCGACCAGCCGCCCTCGGCCCAATACTGGTTCGGCACCAACTCGCGCGGCCAGGACCTCTTCTGGCAGCTCTCGGCCGCGTTCAGGAACAGCCTGATGTTCGGGCTGATCGTGGCGGTCCTTTCCCGCATCATCTCGATCACGGTGGGCCTCGCCTCCGGCTATATCGGCGGCTGGGTCGACCGCGTGCTGATGTTCATCAACGACATCTTCGTCGCCGTCCCGATCTTCCCGGTGCTGGTGCTGTTCTATTTCGTGCTGCGCAACAATCTCGACAGCTTCACGCTGGCGCTGATCATGGCGTGCTTCGGCTGGCCGTTCGATGCGCGGCTGATCCGGTCGGTCGCGGTGGGGTTGAAGCACCGCGAGTTCACGCGCCATGCCGTGTTCGCGGGCATGTCGACGCGCAAGGTGCTGCTCGAAGAGCACCTGCCCTATGTCATGCCGATCATCTTCTCGACCTTCATGAACAACATGCTCTGGTCGATCGGGCTGGAGGTGACGCTGGCGGTGCTCGGCTTCACCAACATCAACAATCCGACGATGGGCACCGTGCTCTACTGGGCCAATTCGCACTCGGCGATGGTGGTGGGCGTGTGGTGGTGGATCGTCATTCCGGTGATCCTCATCGTCATGACGTTCCTCGGGCTCTTCCTGCTGGCGATCAGCATGAACGAATACATCGATCCGCGCAGCCGGCTGCGGAGGATGGGCGCATGATGGTGGGCGTGCGCAGGATCATCGCTCCCCTCCCCCTTGAGGGGAAGGGCCGGGGGTGGGGGTCGATCGGTGACCCACATAACCACCCCCACCCTCAATCCCTCCCCTCAAGGGGGAGGGAGGCCCATCGTGCCCGTGGTTATTCCTCGGCAAATGCTCTGCAACCCAAGCGCGAGGGACGCGCGCCATGACCCAGGACATCCTCAAGGTCGAGGACCTCAAGGCCTACTACCAGATGAACTATTTCGGCATCGAGCGCGAAGTCCGGGCCGTCGACGACATCACCATGACGGTGCGCAAGAACGAGGTTTACGGGATCGCGGGGGAAAGCTCGTCGGGCAAGACGAGCTTCATCAAAGTGCTGGCCGCCGCCATCCGCCCGCCGTTCCGGGTGATCAACGGTTCGGTGAAATACGACTTCAACGGCAAGTCCATCGACATCACCACCGCCAGCGAAGCCGAGATCGAGGCCATCCGCTGGAAGCACCTCTCCTACATCATGCAGGGCTCGATGAGCGTGCTCAATCCGGTGCGCCGGATCGGGCGGACGTTCGAGGATTTCGCCGCGCGTCCGCTCGGGCTCTCAGGCAGGGCTTTCCGTGAGCGGGTGGTGATGCACCTTGCCAAGCTGAAGCTCTCGCCGAACGTGCTCAACGCCTATCCGCACGAGCTTTCGGGCGGCATGCGCCAGCGCGTGACCATCGGGCTCGCGACCGTCTGCCACCCGGAGTTCATCATCGCCGACGAGCCGACGACGGCGCTCGACGTGGTGGTGCAGAAGGAGGTGCTGCAGCTCATCCGCGACATCCAGAAGGAGATGGGCGCGGCGGTGATCTTCGTCACCCACGACATGAGCGTCCACGCCAATGTCGCGGACCGGGTCGGCATCATCTATGCGGGACGGCTCGTCGAGGAAGGGCCGACGCGCGAGATGTTCTTTGCGCCCAAGCACCCTTATACCGCGCATCTCGTCGCGAGCCTGCCGCGCATCGGCGACACCAGCCAGCGGCCGGCGCTCGAAGGGCGCCCGCCGAGTCTTGCCGACCCGCCGCAGGGCTGCCGCTTCCATCCGCGCTGCCCGCTCGCCGTCGACAAATGCCGGCGCGAGGTGCCGCCGCTCGAAACGATCGGCAAGGATCATCGGACCGCCTGCTGGCGCTGGCAGGACGTCAAGCGGCTCGACCACGTGCACAAGGCCAACGGCGGGGAGGTTTCGGCATGAGCGCGCTGCTGGAGGTCAACAACGTTTCCAAGACCTTCTCGATGGGCGGGCTGCTGTCGCGCCACCAGGTGCGTGCGGTCGAGGACGCGAGCTTCACGCTGGAAGCGGACAAGCCCGAGATCTTCACCATCATCGGGGAGAGCGGATCGGGCAAGACGACGCTCGCACGCATGGTCCTCGGGCTGGAGCTGCCGACCGCCGGCGAGATCAGATTCCGCGGACAGACGGTCAGCCACAAGGTCTCGCGGGCCGAGCGGCTGAAGTTCATGGGCAACGTGCAGCCGGTGTTCCAGAACCCGTTCGAGGCGTTCAATCCGTTGAAGCGCATCGACCGGTACCTGGCCTCGACGGCGCGGCGGTTCCTCAAGATCAACGACCGGGCGGCCATCGACAGGGCGATGGACGAAGCGCTGGTGAAGGTGGGCCTGAGCCTTGCCGAAGTGCGTGGGCGCTTCCCGCACGAACTTTCCGGCGGGCAATTGCAGCGCTGCGCGATCGCGCGGGCGCTCATTCCCAATCCGCCGCTGCTGATCGCGGACGAGCCGGTGTCGATGGTCGACGCATCGCTGCGGATGGCGATCGTCAACCTCCTCAAGGCGCTGCGCGACGATTTCGGGGTCAGCGTGATCTACATCACCCACGACCTCGCCACCGCCTACTACATCTCCAACCGCATCATCATCATGCAGAAGGGGCGGATCGTGGAGATGGGGGATGCGCGCACGGTTCTGGAGAACCCCGAGCACCCGTATTCACGCCTGCTGAAGGCCTCGGTGCTCTCGGCCGAGGATGCGGGGGCCGGCAAGCTCGCGACCGACCCGGAGATGGTGCGCACGGCCAACTCACTTGCCAGCGCTGAGCGCAGCCGCCTCGCCGAGCGTCCCGACGGGCGGCTGGTGCGGGTTTACGAGGGGGCCTAGCGGCCCCCTTCCATCTTCCTGTGCCGCTGGTTGATGCCGCCGGTGCCGTAGGGGTAATCGTCCATCTGCGGCTTGCTGACATCGCTCAACCGCGCGATTTCCTCGGCGGTGAGTTTCAGGCCATCGGCGGCCATGTTGTCGGCGAGCTGCTCGCGGGTGCGGGCGCCGAGGATCACCGAGGTCACGGCCGGCTGGGCGGCGACCCAGGCAAGCGCCACCTGCGCCATGGAGGCGCTGCGGGCCGTGGCGATCTCGCGTACGGCGTCGATGACCGCCCAGGTGCGCTCGCGGGCGTTGCGCGCCTCCCAGGCTTCCATGCCGCGCTTGGGATTCTCGCCGAGGCGGGTGGCGCCGGTCGGCAGCTGATCGCGCTGGTACTTGCCCGAGAGCCAACCGCCTGCAAGCGGCGACCAGGGCAAGAGGCCCATGCCGATATCCTGGCACGCGGGTACGATCTCGTGCTCGATGTCGCGCACCAGCAGGTTGTACTGCGGCTGGAGGGTGACCGGCAGGGCATAGCCCCCGAGTCTGGCGATGCCGGCAGCCTTGGCGATGTGCCAGCCGAGGAAGTTGGAGAAGCCGAAATAGGCGATCTTGCCGTTGGCGACGCTGTCGTCGAGGAAGCGCATGGTCTCCTCCAGCGGCGTCAGGGCGTCATAGCCGTGCATCTGGTAGAGGTCGATCTGCTCGACGCCGAGACGCTTCAGAGAGGCGTCGAGGGCGTGGGTGAGGTTGCGGCGGGAGAGGCCGAGGTCGTTGGGACCCTTGCCCATGGGGAAGCGCCCCTTGGTCGCAATGACCATCTGGGTCGCTTCGGTCGGCCGAGCCTTCAGCCAGCGCCCGACGATCTCCTCGGAGACACCCGTCGAATAGACATTGGCGGTATCGAGGAAGTTGCCGCCGGCGGCGGCGTAGTCGTCCATGATCTGAAAGGAGGTCGCCTCGTCGGCCTCGTTGCCGAAAGTCATGGTGCCGAGGCAATAGGCGGTGACGACCGCGCCGCTGTTACCGAGTCTGCGGTATTCCATGGATTCTCTCCCTCATGTGCAAACGGCGCATGTCCCGAAGGCCCGTTGCCGAAAGGGGTTTCGGCACAGCTTGGATGTGTTGGCGAAGGGGAATTGCGCTGATGGAAAATGGGCGCTGAATGCGCACTACCATACAAGCACAGATAGGGGTTTGGGGCAAGGCGGGGGTGGTGTGGTGTGGCGCGGGTGCACCATCTCTTTCCTTCCACGGTGTCACCCCGGCGAAGGCCGGGGCCCATCCTGAGATATCGCGCCAGCCGTAAGGTGTATGAATGTGCCGCCGCACCGCGCACATTACAGCCACCTTGCGGCCGTGGACGCATCTCAGGATGGGTCCCGGCCTTCGCCGGGATGACATTCGTGGTGGGGGCCGGCGTAGTGCCCCTCCCCCTCATCTCCCCTCCCCCTTATCTTCTCTGCCGGTGGTGGGGCCGGCGTGGTGCCCCTCCCGCTTATCTTCCCTCCCCCTTATCTTATCTTATCTTATCTTATCTTCTCTCCCCCTTCCCTGCCCCCTCACGCTCCCACGGCGTTCCTCGTGTCCTTGCGGTACTCCAGCGGCGCCAGGCCGTGGACGCGGCGGAAGGCCTTGGCGAGGTAGTTGGCGTTGGCGAAGCCGGTGGCGGCGGCGATGGCGGAGACGCTCATGTCGGTGGCGAGCAGGAGGCGCTCGACGCGCTCGATGCGGCGCTCGAAGAGGAAGACGGAGGGTGCGATACCGGTGGCGGCGGTGAACTGGCGCACGAAGTGGGCGCGGCTCATCTGTGCGACAGAGGCCATGCGCTCGACATTGATCGAGCGTGCCAGGTTCTCCTCCACATAAGCGATGGCGCGGCCGATGGGTGCGGGCAGCTCCGGGCGCGGCGCGCGCGGGCCCGCGAAAGCGGCGTCATAGAGGGCCGCGAGCGCAGCATAAGTCGCGGTGGAAGCCTCGCCCGGCTGGATGTCCGGCCGCGCGATGAGGGTGAGGCAGGCGGCGGCAAGTCGATCAACGATGGCGTCCGAGGGCGTGAGCACCGGGCCCGCCGCATCGATGGCTTCACGGGCGAGGCGCAGCGCCTCGCGCCCGTTGAGAACCATCCAGAAATACTCCCAGCTCTGCCCGCGCTCGAGCCAATAGCGGTGGGCGTGGGGCAAGCTCAGGAGCATGGTCTTGCCGGGCGTAAGCACATGTGCGATGCCGGCAAAATCCAGCCGGCCGCGACCGGCGAGCGTGTGCTGGACGACGAGGAACGGCGCGTTGCCACGCTGGAGCCCATCCCAGGAATAGACCTCGTTGGCGCGCTGCTCGTAGCCGGCGCTGATAGCCATGGCGTGAAGCGGCACGGGGGCGCGCGGCAAATCCAGAACGCGCACGCGATGGCCATAGGCGATCAGGTCCTTGAGCACAAAATTACCCGCGTTCGCATAAGGTTTCTCTACACCGTGAAGGGGTGGAGGGATAGAGAAAATGCACGTGATCGCTCCGTGGCGCCACCTTTCGCGGGAATGACCAGTGGGTGGGGCGGAGCTGCCCATCAGAATTTGTTCGAGGAGGAAATCACCCCATGTCGTTCAAGATCGCCATCATCGGGGCCGGTTCGGTCGGCTTCACCAAGCGGCTGGTGTCGGACCTCTTGAAGGTACCGGAATTCGCCGGCATCGAAATCGCGCTGACCGACATCAACGAGCACAATCTCGACATGATCCGGCAGATCATCGAGAAGATCGTCTCGATCAACAATCTGCCGGCGAAAGTCACCGCCACCACTGACCGGCGGGCGGCGCTCGCGGGCGCGCGTTACATCATGAGCTGCGTGCGGGTCGGCGGGGTCGAGGCATTCGCGACCGACATCAACATTCCGTTGAAGTACGGCGTCGACCAGTGCGTGGGCGACACCATCTGCGCCGGGGGCATCCTCTACGGGCAGCGCAACATTCCGGTGATCCTCGATTTCTGCAAGGACATCCGCGAAGTTGCCGAGCCCGGCGCGCGCTTCCTCAACTACGCCAACCCCATGGCGATGAACACGTGGGCCGCCAACACGTATGGCGGGGTGGAGACCATCGGCCTCTGCCACGGCGTGCAGCACGGGGCCGAGCAGATCGCCAAGGTATTGGGCATCGAGCTCAATGAGCTCGACTACATCTGCTCGGGGATCAACCACCAGACCTGGTACATCGACATCAAGGCCAAGGGGCGGCCGGTCGGCAAGGACGAGCTCATCGCCGGCTTCGAGGCGCATCCGGTCTATTCGCGCCAGGAAAAGGTGCGCATCGATGTCCTCAAGCGCTTCGGCTACTATTCGACGGAGTCCAACGGGCACCTGTCCGAATACCTGCCGTGGTATCGCAAGCGCCCGGAGGAGCTCGACCGCTGGATCGACCTTTCCGACTGGATCCACGGCGAGACGGGCGGGTACCTGCGCCACACGACCGAGCAGCGCAACTGGTTCGAGACGGACTTCCCGAAGTTCCTCAACGATGCGGGCAAGCCGCTTTCCGAGCACAAGCGCACCAGCGAGCACGCCTCGTGGATCATCGAGGCCATCGAGACCGGGCGGGTCTATCGCGGGCACTTCAACGTGCCGAACAACGGCATCATCCGCAACCTGCCGGACGATGCGATCATCGAGAGCCCCGGCTTCGTCGACCGCTTCGGCATCAACATGGTGGAAGGCATCGAGCTGCCGATCGCGTGCGCCGCGACATGCTCGGCCTCGGTTTCGGTGCAGCGCATGAGCGTCGAGGCGGCGGTGACCGGTGACCTCGACATGCTCAAGCTTGCCGTGCTGCACGATCCGCTGGTCGGCGCCATCTGTACCCCCGACGAGGTGTGGGCGATGGTCGACGAGATGGTGGTGGCGCAGGCCAAGTGGCTGCCGCAATACGCCGACGCCATCCCGGCGGCCAAGGAGCGGACCGCCAAATCGACGGTCAAGACCCGCGAGTGGGAAGGTGCGGCGAGGAAGCGTGTGAGAAGCGTCGAGGAATTGCGGGAAGTGGCGGCGCGCAAGGCTTCGTAGGCGACAGCAGGGAATTGATAGAGGCAGGCTGCGCTCCGTATCGACAGAGGCAATCGAACCACCTATGTTATCCAGAGTTATTACCTTTGGATAACGTAGCTATGGCAACATCGGTAAAACTCGACCCCAACCTGAAGGACAGAGTACAGCATCTCGCCGAGACGCGTCAGCGCTCAGCGCATTGGATCATGCGCGAGGCCATCCGAGAATATGTGGAGCGCGAAGAAAAGCGTGAAGATTTCGATCGCGAAACTCGGGAGTCCTGGGTCGAATTTCAGGAAACCGGCCTGCATCTGACGTTGGCGGAGGTCGATGCCTGGCTGCAGACCTGGGGTACGGACGCTGAGACGGACCCGCCTGAGTGCCACAAGTAGTCTTTTCGACTTCTGCGATTGCAGGCCTCGCCAAATGCCGAAGATTTCTCGCCGAAAAGAACCCACGGGCAGCTGACAGGGCGAGCCAGATAATCAGACGGCATTTTGCCCTTCTCGCAGCCAGCCCCGAGATGGGCCGGCCGGTCGCAACGGTACCCGGAGCCCGCGAACTCATCATCGCCTTCGGTGATTCCGGTTATATTGCCCGTTATCGCTATAGTTCAGAAGACAATGCGGTCTATATCCTCGCCTTCAGGCATCAGCGCGAGGCCGATTACTGAGCCCTTGCCGCCCCCTCCCCGAAGCCATAGCCTCTCCCTTAAGGGAAGAGGACAAGCCATGGGAAAACCGGCACATTTCGTCATCGTGGGCGGGGGCACGGCGGGGTGGATCGCGGCGTTCATCCTGCAGGATAGCGCCAGGGCCAAGAAACTCGATGCGCGGTTCACGGTCATCGAGTCCTCCAAGGTGCCGACGGTGGGTGTCGGGGAGGCGACGACGGCGGCGTTCCGGGTGCTGCTCAAGTATTTCGGCATCGACGAGTTCGAGTTTTTTCGCAAGACCGAGGCGAGCTTCAAGCTCGGCATCCTCCACCAGGATTGGCGGCGCAAGGGCTATACCTACTACGGGCCGATCGACGATCCGCACCAGGTGGTCGCGCCGCCTCCTGGGGCGCCTTCGGACTATCTCAACGTCTACAGCGTCGCAGCGGGCCGACCGGTGCAGGAAATGCACCTTTTCCAGCCGCTGCTGGAGCAGCACAAGGCGCCCTATGCGCGCAAGGCCGACGGGTCGCTGATCCCGCTGGGGCCGTTCCACCACGCGTTCCATTTCGACCAGGCGCTGGTCGGGCGATTTTTTGCCAGCAAATCGAAGGACGTCGAGATCGTCGACGCGCTGGTCTCCGGGGTCGAACGCGATCCAGCGACGGGCGACATCTCGGCGCTGGTGCTGGACAACGGGGAAAAGCTCGAGGCCGATTTCTTCATCGACGCGACAGGCTTCCGCAAGCAGATCATCGTCAAGGAATTGCAGGCGCCGTGGATTTCCTACGCGCACGAGTTGCCGGTCAACCGGGCCCTGCCCTTCTGGCTGCCGATCGAGGAGGGCGAGGAGATCGCCAATTATACCCGCGCCTGGGCGCAGGAGGCGGGCTGGATGTGGATGATCCCGACGCAGACGCGCTACGGCTGCGGCTATGTCTATTCGGACGAGTTCCGCACGCCTGAGGAGGCCAAGCGCGAGATCGAGGGCGTGCTCGGCCGCGAGATCGAGGTGAGGAGCGACATCCGCTTCTCGATCGGGCGGCTGGAGACGCCCTGGATGCACAATTGCCTCGCGGTGGGGCTGAGTTCGAGCTTCCTCGAGCCGCTGGAATCGACCTCGATCCACGGCACCATCGTGCAGATGATGCTGTTCGCGCGGCTCTTCCTCAAGACGCCGGGCGAGATGACGGACGGCGACCGGGCCGACTACAACCGGCGCGTCGGCCGGCAAGTCGACGACTTCCGCACGTTCGTCAATACCCACTACATGACCGAGCGCGACGACACGCCGTTCTGGCGCGAGGTGCGGGCGCATCGCATTCATCCGGAAACCAGGGAGCGGCTCGCCCGCTGGCGGACGGAAATGCCGCGGCGCGAGCATTTTCCCGATTATCTCGAGGGGCTGCCGCATATCGAGACGCAGCTTTACTATCCGGTGCTCAACGGGCTCGGGCTGTTGGACCGCGAAGTGGCACGCCGGGAGATGGAACGCGATCCGAAGTTGCGGCGCTTCGCGCAGGAGACGGTGGACGGGCTCGTGCGCGAATACCGGGCGGCGGCGAGCCAGGCCCTGGGGCATGCGGAATTCCTCAGGGCCGTGCGGGAGATGGGATAGAAAGAGCCCCGGCGCATTTCTGCGCCGGGGCTTGCCGCAATTCGGGAGGACTTGCGGAAGGTCAGGCCACGCGCTGCTTGCGCGAGCCGCGGGCCCATTCGGGGAGCCATGTGCCGTGGGCTTCGATGAGGTCGTCGACGAGGTTCCAGATCTGGTCGAGATCGAGCTCGGCGGCGGTGTGGGGGTCCATCATGGCGGCGTGATAGATGTGCTCGCGGTTTTCGGTCATGAGAGCCGCGACCGTCAGCTCCTGCACGTTGACATTGGTGCGGATGAGGGCGGTCAGTTGCGGGGGCAGGTCCCCGATATAGGTCGGCTGGATGCCGGAGGCGTCGACGAGGCATGGGACCTCGGCGGCGCAGTTGTCAGGCAGTGAGGTGATGCAGCCGTTGTTGCGCACGTTCCCGTAGATGACCGAGGGCTCGCCGGTCCAGACCGAGTTCATGATCGAGGAGGCGTATTCCTTGGATTTGCTCACCTCGATGCGGTCAGCTTTCTTGTACTCTTCGGCCTGGTTCTTCCAGCGGGCGATCTGCTCGACGCAGCGCTTAGGGTATTCGTCGAGCGGGATGCCGAACTTCTCGATGATGTCCTCGCGGCCTTCCTTGATGAAGTATGGGGTGTATTCGGCGAAGTGCTCGGAGCTTTCGGTGACGAAGTAGCCCAGCCGGGTGAGCATCTCGTAGCGCACCTTGTTGGGGCAGCGCGGATTCCAGGTCGAGGGCTTGGGCGCACGGCCCTCGCGGTAGGCGCGCACGAGATCCGGGTAGAGATCGCGGTAGGAGCCGTCGGGCTGGCGGTGCTCGAACTTGAGGTAAAACGCCATGTGGTTGATGCCGGCGGCGCGGTAGCGGATTTCCTCGTAAGGAAGGTCGAGGTCGCGGGCGAGCTCCATTGCCGTGCCCTGCACCGAGTGGCAGAGGCCGACCTGCCGGATCGTCGGGTACTTCTCGGCGATGGCCCAGGTGTTGATGGCCATGGGGTTCACGTACTGCAGCATGATCGCCTCGGGGCAGACCTCGAGCATGTCCTCGCAGATCTTCCAGAGGTGCGGCACGGTGCGCAGCCCGCGCATGATGCCGCCGACGCCGAGAGTGTCGGCGATGGTCTGGCGCAGACCGTATTTCTTGGGGACCTCGAAATCGGTGACGGTCGCCGGCTCATAGCCGCCGATCTGGAAGGCGACGACGACGAAGTCGGCGCCGGCCAGCGCTTTCTTCTGGTCGGTGTAGGTCTCGACCTTGGCGGGAACCCCAAGGGTCGAGGCGAGCTTGCCGGCAACGATCGCGCTTTCTTCGAGGCGCTGCGGGTTGATGTCCATCAGGGCGATGGTGGCGCCGGCCAGGGCCGGACGCTGCAGCACGTCGCCGATGATGTTCTTCATGAACACCGTCGAGCCGGCGCCGATGAAGGTGATTTTTGGGTTGGCAGCCATAAGATAACTCCGGGAGGTTAGGCGGCTATGTCGAAGGCGGCGCGGACGAGCCGGGCCGTGTAGTCTGTCTTGGGGTTGGTCAGCACCTCGGCGACCGGCCCCTCTTCCACGATCTTGCCGAACTGCATGACCATGACGCGGTGGCAGAGCGCGCGCACGACCTTGAGGTCGTGGGAGATGAAGAGGTAGGAGAGGCCCTTCTCGTCCTGCAGCTTGCGCAACAGGTCAATGATCTGGGCCTGGACGGAAAGGTCGAGCGCCGAGGTTGGCTCGTCCAAGAGGATGAACTCGGGCTCGAGCGCGATGGCGCGGGCAATGGCGATGCGCTGGCGCTGGCCGCCCGAGAACTCATGCGGGAAGCGATTGAGGATGGTGTCGGGCATGCCGGCATCCTTCAGCGCCTGGCGAACGCGGTTCACCCGATCGCGCGAGTTGGCGCCGAGTCCATTGACGATCAGCCCCTCCTCGATGATCTGGCGGATCGACATGCGCGGGTTGAGGCTGGCGAACGGGTCCTGGAAGACGATCTGCATGCGACTGCGCAGCGGTCGCATCTGCCCGCGATCGCGCCCGTGGATCGGCTCGCCGTCGAAGTAGATCTCACCGCCCTGATTGCCGATGAGGCGGATGAGCGCCTGGCCGAAGGTGGTCTTGCCCGAACCGCTCTCGCCCACCAGCCCCAGCGTTTCGTGGCGCTTCAAATTGAGGCTGAGGTTGTCGACGGCGACGAGCTCGAAGAAGTCCGGCTTGAAGAAACCGCCGCGCTTCAAGGTGAAGGCAACCTTCACGTCCTTGCCTTCGAGCACGGTGTCGTGCTCGCCCGTCAGCGGGTTGGCGACGCCCTTGGGCTCGGAGGCGAGCAGGTGCCGGGTATAGGGATGCTGCGGGTTGGCGAAGAGCTTTTCGGTCTCGTTGTGCTCGTGCACCACACCGTTCTGCATCACATAGACGTATTCGGAGAACTGTCGAACGATGGTCAGGTCATGGGTGATGAGGATCACCGCCATGCCGTACTTGTCCTTCAGCTCCTTGATGAGATTGAGGATCTGCGCCTGGACCGTCACGTCGAGGGCGGTCGTCGGCTCGTCGGCGATGAGAACGTCGGGCCGGTTGGCGAGGGCCATGGCGATCATCACGCGCTGGCGCTGGCCACCGGAGAGCTGGTGCGGGAACTGCTTCAGGCGCGCCTCGGGCTCGGGGATGTGCACTTCCTCGAGGAGCTGGCGGGCGCGCTCCATCGCCTCGGCCCGGCTCATGCGGTTATGCAGGTGCAGGATCTCGCAGATCTGCTGGCCGACGGTGTAGACGGGGTTCAGCGAGGACATCGGCTCCTGGAAGATCATGGCGACGTCGTTGCCGCGCAGCTTTCTCATCTCCTTGTCGCTCATGGCAACGATGTCCTTGCCGCTGAGGGTGATCCTGGTGCCCGGCAGGATCGTCGCGCGCTTGGTCAGGAGTTTCATGACCGTGCGGGCGGTGACGGACTTGCCCGAGCCGCTCTCGCCGACGAGGGCGATGGTCTCGCCCTTGTGGAGCTGGAAGGAGACGTCGCGCACGGCGTTGACCACCCCGCCCTCGACCTTGAAGTCGACGGCGATGTTGCGGGCATCGAGGATAAGCTCGCGCCCGTGCTGGCCGAGGTCGTGCCGCTCGGAGGGGGCGAAGTTCTGGCTGGCATCAGTCATTTTTCGCTCCACTCAGTACGGATCGACGGCATCGCGCAGACCATCGCCCAGCGCGTTGAAGGCAAAGACGGTGATGAGCACGAAAACCACGGGCGTCAGGATCCACGGATAGGACCCGATGACCGAGAACGTGCCGGTATCCTGCAGCATCAGGCCCCAGGAGATCAGCGGCGGCTTCACGGCAAAGCCGAGGAAGCCGAGGAAGCTTTCGAGCAGCACCACCGAGGGGATGGCCAGGGTCACGGCGACGATAACGTGGCTCATGACGTTGGGCAGGATGTGGCGGGTGATGATGCGCATGTCGCTCGAACCCACCGCAATCGCAGCGCGCACATATTCGATGCGTGCGAGCGAGAGCGTCTTGGAGCGCACCTCGCGGGCGAGCTGCGCCCAGCCGAGCACCGCCATGACGCCGATGACGAAAGCGATGAAGACGTTGGAGGGCGCCGTCACCGGGATGAGGGAAGTGAGCGCCAGATAGAGCGGCAATTGCGGGAAGGCGAGGACGAACTCGACGAACCGTTGCAGCCAGGTGTCGAACCGGCCCCCGATATAGCCCGAAGCGATGCCGACGAACGCGCCGATGACGGTGGTCAGCGCCACCACCGCGAGCGCGATCATCAGCGAGATGCGCGAGCCGACGATGCCGCGCGAGAGGATGTCGCGCCCGAACTTGTCGGTGCCGAGCAGGTGGATCGGCCGCCCGTCGGTGGTGCCGAAGAAATGGATGTTGGACGGAATGAACCAGAAGATGCGGTACGAATACCCCTCGACGAAGAAGCCGGTCGGCGTCGGATCATCCATCACCGGGCCGGTCAGCGGCTGGAAGGTGATAGGATCGAATTCGCCGGTCTCGCCGATCGGATAGACATAGGGCAAGAGACTGAAGTTCCCCTGCGGGTCCTGGAAGGCGATCATATCGGGCGGCGCGAACGGCAGCTCGGGACGCTTTGGATCCATGGGCGCGAAGAAATCGGCAAAGACCGCGACGACGAAGAGCAGGGCAACAAGCACCAGCCCGATCATGCCCATGCTGGAGCGCTTGAACCGGCGCCAGACGAGCGTGGCATAGCCCTCGTTGCCATGGGCGAACCGGGCGGAAACCACCGCCTCGGGCTTGTCGGCGACGATGGGGCCCGGTGCGGCGTTGATGCCGGCATCGGACGGCAAGGGCGGGGTCTGGTGGGTCCGGGTCTCAGTCATTCGGCGTTTCCTCCCAGCCGGATGCGCGGATCGAGGATGGCCAGCAGGATATCGGCGATGATGTTGCCGACGATCAGCGTTGCGGCCAGCACCAGCATGAAAGTGGCGGTGACGAAGACGTCGCCGACGCCCATGGAGCCGACGATGGCCGGCCCGACGGTCGCGAGGCCGAAGACGATGGCGACTTCGATCTCACCGGTCAGCATATAGGGAAGCACCACGCCCTGATAGGCGACGAGCGGGTGGAGCGCATTGGGCACGGCATGCTTCATGATGACCGCGCCTTCCGGCAGGCCCTTGGCGCGGGCCGTTTCCACATACTGGCTGTTGAGCACGTCGAGAAGGTTGGCGCGCATGACGCGCATGTTGTAGGCGAGCCCGCCGAAGGTCGCGATGAACACCACCGGCCACACGTGCTGGACGAGATTGACGAACTTGTCCCAGCTCCAGGGCGCCCCTCCGTAGCGCGCGGAAAAGAACATGCCCACTTCCGACACGTTCAGGCGGAAGACGAGGATGTAGAGGATGATGATCGCCAGCAGGAACCGCGGGATGGTCATGCCGAGGAAGGAGATGACGCCGAGGAGCGTGTCGACCCAGCTGTACTGGCGGGTGGCGGCGATGATGCCGAGCGAAATGCCGAGGATCGAGGCGAGGATATGGCAGGTCAGCGCCAGCATGATCGTGGCGGGCAGACGCTCGGCCACGACGTTGCCGACTGGCTTGTTGTAATAGAGCGAGTGGCCGAAATCGAAGCGGGTGACGATGCCTGTGATCCAGCGGAAGTACTGGACGACCAGCGGATCGTTGAGCCCGTTGGCCTCGCGATAGGCCTCGGCCTGGATCTCGGCCTGCTCGGCGGGGACGCCGCCCTGGTTCATCAGCATCGAGCGGATGTAATCGCCATAGTCGCCCGGCGGCGCCTGGATGATGGCGAAGGTGACGACGCTCAAAAGGAACAGGAGCGGGATCGCACCCAGTATCCGCATGGCGATAAATCGGAACATTGCCAGCCTTTCGTTTCTGCTCCCCTCCCCCTTGAGGGAGGGGTCGGGGGTGGGGGTCCATCAGCGGACCACCGAACCACCCCCACCCTCAGTCCCTCCCCTCAAGGGGGAGGGAGGCGGATTGTGCTTGTGGCACCCTCCCCTCTCCCCTTGTGGGAGAGGGACAGATTTTCCGCGTTCAGCGGAAAATCAGGGTGAGGGGGCTGCGATGTCGCGACAGACACCAGCTTTGCCCGTGTTGCCGCATCGCTGACCCCTCATCCGCCCTTCGGGCACCTTCTCCCACAAGGGGAGAAGGTGATCTGTGCCTAGTCCTGCCGGACGGAGCAGTGCCCCGTCCGGCGGTTCACGTCAGCCCGAGATCGGCCCGCCGCCGCCGGGAACGTCCGGCAGGGTCTGCGGGTGGAGCTCGTGGCCGGGCTGGTCAGCCGTCGGCACGAAGACGCGCTCGCGGATGATGTTGTCCTCGGCCCAGTTGAACATGAAGATCGGGGCACCGGCCGGGATGTTCTTGAAGCGCTTGTTGATGATGAGCGCCCCAGGATACTGCGTCAGGCCCACCGAATAGACGTTCTCGGTGAATACCTGCTGGTACTGCTTCATCAGCTCGGCGCGCTCGGCGTTGTCGCTGGTCGCGATGAAGTCCCGCACGATCTGCACGAGCTCTTCCTCGAACGGCAGCAAGTCGAGCGTGCCATCCGTGCCCGCCCGGTGGAACGGGTGGGTGCGCGGGCCGGTCGGTGCGAGGGCGGACGTGCCCTGGACCACCGAGACCATCTCTGCGCCCTGGCGTTCCACCGACCAGTCGTACTGGCCGGCCTGGGCCATGTCGTCGCGCGCAGTTCCCTGCTGGAAGTTTGCGATGACGCGCAGCCCCAGCGGCTCCATCATGGCGATGACGCCTTCGGCCAGGTTGGTGTCGGTCGCATAGTCGGTGTTGGCGAGGAGCGTGATCTCCACGTCCTGCCCGCCGGCAGTGCCTTCGGGGAAGTTGCGCACGCCGTTGCCGTCGGTGTCGACGAGGCCGAGCTCGTCGAGCATGGCGTTGGCCTGCTCGAGGCTGAACGGATAGTAGACCGTCGAGTCCTTGTCGTAGTAGGTCGTGCCCGCATAGAGGCCGCCCGGATAGATGGCGGTGAACGGACCGCGCACCAGGGATTCACCGAGCCGCTGCCGATCGACGGCGATGCTGATGGCCTGGCGGAACTCGAGTGTGCGGTTGAGGTCGCGGATCGCCTGCTCGCGCGCATCGGGCTCGCCCCAGCCATTGCCCGAGAAGTTCATGCGCAGCGCATAGCCGATGGTGCGGGCGCCGAACTGCAGACGGGCGGGAGCGGTCTCCTCGGCCGAGCGGCGCAGCGCCTCGACGTAGCTTTCGGCCTGCTCGAGGTTGGAGAAGTCGCCGGAACCGGCCACTGCCTGCACGTCACGGTCCGCCCAGGTCGAGAGGCGATAGTGCATCTCGTCGAGATAGGGGAGCTGGTTACCCTCTTCGTCGACCTTCCAGTAGTACGGATTGCGGCGCATGACGATAATGTCGTCGGGCCGGTATTCGACCGGCACCCAGGCGCCCATCACCGGGATGTTGAGATATTCCGGCGGGAAGGCGTTCTTGTACTGCTCGTAGGTGTTTTCCGAGTATTTCGGATGCTCGGGCTTGAGGATGTGACTCGGGCCCGGGCAGAAGGTGCCGTAGGCCATGGCGTAGAGATACTGCGTCGGGAAGGCTTCCTGGAAGGTCCACTTGACGGTGTATTCGTCGATGGCCTCGAGGGTGGTGCCGATGCCGAAGGTCTCGGGCGTTCCGCCGTTGAGCGGCGAGACGTTGGTATCGAGGATGTTGTCTTCCCAATAGAACATGAGGTCTTCGGTATCGAACGGGTCGCCATCGGACCATTTGGCGCCTTCGATCAGGTGCATGGTCAGCTCGTGCCCGTCCTCGGACCATTCCCAGCTCTTGGCGAGGTTGGGCATAGGCTCGAGCTCGTCGGCATTGATCATGAACAGGGGACCGGTGCGGGTGAGGCACTCGGACAGGCCGATGTCGATGCCGCCCCAGCCCTGGGCCTGGCCGCCGATATAGTTCCAGCCCTCGGGCCGGCCGCCGATGACGTGGCGCATCACGTCGCCGTAGTTGCCGATGCCGTCGGGCATATTGCCGGTCTTGAAGACCAGCGGCTCGGCAGGCAGGCGCTCGGCCACGGGCGGCAGCTTGCCGGTGTCGACGAAATTGGTCTTGATCCACTCGGGCTCGTTGTAGCTGTCGAGCGCACGGTATTCGAGGATGTCGGACACACCGACGAACACCGGTTCGCTCTGGGCGGCGAATTCCGGCGGATCCGGGGGCGTGGTCGTCTCGATCGCCTGCGCGTGCGCCGCGATCACCGACACGCCAAGCAGGAGACTTGCCCCGCCAAGGGCAAATGCGTGCTTTCTCATGGTTCCTCCCATAACGGCGGAGCGGCAATGCCTGCCGATTTGCCGGGCGACGTCACCCGGCATTCCCTCCGCCCTTAAAAATCGTACGCCTTGCAACGCGGGGCGCAATCCGATTAATTAAAGACTTCTTCCGGGTTCCAAAGATTCGAGGAGCCGTGATGCGAGCGCTGGAACGCAGGCGAAAGCCGCCGCAGATCTTGGGGATCACCCCCCTCCCAGCCTCCCCCGCAAGGGGGGAGGTGCGGGACCGGCGGATGGGGCAAAATCGTGCTGCAAGCACAAGGCGGCACCTCCCCCCTTGCGGGGAAGGACGGGAGGGGGGTACCGCACCCTCCCAAGTGCTCCCATGAACGATCTCGCCCCTACCCTGCCTCAGCGCAAGGGCCACGGCGCCGCCCCTCGGCCGATGCCGCGGCCGGACCGGCGCTTCTATGCCTCGAGCCGCGCTTTCGGGCGGTTCGGCATCCGCTCCTACACGCCGCAGCTGATGCCCGGCCCGCACAGCCATGGGCACATCGAGCTCAACTGGCTGACCGGCGGGGCGATGCACTACATCTATGACGGGCGGCCGGTGAGCATTCCGAGCAACCGGCTGGTGGCGTTCTGGGCCGGGATTCCGCACCAGACGGTGGGGCTCGATCCCGATACGGTCGAGGGACGGCAGGTCAATGTCTATCTGCCGCTCGACTCCTTCCTGCATATGCCCCAACTCGGGCGCCTGACCGAGACGATGATGGGGGGCGGGATCGTCTGCCTAAATCCGGACGCGCTGGCGGTCGACACCCTCGATCGTTGGCATGCCGACTACCGCTCGGGCAATTCGCTCAGAACCGAGATCGTCAAGGTCGAGATCGGCGCCATGTTCCGCCGCGCGGCGCTGACCGGCTGGGACGTGCTGCTGCCGCCCTGGATCGAACACCACGGCACCCGCACCCGCACCGCCTCGCCGGTACGCTATGTGGTGGCGATGGTGCGCCATATCGTGGAAAACCTCTCCGAGCCGCTCACGGCGACGGACGTCGCGGGCGTGGTCGGGCTGCACCCAAACTATGCGCTCAACCTCTTCACCAAGGTGATGCACATCTCCATGCAGAAGTTCGTCACCCGCATGCGGCTCATACGCGCCCGCTCGCTGCTGTTCGAGGGGAACCTGTCGATCGCCAACATCGCGTTCCAGTCGGGCTTCTCCTCGCTCAGCCAGTTCTACGAGCACTTCCGCAACGCCTACGGCATCACGCCGCGGCAGATGCGGCTGGATGTGATCGGGGAGTAGCGGCGCTCAGGACGCCGGCCACGCTGTCACGATAAAGTCGGGCAGTAATGCGAGTTTTGGCCGAAGGCAGCAGGACAAATCGCGTCGAGGGGGTTAGCCTGCTGCGGCAAACGGGAGGTCATCTTGAACGAAGCCGTCGCATCCACCCGCGCCGCGATCCTCAAACGCGCCGAGGCGCTGCGGGCAGATGAGCCGGGGCTTGCCGAATTCCTCGTCGCGGCGATCGAGGCGACCGACGGCGACGACCTTTCGGCGACGACGCCCGAGGCGCTGGAAGCCCGTCTGCATGCCGCGTTCGGCCTGATCCCCGCCGGGCCGCCGAAGAAAAGCACCGTGCATATCGCCACCGGCCCCGGCGGCGTGCCCACCACCATCGACATCGTCTCGCCCGACATGCCGTTCATCGTCGATACCGCGCTGGCGGCCGTGCGTGCCGCCGGCGGTTCGGTGCGGCTGCTGGCGCACCCGGTGGTCTTCCTCGCCCCGGATGGCGGCGTTTCGGCAAGCCACGCACCGGACCACGTGCCGATCAGCGTCCTTCACATCGAGATCGAGCCGCTGGGCGAGACCGAAACCCTGCGTGCCGAACTCGAGACCGCGATGGGCGAAGTCGCAAAGGCGGTACGCGACTGGCAGGCGATGCTCACGCGCCTGCGGCGCGAAGCCGAGAGCCTTTCGGCCAACCACGCGGACCTGCCCAAGTCGCAGGTGGACGAGGCCGTCTATTTCCTCGGCTGGCTCGCCGAGAACAACTTCACCTTCCTGGGGCTGCGCGAGTACCGGCTGGAGGGGAAAGGCGATGCGGCGGAACTCGTCCCCCTGGCCACGAGCGGCCTCGGCATCCTCTCCGACCCATCGGTCAGGTTCCTGCGCTCGGGACCGGACTATGTGGAGATGACGCCGCAGCACCTGGCGTTCCTTGCCGACCGCGATCCATTGCTCGTCACCAAAGCGAACGTGCGTGCCCGCGTGCACCGGCGAGTGCACATGGACTATGTCGGCATCAAGCTCTACGGACCGAAGGGAAGCGTAACCGGCGAGTTACGGCTTGTCGGTCTCTTCACCTCGCAGGCTCTCGCGACCCCGCACACCGAGGTGCCGCTCATCCGCCGCAAGGTGATCGAGGTGATGCGCCGTTCCGGCTACGAGGCGGACGGGCATGCGAGCCGGGCGCTGCTCGCGGCCCTCGACACCTATCCACGCGACGAGCTCTTCCAGATCACTGTCGACGAGTTGGCCGAATACGCCCACGCCGTCGCGTCGCTCTATGATCGGCCGCGCGTGCGTGTGCTGCCGCGCATCGACCAGTTCGACAATTTCGTCTCGATCCTCGTCTACATCCCGCGCGACCGCTACGATTCCGACGTTCGGGCGCGGGTTACCACATATCTCGCCGAGCGCTACGACGGGCGCGTCTCGGCCTACTATCCGCACTTTCCCGAAGGGGACCTGGTGCGGCTGCACGTCATCATCGGGCGCAATGGCGGGCCGACGCCGCGGCCCTCGCGCGCCGAGCTCGAGACCAGCATCGAAGACCTCAGCCGCTCCTTCGGCGACCGGATCGCCGCGGCCGCGCCCGAGCCCGCCGAGATCGCCAATTTCCGCGACGCGTTCTCGCCGGGATACGAGTCGCGCAACAACGTGACGGATGCGCTCGCCGATATCGAGATCCTGCGCACGCTCGCCGACGAGGCCGGCATCGCCATACGCCTGCGCCGGCGTGACGGGAGCGAGGGCAAGCTCGGCCTCAAATTCTACCACTATGGCAGCGCCATCCCCCTTTCCGACCGCGTGCCGATGCTGGAGCATTTCGGCTTCAAGGTCGTGGACGAGCGCACCTATACGGTTTCGCCGCGCGACGGCGTGCTGCGCTATATCCACGACATGGTGCTGGGGCCGCCCGAAGGCCTGGAGGTTTCGCCCGAGACGATGGGCGCGGGCATCGAGGCGGCGATCGAAGCCGTCTGGTACGGGTGGGCCGAGAGCGACGGGCTCAATGCGCTCACCCCCTGGGCGGGGCTTTCGTGGGACGAGGTGGCGCTGATGCGCGCCCTCTCGCGGTATCTGCGGCAGGTCGGCATCTCCTACTCGCAGCGCTACCTGGCGCAGGTGGCGGTGACGCAGCATCAGGCGTCGGCAGCACTCGTCGGGCTTTTCAGGGCGCTGCACGACCCCGCGAATGCCGACGAGACCGCAGCCGAAACGGCGCGGGCGGCGATCGCGGCAGCGCGGGACGCGGCGACCTCGCTCGACGAGGACCGCATCCTCGCCCGCTTCCACAATCTCGTCGAAGCATCGATGCGCACCAATTTCTTCCAGCGCGTGGACGGAGCTCGCCGCCCGGCGCTCGCCATCAAGTTCGATTGCGCGGCCGTCGACAACCTGCCCGCGCCCCGCCCCTTCCGCGAGATATTCGTCTACTCGCCAAGAGTCGAAGGCGTACATCTGCGGTTCGGCGCGATCGCGCGCGGAGGGCTGCGCTGGTCCGACCGGCCGGAAGATTTCCGCACGGAAGTGCTCGGGCTGGTCAAGGCGCAGCAGGTCAAGAACGCCGTCATCGTGCCGGTCGGTGCCAAGGGCGGGTTCGTTCCCAAGCGCCTGTCGCTCACAATGCCGCGAGAAGCATGGCTTGCAGAAGGTACTGAGAGCTATAAGATTTTCGTCGGCTCGCTTCTGGACCTCACCGACAATCTCGTCTCGGGCGTCGTGGTGCCGCCGGAGACCATGGTGCGGCGCGACGGGGATGACCCCTACCTCGTCGTCGCCGCCGACAAGGGCACCGCGACCTTCTCCGACACGGCCAACGCCATTGCGCTTTCGCGCGGCTATTGGCTTGGGGACGCCTTCGCCTCGGGCGGGTCGGCGGGGTACGATCACAAGAAGATGGGCATCACCGCGCGCGGCGGCTGGGAGGCGGTCAAGCGGCACTTCCGCGAAATGGACCGCGATATCCAGGAAGAGCCGTTCACGGTCGCCGGCATCGGCGACATGTCCGGCGACGTCTTCGGCAACGGCATGCTGCTCTCGCGCCAGATCCGGCTCGTCGCGGCGTTCGACCATCGCGACATCTTCCTCGATCCTTCCCCCGATGCGGCGACGAGCTTTGCCGAGCGGCAGCGGCTCTTTGCCCTGCCCCGCTCCTCCTGGCAGGACTACGACAAGGCGCTGATCTCGAAGGGCGGCGGCGTCTTCTCGCGCAGCCTCAAGGCCATTCCGCTTTCACCGGAAATCCGCGAGGTGCTGGGACTGACCGGCGCCAGCGCCACGCCAACCGAGGTGATGAGCGCGGTCCTTGCCGCAGATGTCGACCTCTTGTGGTTCGGCGGCATCGGCACCTATGTCCGCAGCTCCGTCGAGACCGACGCGCAGGCGGGCGACCGGGCGAACGACGCCATCCGCATCGACGCGACGAGGGTGCGGGCCAAGGTCATCGGAGAAGGCGCCAACCTCGGCATCACCCAGCGCGGGCGCATCGAGTACGCGCTTGCCGGCGGGCGCATCAACACCGACGCCATCGACAATTCGGCCGGCGTCAACTCGTCGGACCTCGAGGTCAACATCAAGATCGCGCTCGGGCCGGTGGTCGCCGGCGGCACGCTTTCGGGCGAGGCACGCAATGCGTTCCTGACCGAAATGACCGGCGAGGTGGCGAGCCTTTGCCTGCGCAACAACTACCTGCAGACACTGGCGCTCTCGCTCGCCGAGCGGGCCGGGCTCGCCGACCTGCCGGTGCAGCGCGACCTGATGATCGGGTTGGAGCAGCGCGGGCTCCTCAGCCGCGCCGTCGAGTTCCTGCCCACCGAGGCCGCCATCGCCGAGCGGGCAGAGGCGGGCAAGGGGCTGACGCGGCCGGAACTGGCGGTGCTGCTCGCCTACGCCAAGCTGACGCTCTATGCGGACCTGCTGGAGTCTCCCGCCATCGACGATCCGTACCTGGCGGGCGAGCTCTTCCGCTACTTCCCGGAAAAACTGCACGCGCGCTTCCCCGAGGCCGTCACCGGCCATCGCCTGAAGCGGGAGGTTATCGCGACGGTACTGGCCAACGCCATGATCAACCGGGGCGGGCCGGGGTTCGTCTCCGAGCTGATGGCAGCATCGAGCGCCAGCCCCGGCGACGTGGCGCTGGCCTATGCCGCGACCCGCGACGTCTATGGCCTGCCCCGGATCAATCTGGAGATCGACGCGCTCGACAATCGCGTGCCCGGTGCCACGCAGCTTGCGCTCTATGGCGAGGTCGCCGCGCTGCTGTCGCGCGAGACGCTATGGTTCCTGCGCAACGCACAGATGCAGGGCGACATCGCCGGGCTCGTCACGCGCCATGCGCAAGGCGTGGCCGAACTGCGGCGGTTGCTGCCGGAACTGCTGCCCGAGACCATCGCCGAGGACCTCACGGCCACCGCCGCGCGGTTCGTCGCCGGCGGCGTACCGGGAGAGCTTGCACGCACCGTCGCCGAATTGCAGGTGCTCGCCCATGCCAGCGACGTGGTACTGGTCGGCGAGCGCATGGGCGCCAGCTTCGAGGAGGCCGCCCGCGCCTTCTTCGGCGTCTTCGCGCTCTTCGAGCTCTGGCCGATCGCCGACCAGGGCCGCGCCATCGTGCTCGCCGACCGGTTCGACCGCATGGCGCTCGACCGGGCGCTGGCCAACCTCACCCGCGCCCAGCGCGACCTGACGGCCGATATTCTGGCGGCAGGCACGGGTCCGGTCGCCGAACGGCTGGACGCCTGGCGCGCGACGCGACCCCAGGCGGTGGAGCGCGCGGTGGCGGCGGTCGGCGACCTGACGCAGGGCACATTGACGGTCTCGCGGCTCTCGGTGGCGGCGGGGCTTCTGGCGGACCTGGCGCGGGAGGCGTGAGGCGGATGCCGATCCCGGCGCGCATAGGCATCGTCTGGGCGGCGCTGGTGGCGCTCTTCATCGGCAAGGCGTGGCTGACGACGGCGCTGTTCGGGCCGGACTACGCCCTGCCCCGGCACGCCTTCATGGCCATTCTGGCCACCCTCGCGGTCGTGCCGTTCATCCTCCTCGCCCGCCGATATCTCGATCGGCAGCCGATCGCGAGCCTCGGGCTTGAGGACGCTCATGCCGCACGCTCTCTCGCCATCGGCGCGGTGAGCTGGCTGGCGCCGTTCGCCGTGGCACTCGCGGTCTGCCTCCTTACGGGGATCGTCGCGGTCGAGCCGATGGCGCCGTGGGGCGAGATCCTGCTGTTCGTGCCGGCATTGGCCGTGCTCGTCCTCCTGCTCGAGGCGCTGCCGGAGGAACTCGCCTTTCGCGGATACCTCTACCGCAACCTCGTCGCCGTCATGCCGGTGTGGGCGGGCGTCGTCGTCCAGGCGGCGCTGTTCGCGCTCTGGGGCACGATCCTCTGGACGTTCACCAGCGGCTATGTGCCGCTCGAGCGGCTCGTCATGTTCTTCTTCGTCGGGCTGGTGCTCGGCATGATCCGCGCGCAGGCCGGATCGATCTGGGCTGCGGTCGGCCTGCACGTCGCGTTCCAGACCGTGGCGCAGCTGATGCTCAGCGTCGAGCGCGGACACTTCGCCATCGCCAATCCCGAGCTTTTCCAGCTCGTCGTCCTCGGCATCGTGCCGTTCGCGCTGGCGGCGACCATCGTCGATCGCCTGCATGGCGGACGGACCGACTGGACGCGCCGCGAGCCGGAGCCGGCCTGAGGCTCTGCGGCGAAAGTCGAGCTTGCCTGCGGACGGCCCATCGGCACACTCGCTGGGCCCGACCAATGCATCATCGAGAGGTCCCATGAGTTCGCGAACGCCCCTTTCCGCCTGGCTCGACGAAGCCGCCGCGCACGATCCGGCGCTGGCTTCGGTGATCGCCAGCATCGCCAGCGCCTGCGCCGAGATCGCCGTGGTGCTGCGCACCGCGCCGATCGACGGGCTCTCGGGGCTGGCGGGGGCCGTCAACGTGCAGGGCGAGGACCAGAAGCAGCTCGACGTCGTCTCGAACGACTTGTTCATCAAGCACTTGGGAGTAAACCCTGCGATATCGATTCTGGTCTCCGAGGAATTGAATCAAGCGCTTCATTTCGAGCGTGAAGCGGGCGCAGCGCGCTATGCCGTCGCCTGCGATCCGCTCGACGGCAGCTCGAATCTCGACGTCAATGTGACTGTAGGATCGATCTTTTCCGTGCTGGCAGTCGAGGCCGGCTCCGACGATGCGGCATTGCTGCAGCCGGGCACGCGCCAGCTCGCAGCGGGCTATGCGGCCTATGGCAATTCGACGAGCCTGGTGCTGACCATGGGCAAGTCGGTCGCGGTCTTCACCCTTGATGAGGGCGGCGAGTTCGTCCTCACCAAGGATGGCGTGACCATCCCGCCCGCCTCGGCCGAATTTGCGATCAACGCGGCGCGCGAGCGGTTCTGGGACGAGGCGACGCGCGGGTATGTCGCCGAGAGCGTCGCGGGCGAAACCGGGGCCGCGGGCAAGCGCTACAACATGCGCTGGGTCGGCTCGATGGTCGCCGACATCCACCGCATCCTCATGCGCGGCGGCATCTTTCTCTACCCGCTCGACAGCGAGACAGCCGCCAAGGGCGGACGCCTGCGGCTGATGTACGAGGCCAACCCGATGTCGCTGCTGGTCGAAGCCGCGGGCGGGCGGGCGACGACCGGGCGCGGGCGGATCCTCGAGGTGCTGCCGACGGGCATCCACCAGCGGGTGGCGGTGATCCTCGGATCGGCGGAAGAGGTGGAACGGGTGGAAAGGTTCTACTCGAAGAGCTGAGCGCTCCTCTTTCCACCCCAAATTGCAACGTTCTCAGCACCATGCTAACCCTCGGCTCGACAAGGCCGGCGGGTTCATGCCGGCGTGGGAGTTGAGATGTCCGACGAGACCTATTTCCTGCCGGAGACCAATGCCGGCGCCTGGCACACGCGCCCGTTTCACCGGCAGTGGCTGATGCGGCAGGCCAATCGCCTCTTTGATTTCTTCCAGCGCAATTCGATCAACCCCAAGGGCGGGTTCCACGATCTCGACACCTTCGGACGGCCGCTCGATGCGGACAATCCGCTGCGCCAGATCCATGCGACGACACGTATGGTGCACTGCTTCGCCATCGGGAGCCTGCTCGGCCGGCCGGGTTCGGACGAGATCGTCGACCACGGCATGCGCTATCTCTGGGAGCACCACCGCGACAAGCAGAACCGCGGCTATTTCTGGTCGCTGGACGACAACGGGCCGCGCGACGATTCCAAGCAAGCCTATGGCCACGCCTTCGTGCTGCTGGCGGCCTCCAGCGCCAAGCTCACCGGCCATCCGTTGGCCGATGCGATGATCGCCGACGTGACCGAGGTCATCGAGACGCGCTTCTGGGACGACAAGCATGGTGTCACCACCGAGGAGTATGCCCGCAACTGGGCCCCGATCAGCGACTATCGCGGGCAGAACTCCAACATGCACCTGACCGAGGCGCTGATGGCCGCCTATGAGGCGACCGGCAACCAGGCGTACCTGAAGAAGGCCAATCGCATCGCCCAGTTCATCATCGGCAAGCATGCGGCCAGCCTCGATTATCGCGTGGCCGAGCACTTCACGCAGAACTGGGAATTGGACAACGACTATCTCGGCAACGAGATGTTCCGCCCCTCGGGCACGACGCCCGGCCACTGGCTCGAATGGTCGCGGCTGCTCTACCAGCTCTGGATCCTCGGGCATAAATCGGAATCGTGGCTGACCTCGGCGGCTCGCCAGCTCTTCCATCGCTCGGTGGAACTGGGCTGGGACAAGACCCATGGCGGGTTCTTCTACACGCTCGACTGGGACAACAACCCGAAGATGCGCGAGAAGCTGTGGTGGCCGGTATGCGAGGCGATCGGCGCGTCGGCATTCCTCACCAATTTCGACCGCGACCCCTATTTCGAGATCTGGTACCGCCGCTTCTGGGATTTCGCCGCCAACCACCTCATCGACCACGAGAACAGCGGCTGGCGGCCGGAGCTGAAGGACGACCTGGCGCCCACCGAACGGCTCTTCCGCGGCAAGCCCGACATCTACCACGCGGTACAGGCCTGCCTCATTCCGCTCTTCCCGACGAACGGCTCGATCACCCACGCGATCATCGAGACGGGGAAACGGCGGTAGCCTCGATGTCCGAGGCGGATCTCATCGCGCGGACTCCATTGCCCGCGACACGGGCAAGCCTTGCAGCCGATCTCGGTCGGCTGGGGTTGGCTTCGGGCGAGACGGTCATCGTCCATTCTTCGCTCAGCGCCCTCGGATGGGTGAGCGGCGGAGCCGTCGCAGTCATCGAGGCTCTGCTCGACGCGCTGGGCCCCGGGGGTACGCTGGCGATGCCCGCCCAGTCGTCGGGCCTGACGGACCCTGCCAAGTGGCGCGCGCCGCCAGTGCCGGCCGACTGGGTCGAAACCATCCGCGCCAGCATGCCCGCCTTCGATCCGCGGCGCACGCCGACCCAGGGCATGGGCGCCATCGCAGAACTCTTCCGCACCTGGCCCGGCGTCGGGCGCAGCCTGCATCCGAACTGCTCGTTCGCCGCCATCGGGCCCAACGCACGGCGCATTCTCGATGGCCATGCGCTCGAAAGTCCGCTGGGCGAACAATCACCGCTGGCCTGGCTCTACGACCTCGACGCACGCGTGCTGCTGCTCGGCGTCGGTTTCGACAGGTGCACCGTGCTGCACCTAGCCGAAGGCCGGGCCTGGCCGGACCGCCCGCTTGCAGACGAGGGAGCGCCCATACTGGTGGATGGTGTCCGGCAGTGGATTTCCTATCGTTCAGCACCCGCAGGCGATCCAGAGCCATTCATTGAGATCGGCGAGCAGCTGGCTAGAAGAGGCCAGACCGCGCTCGGCAAGGTGGGCATCGCCGATTGCAGGCTCTTTTCCGCCCGGGTGGCCGTCGACCTTGCCGTCGAGACGTGGGGGAAACCAGCTCAATGAGGCACGGAGGCCTTCTCTCGTCCTGCTCCATTGCATCCCCGGCCCGGCGCGCGTAAAGACGCCGCACGCAAGGGAATCTTCCGCATGCTGCAGTCGCCCTACCCCGCCGAGCTTCCGCGCCACCTCGTCGATGCCGCGGTCACCGCTGCGCTGGCCGAGGACCTGGGATTGGCGGGGGACCTGACCAGCCAGGCGGTGCTTTCGCCCGGCGCGACGGCGAGCGCGACGCTTTCGGCGCGCGAGCCAGGGGTGATCGCCGGGCTCGACCTCGCCCGCGCCGCGTTCCGGCTGATCGGGGACGGAGTCGATTTCGTCACGCATGTGCGCGACGGCGACCGGGTGACGGCGGGCCAATCGGTGGCCGACGTCTACGGACCGGCGCGGCTCGTCATGTCGGCCGAGCGGGTGGCGCTCAATTTCCTCAATCCGCTCTCAGGGGTAGCAACGCTGACGCGGGCGTTTGCGGACGCCGTCGCGGGCACGGGGGCGCAGATCTGCGATACCAGGAAGACGACGCCGGGTCTGCGCGCCTTCCAGAAGTACGCGGTGCGCTGCGGGGGCGGTGCCAACCACCGCTATGGGCTCGACGACGCGATCCTCATCAAGGACAACCACATCGCCGTCGCCGGCGGGGTGGCGGCCGCCTTCAGGGCGGCCGAAGCCTATGCGGGGCATCTCGTCGCCATCGAGATCGAAGTGACGACGCTCGCCGAGTTCGAGGAAGCGCTGGAGGCCGGCGCGCGGGTCGTGCTGCTCGACAACATGGACAACGAGACGCTGAGGCAAGCCGTGGCTCTCAACGCGGGACGCGCGAAGCTCGAGGCTTCGGGCGGGGTCAAGCTCGACCGGGTGCGGTCCATTGCCGAGACGGGGGTCGACTACATCTCGACCAGCCAGATCACGCTTGCAGCCCCGCCGCTCGATCTCGGCCTAGACGTGGTCATCACGCAATGACGACCCTCATCCAATCCGCCGAAGACCTTTCGACCGGCGCGCTGCTCGAACTCTCGCTGAAGGCGGCGATCGACGCCGCGGCCGTCATCAACGAAGTCTATGCGCGACCTTTCGCCGCAGAGCGCAAATCCGACGGCTCGCCGGTGACCGAGGCCGACGCGCTGGCCGAAGCGGTGATCCTCGACCATCTGATGCCGACCGGCCTGCCGGTACTGGCCGAGGAGAGCGTGTCGGCGGGCCGCATTCCGGTGCTCGGGCGGCGCTATTTCGTCGTCGACCCGCTCGACGGCACCAAGGAATTCGTCAAGCGCAACGGCGAGTTCACCGTCAACATCGCGCTGGTCGAGGACGGGCGGCCGGTGCTGGGCGTGGTGCTGGCGCCGGTGACCGGGCGCGCGCATATCGGCGGCCCGGACGGCGCGTTCGCCTGCGAGACGGCTTCGGGCGCGCCAACCGAAATGCGCGCCATTTCCGTGAGCGATACGAAGCCTTTGCGGATCGTCGCCAGCCGCTCGCACGGGCACGCGGCGCTCGCCGCGCTCTGCCAGACGTTCGAGGTGGGCGAGGACGTTTCGGTCGGCTCCTCGCTGAAGTTCTGCCTGCTGGCGGAGGGCGAGGCGCAGCTCTATCCGCGCTTCACGCCGACCTGCGAATGGGACACGGCCGCCGGACAGGCGGTGCTGGAAGCGGCGGGCGGAGCGGTGCTCACGCTCGACGGCAAGCCCCTGGCCTACGGCAAAACCGAGTCGGGCTTTCTCAACCCCTATTTCGTTGCCGCCTCGAACCTGGAGCTCGCGCAACGGGCCGCTGCGGAGATGGCATCGCTGGTCGCCTGACTAGGCACAATTAGCTGAAAAGCCTCGTCTTTCTTTTGCCATGCAACGGGCTCTTAACTGCCTTGCGGCAATCGCAAGGCTGCGGGCTTGGCGACTGACGCGCCTCCGGGATATATAGGTTCGATATATATCGGCCGTATATAGCGGCGGAGCTCCTTCATGAACGTTCGCACATTGTGCCTCGCGATCCTCTACGAGCGCGAGGCCACAGGGTACGAGATTCGGCGCCTATGCGTCGAAGGCGAGTGCTCCTACTTCGTCGAGGCCAGCTACGGTTCCATCTATCCCGCCCTCGCCAAGCTCGAGGACGACGGGCTGGTGACGAGCCGCGTCGAGCCGCAGGACGGCAAACCGGCCAAGAAGGTCTATTCCATTACCGATGCGGGCCGCGCGGCTTTCGTCGATGCGCTGCACGAGCCGCTCGACGAGGAAGTCTTCCGCAGCCCGTTTCTTCTCTTCGCACGCTATGCGCACCTCCTGCCGGCCGGCCTCGTCGAGGATCGGGCCAGGGAGCAGCTCGAGCGCACGCGCGAAGAAATCCGCGTGATCAAGCAGGCTTCCAACACCGAATGCCGCACGCCCGCAGATGAATGGGTCATCAATTACGGACTTGTGATCATGGAGCTTGCGGAAAAACACCTGCGTACCCATCTCCACGAGCTAGTGGCGCTCGCGCGCCCCGAGCAGGACAAAACAAACGCAGCGGAATAAGGGGCGACTTTGCGATGCGTGCACTATTTTCTTACGGCCTGGCGCTGGTGATCCTGCTCGGAGCAGGCGCATGGCTGGCCACTGGAACATTCGTTAGGGGCGGAAATGGCCCGGAAAATGGCGTCAGGCCGATCGTCTCGATCATCGAGGGTCAGGACCATGGCCCGCTGCACGAGTCTCTGGCCGATGCCGGGGTTCTTGCCGAGCACCATGACGTCGAAGGCGCCGAGCTGACCGTCGCCCAGCGCACCGCGCAGGTGAACGGGGCAAATGCTCCGCTGCAGTCGGTGCGTACCGCCATCTACGAGGCGCGGCCCATGCCCATCGAGGTGCCGCTGCGCGGCCGCACCCAGGCCAAGGCCATCGTCTCGGCGGTCGCCGAGACCGCCGGCATCGTGCAGACAGTGCACGTGACCAAGGGCCAGCGGGTGGACGTGGGCGATGCGCTCTGCACCCTCGACCAGGGTACGCGGGCGGCCGCCGTCGCACAGGCCGAAGCGGGCCTGGCGCAAGCCGAGGCGGGCATCGAACAGGCCCAGCTCGATTTCGACACCAACGCGCAGCTGCGCGAGCGGGGCCTTGCCGCCCCCAACACGCAGAACCAGTTCGCGGTAGCGCTGCGCTCCGCCCAGGCATCTCTGAGCTCGGCCCAGGTCGCGCTCGACAATGCACAGGAGGAAATGGCGCGCACCGAGATCGTCGCCAAGGTCGCCGGCGTGGTGCAGGACCCGCTGGTCAGCCAAGGCAACATGCTGGCGCTGGGCGGCACCTGCGCCACCATCATCCAGCTCGACCCGATGCTGTTCACCGCCACGGTCCCCGAGCGCTTCATTTCCGTCGCGCATACCGGGCTCGATGCGGCCGTGACCACCGTCAGCGGCCAGAGCGCCGAAGGCAAGGTGACCTACGTCGCCTCGGCCTCGAACGAAGCGACCCGGGCCTTCCCCATCGAGATCGAGCTGCCCAACGCCGATTTCACCCTGCGTGACGGCGTGACCGCCCAGGCAACCGTGCAGGCCGGCGACATGCCCGGCCATCTGTTGCCGCAGTCGGCGCTGACCCTCGACGACGAGGGCGTGCTAGGCGTGCGTACGGTCGAGAACGGGGTGGTCGCGTTCTATCCCGTCACCATCGTCAGCGACACGCGCCAGGGCGTGTGGGTTTCGGGCCTGTCAGGGCGGGCCGAAGTGATCATCGTCGGACAAGAATTCGTCAACGCCGGACAGCAGGTGGAGGCGACCCTCGTCGACGGTCCCGTAACGCAACCGGATGACGCCGGGACGCAGCAGGAAAGCGCGCAATCATGATGGATTTTCTCGAACGCGTCCTGCGGATGCCGCGGGTCGTCCTGACGGTCATGGCGTTGCTGCTCATGGCCGGCGGGGCCGCTTACGTCTCGCTGCCCAAGGAGAGCTTCCCGGCGATCGACGTGCCCTATCTCTACGTCTCGATCAGCCAGACCGGCATTTCGCCGCGCGATGCGGAAACGCTGCTGGCAAAGCCGGCCGAGGATGAGCTCGCCGACCTCGACGGGCTCGTCAACATGACCTCGACCTCTACCACCGGGCATGCCTCGGTGCTGCTGGAGTTCGACATCAACTTCAACAAAGACCAGGCGTTGCAGGACGTGCGCGCCAAGCTCGACACCATCCGCAGCGACCTGCCGGACGATGCCGAAGACCCGACGGTGACCGAAGTCGACGTCGTCGGCTTCCCGATCATCTCGGTCGCAGTCTATGGCGACCTGCCCGAGCGCGAGCTCGTGCGGCGCGCCGAAGACCTGCAGGACGAGCTCGAGGCCATCGGCGAAGTGCGCGAGGTCACCATCTCGGGCGCCCGCGAGGAAGTCATGGCGGTGCAGGTCGACCTCCTGCGCCTCGACGCCTACGGGCTGACGGCCGCCCAGATGCTGGACGCGCTCGCCCGCAACAACATGGTGGTGCCGGGCGGCACGCTCAACACCGGGCAAGGCTCGTTCAACATCGAGGTGCCGGGCCTCATCACCAATCCCGAGGACGTCTACAACCTGCCGCTGAAGACCGATGGCAGCACCGTGGTGCGCTTCGGGGACGTGGCGACGGTGACACGCACCCTCGAGGACGCGACGGAGTACACCCACGTCAACGGGTCGCCCGCCATCATCCTGGGCGTCTCCAAGAAGATCGGCACCAACATCATCGACGTCTCGGACAAGGTGCGCGCCACCACCGAGGCGTTCACCGCCGACTGGCCGAGCGGCATGGGCCACAGCTTCTTCCTCGACCAGGCGGTCTCGACCGAGGCCCTGTTCCGGTCGCTGGAAGCGGCCGTGTTCACCGCCATCGCGCTGGTGCTGATCACGTGCGTGGCCACCCTCGGCGTGCGGCCGGCGATCATGATCGGGCTCTCGATCCCGATCTCGTTCATGATGGCGTTCCTGGTGGTGCAGGGCCTCGGCATGACCATCAACATGATGATCATGTTCGGCCTCGTCATCGCCGTGGGCGTGCTGGTGGACGACCCCGTGGTGGTCGTCGAATATGCCGAGCGAAAGCTGCAAGAGGGCATACCCAAGCGCGAAGCCTTCATCATGGCGGTGAAGAAAATGTTCGTGCCGGTCGTCGGCGCGACGGCGACGACGCTCGGCGCCTTCGTGCCCCTGCTCTTCTGGCCGGGGATCGTGGGCAAGTTCATGAGCTACCTGCCGATCATCGTCATCGTGGTGATGATCGCTTCGCTCGTCTCGGCGCTGATCTTCATGCCGGTCATCGGCGGCATCATCGCCTCGACCCATGTCGATCCCAAGCGCAAGGAAGCGGCCGACACGGTGATGTATGCCGACAAGTTCGACCCCAAGAAGGTGGGCGGGCTGACCGGCTTCTACGTGCGGGCGATGCAGGTGCTGCTGCACTGGCCGATACCGACGCTCGCCGTCGGCTTCGGCATAGTGTTCGGCATATTCGGGCTCTACATCGCCAATCCGACCGGCACCGAGGCCTTCCCGGCATCGGAACCCGAGTTCGCGACGGTCTATGTCGTCGGACGCGGCAACTACTCGCCGGAAGAAGTGCGCGACATGCTGGTCGAGGTCGAGGACGAGCTGCTGCAAGTCCACGGCATCAAGGACGTGATCATGCAGTTCGGGGCCAGCGAGACCAGCGCCAGCGCCCCACCCGACACCATCGGCAACTTCCAGCTCGAGCTCGTCGACTACAACTATCGTGTCAAGGCCGAGGAGATCTTCGCCGACATTCGCCAGCGCGTCGCGCACATCTCGGGCCTGCAGATCCAGGTCCAGCAGATGGAGAACGGACCGCCGGCGGGCAAGGACATCAACCTGCGGGTCGAGAGCAACAACTATGACGACCTGTTGCCGGTGGTCACGGCGCTGCGCGACTACATCGAGAACGATGTGGAGAACACCGTCGACGTCGAGGACGACCGGCCTTCGCCGGGCATCGACTGGCAGGTGACCATCGACCGCGTCGAGGCGGGCCGCTACGGCATCGGCGTGCGCGAGCTTGCGCCCTATGTGCAGCTCGTCACGTCCGGCGTCGAGATCGGCACCTATCGCGACGCGGACGGCGAGGAGCTCAAGATCAAGGTGCGTCTGCCCAAGGACGAGCGATCGTTCGACGCCCTCGATTCCATGCGGATCGCCACACCCCAGGGCCTGGTTCCCGTCTCGAACTTCCTCGAGCGTACGGCCGTGCCCAAGGTCGCCAACATCGAACGGCGCAACCAGGTCTATGTGATGGGCGTGGCGGCGAGCCTTGCGAACCTGCCCGAGGGCGTCTACGCGGCCGACCGCGTGGACCAGGTGCGCCAGTGGGTCAACGAGCAGGACTTCCCCTCGAGCGTCAACATCGTCTATGGCGGTGCCGAGGAGCAGACCGAGGAAGCCAACGCCTTCATCGTGCAGGCGTTCGCGGGCGCCATGTTCATCATCTTCCTGGTGCTGCTGCTGGAATACAACAGCTTCTACCAGGTGCTGGTGACGCTCTCGACGGTCATCATGTCCATCGCCGGCGTGCTCGCGGGCATGCTGATAACCGGCATGAGCTTCTCGGCCATCATGACCGGCCTCGGCATCGTGGCGCTCGCGGGTATCGTGGTGAAGAACGGCATCGTGCTGATCGACACCTACAACTCGTACCATCGCGAGGAAGGGGTGGAATCCGTCAAGGCGATGATGATCACCATCTCGCAGCGCGTGCGCCCGGTGCTGCTGACGGCGTTCCTGACGGCGCTCGGCGTCATCCCAATGTGGGCGAACGTCGAGTTCGACTTCGTGCGCCGAGAGGTCGTGGTGGGCGGCATCGCCGGTTCGTGGTTCATCCACCTGTCGGCGGCGCTCGTCAGCGGCCTCTTCGTCTCCACCGCCCTCACTCTCGTCATGGTGCCGGTGATGATCACCGCGCCGACGGTGATCTGGAGCCAGATCAAGTCGCTCGGCGGAGTGTTCGGGCGGGTCGGCAACCTCTTCGGCGGCCGCACAGCCCAGGCCGCCCCGGCAGGCTTCGACGGCATGGCCGTCGAGATCCCCGAGGACGCGGACGCCTCCAAGCGCTATATCGTCTCCAAGGATGCCGGACTCACCAAGAAGGAAGAGAACGGCGTGACGATCGTCTCGCGCGACGCAGCCGAATAGGCTGGTCGCCAAGGCAAAACGCAAAGGCCCACAGCGATGCGGGCCTTTTTTGTTTGCACGTTGTGTTCGGTTCGCGCGTCGCATATCGTTCCCGCACCGCGCGACTGGCGATTTGAGATGGGCAACCATCGGGAAGCGCGTGTCTGACCTGCCGATCGCCTGGGCGGCCGGGGATATACCCCGGTTCAACTCCAACTTGAGGAGCCGCCCATGGACGCTTATCGCGATCAGCTGGCCGCTTTCGACCCCGACGTCTTTTCTTCGATCACCGCCGAAGAGCGGCGCCAGGCCGATGGGATCGAGCTGATCCCTTCGGAGAACTACACCTATCCCGAAGTGCTGGCGGCGCTCGGTTCCGTGCTGACCAACAAGTACTCCGAAGGCTATCCCGGCCGGCGCTACTATGGCGGTCAGGAGAATACCGACACCATCGAGAACCTCGCCCGCGAGCGGGCCTGCGCGTTGTTCCGCGCCGAACACGCCAACGTGCAGCCGCTCTCGGGCTCGCCGATGAACCAGGCGGTCTATTTCGGCCTGCTGCAACCGGGCGACACGATCCTGGCCATGGACCTCTCGCATGGTGGGCACCTCACCCATGGCGCGCCGGTGTCGCACATGGGCAAGGTCTTCCATTTCGTGCGCTACAAGACGCGGCCGGACGGCAGCATCGACTATGACGAGGTGATGGACCTCGCCCGGACGCACAGCCCGAAACTGGTGCTGGCGGGGCATTCCTCATACCCGCGCGAATACGACTATGCCGCGTTCCGCCGGATCGCCGATGCGGTCGGGGCAAGGACGATGGCGGACATCTCGCATATCGGCGGGCTGGTCGCGGCCAATGTCCTCGCCAACCCGCTCGATGCCAGCTTCGACATTGTGACCACGACGACGCACAAATCCCTGCGCGGACCGCGCGGCGGGCTGATCCTATGCAAGGGGGAGCTCGCAAAGACCATCGACTCCGCCGTTTTCCCCGGCCTGCAGGGTGGCCCACACATGAACCAGGTCGCGGCGAGCGCCGTCACCTTCAAGAAGGCGGCCGAGCCCGAGTTCGTTGCCTATGCGCGCCAGGTGCTGGCGAACGCCAAGGCCCTGGCGGCGGCCCTCATCACGGGCGGCGCGCGGCTCGTCACGGACGGAACCGATAACCACCTGATGGTCGTCGATACCGTCGCGAGCCTCGGGCTCGACGGGCGGCAGGCCGAAGAGGTGCTGGACAAGATCGGCATCACCGTCAACCGGCAGATCATCCCGGACGATCCCCGCCCGCCACTGCGCCCCAGCGGCATCCGCCTTGGCACGCCAGCCTCCACGACGCGCGGCATGGCGGAGGCGGACATGGAGGCACTAGCCGGGTGGATGATCGCGGCACTGAGGGCGCCAGACGACGCGGGGCTGCTCGCAAACCTGCGCGCGGAGGTTTCGGCGTTCTGCCGCCGGTTCGCCGTGCCGGGCGTGGAGCGGTAAAGGCTGCGGCGGGGGCGGGAAGTTGTGTACCCCGCCCCCGCCCGCCCCGATGTCACTCCGGCGAAGGCCGGGGCCCATCCTGAAATGCAGCCCCGTCGCAAGGTGTGTGGACGGGCCGGCGAGTGCGCGACCGCTCCTGCGGTGTTCGTGGAGAACGTCAGGGCTGGGTCCCGGCCTTCGCCGGGATGACAGCCGGTGGATGGGACGGCTCCGGTGCTCACTCTCGTACTCCCAACCCCTCACCCGGCGCTGCGCGCCGACCTCTCCCCAAAGGGGCGAGGTGAAACTCCGTGCTCGTGGTTGGCACCGAGGCTTTCCCCTGATGCCGTCCTGGCGAAAGCCGGGATCCAGTACACGACGCCGTCGATGCTTTTGCCGTGAGCCTCAAGCCGTGCTTCCTGCGGACGAGCTCCGACGACGGTGTGTACTGGGGCCCGGCTTTCGCCGGGGACAGCCGGTGGGAGGGACGGCTCCGGTGCTCACCCTCATACTCGCAACCCCTCACCCGGCGCTGCGCGCCGACCTCTCCCCAGAGGGGCGAGGTGAAACTCCGTGCTCGTGGTTGGCACCGAGGCTTCCCACCCCGATGTCATCCCGGCGAAGGCCGGGATGACGGTTGGTGGAGGTGGTGCGATGCTGCCACAAGCAAAGTGCGTCTCCCTTCCCCTTGGTCGTGAGCCACTATGCTTCCTCCGACCTTCCCTCAAGGGCCATGCGCAACGCCACATGCGCCTCAATCGCTTGCACTCATCCCTCGCCTATTGCTAAACGGAATTTATAGTTATTAGCTAGGCGTGCAGGTTTCAGCTGCATCCGGGCGGGGACGATGACGGACAAACTGGGCGCGCAGGACACTGCGGAGGGGGAGACGCTTCCGCGCCGGCGCCGGGGAGCGCGGCGGGTGACGATGACGGACGTGGCGCGCGAGGCCGGGTGTTCGCAGGCGACCGTATCGTTCGTGCTCAACCGGTCGCCCGGCATCAAGCTTTCGGTCGAGACGCGCGAGCGGGTGATCGAGGCGGCGCGCAAGCTCGGCTATTCGACGCCGGTGCTGGCCCATGTCGCGCCGCAGCGGGTCGCCTATCCGACGGTCGACGGCAAGATCGGGTTCGTGGTCGACCAGCTCGCGACGAGCCCCGAGGCGGTGGTCGCCATCGAGGGGGCGCGGCAGGCCTCGTGGAATGCGCGTAATATCGTGCTGGTGGCGCAGACGCTCAACGATCCCGTCATGGAGCCGCGCACCATCGCCTCGCTCGTCGAGCAGGGCATTTCGGCGCTCGTCTACATGGCGATCTTCACCCGCGAGATCGAGGCGCCGGACTATCTCCATGACCTCGACATTCCGGTGATCCTTTTGAACTGCTATACCACCGACCATGCCTTTCCGGCGGTGGTGCCGAGCGAGATCGCAGGCGGGCAGCGCGCGACGCGCCACCTCATCGAGCATGGGCACCGGCGGATCGCCACCATCACCGGGGAGCCGTGGATGGAGGCGGCGCAGGACCGCCTGAAGGGCTATCGCCGGGCGCTGGCGACAGCCGACATCCCCTTCGACCCGGACCTCGTCGTCGAGGGCGACTGGTCGGCGAGCGCGGGCTATCAGGGCACGCGCAAGCTCCTCGAGCTCGCCGAACGGCCGACGGCCATCTTCTGCCAGAACGACCGCACCGCCATCGGCTGCTACGAGGCGCTGAAGGAAGCCGGGCTCGATATTCCGAACGACATTTCCGTCGTCGGCTATGACGACGAGGAAATCGCGCGGCACCTTCACCCGCAGCTCACCACCTCCATCCTGCCGCACCGGGCGATGGGCCACTGGGCGATCGAGCAGCTCGAAGCGCAGGAGCCGCGCGGCGCGCAGCGGTTCCCGATCACCAAGCTCGAGTGCTCGCTGGTGGAGCGCAGCTCCGTGGCGGCGCCGAGGGTGGCTGTCTAAAAAGGGTAACGGGCTTCCTGAGCATATCGGCATCTTGCCGGTGGGGGACACGATCGCCCCAGCCCTCGGAGATGGTGAGGTGCATTGAGGTCGCCCCCAACCACCGGTTGTCACCCCGTCGCAGGGGCCCAGCCCTGACGTTGTCCACGAGCACGGGAAGAGCGGTTGGGGCGCCCTTGCCCAATTCACACACCTTGCGGCTGGCGCAATATCTCAGGATGGGCCCCTGCCTTCGCCGGGGTGACATCGTGGATGGGGAGGTAGTGGTGCACACAGGCCGTCTACATCAGGGTCGTGACTTCTCCGCGCCGTCTCGCTTTAGCGCAACGCTCCGCCGCGGCGGGGCGATCGATCCGCGGGGCACCAGTTCGCACTCGATCTTGACCTTCTGGATGCGCTCTGCGGCGTCGGCGCTGCCGTAGCTGTCGAGCAGGTGCCCGACGGCCCAGCGCGCCATCTCGTTATGGGGCAGCACCATGGTGGTCAGGCCCGGCTCGAGATAGGCGACGAGGTCCTCGTTGTCGAAACCGACGACCGACAGGTCCTCGGGGATGGAGAGACCGGCGCCGCGCGCGGCCTCGTAGGCGCCGATGGCCATGCGGTCGTTGAAGCAGAAGATCGCCGTCGGGGGTTCCGGCAGCGAGAGGAGCTGCCGGGCGAGATTGCGTCCGGCGGCAAGCGTCCAGCCGCCGGGAATGACCAGGTTTTCGTCGACCGGCACGTTCCAGCGCGCCATCGCCTGGCGAAAACCGTTCTCGCGGTCGGCGGTCGCCTCGATCCAGTGCTCGCCTTTCAAGTGCGCGATGCGCCGGTGGCCGGCCTTGAGCAGGGCTTCCGTGGCCATGTAGCCGCCGGCGATGTCGCTGGGCACGACGCTCGCGTGGCGCAGCCGCCTCTCGTAGCAGTTGAGCAGCACCACCGGCAGGTCGTCGAGATAATCGGGCACCGAGACCTGGCGAGTGATGAGCGAGCAATAGATGATGCCGAGGGTCTTCTGGGCGACGAGCAGGTCGACGGCGGCCCTCTCCAGCACGGGATCGGACCGGGTGCAGAACGCGGCGACAGTCACCTCCTCCAGCGCCGCCTCGTCACGGGCGCCTTCGATGAAGGGCGTGGCGAAGGGGGTGGTCGTCACCTCGTCGATCAGGAGCCCGATGACGCGCGCGTGGCCCTCCGGCACCGGATGGCCCTTGCCCCTGCGGTAGCCCAGCGCCTCGGCCGCCTCGATGACGCGGCGACGCGTCGCCTTGGAGACGCGCGCATTGGGCACGCCGTTGAGCACCAGCGACACCGTCGCCTGCGAGACGCCGGCCCGCTCGGCCACATCGATCATGGTGGCGCGCTTTTCCATGCGGCCTTCCTGCCCTTGGAGAGCGGATCTGCTCCGCCCTAAGGCCCAGCTAACGCGAGGGTTTCCGCCTTCGCAAGCGCTCTCGGGAAATTTTACCGTCCATCCCGCCGCGACCTCTTGCAACGCGCTTCCGGGAATAATACGGTGATAATAATATAACTAATAGAACAGAGGGATGAGGATGCAGGAGTCCGCGCAGCTTGCCGCGACCAGCGCGACTACGGGTGAACGGCAGAGCCTGTCGCTAGACGGGGTATGGCAGTTCCGTCATGAGGACGGCCCCTGGCGTGAGGCGCATGTGCCGGCGCCCTGGCAGGCGGAATTTTCCGACCTCGTCGACACCTTCGGACATGCGGTCTACCAGCGTCGCTTCACCCTGCCCTCCGGCTGGAACGGGCGCGAGCTGGCGCTGCGCTTCGGAGCCGTCAGCTATTTCTGCGAGGTGCGGTTCAACGGCGAGGTGCTGGGCACCCACGAAGGCGCGTTCCTGCCGTTCGAGTTCGTGCTGCCGCAATCGCTCGTGCGCCACGAGAACGAGATCGAGGTGTGGGTCACCATGCCTTCGGCCGACCGGCGGGCGTTCCCGGACTTCCCGTTCACCGAAGTGCCGCACGGCAAGATGAGCTGGTACGGGCGCGTCGGCGGCCTCTGGCAGTCGGTTTCGCTCGAAGCGCGCGATGCACGCCGGATCGCTGATATCCGCATCGAAGCTGGCGCCAATGGCGTTGCCAACATCGCCCTTGGCGTGACGGACGCCGCGGTGGGCCTGCCGGCGCGCGTCACCATCCTCGATGCGAACGGCAATGAGGCGGGCGGTTCCGAGATCACGCTCGACCGCGACAACAGCCTGCGCTTCGCGCTCGACGGCGCAAAGCTCTGGTCGCCCGAGGCGCCGAACCTCTATACGGCGGTGATCGAGCTCGGCCCGGAGGGCGAGGCCACCGATATCGTGCGCCAGACCTTCGGCTTCCGCACCATCGAGACGCGCGACGGCAAGGTGCTGCTGAACGGCGAGCCGATTTACCTGCGCGGTGCGCTCGACCAGGACTACTATCCGGACGGGCTCTATACGCCCCCTTCGCTCGAATTTCTCGAGGACCAGGCGAGGAAGGCCAAGGAACTCGGCCTCAACCTCCTGCGCTGCCACATCAAGGTGCCGGACCCGCGCTACTACGACGTCGCGGACCGGCTGGGGCTTCTGGTCTGGACCGAGATCCCGAACGTTGCAAGCTTCACCACCCGTTCGGCGCAGCGCATGCGCGACACGATGGCGGGTATCCTCAAGCGCGACCGCAACCATCCTTCGATCATCGCCTGGACGATCATCAACGAGGACTGGGGCACGCGGCTGGTCGAGAACGTCGAGCACCGCACCTGGCTCAAGGATACCTATGACTGGCTGAAGGGCGAGGATCCGACCCGGCTCGTCGTCGACAACTCGGCGTGCTTTCCCAACTTCCACGTCAAGGGCGATCTCAACGACTACCACTACTATCGCTCGGTGCCCGAGCGCCGGCAGGAGTGGGACGAGATCACCGCCCAGTTCGCGGCGGGCGCCGATTGGACCTATTCGAGCCTCGGCGATGCCGAGCGGCGCGGCGACGAGCCGCTGATCGTCTCCGAATTCGGCGTCTGGGGCCTGCCCGATCCCAAGAAGCTGCGCCGCGAAGACGGCAGCGAGCCGGACTGGTTCGAGACCGGCGCAATGTGGGGAGACGGCGTCGCCCTGCCCCATGGCATCGAGGAGCGCTTCGCCGCGCTCGACCTTCACCGCACCTTCGGCTCGTTCGATAAGTTCATCGAGTCGGTGCAGTGGTACCAGTTCATGAACCTGCGCTACGAGATCGAAGAGATGCGCGCCCATGCCAGCATCATGGGCTATGTCATCACCGAGCTGACGGACGTTCATTGGGAGGCCAACGGCCTCCTCGATATCGAGCGCAACCCGCGTGTGTTCCACGACGTCTTCGGGCAGATCAATGCCGATATCGTCATCGTGCCGCGCCCGGCCCGCTACTCGGCCTATCCGGGCGAAGCCCTTTCCGTCTCCATCAAGGTCGCGACGGGCGGCCGCAACATACCGGCGGGCGCGATGCTGCGCTGGAGCGGTGACGCCGAGGGGTCGGCATCCGTGCCGGCGACGGGCCCGGTCTCGACCGCCGATCTCGGGGCGCTCGATCTCAAGCTGCCGGAGGTTTCCGCCAACCGCTCGGCCCGTATCGAGTTCGTTCTGGAAGCCGGCGGCGCGGAGCTTGCCCGCAACAGCCTCGACCTCGCGCTCTATGCGAAGCGGGCAACGACGGGCCTGCCCGCGATCGCCACCTCCGACAACACTCTCAAGGCATTCGCCGAGGGCCTCGGCTACGCGGTCGTGCCGGCAGGCGAGGCCGATATCGTCCTCTGCCACGCCGTCGACGGAGATGATGTCGAGGCGATCAAGGCGGGCGCGAAATACCTGATCCTCGCCGACGGGACGGTGCCGACCAACAGCAACCTGCGCACCGACATGCCCCCGGGCGAGGCGCCGCACCGCAACATGGTGCTCGACGGACGCAAGGTGCGGGCGAGCCTTGACCAGCACCTGCCGGGCATCAACCTCGTCGAGCGCGACGGCACCATCTGGCGCGGCGACTGGATCGCCGGCTTCAGCTGGCTGCGGCGCGAGGGCGCGTTCGCCGACATTCCCGGTGGACCGGTCTTCGGCCTCTCGTTCTCGGACGTGGTGCCGCACCACCTGCTCACCGGTTTCAGGCCGTGGGAATACGGCTCGAACGTCCATGCCGGCATCGTCGTCGGCTGGGTGCACAAACCCGCAGCGATCGTTGCGGAAAAGCGCGTGGGGCGCGGAGGGGTCGTCGCGACGACTTTCCGGCTGGTACGCGAGGCGCCGGGGGCCGATCCGGTCGCGGCGGCGCTCTTCGACGCACTGGCCGCGACGGCAAAGGATTTGCCGGTGGACGCCGGCTGAACGCGGCGCGCGGCCAACGAGCGGGCAGCAAGACCCGCGGGCCGCGCCAAGCACCGACTGCGTTGGCTCAAGGGAGGAACCGCATGGCCGACATCAGACTGAAATCCGTTTCCAAGCGCTTCGGCGCGGTGACGGTTCTCGAGAACGTCTCGATGGAGATCACCAGCGGCGAATTTATCGTCTTCCTCGGGCCCTCCGGCTGCGGAAAGTCGACGCTCTTGCGCATGATCGCCGGACTCGAGACTGTCGATGCAGGCGAAATCCATATCGGGGACCGGCGGGTCGACCAGTTGCCGCCCAGCCAGCGCGGCGTCGCCATGGTCTTCCAGAACTATGCGCTCTATCCGCACATGAGCGTTCGCGACAACATGTCGTTCGGGCTGCAGAACATCCACATGCCGGCTCGCGAGATCGCCCAGCGCGTGGCGGATGCGGCGCGCATCCTCGAGATCGAGCAGTTGCTGGACCGGCGTCCCGCGCAGCTTTCAGGCGGACAGCGCCAGCGCGTCGCCATCGGCCGGGCGATCGTGCGCGAGCCGCAGGCGTTCCTACTCGACGAACCGCTTTCCAACCTCGACGCAGGCCTGCGGGTACGTACGCGCGTCGAGCTCGCACAGCTCCACCAGCGGCTGCGGGCCACCATGATCTTCGTCACCCACGATCAGATCGAGGCGATGACGCTCGCCGACCGGATCGTCGTCATGAACAACCGCAAGGTCGAGCAGATCGGCACGCCCATGGACGTCTACTCGCGACCCGCGTCCCGGTTCGTCGCCGCGTTCGTCGGCTCGCCCTCGATGAATTTCCTGCCGGTCGCCGGCATCACGGACGTCGCGGGCCAGGCACGCGTGGAGCTGCCGGGCGCCGCCAGCATCCAGACGGGCATTCCCATTCGCGACCTGCCGGGCGGCACGGGCCTCACCTTCGGGGTAAGGCCGGAAGCTGTGCGGGTGGCGGCCGGTGGCGAGGGAACACTCAGCGGCACCGCCGACATCGTCGAGCGACTGGGCGACCGGACGCTTGCACATGTGCGGCTGGCGGACGGAACCGTGCTCGTCGCCGAGGATGCGGGCAAGAGCCCGCTACAGGCGGGCATGCCGGTTTCGCTGACCGTCGACGGATCGGCCACGCACCTGTTCGACGCCAACGAGGCTGCCTATCACGCCGCCGCCTGAGCGGCCGGAAACAGGCGAGGCGCGCCACACTGCTCAATGCGGGCGCTTCGCCGGAGGCAGAACCACCTGCCCCTGACAGCATGGAGCACAACCTGATGGGAGGAAGTTCAATGTTGCATACCCTACGCAAACTGGCCCTGGTCTCGGGCGCCATCACGGCGCTCGCCACCGGCGCCTATGCCCAGCAGACCGTGGTCTGGTGGGACTTTCTGGCCGGCGGCGACGGCGTCCGCATGAAGGCGCTGATCGACGCCTTCAACCAGGAACACCAGGGCGAAATCCAGATCGAGGGCACCACTCTCGAATGGGGCACCCCGTTCTACACCAAGCTGCAGACATCCTCGGCCATCGGGGAAGGCCCCGACATCGCCACCTACCACCTCTCGCGCATTCCGCTGGCCGTCGACAGCGGCACGCTTTCCGAGATCACCGATGAGGACCTCTCCGGCGCAGGCATCTCGGACGCCGACTTCACCGCTGCGGCGGTGGATGCGGCCAAGGTCGACGGCACCCGCTATGCGGTGCCCTTCGACCAGCACGGGCTGATCCTCTTTTACAACAAGGACATGCTCTCGGAAGCCGGCATGCTCGACGAGAACGGACTGCCGACGGGGCTCGACGGCATGGAGAACTTCGAGGCGGCGCTCGCCCAGTTCACCGCCGACGGCAAGTACGGCCTTTCCATGCCGACGGGCGATCGCTACCGCGCGATCTATTCGTTCTTCGGCCAGCAGAGCGGCACCATGTTCGACGAGGCGGCGGGCGGGTTCTTCCCGACCGACGAGGACCTGGCCAAACTCACCACCGCCACCGAGACGCTGAAGCGCTGGGTGGACAATGGCTGGACCCCGGCCCAGATCGAAAGCCCGGCAGCGCTGGCGCTCTTCACCTCGGGCCAGGCCGCGTTCTTCATCATGGGCAACTGGGAAATCCCGACCTTCACCGACCTCCACGCCAAGGGCGAGCTCTTCGAGTGGGGTGCGGTCGAGCTGCCGGTGCTGTTCGACACCAAGGCCGCATGGTCGGATTCGCACGCCTTCGTCATCCCGGCCAATGCCGGCAAGGAAGCCGATCCCGAAAAGCGCGCCGCGGTGATGCAGGTCATCGCCTGGATGGACCAGAACTCACTCGACTGGGCGGGCGCGGGCCATATCCCGGCCTTCAACGCCGTGCGCGAGAGCGATGACTTCCAGACGATGAAGCCGCAGTCCGACTATGCGGGCTTTGCCGACACGGCCGTGTTCGATCCTCGCACGATCCTCGCCGGCCCGGCCGCTCCGCTCGGCGATGCGTGGAGCAACTACATCAACCCGGCCACCACCGGCGAGCTCGAGCCGGCCGACGCCGCCGCGCAGATGCGCGACGACCTCAACAGCCAGCTCTAGTTGACGGAACGGAGGCGGCTCCCCTCCCCCTTGAGGGGAGGGGTCGGGGGTGGGGGTCCATTAGCGGACCACCGCACCACCCCCATCCTCATTCCCTCCCCTCAAGGGGGAGGGAGGCGATGGAGCCGCCGATTCCGATCAAGTTCCCCACAGGGGGGAAGACCGAGGTTTTTCGGGAGACAGGATCATGCTCCGGGACAAACGCAGCGAATACCTGACGGCGCTCATCCTGGTCGGCCCATTCGTGCTGATCTACGGGGTGCTGTTCGTCTGGCCGACGATCCAGATGGTGATGCTGAGCTTCACAGACGCGCCGCTGATCGGATCGGGCGAATGGGTGGGCTGGGAGAACTACGTCAAGATCCTCACTCACAGGCTGTTTCACACCGCCTTCTGGAACACGGCTTATTTCGTGCTCCTGACCGTCATCCCCAACACGCTGATCTCGCTTCTCATCGCCATGGCGGTGAGCCGCCTCAACGGCTGGGTCCAAGGTTTCGTGCTGGCCTGCTTCTTCCTGCCCTACATCCTACCGGTCTCGGTGGTGTTCCTCACCTGGAACTGGATCATCGACGTGCAGTACGGGCTGGTGCAGGGCGTGGTGAAACTGTTCAACGGCGGCGAGCCGAGGTCGCTGACGCGCACCATCCCGTTGTTCATGCCGACGGTCGCGTTCGTCACCGTCTGGTGGACTATGGGCTTCAACATCCTGCTGTTCCTTGCGGGCCTCAGAAATATTTCGCCCGAGATCTACGAAGCCGCGCAGCTCGACAGCGCCGGCCGCTGGCGGCAGTTCAGCCGCATCACATGGCCGCTGATCTGGCCGGTCACGGCGCTGGTGCTGACCATCCAGCTGATCGCGCAGCTCAAGATCTTCGATCAGGTCTACCTGTTCTCGATCGGGGGGCGGCAGGACGCAACGATCGTTCTCGTCCAGTACATCTACAAGCTCGCCTTCCAGCAGAACAAGGGCGGAGAAGCAGCGACCGCGGCAGTGCTGCTGTTCGCGATGATCATCATCCTCAGCGTGCTGCAATACCAGCTGCTTAGAGCAAGGGGGCAGAAATGAGCGCCGACGCCATTCCCAGCAGCGAGGCCATTGCCGCCGAGCCCAGCCGGCGCGACCGCTCGCTCGATATCGTGGGCATCGTATTGAGCGTCATCACGCTCATCGCGGCGCTGGTCTCGTTCTTCCCGATCTATTGGGCGATCATCACCTCGATCAAGCCGGACGGCGAGGTGATCTCGGGCAGCAATACGCTCTGGCCCAACCGGATCACCTTCGACAGCTATATCCACATCTGGAACAACACCAACATCGCCATCTGGTACGTGAACTCGATGGTGACCTCGCTGATCATCACGGCCGCGGTCATCGTCAGTTCGGCCGGCTGCGCCTTTGCTCTCAGCCAACTCGACTTTCCGGGCCGGCGGCTGATCTACATCTTGATCCTTGCTTGCTTCATGGTGCCGATGCAGGCGCTGATCGTGAACCACTTCGTGCTGATGGCGCAGTTCAAGCTGCTGAACACCTGGGCCGGCATCATCCTGCCGCAACTCATCGTTCCGGTGGTGATCATCGTCTACAAGCAGTTCTTCGATTCAGTGCCCAAGGAGTTCCGCGAGGCGGCGATGATGGACTCGGCGGGATATTTCAAGATCCTCTTTCGCATCTACCTGCCGATGAACTGGGGGGTGACGGCAGCGCTGGCGATCATCACCTTCATCGGCGCGTGGAACGCGTTCCTCTGGCCGTTCCTGGCTGCCACCGGAGAAGCGACGATGACGGTGCCGGTGGGCATCACGCAGGTCAAGGACGCTTATGGCATCGTCTACGGCAAGCTGATGGCTTCGGCGGTCGTCGCAGGGCTGCCGGTCGCCGTCGTCTACCTCATCTTCCAGCGGCGAGTGACGCAGGCGATCATGCTCTCGGCGGGCGTAAAGGGGTAAAGCCCTACTCCGCGGCGGCGGCGCCACGGCGCACGAACCCGTCGGGATCGTCCTCGGCGCGGCGAAGCTGTTCTTCGGCTTCGCTGGCCTCGCGCTGACGGCTCCACATCTGCGCGTAGAGGCCGCCGAGGGCGAGCAGGTCCTCGTGCCGGCCGCGCTCGGCGATCTGGCCGTCGCGCAGCACCAGGATCTCGTCGGCGTTGACGACGGTCGAGAGCCGGTGGGCGATGACGACGGTGGTGCGGTTGGCCGAGACGGTATCGAGGGCCGACTGGATGTCGCGCTCGGTCTTGGTGTCGAGGGCGGAGGTCGCCTCGTCGAGGATGAGGATGGCCGGGGACTTGAGGATGGTGCGGGCGATGGCGACGCGCTGCTTTTCGCCGCCGGAAAGCTTCAAGCCACGCTCGCCGACTTCGGTCTCGTAGCCCTTGGGCAGGCTCTCGATAAAGGCGCCGACCTGGGCCATGCGGGCGGCCTCGCGGATTTCATCCTCGCTGGCGCCCGGGCGGCCATAGCCGATGTTGTAGGCGATGGTGTCGTTGAAGAGCACGGTATCCTGCGGGACCATCCCGATGGCGGCGCGCAGCGAGGTTTGCGTCACGTCGCGCACGTCCTGCCCGTCGATGGTGATGCGCCCGCCGGTGACGTCGTAGAACCGGTAGAGGAGCCGCGAGATGGTCGACTTGCCGGCGCCCGACGGCCCGACGACGGCGACGGTCTTGCCGGCGGGCACTTCGAAGTCGATGCCCTTGAGGATCGGGCGATCCGGATCGTAGTGGAAGAAGACGTTCTCGAAGCGCACGACCGGGCCGGTGATGGCGATCGGCTTCGCATTCGGCTTGTCCTCGATCTCCGGGTTCTGGTCGAGAAGCCTGAACATCTCCTCGATGTCGGTGAGGCCCTGGCGGATCTCGCGGTAGACGAAGCCGATGAAGTTCAGCGGCCGGTAGATCTGCATGAGGAAGGTGTTGAGCAGGACGAAATCGCCCAGCGTCAGCGTGCCGCTCATCACGCCGTTGACGGCCATGACCGAGATGACGATGAGGCCGGCCCAGAAGATCAGCGCCTGGCCGAAGTTGAGGAAGCCGAGGGACGTCCAGATGCGGATGGCCGAGCGCTCGTAGCGCGCCATGGACCTGTCGAAGCGATCCGCCTCCATCTGCTCGTTGGCGAAGTACTTGACCGTCTCGAAGTTCAGGAGGCTGTCGATGGCCTTGGAGTTGGCGTCGGTGTCGCTCTCGTTCATGTCGCGACGAATGGCGATGCGCCAATTGGAGGCCTTGATGGTGAAATAGAGGTAGGCCCAGATGGTGATCACCAGCACGCCGAGATAGCTGATCCCGAACATCACGATGAAGACCACCGCGGTGATGACGAACTCCACCAGCGTCGGGGCGGTGTTGAGCATCGTGAAGCGCACGATGGTCTCGATGCCCTTGGTGCCACGCTCGATGACGCGGCTGAGGCCGCCGGTGCGCCGCGCCAGGTGGAAGCGCAGCGAGAGCCGGTGCATGTGCTGGAAGGTCTGGTAGGCGAGCTTCCTGACCGCGTGCTGGCCGACGCTGGCAAAGAGCACGTCGCGCAACTGCTGGAAGGCGGCATCGATGATGTTGCCGACGCCATAGGCGACGACGAGGACGATCGGCACGGCGAGGCCGAGGATGAGTGCGTTCTCCGGGGTCGTGCCGTCGAGGGCGTCTATGACGCCCTTGTAGGCGAAGGGGATGAGCGTGGTGGCGGCCTTGGAAACCAGCAGCGCGCCAATGGCGAGCACCACGCGCATCTTGAGGTCCGGCCGGGAGGCCGGCCACATATAGCCCCAGAGATTGCGAACGGTCGAAAGCAGCGAGCCCTCTTCGGCGCTCACGGTCGGGCGGGCCTGCCCGTTGTCTGTAGTCATCAGGCTGGTTCCGTTTCGTTCCTGCGCACGCTCGCCGTCAGCCCCGACATGAGGCCGCCATAGGCCGCGCTGATCGCATCGAGACGATCATACCTCGGCAGGTAGCAGTTCTTGGTGCCCTTGGGATGGCACTCGATGAGGCCGGCCTCGAGCAGCACCTTGATGTGCTGCGAAACCGTCGACTGGGCGAGCGGCAGGCACTCGGTCAGATGTGCGCAGCAGCACTGCTCCCGCTGCTGCGAGGCCAGGATACGCAAGATGGAGAGGCGCACAGGATGCCCGAGCGCCCGCATGGCGGCGGCGAGATCGTCGTCTTGCATGGGATTTTGCTGCTTTGATCGTTAGTTTACGATAGAAGACGGAGGCGCGAGGTGCAAGGCAAAAGCGGCCCGCATCCGACAAATCGGACGCGGACCGGGAAACTTCAAGCCGGTTTTTACGCTAGTTGGCTTCCGGAAGGTCGAAGACCTGGCCGGGGTAGATCCAGTCCGGATCGCGGATCTGGCCGGTGTTGGCCTCGTAGATCGTCGTGTAGCGGATGCCCTCGCCATAAACGCGGCGCGCAATGGTCCAGAGATTGTCGCCGCGGCGGATGATCGCGCGGCCGGAAGCAAAGCGCTGCAGCTCCGGATCGCCGACTGGCTCGGCAACGAGAGTGGGCACTTCGGCCTCGGCGACCGCGACGGGCGCCCCGGCCTCATTGGGTGCGGGGACCGATGCGGCGGGAGGCGCCACAGTCTCCTCGACGGCAGGTGCGGGAGTGACTTGGGGTTCGGATTCTTGTGAGTCGTTAGAGGTGGTTACGGGCGCATTCGAAGGCGGCGCTTCAAGTGCGGGCACCTCGGCGACGGCAACCGGCGCTTCGGGCACATTCACCTGGAAATTGACCTCGGCACGTGAAGCCACTTCGGCGGAGCCGGGAGCAAGAAGATCGGCGCGAACGACGTGGTTGGGGCCAGGCAGGATATCGCCGCCTTCAACGAGCCAGCGCCCGCCTTCGATCACGGCGTCGGCGACGTGAGCGTCGTCAACGTAGAGGCGGATGGTCGCGCCATCCGGTCCAGCGCCGGCAAAGAAGGTGCGGTCGCCATCGATCTCGATGGCGTCGACCGTCGGCGGCGCGGAGGCAAGGGCGGGCTGGGATGTAGCTGGCGCCGGAACATCGGACGCCGGTTCGGCAACTGCTGCAGTCTCGGTCGTTTCGCTCGCCGGTGCAGGGATTTCTGCCTCTGCGGAAACGGGCTCTTGCGTCGCCGGAACGTCGGCCACCTCGACTGCCGCGTCTTCCGGCTCGGCGGGAGCAGGCTCGCTGCCGATCTGCGCGGCAGGCTCTTCGGCGGGTTCATCCGTTTCCGGAGCGGTCGCGGATTGCGTGGGGGCGGCCGCTTGCGGCGGAGCGATGGCATCGGCCGGTGCGGAAGCAACGATCGTCGGCCGTTCGAGGCCCTGGAGGACTTCGCTCGCCTTGCCCGGCGCGCTGGCGACGACCAGCGGCTGGTCGTCACGCTCGGGATCGATGACGACGACGAAGGACTGGGCGGCGCGGCCCTGCTTGCCGGCTTCGGCCAGAGTGATCTCGGTGCCGCCTGGCGCGATGGGTTCCTCGGGCACCAGCACCCAGTCGCCGCTCGGTTCGACGGTGGTGGTGCCGATGAGTTCGTCGTTGGAATAGACTTCCACCTCACTGCCGGGCTCGCCGCTGCCGGCGATGACGACGGAGCCATCCGGCTCGGCGCGCAGCAAGCCGAACGTGGCGGCAACGACGTCGGTGGGGAGCGTTTCCGGAGCAGGCTCAGGTTGCGGCGCGGCTTCAGGTGGGGCCGCCTCGGCCACGGCTTCGGCTTCGACGGGCGCAGCAGGCGGCGCAGGCACCAGGCCGACATCGGCCATCTTGCCGCGCAGGCACACGCCCATGCCGTCCGGACTGTTGAAGCAGTTGACGATGGAGGGGCCGCTAAGAACCCCGATCACGACCACGAGTGTTACAGCCGCCGCTCCGATGGTGAGGGCAAGAGGTCTATTGGGAGCGGTCTCGGCCAGTTTTCCCTCCTATGCCGGCGTTCTGCCGACAACCAGTCGCTTTTTATGCCGCCGTCGTCGCCCGTGCCGCCTCGGCCTTCAACAGCTTGTATGTGAACGACTCATACAGCGCCTCAAAGGAGGCATCAATGATGTTGGGAGAGACGCCGATGGTGTACCAGCGCTCGCCCGTGCCGTCCCGGCTCTCGACCAGTACACGGGTGACCGCGCCCGTGCCGCCGTCCAGGATACGCACCTTGAAGTCGACGAGCTCGAGGTCGCCGATCTCGGAGGAGTACTTGCCGAGATCCTTGCGCATAGCGAGGTCGAGGGCGTTGACCGGGCCGTTGCCTTCCGCCACCGACATCAGCAGGTCCTCGCCGACGCGGATCTTGACCACGGCCTCGGTGACCGTCACCAGGTCGCCGCGGGCGTTGTGGCGGCGCTCGACGCTGGCGCGATAGCTCTCGACCTCGAAGAATTCCGGCAGCGTTCCCAGTACGTTACGGGCGAGGATAACGAATGAGGCTTCGGCCCCGTCATAGGAATAGCCGCGCGCTTCGCGTTCCTTGACGGTGGCGAGGAGCTTTTCCAGCCGCGGATCGTCCTTGGCGACGGCGATGCCATGGCGGGCGAGCGCGGTGACGAGATTGGACTTGCCGGCCTGCTGGCTGACCATCACCGAGCGCTCGTTGCCGATGCTTTCGGGCGGCACGTGCTCGTAGGTGGAAAAGTCCTTGGCGAGGGCGGAGGCATGGATGCCGGCCTTGGTCGCGAACGCCGAAGCGCCGACATAGGGGGCCTGGCGCGCCGGGGCGCGGTTCAGCCGGTCATCAAAAGCGCGCGAGATGTGGGTCAGCCGCTCGAGTCGATTGGCATCGATGCCGGTTTCGAATCGCTGCGCGAAATGCGGCTTGAGAACCAGCGTCGGGATGAGCGTCACGAGATTGGCGTTGCCGCAGCGTTCGCCGATGCCGTTGAGGGTGCCTTGCACCTGGCGGACGCCCGCCTCGACGGCGGCGAGCGAATTGGCGACGGCCTGGCCGGTGTCGTCATGGGCGTGGATGCCGAGCCGGTCGCCGGGCGCGACGGTCAGCACTTCGCGCACGATCGCGCCGACCTCGGAGGGCATGGTGCCGCCGTTGGTATCACAGAGCACGACCCAGCGGGCGCCGGCGGTGATGGCGGTCTCGACGCAGGCCAGCGCATAGGCGCGGTTGGCCTTGAAGCCGTCAAAGAAGTGCTCGAGGTCGATCAGAACTTCCTTGCCGGCCTTTGCCGCGACGCGAACGGTTTCGGCAAGGCCTTCTAGGTGCTCGCCGGTCGTTGAGCCGAGGGCCAGCTCCACCTGATAGTCCCAGGCCTTGGCAACGAAGCAGGCCGCGTCCGCCTTGCTGTTGACGATGGCCTGCACGCCCGGATCGTTGGCGGCCGAGCGCCCTGCCCGCTTGGTCATGCCGAAGGCGGTGAAGGTCGCCTTCTTCGTGCGGCGATCGGCAAAGAATTCGGTATCGACCAGGTTAGCGCCGGGATAGCCGCCCTCGACATAGTCGACACCCAGCTGCTCCAGGAGCGCCGCGATCGAGATCTTGTCCTCGAGCGAGAACTCGATGCCGGCGGTCTGCGCGCCATCGCGAAGCGTCGTGTCGAAGAGATAGAGGCGATCCTTGGGCATTGGCGTACTCAACTCTGGGGCGGCCAGACGGCCGTGTCGTGGTCCGGGTGCTGGTGGTTGGTGCTGCCGATGCGGTGACGCATCTGCGGGTTGTCGGCGTAAGTCGGGCGGTCGCCCGGAAGCTGCGTCAGCCCGGCGTACCAGGAGACACGGCTCTCGTTGCCATATTGGACCACGGGAGGCGCGCGGTCGGGTTCGTCGAGGGTGCCAACGAGGACGCCAATGTCGTCGGCATGGGGGTATTCAAAGAGGAGAGGCGTTCCGCATGTACTGCAAAAGCCGCGACGGCCGACGTCGGAGCTATTGAAATAGCTGAGCTTTCCTCGCGTCACGCGAAACGCCGTCTTCAGCACCGGGCAGATGATGGCGAACGGACCGCCGGAGGCCTTCTGGCACATGCGGCAGTGGCAGACATGGACGTTCTGCGGCTGCTGGTCGAGCGCATAGCGCACTGCCCCGCATTGGCAGCCGCCGGCAAGGACAGGCTTGCTCATGGCCAGACATCCGTGTCGTGGTCGGGATGCTGATGGTTGCTCGCTTTGATGGCGGCGGCATCTTCCGGGTCGCCCTCTTCGGTCGTGCCATAGTCCATGAGGTCGGCGAGTTGATCGACCTGCGGCAGGCGTCCTTCCATGCCGAGCTGGAAGCGGAGCGGAATCTTCTCGGGATGGTCGAATGAGCCTATGGCCATGGAGATGTGAGCGCCGTCGTCATGCTTGAAGAACAACGGCGTCCCGCACTTGGCGCAGAAGCCGCGCTCGACCTGCTCGGAACTGCGGAAGACGCCCGGCGTGCCGCGGGTCCAGGTGAAATCCTCGTGGGGCACTCCGACAAGCGCCATGAAGAAATTGCCGGCCGCCTTCTGGCACATGCGGCAGTGGCAAACGTGCGGGTTGTCCTTCAACGAGCGGGCCTGGTAGCGCACCGCGCCGCATTGGCAGCCGCCCGAAAGCACCTCGCTCATGACTGTCCTCCCGGTTCCCAGGTTTCGGTGTCGTGGTCCGGATGCTGGTTGGAATGGACGCCGGCCATGAAGCCCAGCCAATCGTCGCTCGGATGCTCGCGGACGGGCAGGCTCGTCAATCCATCGAAGAATGGCAGCTTGTCGTTCAGGTTGACCTGGATGACGGGCGCGACGGCCGTCGGGTCGTCGAAGGCGCCGATGGCGAGCTCGAGCCCGTATTTGGTCTCATAGGCGAGCGGCGTGCCGCACTCGCCGCAGAAGGCGCGGCGGGCGACGTTCGAGCTCTGGAACCACTTCGGCTCGCCGCGCGTCCAGGCGCCGTCGTGAGCGCTCACCAGCGGCCCAAAGAAGCCGCCGAACGCCTTCTGGCACATGCGGCAGTGACAGATCGAGGGCCGGCCGAGCAGCCGGGCGTGAAAACGCACCGCTCCGCACTGGCAGCCGCCGGAAAGGCTCCTGCGTTCGCTGCGCTCATTCTGGCTCATGGCACACCGCCTCGATGTTGTGGCCGTCGGGATCGAGCACGAAGGCTCCGTAGTAGTTCGGATGGTAGTGGGCGCGGATACCGGGCGGACCGTTGTCGCGCCCGCCCATGCTGATGCCGACCGAATGAAAGGCGTTGACCTGCGCCCGGCTGGTCGCGGTAAACGCGACGTGCATGCTGCCGCGCGCCGGCTTGTTGTCGCCGATCCAGAAGGTCGGATGCCCCTTGCCGAAACCGGCGACATGCTCGCGCCCGAACGTCCAGTCGGCCAGAAGCTCGATGCCGAGCGTACCGAGCACTTCGCGATAGAAGGCCTTGGAGCGTTCGAAATCGGAAACGGCGAAGCCGACATGGTCGAGGATATGGGTCATGGCGAGTTTCCCTCGAGGGCATGCCAGATGGCATCCAACGCGGCATCCGGATTGGTCAGCAGCTCGCCATTCCAGAGGCGCAGGATGCGGAAGCCCCGAGCTACCAGTTCGGCATCGCGATGAACATCGCGATCACTTCCCACGTGCTGGCCACCGTCAAGCTCGACGATCAGCTTGGACTCGTAGCAGGCAAAATCTGCAATGCAGGGGCCGATAGGTACCTGCCTACGAAATTTGTGGCGAACAAAGCGCCTGTCTCCCAGTAGCGACCAGAGTTTGCGCTCGGCATTGGTAGGTGCGTGGCGCATGGCACGCGCAAACCCCTTCAACCTTGCTTCTGCCGAGGCGTCGCCCCCCTCACCCGCCCTTCGGGCACCCTCTCCCACGAGGGGAGAGGGGGAGCCTGCCGAGTCTTCAAGGGAACAAGACTGAACTTCGGTATGCTCGATTACTTCATCCAGCGCGGTGCCCCCCCTCTCCCCTCGTGGGAGAAGGTGGCGCGCAGCGCCGGATGAGGGGGCTTGCGATCTCACCGCTTCACCTCCCATTTGGTGCGGCGTTCGCCGGTTTCGGGGTCCTTGTAGTCGAGGAGGGCGATGCCTTGATCGGCGAGTTCGGACCGGATGCCGTCGGCTGTCGCGAAGTCTTTCGAGGCGAGCGCTGCGAGGCGGGCGTTGACCGAGGCGGCGATGCCTTCTGCGTCTATCGAGAGATCGAGACTTTCCAGCATCAGCAGCGTGTCGCGTCCGAAGCCGAGGAAATCGAGGGTCGTGGCGAGGCGAGCGGCAGCATCGCTTTGGGAATCCCGGTTGGCGGCTCGGGCGAGCGCATCGAGAGCGCCGCCGGCGCGATGGAAGTTGAGGTCGTCAGCAAGTTCGGCGACGACTTCGACTTCAGGGGCGCCTGCGGCGTCGGCCGGTACGGACGATGCCACCCGCTGCCAATCGCGCAGCTTCTGCTCCGCCTCCTCCAGCCTCTTGACGGAAAAGTCGATCGGCTCGCGGTAGTGGGTCATCAGCATGGCGAGGCGCAGGACTTCGCCGGGCCATTTGCGGCCGCCGAATTTTTCGGTCGCCAGCAGGTCGTGGATGGTGACGAAGTTGCCGAGACTCTTGCTCATCTTCTGGCCTTCGACCTGCAGGAAGCCGTTGTGCATCCAGACCTGCGCCATCGCCGGCGTGCCGTGGGCGCAGCGGGACTGGGCGATCTCGTTCTCGTGGTGCGGGAAGATGAGGTCGAGCCCGCCGCCGTGGATGTCGAAGACCTCACCGAGATAGCGCTCGCTCATGGCCGAGCACTCGATGTGCCAGCCGGGGCGGCCGCGGCCCCAGGGGCTGTCCCAGCCGGGCTCGTTCTGCGACGAGAGCTTCCAGAGGACGAAATCGGCCGAATCGTGCTTGTGCGGCTCGACCGCGACGCGGGCGCCGGCGACGTTGTCCTCGAGGCTGCGGCCGGAGAGCTGGCCGTAATCGGGCATGGAGGGGACGCTGAACAGTACCTCGCCGCCCGCCTCATAGGCGTGGCCGCGCTGGATGAGCGAGCCGATGAGGGCGATCATTTCGGCGATGTTTTCGGTCGCGCGCGGCTGGACAGTCGGCTCCAGGCAGCCGAGCGCCTTGGCATCGGCGAGGAATTGATCGGTCGTCTTCTCGGTGACCTTGCGGATGGCTTCGTTCAGCGGCAGGCCGGGGTAGTCGCGGGTGGCGCGGGCGTTGATCTTGTCGTCGACGTCCGTGATGTTGCGCACGTAAGTCACCTGCTCCGCACCGTAGACGTGGCGCAGCAGGCGGAAGAGCACGTCGAATACGATGACCGGACGGGCGTTGCCGATATGGGCGTAGTCATAGACCGTCGGGCCGCAGACATACATGCGCACATTGGCCGGATCGAGCGGAGCGAACTCCCTCTTCTGGCGCGTCAGCGTGTTGTAGAGCCGCAGTTTGGGCATTCCCGAAGTCATCGCGAAAAGAGTCCTGGCGAGCAGAGTTGCGCTGGCAGCGGGCTCTTCGTGTCGTCAATTCGGGGATGAAGGAAACCGCGCCGCCACCGTTGGTTAGCGGATAATGATGCAGCCGTTAATGCAGATCGTCGTCACGGTTTTCATGGGGCGCAGATTGAGCGCATCGCCCGGAAAAAATCAAGCCCGATCATTGCGTATCGGCAGGGGCGCGCGCACCGTCCTCGAATCCCTCGATCAGCAGGCACGCGCCGACCGCCTGGCCGCCATAAGCCGAGAGCCGTTGATATTCAGGGTTCGACGCCCTTTCGGCCGGCGTCAGCTCGCCCAGCAGATCGCGCGAGAGGGTCTCGATGTCGACGGGCGAGAGATTGGCCTCGAAATCGGTGGCAAGGCAATCGCAGAGGCGTTCGAGGCCGTCCGGATGCGTCTGGGTCATGCCCATGAGGGTGGCGCTGCGCGTGCAGGCGGTGCGGAACTGGGATGCCTGTTCCTGCGCATGGATTGCCACAGGCATGAGGGCCGAGAGCAGGCAAATAGCCCCGAGCCCGGCCAGCCGAACCCGCCGCGTTGCCGACCGGAAACTGAACCGAGCCGTTGTCCACCGCATCAGCGCTCAATAGCAAGCGGCAACGATCCGGGCAAGCGCCCCTCTTCTAGGCTTGCGCCTGCCCCTGTGCGGTGGAGTCGGTATTGAGTTGCGCTGTGGCCGCGCCTTCTCTTAAGGAGACGTAAACGGGGCGCAAGCCAGTCTTGGTGCAGAGCGGAGGCCAGATCGCCAGCATGGGAAAGCTTTTCGCACCGGCGCCACGACTGCTGACGGCGATTTTCATCGCTCTCGCGGTCGTTTGCGCCAACGTTTCCCTCGCTCATGCGCAATCGAGCTGCAGGCAGCTGCAGGCCTCGCTCAACCAGCTCAACCGCAACCAGGACTTCCGCAACTACGAATCGGGCAGCGGCCTGCTGCGGCAACTGCGCGACCAGGTGCAGGCGGCCGAGAGCGCCTATGTGCGCAACGGCTGCAACGCGGACGCCAGGGCCGGACGCGTGCTGACCCCGCAGTGTCAGGGGATCGCGCGCGAAGTGCTGCGCCTGCGCGACGACTTTGCGCGCGCCTCCTCCTCGGTCGACGCCGGAGGGTCCGTCGCCCAGCAGCGCGAGGCGATCCTCCAGGAAATGGCGCGCTTCGGCTGCGGGGGCAACGAGGGTTCCAGCGCCACGTTCTCGCAGGATCGGCAGGCGCTGTTCGACCGCGTGTTCGGCGCCAGCTCCGACCAGGGCTCGCAGGTTGTCGAGAGCCAGAGCGGCTGGAGCTCGGGCGGCTACCGGACGGTGCGCACGCTCTGCGTGCGCCTCACGGACGGCTATTTCTGGCCGATCAGCTATTCGACGCTGCAAGACTATGTGGGCCAGGACGCGGCGGCCTGCCAGCAGATGTGCCCTGGCACGCAGGTGGAACTCTATTTCTACGACAACCCCGGCCAGGAGCCCGAGCAGATGCGCAACATGCTCGGCCAGCCCTACAGCAGCATGCCCAACGCCTTCCGCTACAGACAGGCGTTCGATACCGAGACCAGCTGCAAGCCGCGCAACGCATCCGGATCGTTCGCGACGATCGAGGCGCCCAACGGACAGTCGCGCACGATCATCGACTATCAGGGCGCGACTTTTCCGCTGCCCATGCGCGACCCGCGTCAGCGCGAGGCCGTTCCCGCCGTCGCGGTCGCCGCGGTCGACCCCACGACCTATATCGACGTGCCCCTGCCCCGCCGCCGTCCCGCCGGCCCCGGCGAGGCGCCGCAGGCGCAGCCGGTCGAGAACGACAACCAGATGCGGCTCGTCAGGTTCGGGGACCGGACGGTGCGGGTAGTCGGTCCAGACACGCCTTACGCCCAAGCAACGGGAGCAGGGACTTAAGCTCCGGCCCATCGTGGCGGCCGGTGAGCGCCAGGCGCAGCGGCAGGAACAGCGCCTTGCCCTTGCGCCCGGTCGCATCCTTGACCGCACTGGTCCAGGCGCTCCAGGTGGTCTCGTCCCAGGGCTCAAGCGGCAACAGATCGCGGGCGGCGGCGAGGAACTCGCGGTCCTCCTCGGCGATGACGGGTTCGATAGGCCCGGTGACGAGCCGCGCCCATTCGGCGATCTGCGGGAAGCGCGTCAGGTTCTCTCGCAGCGCGAGCCACAGCTTCTCGTCGGCAAGCCCCAATTCGGCTAAGCGCGGTTCCGCCGCAGCATAAGGCATGGCGTGCAGCAGGCGCGCGTTGAGGGTTTCGAGCTCGGCCGGATCGAAACGGGCGGGGCCATGGGAGATCATCGAGAGATCGAGGCGCCGGGCTAGGGCTTCGAGATTTTCGTAGGGCTCCACGGGAAGGCTGGTGCCGGTCAGGACCGCGACGATGGCGACTGCGATGGCCTCGTAGCCGTCCTCGCGTAGCTCGGCGACCGACAGAGAACCGAGGCGCTTGGAGAGCCCTTCCCCTTCCGCGCCGGTCAGCAGGTTATGGTGGGCAAAGAACGGCACCTTGCCGCCCAAGGCCTCGATGATCTCGATCTGCGTGCCGGTGTTGGAGATGTGGTCCTCGCCGCGGATCACGTGGGTGATGGCGAGGTCGATATCGTCGACGACGGAGGGAAGCGTATAGAGATAGGTGCCGTCCTCGCGCACCAGCACCGGATCGGACATGGAGGCGGTATTGACGGTCTGCGGGCCGCGGATGAGGTCGTCAAAATGCACGGGGCGGCCATCGAGCTTGAAGCGCCAATGCGGGCGGCGGCCCGCGGCCTCGAGGCGGGCGCGATCCTCGGCGGTGAGGTTCAAGGCCGCCCGATCGTAGAGCGGCGGCCGCCCAAGGGCACGGGCGCGCTTGCGGCGGCGGTCGAGCTCGTCCTCGGTCTCGTAGCAGGGATAGAGGCGACCGGCCTCGATCAGGCGGTCGCGTGCGGCGGCGTAGAGCGCGGTGCGCTCGGACTGGCGCACGAGCCGGGTCGGACGGATGCCGAGCCAGCCCAGATCCTCCTCGATGCCGTCGGCGGACTCGCGGGTCGAGCGGGCGAGATCGGTATCGTCCATGCGCAGCACGTAGTCGCCGGAACGGGCCAGGGCGAACAGCCAGTTGAGCATGGCCGGGCGGATATTGCCGATATGGAGCCGGCCCGTGGGGGACGGGGCGTAGCGGACGACCGGTGTCATGCGCCGGTCTCGTCGCGGTAGCCGTTGGTGATCGGGTACTTGCGGCCGATGCCGAAGGCCTTTTGCGTCAGCTTGACGCCGGGCGCGGCCTGACGGCGCTTGTATTCTGCGATGTTGACGAGCTTTTCGGTGTGCTTGACGAGGTCGCGCTCGAAGCCCTTGGCGACGATCTCGGCGACCGACAGCTCCTGCTCGACCATGGCCTCGAGGATGGCATCGAGCACCGGATAGGGCGGCAGGCTATCCTGATCGGTCTGATCGGGACGCAGCTCCGCGCTCGGCGCCTTGTCGATGATCGACTGCGGGATAATCTCGCCGGCGGGGCCGAGGCAATCGCCCGGCATGTTGGCGTTGCGCCAGCGGGCGAGGTGATAGACCTGCATCTTCAACAGGTCCTTGAGCGGATTGAAGCCGCCGTTCATGTCGCCGTAGATGGTGGCGTAGCCGACGGCCATCTCCGACTTGTTGCCGGTGGTCAACGGCATCGAGCCGAACTTGTTGGAGACGGCCATGAGCACAAGGCCGCGCATGCGCGACTGGATGTTCTCCTCGGTGATATCGAGCGGCCGATCGGCGAAGATGGGGGCGAGCTCGTGCAGGACCGCGTCGACGGGATTGCCGATGGAGACGATATCGTAGCGCAGGCCCAGGCGCTCGGCGCATTCCTCGGCGTCGACCTTGCTGGCCTCGGAGGTGTAGCGATAGGGCTGCATGATGGCCTGAACATTCTCGGCGCCGAAGGCATCGACGGCCATCGCGGCAACCACGGCGCTGTCGATGCCGCCCGAGAGGTTGAGCACGACCTGCCGGAAGCCATTCTTGTGGGCGTAGTCGCGCAGGCCCAGCACGCAGGCACGCCAGGGCGCCTCGTCCACCGAAGTCAGTTCCTCGACGCGACCTTCTGCGCAGGTCCAGCCGTTCTCGCCGTTGACCCAGTCGGAGACGATAAAATCAGTCTCGAAGGACTTGCCCTGAACGACGAGCCGACCATCGGGCTCCATGGCGAAGGACGCGCCGTCGAAGACCAGCTCGTCCTGCCCGCCGACCTGGTTGAGGTAAAGCATGGGCACACCGTCCTCGACGAGACGGGCGCGCACCAGGTCCTTGCGCACATGCTGCTTGTCGCGCCAATAGGGCGAGCCGTTGGGGCAGAGGAAGATTTCGGCGCCCTTCTGGGCCAGGTGCGAGCACACCCAGGGGTGCCAGATATCCTCGCAGATTGGGATGCCGATGGTGACGCCCTTGATCGTCACCGGCTCGGGCAGCGGGCCGGCGGTGAAATAGCGCTTCTCGTAGAAGACGTCGTCGTTGGGCAATTCGCGCTTCAGGCGCGTCGCGACGATCTCGCCGTTCTCGGCGACGACGACGGCGTTGCGCAGGGCCCCGTGCTCGTACCAGACGGTCGGCAGAACGAGGGCGACGCCAGTGCCCCTGGTGGCGGCGGACAGCTCATGGGCGGCGGCGATGGCGTCGGCGACGAACTGCGGCTTGAAGAGCAGGTCCTCGGGGAAATAGCCGGTGAGGAAGAGCTCGGGGAACATGAGGATGTCGGCCTCGGCCGCAACCGCGTCGGCCAGGGCGCCGCGGGCAAGCTCCAGATTGGCGCGCAGCGCACCCACCTTGGGATTGAGCTGGGCCATGGCAATACGAAGACGATCGGTCACGAAGCGGTCCGCCACAGGAAGGAAGCACATCTCCGGCGCGCCGGAAGCGGGCAAGACTTAGCTGCTTGGCCGATGGAGGGCAAGGCGGGGGGAACGGAGCAGACGGCTTCTCCTGTCCACGGGCGTGCGCAAGCGCCCGGCGGGTTCTGCCCCCGGGGATTGCGGTTAGTCGAGCGGCATGCGGCGAGGATTGCCTCATGCAATTTTTATTAGCGAGGCAGGCCTCGCCGCATGCATCCGGGGTTTTTGGCTTAATCCGCCCGCCGCCAGGGAAGCCTCCCTTCCGGCTTTCGCCGGTACGATGCCGGCAGGCATCCGGTCGGGTGACGGTTTGGACCTCGCCTGGAGCGACCCCCATGCGACCCGGATC